>JAABUP010003269.1_pt1 | contig 28931 bp, 26 predicted proteins | sample 5559201 | NCBI WGS metagenome assembly JAABUP01 (sample SAMN10711887, study PRJNA513373) | rock metagenome | isolation source: Antarctica rocks | place: Antarctica | reverse complement strand
GCCCGCTTGAGCTGCCCCACCGTGCCGCAGAACATCCACTGCCACATGCTCCGCAAAACCAAGGCCATGGACCTCTACCAGCAGGGCATCCCGCTGCCGATCATCATGCGCCTGCTCGGCCACGAGAACACCTCGACCACCGCAGCGTTCTACGCGTTCGCCACCTTGGACATGATGCGAGAGGCCATCAACGCAGCAAACCCCGCCATCACGGGCAGCGCCGCCGAACGGCTCACCGAAGACGCCCTCCACGCGCTCTACGACCTGCGGTAGCCCAATCGTTAAGCCGAGGAAGCAGACAGGAAACCACTCAAGCGCAGGCCAGTCCCCGATTCCTCGGCTTAACCTCAACCTCGGCATAATCAGTGTGGAAGATCGCCCGGTCGGCAAGAGTGAACTCGGCAGCTGCGCGCCGGATGGCTGCACTGATCAGCGGGGTGCGGTAGTGATCATCCATGGCGTAGCCGATGATCTTCTTGGAGTAGCAGTCGATCACGGTCGCCAAGTACACCCACCCTTCCCAGGTGGGAATGTAGGTGATATCACCAACCATTTTCTGGCCGGGTGCCTCAGCGGTGAAGTCCCGGTGCACGAGGTCGGGGATCGGCGCGGCATCGGGGTCGCCCTCGGTCAGGTTGTGCCGCCACGGGCGGGGTTGGCACGGCTCCAGGCCCATGTCCCGCATCAGGAACCGCACCAACTCCTTGCCCACCACGACACCGCGGCGGCCCAGGGCTGCGTGCACCCGCCGGTAACCGGAGGCTTCGTCGGAGTCGGCGAACTCGGCCGCGATCAGCGTCTTGAGGTCCTCCCGCCGGCGGGCAGTCGCCGACTGTGGTCGGACACGCCAGTCATAGAACCCCGACCGTGACACCTCCAACCACACACACATCAGGTGAATAGGGTAGGGGCACTCCGGCTCGGTGAGCATGGTCTCGACGAACTCGTACTTCTCGCTCACCGGTGATCCTGGGCGAAGTACGAGGCTTTTTTCAGGAATTCATTTTCCATTCTAACCTCGCGCAGCTCACGCTCCACCTCACGCAGCCGGGCACGATCACTGACGCACAACGGTGGTTCCTCACCGGCGTGTGCCCGACGGTACACACCCACCCAATTCCCGAGCGTTCCCTCACCGACATTCAGCTCACGCGCGACCTGCGCGATAGGCCGGGACGAGTCAAGCACCATCTTCACCGCGTCCTCCCGAAACTCCGGGGAGAACGACCCGCTTCGTTCGAGCCATTACCAACACCTCTCATCAATGCGGCCGAATTATATCCACACTGTCCGAGAAACGCGGGGCACTCCACACAGCAACCTCACCCGCACCAATTGCCGGTCGCTCTAAGTCCTGCCGGTCCCCATCGATCGAGATCGGAAACTGGTCCGAGCAGGAAGGCGAGGGACGTGCCACCGGCCACTTTGGTATGGGAATCTTGACCCCTTGATGCTTCTTGGGTATGAGGGTTTGTCACAACACCGCCGTTGATGGGGGGTTCTGCGATGGCTCGTCGAGGTCGTAAGCCTTAGCTTGATGTCGAGGGCAGGCACTGGGTGGCCAGTAGCGTAGTAGGTCGCGACAGTTCACCAGCGGACAAACCGAACACGACTCGAGCGGCATACAGTCTACGCACACCTAGTCTCGACTAGGCGATCTTCATGGTCTCACTTGGGTCGCGATCTGCTTCCGGCGAGCCCGCTACCGGGCAGCTCGGGCGCCGTTCTCAAGGCCATACGTAAACACGCAGACCTGACAATAGAGTGTTGCCTTGCAACTTGCTTATCGCCTTGCCCTCGATCTGACGGATGCGCTCGCGCGTGACGTTCATTTCGCGCCCGATAGCCTCCAGGGTCCATGGGTCGTCGCCCTGCAGTCCGTACCGCAGCACGATCACGCCACGTTCACGCGCGCTGAGCGAATCGAGCAGTGCATCGATGTCTTCCCGCATGAGCTGGTGCTCAAGACCGGTGAGCCCCCCGTCATCCTGACGATGGTCGACGAGGAAGTCACTTAATGTCGCGCCATCTACTCCGACTGGGGCGTCGAGGGAGTATATACCCTGCTCCCACTCGAGATGCTTGCGTATTTCCCCTTGAGAATAGCCCGTTTCCAATGCGAGTCGCGCGACTGTAGGCCATTGCCCGCGGATCTGTATGCGCTCAGACGCTGCACGCGTCCTGTTGATCTTTTCCCCCAGGTGAACCGGTAGTCGGATTGCGCGACCGAAGTCCATGATCGAACGCAGGACGCTCTGTCGGATCCACCAGGTCGCGTAGGTCGAAAACTTGAAGCCCATCGTAACGTCGAATTTTTGGACCGCACGGATAAGCCCGAAATAGCCGTAGGAGACGATGTCATCTAAGGCCACCGCCTGATCGGTAGTGCCCTGATACTTCCTCGCGATCGATAAGACGAGCCGCATGTTGTGCACGACCAAGGCGTCGTATGCGTCCGCGGCTTCGGAACCGTTCGCCAGCGTCGGTCGATAGTGCTCGTCGAGGTCGCGCGTCAGGTCACTACCAGGCGGACGCATCAGCACGCCTAGGCCAACTTCCTGCTGGGCGGTGAGTAGGACTGCATGCGGGGTGCGCAGGCCGCGGCGCCGAATCAAGAAGCGCCGTGCGACCTCGATGGAATAGGTGTACTCCCCATCAGGCAGGACCTCCAGACGCCCGCAGGATGGCTCGACGTCGCCGTCATCGAGGTAGATCGCGTCGACAGGCGCAAGATCCTGGTCCTGGACAAGGATCGCGGCCTCGGCGAGCTCCTCCGCATCGGGCTCGTCGGCCAGCCAATCCGCGGTTGGCTTGGCCTCGTCGTCGACGGTTGGTTCCGCGACGGCCAGCGGCTGCGGTCTGTTCCTCCCGTCGGCGTTCGGGACGTAGACCTCGACTCGGTCGTCGACGAGCTCGATGCCGGACGCCTCTAGTGCCGCGAGAACCCTCGCCTTCAGGTCGTCGCGGTCGGTTGGCTTGAGGACCAGCGATGCCAGGACCCTGTCCACGCGGCTCAGACGCAGGGTCCCGTTGTGAACGTAAGGGTTCAGACGGCCGATGAGACGGGAGAGCAGTGTCCGGCCAGGGGTTCCTTGGCTTGGAGTCATATCCTCAAGTGGTCAGCACGGCCACTCCAGAAGTTCTAGGTTGTGCGGAAGCACAACACAGAATGTACGCAGGAGGACCGACAAGATGCGGATGATTCCGCGAGAGCTCCCGCTGAATCTAGGAACCACCGCGGAACTTCGTGTGCATGCAGCTCTGGCGACCCTGGACCTGCCGGGGATAGCGCTGCACTCCCTTCTGCTTCCAGAGCATGACTATAAACTCACTGCGGAGATCGACTTCGTGCTCATTCTCGAGACTGTGGTCCTCGTCGTCGAGGTCAAGGGTGCGCGTGTGGCCTGCAGAGAGGGGCTGTGGACGTACTCCGACCGCAAGGGCCACAGCCGGACCTCGCGAGAGGGTCCGTTCCAGCAGGCGAGCAGCGCCATGTACGCGCTGCGGTCAAGCCTCAGAGAACGACTCGGCGCCAAGCGGGCCGTCGATATCCCGTTCGGCTACCTCGTGACCACCCCTGACGTTGACCTTCCCGCGAGCACGGAGTGGGCGGAGGAGTCCTACATCGGCAGGGGACTGTGCAGCCGCCCAGGTGGGTTCGCCGATGGTCTTCGTCGAGCAATGCTGTACTGGAACCGCCGCCATCACGGGGCTGCGACCATACCGGCAGATCTACGTCAGGACTTGCTCAACACCCTGCGCCCGGATTTCGACCGTAGCCCCGGACTTGCCGCGCGCGCTGGCCTACTTGATGCGTCGTTCGAGAAGCTGACGGCCGACCAATACGCCAAGCTCGACCTCATCGAGGACAGCCCGCGGATGCTCTGTCAGGGAGGCGCCGGCACGGGCAAGACCTTCTTGGCTGTCGATGTGGCGCGACGACGGCAGGGCATACGCGGCGGCGTCGTCTTTACGTGCCGCAGCCCCATCCTCGCTGCGTTCGTCCGCAACCGCCTGGCAGGGACCAGCGTCGAGGTTGTGCAATTTGATCAACTGTCTGCATACTCGCAGCGGACAGGCGAGATCCAGTTCCTCGTCGTTGACGAAGCCCAGGACCTCATGTCTCTAGAACATCTCGCTGTGCTGGACCGCAGCCTCGCCGGCGGCCTGGACACCGGCGAGTGGGCGATGTTCTACGACCCCAACGGGCAGGCCCACATCTACGCCGACTGGGATCCTGATGCCCTGCAGATGCTGAAGGATACTGGGGCGGCTCCTGGCACCCTGCGCATCAACTGCCGCAACACCAGGCAGATCGCATTTCAGACCAGGGCTTTGACCGGCGCGGACACCGGCGTCGCCGCCGCCGGCTCCGGCCCCGACGTCACCTTCGTGACGGTCCAGGACCGTGCCGAGGAGACCATTCGCCTCGAGCAGCATCTGCGCGAACTGCGCGACCAGGGCGTCGCGCCCACCGACATCACCCTGCTGTCGCTATGCGGTGACTGGGAACAGTCGAGCGCCAACGATCTACGCGATGCAAGAAAGCACCGCATCAAAGTCCTGGATTTCACATGGGCGCACACGTGGCCAGGCGTCGGGCTTTCGTGGGCGTCCGTGGTGGACATCAAAGGCCTCGAGAACCGATTCATTTGCGTGATCGATGTTGACGGCCTGGAAGGCCAACACCTCGACCAGCTATACGTGGCGCTCAGTCGGGCTCGCGCCGGGCTTTGGCTCGCGCTAGACCCGACGGCGACAGAGCGGGTGAAGGACCTCTACTTCCAGCACGCACCCAACGCTTTCGAGGCACTAGGGAAAGCAGCCCAATGACCAACCCCTTCACCGGAGTTCGCGACGATTTCGTCGGCTACGTCAGGAGCCAACTCGTGGGACCCTTTAGCGGTCCCAGCGAAGTCATCGCCGACACTCCGAACCGGCGGTATCTTATGGGAATTCTATTTCCGAGAAGCGTCGCGGCCGAAGACTTCGCAGAGGGTGAAGGAGAGCAAGGGGAGGTCGCGAGTGGCGTCGGAACGGGTGAGGAAAACCTGTTCAGCGACCAATCCGTGTCAGCCGCAAACGACTTCCTCCCTGCCAGCCAGGGCCTCTCCTTCTTTACCTCCGCCAGCAAGCTCACGGTCAGCCTTCGAGCCGCGCAATACGAGACGCTCGAAGGAGCCGCGGCAGAGCGAGTGGTCGCGGATTCACGGACCCCGGTTGACGAGCCAACCGAGGAACAAGATCACGATCCTCATCGCAAACGAGCCCGACGGGTCTGGTTACGACACGAGCTCACCCAGGAACCGGTCCCCGTCGATGCCGGCGCGACGACCCGGTCCGTCCTCGAGGGTCGCGCTGAGCTGCATGTCCGGTGGCGCTCCATCGAAGGCGGATCGCTCGTTACGGTGACGCTAGTCAACGCCAAGATCGCCGAGGGCGAGGACGTGAAGGTCGACCGGCTCTGGGACGACATGCTTTTGCAGACCGAGATCACGATCGACGTCGAAGGCACTGGCGCCTTCCTCGAGTATCCGTCGCTGTCGGCGACCAGCCACGACCCGGAGGAAGAAGAGCTGCGACTTCAACATCGGGCAGCACGCGTCTACGCGATCGGTCACGGTTGCGCTGTCACTTGGACGCCTCGAGAGCCCGTCATGTGTCTGGTCACAGAGGTCATGCCGCAACACGAGATCCCTAAGATCAGCGCAAGGAGCACCGGCCCTGACCTGGAACCCCCCAAGGCGCTAGACATCGCCTGGCTGGCGGACGAGACCATCGACCCGCACGACCTGCACTATGAACTCGAGCGTTTTCTCGACGACTACCGCAACTGGATCGACGGCCAGCGCAGAGACGCATGCTTACTGCCCAAGGAGCGACAGCGCGACGCCGCGACACGAATTCTGGAACGCCTCGACGTCGCCATCGCGCGCATGACCCGCGGCGCGTCGCTGCTCCGCGACGACGCAGACGTTCGGCTTGCCTTTCAGCTCGCGAACCAGGCGATGCTCAAACAGATGCGCCACGCCGGTAATGATCTCGCCGGGGCCCGCCACAGCCGAGCCAACTCCCCCACGTTGCCGCAGGACTACCCACCCGGCCGGACCTGGTACGCCTTCCAGCTCGGCTTCGCCTTGCTGTCCCTGACCGGGCTCGCCGCCGATCAAGACCCTGACGGTGACCGCGACGTCGTCGACCTCATCTGGTTCCCCACCGGAGGCGGGAAGACCGAGGCCTACCTGCTGCTCGCAGCCTTCGAGATTTTCCGTCGACTCATCGTGCACAAGGATCGTGGCGCCGGAACCGTCGTCATCAGCCGCTACACACTCACGCTCCTCACAACGCAGCAGTTTCAGCGCGCCGCCACGACCATCTGCGCGATGGAGACAATCCGTGTCGAACGGACCGACCGGCTCGGGTCCATTCGCATCTCCATCGGCCTGTGGGTCGGAGACAAGATGAGCCCGAACCGATACTCGGCAGCCCGTGAGGCGGTCGACGAACTAAAGGAAGCTAATCAGCCCGAAAACCGATTCGTGCTTGAGCGATGCCCCTGGTGCGGCACCGAGATCGTGCCCCGCGAACGCAGCGAAGAGCTCGACGACTACGGCATCACGGCTACGGACACGAGCTTCGCGTTCCACTGCACCAACTCCATCTGCCCTTTCCGGAAGGGCCTGCCCGTCCACGTCGTCGACGATGACCTGTACGACCATCCCCCGACGTTCCTTCTCGCCACGGTTGACAAGTTCGCCGGGCTGGCTTGGGAGCCGCGCTCTGGCGTGTTCTTTGGTAAGCCCGCCAACAGAATCCCACCGACGCTAGTAATTCAGGACGAACTGCACCTGCTCACCGGGCCGCTCGGTACAACCGTCGGCATCTACGAAGCCGCAATCCAGATCCTTTGCGAACACGAGGGCCGACGACCCAAGGTAGTCGCCAGCACAGCTACCATCCGACGAGCCCCCGACCAGGTCCTGGGTCTGTTCGGCAGGAAGGTCCAGCTCTTCCCGCCGTCAGGAATGTCCGCGGACGACTCGCATTTCGCCACAGTCGACCGGACCGAACCCGGTCGCCTCTATGTCGGAATCATGGCTCAGGGCCACACCGCCGACACAGCGGCTGTCCACTCGCTTACAGCGATGCTGCAGGCCCCTCTCGACCTCGATCTCCACGGGGCCGAGAGGGACGTCTACTGGACGCTGATCGGCTATCACAGCTCCCTTCGCGAACTTGGCCGCACCGTCACGATTGCCCGCGATGACGTAACAACCCGACTGCGTGCCCTCATCAGAGGGCGAAAAATTCGCGTCTTCGACGTCGACGAGATCACGTCGAACGTACCTCGCAGCCAACAGGCCGAGCTCCTCGAACGCCTCAACAGGTCCTGCCACGAGAAGGATCATCTCGACTTCGTCGCCAGCACCAACATGCTAAGCGTCGGCGTCGACGTCCCACGCCTAGGACTGATGCTCATGAACGGGCAGCCGAAGGCCACCGCCGAATACATCCAGGCAACCAGCCGCGTCGGACGCAAGGACCATCCCGGGCTCGTGTTCAGCCTCTTCCGTTCGACCCGCCCCCGCGACCGGTCGCATTATGAGAACTTCCTGCCCTACCACTCCGCTCTCTACCGCTTCGTCGAGCCCACGAGCGTGACGCCCTGGTCACCGCCATCACGCGACCGATCGCTGCACGCTGCGCTGATCATCCTCATACGACACCATCTAGGGCTCGCCTCAGACGACAAGGCCGGTGACGTCGTTCGCCATCTCCCTGCCGTCGACGCCTACATCGAGCAGCTCGTCAGCGTCACCGCCGCTGTCGAGGGCCGGGAGACATCTCGGACGCGTGCGGAACTCCAAGACTTCCGCGACGACTGGATCGAACGCGCGACCCGCGCAACCCGTGAAAACAAGCGTCTGTACTACACGCCGAACGGGAAGGGCCAGATCAATCTCATGCAGGACTTCAACAGCAAGGTCAACGCCTGGCAGACCCTGCGCTCCATGCGCAACGTTGACCGCGAGTCAGTCCTGGACGTCATGAAGGCCGGCTCCTCAAACAGCGCCAGGAGGTTCTGATGCAGCGCAAGGTGCGACAGTCCCAAACCCTCACGCCGTTCGGCGTCGGCGCCATCTTCGACTTCCGAGGAGAGTCGTTCGTCGCAACGGATACATGGCGTTGGCACCGACGCGGATACCAGGTTCAGTCAACTCGACTGTGCAAGGCCCTGAACGTCCAGTCGCTTCGGGCTGCCCCCGTCGTCGAGTCGTCATTGTGGGCTCCGCCGAGCCTCGGTATCCCATACTTCCGGTTCCCGACCTGGTTGTTCTGCCAGAACTGTCGCAACATGTTGCGCTGGACACTCGGCCTTGAGGAGGAAGGAAAGGTGCCGATCTGCCCGATCTGTCCCGGGAAGAAGCAATTGGTCCCCATGCGCTGGATCGTGATTTGCGAGAACGGCCACATGAGCGACGTGGACTGGCGTCGATGGGCCCATTCACGGGGGAATGGCGACGACGGCAAATGCGAGCAGGAGAAGCTCGTCTTCAAGGCGCTTCCAGGACTTGGAGCGGGCGGCCTAGACACCCTGGAGGTTAAATGCCGGACCTGCAACGCACGACGTGACCTGATGGGTATCACCAGCAAGGATGAGGTCAAGGCACTTGGTCAATGCTCCGGACGTCAGCCCTGGCAACGCTGGGAGGACGCCGTCGCATGCGAAGCGGTTCCTCGCGCTGTGCAGCGCGGCGCCAGCAACGTCTGGTTCCCTAAGGTGCACAGCAGTATCGAGGTCCCCAATCCGTCACGAACGGACGCGGACAGCCCAAAGGCCCTCGAGGTGAAGAACGATCCGTGGTACCTCGGACTCATGACTGCAGGCGAGGGACAACCAATGTTCACCATGACGGTGACCACACTGGCCGCGACCTATGACGTGACCCCAGAGTTTGTTATCGGTCTTTTCCGCGACGACAAGGCACGAGACGCCGGTCGGGCGACGCAAGTCTCAGCCGCCAGCGGTGACCTGCTCGGCGAGGAATGGGCAGCGTTCGTATCCCCCGCTACAGAAGAGGAAGAGAACTTCAAGATCCGGCACGTCGGCCTCGGTGACCCATCCACATCGCCAGCTGCTAGTGCTCTGGCCGACAGGGTCGACAAGGTCGTCGCCGCTGACCGCGTCAGAGAGGTCCGTGCACTGCAGGGATTCCAGCGAGTCAGCGACACATCCCGCCAGCCCGTCGTGCCCGTCGACCTCGGCCGTAACCTGCCGTGGCTGCCTGCCGTCGAGGTTCTCGGTGAAGGCATCTTCATCAGCCTCGAGGAGTCGCGGTTGTCGGCCTGGGAAGCGCTCGACCCCGTCATGGCTCGCGCCCAAACGATGAACAGCCGGCTGGACGCCTCGTTCATGGGGTCACGGCTGCGCGAGCGCACCGGCCCGGTGCTCACGCCTCGCTACCTGCTACTGCACACTCTGGCACATCAGCTCATGAGAAGGCTTGCGTTCGACTCCGGATACGCGTCTGCGTCGCTGCGCGAACGTATTTATGCGCGTTCGAGCCTCGGGCCCGGTGACCCTCGACAGGCAGGTGTTCTCATCTACACCGCCGCCGGCGACGCTGAAGGGACACTTGGCGGACTGGTCCGGCAGGGCGAATCTCCACGGTTCACCCGAACGATGCTGGAGGCCCTTGCGGACGCGACCTGGTGTTCCGCCGACCCTCTGTGCGGCGAGAGTCGCGCCACCAGCCTGAACAGCTTGAACTTCGCGGCGTGCCACGCCTGCTCGTTGGTGTCGGAGACCAGTTGTGAGGCAGGCAACTTCCTCCTGGACAGGGTCCTACTTGTCGGCTCCGACCTGGTTTCGGGATATTTTCAGCACGTTGTCGACGCGGCGCTCAACGCTGCGGGGCAGGCGGTGTTCGAACAGTCCACCGGGCTGAGTGGCGAACCGCGTTGACGAGCCCGATTGATTCGGCTGGCGATGAACTTCCTAGCTACGAAGACCTGAGCGATGAACAAGACGAGGTCTACAACCTTCCCCTGGACGGCAACTACCTCGTCAGCGGACCGCCTGGCACGGGCAAATCTGTGATTGCGCTGTACCGGGCCGAGGCGCTCACGATCGACGACAGAGACCCGTCAATCCTCATGTTCAACAACGTCCTGAAGCAGTACACCCAGCTTCACGCCCACAAGCTTGGAGTCGCCGGTAACATCGAAACGTTCCATCGATGGATGAACGGGTTCTGGGTCCGCAGCTTCGGCAGCAAGCCGCCCAAGGTCGGTGCCGATGAATGGGCCTACGACTGGTCAGCGATTGCCGTCCAGTTCATGAGCGCTCCACCCGCACGCGATCAGCTCGCTGACCTTCTCGTCGACGAGGGTCAGGACATGTCCGTAGGCTTCTACCGGATCGCGCAATGGGTCTGCACCAACATCACGGTGTTCGCCGACGAGAACCAGAAGCTTCGCGACGTAAACACGACCCTCAGCGAGATCGAGCGGAACATCGGCGCCCGGGAACACCTGTTGCTGCGGCGCAACTACCGGAACAGCCTGGAGATCGCCCGGTTGGCGAGCTGGTTCTACAGCGGAGCGCCGACGGGCATACCCGAGCTGCCCCGGAGAAGCTGGCAGCCAGGTCCCCGGCTGGACTGCTACAAGAACATGAACGACTTCGTCGAGACCGTCGCACGCTATGCGACGACGCACAGTAACCGGAGGATCGGGATCGCCGCGCGCACGGCCCGCATCCAGCAGAAGCTCTTTAACAGGCTGTCGGCACGAGGTGTCCCGACCGAGACCTACATCTGGAAGGAGACCGCGCATCGGTCGTTGGACTTCGCCGTCCCAAGCGTCAAGATCATTAACTACATGAGCCTGAAGGGCCTGCAGTTCGACACGCTGTTCGTACCGGAACTCCAGCTTGAAGCCCAAGACGTCACGAGCGCCGCCGTACGCATGAAGTTCTACGTGGTGATGTCCCGCGCCCGCAACGAGCTTTACCTGTCCTACGTCGGCGAGACCGAGCCGCCGCTTGTCGCAGAGATCCCGCATGATCTGCTCGCACGGTCATGAACAAGACTCCGGAGCAGGATACGAACAGGACCGACGTGGACGAAGTCCCCGCAGATGAATCTACGGCTCCCGACAATCCTACCGACGCCGACGACATGCTCCCCGTGGCGAGCGTTGCAGAAGCGGACACTGAACCGCTCGCGCCCGTGAGCGGGGCGACGCCCAGGTGCGTCCTCACGAACCGCATGAACTTGAACGGGATCCTCAGCAGCCGCCTCGTCGGACCGCGCGAGTCGTTCGGAAAGTACTACCAGGACCTTCTCGACCTGACCGGCGGGTTCGTCGCGATCCTGCCCGGAGCGCCCGCAGACGAGCTTGTCGACTACGTGTCCGCGAAGGTCAGAACGGGACCTGCCCTACTGGAACTCAGGGCCGACGCCTACCCGTTGGCGAAGGCCGACGACTCCGTGAAATTGGCCCGCGCCATACCCTTCGCCGACGTGACCGCGATCCACCTGCCGGACGAGAACAGCCTGCGAGAGCACCTCGCCAGGCCTTACAGCAATGTCCACCCGCACGAGGCCCTCCTGCGGGTGAGCCCGGAGCTGTTCCAGGGCAGCGTCAGCCTGTCCGCGGTGAGGTCCGCAACACCCCCGCAACTCTCGAGCCGTGACACGCCCACGACCACGGCGCAGTGGCAGCGAATCGACCGGATACGCGGCGCCATGAACGCAGCGGTCATGGCTGCGTCCTCGACGCGAACACTCGAGGTAGCCGGCGCGCTCCTGCCCGGCAGCGACAGCCACGAGTGGCTGGGCCGTCATCTGCGTGAGGGAACGCCCCCTGTCGGCAGCGACGACCCTGACGCGCTGTTCCTGGCAGCCGCAGTCGACGTTCTAAGCCGAACGGACGTGCGCGAGGCCTGGAACCCCGCTGACATCCTCGATCAGATCCGAGCCGATCTCGACGCCCAGCCGAACGCGCAACCCCACCAGGAGCTCATCGCATCGAACCTAGGGACCGTGCAGGCCGTTGTGGAAGGCACGCGGGAGTTCGCACCGTTCCGTCGCACCAACAGGGGCCTCGCCAGCGCGAAGGCGCTGCTCCTGATCCTGCTCCGGCAGGAACTCGCAGAAATCCTTGCCTGGCCAAGGAGCGAGTCGGGCGCAGATGCCGAGACCCATCAACTGGCAGCTGTGTTCGCAGGATTACTCCGGGGACTCAGCCGAGAATCGGTGTTGCTGCGCCACGCAACACTGGACGACTTGACATCGCATTGGGCCTGCAGAGCCGCCTCGGGACAGCCGGAGCGTCACGAGGCCGGCTTCGTCATCGCACACTCGGAACACGAGTCGACGCTGACCGTCGACGGCGAGGTAGTCGCCCAGGTACCCGCCGACCCCCCAGGTGCCGCCGACCTATTCCGGGCGCTCGACGCGGAGACGCAGTTGCGTCTGGCAGACCCGATCGCAGAACTGCTCAACACGACCGAAGGCAAGTCCCTTCACGTTCACGCGTCCCACGCCGAGCTCACCTCACCCCCCGAGGGGGGCATCTCGATGATCCTGCCGGGAGACGCCACTGTCGAGGCGTGTTGGGACCTTGTAGCGCTTGCAGCACAGGTCGACGAAATGGACCCAGAGCTGGAGGGTGCCTTCATGTCGCTCGTCGCCCCTTCCGTCTCGGACCCCGCCGACGTCGTGGGGACGTCATGAAGCCTGGCCCAAATCAGCTAGCCCTCCATGAGATCTACCGGACGCCGCAGCGAGATCGGGACATGCCCATCAGCAAAGGACTGAGGAACCTATACGTCGTCACAGGTGGCCGCGACAGGGAAATCCCGCTCGGACGAGGGATCAACTCAATGGCCCACAATCGCGGCGTCGGTGTAACCCCTGCTGTCGTGATCTCCTCCAGTCCTTGGAAGGCCGGGACGGATGCCACCCCGTGGCACGACGTTTTCGACGTCCAGTCCGGTCGTGTTCGCTACTTCGGCGACGCCAAGGTCGGCAGCAGCCGCAGCGCGGAGAGCGAGCTAGGGAACGCGGCGCTGCTTGCCGAGTACACGTACCACCGCGGCTCGACCCCACAGGACCGCATGAGGTCGACGCCCCTGATCGTGTTTCGCGCCGTTAGACGAGACGGCGCGGATAAGGGATATCGTGAGTTCTGCGGCCTTGGAATCATCGAACGAGTCGAACGGGTCGTGCAGTGGGACGACGCCTCCTCCAGGTCGTTCAGTAACTACGCCTACGACATCAGCCTGCTCGACCTGTCGCGAGAGAACGAACTGTTCGACTGGCACTGGATCAACCAACGAGCCGAGGCGGGTGCCGAAGAGGCGATGCCGTTCGCGCCGGACTCGTGGAAAAAGTGGGTCGACGACGGCGATCGTGTCCTTCCGAAGATCCGCCACCGAGCACCGGTCGCAGCGGCATCTCGCAAATCGGCCCAACTCCCGCCTGCCGGTTCCAGGGACGCGAAGGTCCTCCAGCAAATCTACGGCGCCTTCGTGACAAACAAGCACGCGTTCGAATCCCTCGCCTCGAAAGTCGTGGGCCGCATCCTGAAGGGGTCCGGAAGCGATTACATCAACGGCTGGATCACGAAGGCATCAGGCGACAACGGCATCGACTTCGTCTCGCGTCTCGATGTTGGGAACGGCTCGGCGACGGTCAAGCTTGTCGTCCTGGGCCAGGCCAAGTGCACCAAGCCGAGCGGTGCGCCAATCTCGGCAGGCGACCTCGCGCGTGTCGTTGCCAGGCTCAGGCGGGGTTACCTGGGCGCATACGTTACGACAGCGACATATAGCGAACCCGCCCAGATCGAACTGCGGACCGACGAATACCCACTACTCCTTGTCAACGGAGCGATCCTGGCCGCGGAAGTCAGACAGCTGGCCGCGGAGGCGCACGGTGGTGACGTCGATAAGCTCCTCGGGGACATCCTCCTTCATCACGACAGCGCCATTCTGAACCGACGACCAGAACAGATCCTGGACATCGACGGGACCTACGCCCACGAACCTTAAGGGGCTCTCTGCAGCTGAGCGTGGTGGCCCGGGGTGCCACGGATGCTGTTAAGCCGGGCTACAACAAGAGCCTCGTTCTCGCCGTCTATGATGCGAACGGCCCTGCTTGCAAGGGCTCCTGCATGTCTCGTGGCCGCTGCCCGGCCGCAGAGGTCTAGAAGCTGCGCCCCGCATCATGACGAAGTGGCGCTGACGACCATGGCGGAGGCGGCGATCCATGGGCCGAGTGCGCTGCCGTTCATGGCGCGGACCACGCCAATCGACCGCAGGGCGGCGCATCCACTCGCCCATGCGAGATGTCCGATTGCCATGCAGGCGATGCCTGTGAGCAGCGCACTCGTCGAGGTCCAACCGAGAACGGTGCCCACGCCAGCGGCGAACTTGACGTCGCCGAGCCCGAGTGCCGTTGGAGCGAGCGTGGCAGATCCCGAATCCGCTCGGCCGGGTCGCCCTGTTGGGGTCAGGACAGCCACGGCGAGCAAAAGCAGGGCGTAGCCAGCCCCGCCCGTGAGGGCTCGCACCGCGCTGCCGTTGTCGCCTACGAGATCGAGGACCACGACGGTCGCGGCTGCTGACGCGGCCAATCCGTAGGTCAGCTCGTCCGGCAGGCGCAACTCGCGCGCGTCCGTGTATGCAGCCGGGAGGCCGAGAACGACCAAGAGTAGAAGGGGCAGTTGCTGCGCGCCCCAGCTGTCACTCACCACCGTTAACACGACCAAGGATGCTGTGGCCAAGGCGATGAGAGCGGCGGCGCGCGAGGTGCCGTGCGTGCCCCACGGCGACGCTGGGGCCGGAAGGAGCGCGCCGACCCGCGGTGCGCCCTGCACAGCGATGGCCATGCCCCACATCGTCAGCCCCAGGGCGATGCTCACGACCACGGCGACGGCCGTCATCGGTCCGCTTCCCGGGCCGCGCGGTGGCGGGGATCGAGAAGCTCATCCAGCAGGACCGTTGTGGCGAGGTCCATGTCGACGCCGAGGTCATCGGTGATGCGTCGCAGTCTTTCGGCGGCGATGCGGACGCCGTCGAGGTTCCCGGCGCAGTACTCGGCCCGCATCAGGTCGCGGAACAGCGTCTCGTTCGTGGGGTCGCACCGCAGTCCGCGCAGAGCTGCGTCACGACTGTCGCGCGGTCGGGTCTGCAGGTGGCCGACGGCCGCAGCGTGGGCGATGTCGGCGATCCGGTTGATCATCTCTTGCCGCTCCACGTCGGCCCAGAGGTAGCGGCGGTAGGGCGACCCGGAGAAGGGGATGGACCGCACCAGCTGCAGGGCCGCGTCGAGCAGGTGAACGCCTTCGGGTCCGCGGGCCAGGCCGCGGCCAGCGAGGGCCTGGAAGCGAGCCCAGTCCGTGCGGACAGTGGGGAGCATGCGTAGCCCGGTCGAGAGCGAGGAGCGCTGCACGTAGTCGGTGCCCGCGCCGTCGGACCCGAGCCAGGTACGCAGCATGGACAGGCGTGACCGCCGGGTGGCGTCGGCCCAGGGTGACCCCTCGTCTCCGAGCGCGGCGGAGACGTCGGTGCCGCTGCGGCCGGGGTTGAGCGCGAGGTACACGGCGAGCTCGAGCACCTTGCTGGCCGCGCCGGAGTCTCCGTCGTAGGGGCGGGCGCCGGAGATCCCGACGGGGCCGAGCACCTGGATCTCGGGTGCGCCCGGGTCGATGCGCAGCAGGACGGCCAGCTCGGCGTCATCGTCCTCGGTCGGCTTGTCGTCGTGCCCGAGTCGAACTGCGGCTGGGGCGACGTGCGCGGGCTCGGCCGGCATCTGCGACACGTCCGGGCCGTCGACCTGCTCGTCGTCAAGACTCGCCCTTGCGGCCTCGACGAGCGCCTCCCGATCAGCGCCAGTGAGTCGCTGCAGCTCGACGCTGGTCGCGAAGGACGGCAGCTCGGTGAACCCCGCGGCGGGGACCTGCACCACCCAGGCCCCCTCGGGTGCGTCATCGTTGGCTGCGGCCACGACGGCAGCGATGTTGGTGCCCGCGCCGGTCGACGTGATCGCAGCGAGCCGATCGCGCTGCGCCAGGGTGAGCGGCACCGCGGTCAGGAGGAGTTCAGGCGTCCAGGCGTGCTCGGCTACCCGGCGCACTCGCGCGCCGACGGCGGACGTTGCGCAGTCCTCGATGAGGGCGTCGGCCGCCTCGACGTGGTGCCGCTCCAGGCGGTCGAGGACCTCGTCGACGGTGTTGGCGGCGTGGATCCGGCCGCGGCCGAAGGTTTTGATCAAGAGGTGGGGCAGGCCGACGACGGTCACGTCGAGGTGGTCGGCCCACTCCGACAGCGAGAGCTCGACGGCCATGGCGCACAGCACGTCCGTGACGTCGTCGGCGGCTCCGGTGAGGGTGAGCGTTCCGGCCCGCTCGAGGTCGAGCAGGATCACCTCGTCGGCCTCGGTGTGCCCGAGCGTCACGAGCGTGGGGAACGGTGCTGGGCCGGTGGTGTCGTGCTCGACGGTGCTGGTGCGGTCGAGGAGCCAGATCGTCGGTCGCGGCCCTTGGACGAACGGGGAGGTCGCCTCAGCGGCGGCGTCCAACAGCAGCACGATGGTCCCTCCCCCGATCACGGCACCTGTCACGTCGGGCAGCTCTGTCCCCGGTGCCCGCTCTGCCCAGGTGCGCAGAGCCGCGTTCAGCAGCTGCACGGTCGCGGGGGTCTCCACGGACATGAGGTCGTGCTCAATGGGTGACAACTCTGTGGACGCCGCGAGCCGTCGGCCGGGCACGCGTCGACGGCGACTGCGCACGTTGTTCAGGGTGAGGGCGCCGACCAGGCCGGCGGCCACAACTCCGCCCACGGCCGATGCCGCCTCCAGCGTGCGCCAGCCGGTGGCGACCGGGGTGTCGCTGACTCGGGCGGGGGAGACGGTGGTCGGGGTCGCGGGACTGACGGAGGTCGGGTCGGGGCTCGGGGTAGCCACAGGCGGGTCGTTCGGGGCGGCGGGTGCGGGTGCGGGCGGAACCGACGCCGGTGGGAGGGCGGCAGGCGCCGACACCTGCGGCGCGTCATAGGGGATCTCGACCGTCCATCCGACGTCGATGAGGTCGGGATCCGTGAGGTGCTCACCACCGGGTTGGACGACTGCCGCGGTGGAGGCGACGAGTTCCGGCCAGCGGTCACCATCGCCGAGATGAGTCTGGGCGAGAGCGGACAGGGTGTCACCGGCCTGCACCACGACGAGGTCCGGTGGGCTGTCGGTTGGAGTCGCTACTCCCGTGGCGTCGGGCGGGAGCTCGAGTACCCAGCCCACCGGGAGGGTGGTGGCGTCCTTGGTCAGCGTGGTGCCGTCGGCCTGGGGTCGATCGACGTTCAGGGCGACGATCTCGCGCCACCGCATGCCGCTGCCCAGGTGCAACTCGGCCAGGTGCCACAGCGAGTCCCCGCGCAGCGTCGTGACCAGCGGGCCAGCAGCGGACTGGGCGCCGGCGGCCGGCGATGCCACGTCCGCCACGGCGGGGACCACGGCGAGCTGCACCGTCGCGACGGTCTGCACTGGCCGCGGGCTCAGGCCGACGGTGGCGATTCCCGTGGTCACGGGCGTTGACACGACGATCAGCCCCAGGAGCAGGGCAGCCGCGCCTTGCGCCCACCCGAGGGTGGGGATCGAGGGTGGGTTGAACCTGCGGACCCGGGCGGCCACCTCGACGAGCAGCGCCACCGAGAACGCCACCCACGCGTACGCCGCAGCGAGGAGGCCCGCAAGCGTGACGACGGCGAGGAGGAGGCTCCCGCTGTCCCGTGACAGGAGGTCGTCCACCGCGTCGGACGGGTTCGTGGCCAGCGACGGGAGGAACTGGTGACCGGCCAGCCACAGGCCGGCCGGGACGAGGACGAGGGTCACGACGACGAGCGCGACACCGGTGGCGGCGCGGAGCAGCCGGAGCATGAGGTCAGCCCCTCGCGTAGACGATGCGGGCGTCGGCGCTGCCGGTCACGGTGACGTCGTTGATCCCGATGAGTGCGAGCACCCTGGTGGGTTCGGTGATCGTGACCGTCACGGTGATCCCGTCGCCGCCGAGGGCCGAGACTGCTCCGGTCATCCCGGCGGCCGCGAGGTAGCTCTGGGCGGCAGCGACGGCTCGCCCGATGCCCACGGTCGCCGTACCACCGGTGACCGTGGCCGCTTGCGCGCCGGCCCGGGCGGCCTCCTGGGCCGTCGCGTCGGCGCGACTGAGTGCGGCGTTCTTCGCGCCGCCGTCCATCACCAGGCCGAGGAACAGCACCGCCCCGAGGATCAGCCCCGTCGCCATCACGGAGATCCCCGCTCCCCGTTCTGGGTCGGAGAGCAGCTGTCTCCCGCGGGCGAGGGCGGTCATGAGCGTTCCCGGTTCGGGTCGACGGGGGAGGTGAAGGTGGCGGTGACGGTCTGGTCGCCCGGAACCCCGGGGAACGCCAGCTCGGACAACGACACCCGACACGTCACCGTGGCGGTGACGGCCGCGTCTTGCCCGAGCCGGGCATGGAGTCCGTCGCTGTTCACGGCGACGTTGATGGAGACGCAGCTGAGGCCCTGACGGCGAAGCTCGTCCGCAGCAGCACCGGTAGCGGCTGCGGTCGCTGTCGCGGGCGAGCGTTCGGCGGAGGCGATGCGGGAGGCGGCGCGGGCGGCCTGCTCGGTGGCGTCGCGTGCATTGCTCACGCGTCCGGCGGCCGCCACGGCCAGCATGATGAGCAGGACCAGCGGCAGGATGAACGCGGTCTCCACCGCGGCCGCCGCCCCACGCTCGGGCTGGGCCCTCAGCCGCTGCCACCGCCTCATCTCGTCACCTGCTCGAGCGCGCCGGTGGAGGACTGCCGGACGGTGAGGGTGAGCCCCGGGACCAGGGTGGTGACCGTGGCCTCGACGGTGACCGTGATGGTGCGTCCATCCGCGCTGACGGACGCCGAGGGGGCGGACAGCACTCCGCTCGCGGTCCTGGTCAGGAAGTCGGTGGCGTGGTCCTGCGCCGCGGCGTTGCCGCCGTACACGCGGCCGGTGTCCACCCCTGAACGGGCGGCGGAGAGCGCCAGGTCGCGGCCGTAGAAGTACAGCCCGATCTGGAGCAGCGTCATCAACGTGATGAGGATCAGCGGGTAGAGGATCGCTGCCTGCACGTTCACGGCGCTGCCGCGCTCCCCGTCGCCGGTCGGCAGCGGGCGCATGTCAGGACAGCGCCCCCATCTTGTTGGCGATGAACGCGACGACCGCGACGCTGATGGCGCCGGCGGCGAGCGCCCCGATGCCGATGTGGAAGCCCTCGTCGGTGTTGCGGCCACCGCCGAGCTCCGGCTCCTCGGCCAGGGCCGCAAGACGGGTGCGGGCGGTGATTGCGAGCAGCGAGGTGCGGTTGCGGACGGTGGTGATCATCGACATGAGGTGCTCCTTCGGTCGGTTGCCGAGCTCCTGCGCCCGGGGTGGGCGAGGACAATGGGGGTTCGTCAGAACAGGAGGCTGATCACGGGGTACCCGACCCAGAGCGCGATGATCCAGACCATCGCGACCTGCGGGGTCGACATCTTTCCGCTGGACCTGTTCATGTCCGCGCGCATCTCCGTCTGCATCTGCGCAGTCAGAGAGTCGGCTCGTTCAACGAGGGTGGACACCACCGCGGCCCCGTCCGCCCCGGCTCCCGCGGCGATGTCGGACAGGTCGGTGAGCTCGTCGACGTCGACCTCGATCCCGAAACGCCGCAATCCTTCCCACGGCTGCTCGCCGGAGCGGCGGGCGAGCTCGAGCTGGGTGTGTAGGCGGCCGAAGGCCCAGGACGTGGTGTTCAGCGTGGTCGGGCGGGTCAGCGCCGAGACCACGCCCGCACCCGACTGGCTCAGCAGCGCCACCTGCCGGAGGTAGGACACGGTCGCGTGCCGCAGCTCCAGCCGGGCTCCCTGGGCGCGGGAGGCGGTCCGCCGGTTCGTCATGGCGAAGCCCAAGACCGCGCCCCCCAGGGTGGAGGCGGAGGAGAACCACAGGGGCAGAGGCGATCCGGCCAGGGCGGCGAGTACGGCGATACCGGGTCCGAGGAGTGCGGCGTACTGCACGGAGGCGGTAAGGCGGGTGACGACGAAGCGTTCCCGGGTCCACCCGATGACCTTGAGGTCGGCGGTGGGGACTGCACCGGGCAGGCGCAGGACGAGGGCGTTCCAGTTCTGGTCGATGCTCCGGCGCCAGCCCGGACCGGTCGTGACGGTCGCACCTCGTCCGGTGAGGCGGATGTGGTTGCGCTCGTCGACCCGATCGAGGGCGTCGTCGAGCCGGACGGTCGCGGGGGCCCGGAACGCGGCGATCAGCGCCACCATGGAGAGGCCGGCAATGCCGCCCAGGAGCAGCAGCGCCATCATCGGGCTCATGGCGCTGTCCCGCCCGTGAGAAAGCGTGGTGCGGGCGTTCCCAGCGCGAGTGTCCGCATCCGTACGAGCAACAGTGCGCCGAAGGTCAGCAGCACCGCCATGATCAGCTGACCGATGGTCGAGGTGTACGCGTCGTGGAAGACGGGGACGAACGTGGAGCCCAGGACGAGCCCGGCGAGCATCAGCAGCAGCACCCGCATGGCCTGGCGGGGCTCGGCGCGCTCGGCCTCGACCTCGTCGCGGGAGCGCACCTCACGCGCGATCTGGGTGGCCAGGCGCCGCAGCACGTCCGCGGTCCCGGCGCCCTGTCGGTCGAGGGCCAGCATGAGGGCGGCGGCCACGTCGTCCCCGGTGGCGTCGTCGATATCGTCCGCGAAGGCCTGCAGGGCCGCGGAGTAACCCCACTCGGTGGTGGACAGCCGCTGTGCGAGGGCCTTCACCTCTGGGCCGACCTCGTCCGGTGCGCGGCGGGCGGACTCCCGAATGACCTGCACGAGCCCGGTGGCACCGGAGCCGGAGAGGCGGTCGGCCATCTGCCGGCACCACTTCTCCAGACCTTCCAGGCGGTTGATCCGCTTGTTCGCCACCGCGTTGGTGTTGAGCAGCCATGGGCCCGCTACGACGAGCACTCCGGCGGCGAGCCCCGCCACCGGCCACCCGGATACTGCCCACACCACGACGACCGCACCGAGGGCGGTGAGCCCCGTGCGCGGGGTGGGACGCAGCTCGTGGCGGTGAGCTCCGTCCATGTCGATGAGGTGCCGCACTCGGCGGGACAGCCCGCCGCGGAACACCTCCGGGTTCACCCCTGCCCCCCGCCAGAACGCGACGACGGCGATGAGGGCGGCCGCGAGCAGGGCGCCACCGAGGGCGGGGGCCAGCAGTCGGACGGTGTCGTTCATGCGAGCCGGCCGAGCTGGAAGGTGTTGTCCCAGGCGTCGTCGCGATTCAGCGTGCTCAGGTCAAATCCGATCTCCTGGAAGGGCTCGAGCCGCTCCGGTGGGCCCTCGAACACGCCGCGGGGATCACCGCTGCCGGGGGCGGGCCGGAACACCCAGTTCATGGCGGGCTTGCCGGCGGGGCTGACCTGACCGGTCAGCTCGCCGATCTCCGCCACGAACCGGCCCGCTGAGCCGCCGATCGCGGTGTGGTCGAGGCGCCGGACGTGGACGACGTAGTTCACGCCCTGGGCCGCGAGACGGGTGAGGTACTCCGCGCTCATGCCGGGTGCGCCCTCCATCGCGGCGGTGACGAGCCGGTCCATCGCCTGTTCGGCGGAATTGGCGTGGATGGTCGTCATCGACCCGGGCAGGCCGGCGTTGGCCCCCTTGAGGAAGGCGTAGGCCTCGGGTCCGCGGACCTCGCCGTAGATGACGCGGGTGATGGAGTGCCGGAGCACCGGTGGCAGCATGTCGGCCAGGGTGATCTCGCCCATCGGTCGCCCGGCCGGGTCGCGCTCCATCGAGCCTTGACGACCCTCCAGCGGAACGAGCAGGGGTGAGGCGTTTCCGTCGCGGTGCAGGCCGAGCTCGTACTCCGTCTCGAGGGTGGCGTATCGGACGTAGTGGTCGATCTCGCGCGCCAACGCGCGGAGCAGCACGGTCTTACCGGAGAACGGCGCGCCGGACACGACGATCACCTGGTTGGCGGTGACGAGGGCCTTGAGGAACCGCATCATTGCGGGGGTGATGCTGCCCATCGGCGTCAGCAGCGAGTCCAGGGTGACGTCGCGGAACGCCATGCGGCGGATGGTGACGATGGGCCAGGGCGACAGGTCGCAGACGGCGGCGAGGCGCGATCCATCCGGCAGAGCCATGTCCAGCACCGGGTTGGCGGGGGAGAACGGGCGCTCCCGCGAGCCGTGGTGGACGGCAAGGAACTGCACCTGGGCGAACAGCTCGTCCGGGGTGTCGGCGATCGGCTCGTCCTCCAGCATCCGGCCGTCGGCCATGCGCAGCCGCACCGGCTCTGCCCCGTGGATGTAGATGTCCTCCACGCCCTCGATGTCGAGCAGGTTCTGCAGCTTGCCGATGCCGTTGATGGCGTTGTCCACGGCCTGCGACAGCGCGTGCTCGGCGGCGGCGTTCAAAGCCGGGACACCGGACTCGGCCCGCCGACGGGCCTCGGTCCCCACCTCCGCCTGGATCAGGGCCTGGGTGAGTTGACGCTGGTCGGCCATACCCATCTCGGGTGTCCGCTGCTCGACGAAGGAGGCGTTGACCGCCTCGCGGACGCGAATCACCGTCTCCTGGTCGACCCCGACACCCCCGCTGCGCCGCGTGCTCACCGGTTGCCCATAGTCGGAGGGACGGCGGTCAGCCGCCGCAGGTGACGGGGCATCTCCCGCAATCCGGAGGCCGGGTCGTGGGCCGGGTACGGCTCGGACGCAGGGGTTCTCACGGGGAGGCCTGTGGCGGGCCCTGCCGGCGACCACATGGTGCGCCGGTGCTGGCCGAGAAGTCCGGCCGTGCTGGCCAGCGCGGCCAGCGACCGCACCAGCGGGGAACGCTCTGCTTGCCTGCCGGCCGTAGCTCCTTCCGAGAACACTGCGGCGGTGCGCGGGTCGTGGGCGAGCTCCCCGAGAGCCCTCACACCCAGGCGGCGGGAGATGTCCGCGGTGGAGAAGGCGGTGCTCTCAGCGACCACCAGGAGGTCGACGCCGGGGTGGCCGGGGTTGTGCCGGTCGAGGTCGTGGCGGATCAGCGGCAGCACGCGCTCGGCCCGGCGCAGCGAGCGCAGGTTGGTGCGGACCACCAGAACGATGACGTCGCAGCGCCGGAGCACCGGGCTCGCCGCGTGCGGGATGCCCCACCGCCCGAGGTCGACGATGACGTCCCGGTGGGTGACCGCTCGGAGCCCGTCGGCGAGCGCCGGCCACGGGACTGCGCCTGCTTGTGCGGGGTCCCCGAGGCCGGCGAGCACCGGGACTCCGGTGGGCATGGTTGTGAGCTGTTGGTCCAGGAAGCGGGGGAGGTGGCCTTGCCGGGCTAGGAGGGTCAGCTCGAGGAGGTGTCCCTGGGGTGCGAGGAGTCCGGCGCCGGCCCCGATCAGCATGTCGCCGCCGCTGGGATCGGCGTCGACGACTGCCACCGGTGTCGGCCAGACGGACCCGAGGCCCAGCGCGGTGGTCGTGACGCCGGGGGAGCCCCCGGCGGAGAGCAGACCGATCATCATCGGCTCAGCCCCGCGGGATGAGGACGAGGGCGGCCTGTCCGACGGCAGACAGTCGAACCACCGTGTCGGCGTCCGAGTCCTTCACCACCACGCTGACCACGATGACTCCGGCGCGGTCGGGGGCCGCAATGGAGTACACGGTCGCGGCGATGGCCCGCGGCAGGTTGGTGGGATCGGCCGGTGTGCTGCCCGGCGTGATCTGCACGGCCACGATCCGGACGGAGTCTCCCGCGGCGAGCTCGGCGGCGGGGAGCAGCGCGCTGCCCACACCGACCGCCACCAGCGACGTCCCCGCGGCCGGGGTGAGCTCACGTGCCGTCACGCCGCTGGGCAGCAGCTGCCCGGCTTGCAGGTCCACCGTTGCGTACTGCCCGATGACGCTGTCCCGCAGGGCCCAGTCGACCGCGTTGGTGCTGCCGCCGGTGGGGATCGTCATCTCGACGAGGTCCTGTGCAGTCACCACCTGGCCGTAGCGGACGCCGTCAGCCAGCCCGATCACGGGCTTCGTCGCGGAGAACACGTGGAAGAGGGCCACGTTGCCGACGGCGAACAGCGCCACGAGAGCTGCGGCTAGGGCGAGGAACCCGGTACGCCGTTGGCGTCGAGGGAGTGTCGGCAGCGCCGGGGCCCCGGTGGTTCCGGGTGTGCGGCGAGGCATCTCCGTGGTGGCCATCAGCTGCCCCCGGTGACGAGGGCTTGCAGCTCGCCGACCTCGACGGGAGTGGTCGCCGCGAGCTCGAGGGTCTGCCCACCCGTCTGGCCGCCGCCGGTCCAGGTGATGGCCCAGACGGAGGTGGCGGTCACGGGCCACGTGCCGGTCCCGCCGGTGCGCTGGGGGAGGGAGCGGAGCTCGTAGGTGTAGCCGCAGGTGGGGGAGTTGTCCCCGGCGTAGAGCGGTCGGGACGGGGCCGGGGTGCCGAGGTTTGCGCAGGACACCATCGCGCCGGCGGGACCCATGGTCCACCGGGTGCCGGTAAGGCGGGCGGTGGCCGTCACGGTGGTGGGGCCGGCGCTGGCTGTCGCGGTGCGTGGCCCCGTGTTCTGCGCAGTCGGCGTGATCCACAGCCACACGGGCAGGCCGACCGCCGTGCGGGGGTTGGCCGACGTCTGCGGGGTACCGGCGACGAGGTCCAGCCGGTCGATGGCGACGAGGGCGACGACTGCGGGGTCAGGTGGAGCCGGTGGGGCCGCGACGGCTGGGGGCACGGCTGCAGCAGCGGGCGCGGCCGCGCACTGGGGGACGTTGGTCGCGCCCACGAGTCCCGGGAGCACGGCACACGCGACCTGGCCACCGGCGTTCGAGAACGGGTTCGCGGTGCTCGAGCTGCCGGCGGGCCGGGCGTCCCCGGTGCCAATGGGGCCAGCGCTTGCCCCTTTCGCGTTGCTGCCGGGCGCGGTCGCGCCGATGATCACGAACCCACTGAGCCCGTTGCTGCCGACAACCGGAGGGGGCTGCGGAGCGTCTTGCGCCACAGAGGTTCCCGCCAAGGTGCCTACGAGACTCACCGAGAGCGCGCACGTGAGAACCGCACCGCGGGTGAAGGATCCGAGCGTGCTAGGACGCATCACAGGGGATGGTGGCGCCCGAACGCACCTGCGTGACGCGCCACGAGGACGGGTCGGTGGATGGAGTGTTCTGGAGCTGGATTATCGCCTGGGTCTGCGGGAGTCGTCTTGGATCGACGACGGACGTTCCGTCGGGGAGGGTCCCTTTCACCGCGGCGACGTTGTTGCACGACGTCACGGATGCGGTGGTGGCGCCGCCCGCGGTGGGGGAGGGGGTCACGCTGGAGACGGTGACGCGCAGGACGGTGATCGTGCCGGTGGTGGTCACCTGCTTGTCGATGAGCTGCTGGGCCTGGCTACGGAGTGACGCCGCTTCCTCGCCGGCGGCGACGGTGTCCACGATGGATAAGTTCTGTCGCGGGTCGAGGTAAATGGAGCTGTAGACGCGTTGGTAGCTGGTTACGGCGTCGGTGAGCTGCTGGGCGATCGTCTGGTCTACCGCCTGGGTCGTCGAAGCGGGCGCGGTGACGGTCGCCACCGTGGGGGAACTCGCGCCGTCAGCACTTGACGAGCTATTGCTGCAGCCCGAGACCACCGCAAGGGCGAGGGCGAGGGGCAGGACGAGCGCTGGTGTGCCACGTCGGCGACTCGCTGTCAGTGGTGCCACGGAGGCCCCCTCGCGCCTGTACTTCGTCGTCCCCGGTACCAACCCAGGATCGGCCGGTAGCGGAGTCGACGTGATGCCCGTCGTTCGCGGTGACGGCGAGAGCGCCGTCTTGGTTAGGACAAGGTCATGAGCGTGATCGACAACCTCAGAGGCGCGAATCGACGCCAGTGGGTCCCGTGAGGCGACATCGAGAAACGTGCGAGAGCCGGAAAATCTGAAGATAGCCCCGGTTGTCGCAGATGTCGATGATGTTGCTCGTTCCCGGATCACGCGACGGCCTCCGTGTGGTCGGCGCTGAGGCCCAAGGCGCGCAACAGACCCGCCACTGGCACGACGTACCGTGAGCCGAGGTGCAGGATCGGGACGGGAAAGGCGTCGCGGGCGGCCAGCTGGTAGCCGCAGTTGCGGCTGATACCCAGAACTGCACTGGCCGTCGTGATGTCGGTTCGGACCCCCAGAGCCCGGACGTCATTCGGTGTCCACGTGTTCATGACGGAGCCTCCATCGCTGGAAGAAACGCAAAACGTAGTTATTGTGCGTCAAATCGAGAGTGCGCTCTTGCCGCCCCAGACGCAAGGGGGACCTATGATGCGTTTCATGGCGCAGGCCGGGTGGGCGGACGAGACGACGCAACGGATCGCGTCCGAGGTCAAGCGGCTGCGGGGCGCCCGGTCAGCCCAGTGGCTGTCCGATCGCACCGCGGAGCTCGGCCACCGGGTGGCACGCTCCCGCGTCTCGGACCTCGAGGTGGGCCGGCGCACCCGCATCGACGTGGCCGAGCTGGTGGTGCTGGCGCGGGCTCTCGGGGTCGCGCCGACGATGCTGTTGCTTCCGCTCGGGCGTGATGCCATCGTCGAGGTGCTGCCGGGGCGCGAGGTAGACACCTGGGACGCGGTGACCTGGTTCGCGGGGGTCGAGGGCTTCCCGGACGAGCTGCCGGACCCGGACTCGGTTCCACCGGTGGGGGAGGACTACCGCGCGTGGCAGCTGGCGACCGCGCCGTTCTACTTCTTCGAGCAGCACCACGACGCTGTGGCCGAATGCCAGCTGGCCGGTGCCAGCGATCCCGGCCGCGTGCGGGCGGCGCTCTCGACGCTGCGATGGTTGCGTAGCTCGATGCGGCGGGCCGGCCTCACCCCGCCGGAACTCGATGCCGCCCTCGAGGCGCAGCTCGCCGAGGGGTCGTCAGCGACAATCGACGGAGGAATTAGGCCGAGGCGGTAGTCGGATCCCCGGCAATGATCGTGGCGGCTAGCGCGGCGCACTCGTTGCAGATCACGACCTTGCCCGATGTCGCACCGGCGTCATCGCAAAGGTCGGGGTCGGCCACCACCTTCACCACTGCCGACTCGTTCTTCCCGCAGAAGCTGCACAGAATCTGACCCCCACCGACATGCATGGGATGGGTCTCCATCCACTCGACGACAGCCTCTCGACGCCAGATCCGCCCCGCGGCCAGCTCGCCCCCGCCCACCTCCCAGGACGGCACCTTGTTGACGTGCACCTCGGGTCGGCACGGGTGACAACTGCAGCTCGACCTGCAACCGGTAGTTGAGCACGCCTCGTGCTCTCGCTGTCTGTGGGTGCAAGAGGGTGCGGCCCGTGCGGGCCTCCGGTCCTCGGGCGGCGACCGCCAGGACCGTGAGCAACGTCACGAGTCGCTAGGCTGCAGTGGTACCTGGACGGCCGTCGATGGGAGTTACCGGGTGGCGAAAAGGAACGACGACGTCCTCGGGGCAGACCCGCGACCCCGCGCCTTCCGCATTGCGAACCCGCCCACAGGGCTGGAGCGCCCGCCGGCGCCCGCGGATCCTTGGCGGGTGGCCGTCCGGGCCTGGGGGCGCTCCGTCGCCGGCATGCAGAAGGAGGTGCTGGTCGCCACCTCTGCCGACGACGCCCTCTGGCGGTTGACCAGCGACGAAGGCGGTGACCTCAACGGGCACGACGAGGCGCCGTTCCCCCTAGGACACATGGCCACCGGACTTGCCGCTTCCTGGGCGAGCGAGGTGATTGCGCTGGCCGCCCAGCGCGGCGTGCGGCTGTCGGACCTGCGGGTGGTGCTGGACAGCCGTTATACCATGGAGGGCTCCGCGCTGCGGGGCACGATGGTAGGTGGTGCACAGGCTCCCGAGGTGCGTGTCGAGACGAGGTCTCACATCGACTCCGCGGCCTTCCGCCTCCTGGTGTGCGACGCCCTCGGCGTCGCGACCGCCTCGGGCCTGCTACGCGCGGCGGTCCCCGGGCGGTTCGCGCTCGCAGTGAACGGCCGCCGCGTAAAGACCGACTCCGCGGTCGATGGCGAGCTGCCGCAGGCCCCGGGCGATCGGCTCGGCGGACTCACCCACAACGTGGGTCCCGGGCTCGCCGGGCCGCTTATGGAGCCGGCGGTGCCGGACCCGGCCGAGCTGCGGGCGGGTGATGGCGGCGGCGGGCTGCAGGAGGCGCAAAGCCGAGTGGTGCGGGTGCGCGGCACCTGCACCGTCCGCGAGGACGGCGTCAAGGCGGTCACGCAGCAGTTGCTTGCGCCCGCTGGAGGCTCGGCCTGGCGGTCGCTCTCCGATGAGGCGCCTTCCGCGGGCGGCCTCGGCCGCGCCCCCGACGCCGCGAGCTATATGGCGGCCGGGCTCGTGTTCTGCTTCCTCACCCAGCTGGGCCGCTACGCCGCCATCATGCGGCGTGAGCTACAAGGCTACGAGGTGATCCAAGACCTCGAGTTGCCGGTCGGCGGGGCCTCGGGCGGCACTGGCCAGGCTGGAACCGCCGGACCAGCTATCACCTCGGTGTTCCTGAGCACTAGCGAGGACGAAGTCTTCGCTCGCACGGCGCTTTTGATGGGCGAGCAGACCTGCTTCCTGCACGCGCTGTGTCGGACTCCGCTTGCGCCCCGGGTGGCGACGAGGCTGCTGGGCTGAGGTCCCCGGGCGGGCGAGGCAGCACAACTCGAGGCCCATTCGATCAGTGTCCGGAGCTGATTGCACCGGAGAGCGCAGGAGCACATCGGTCCCCTGCGAGGTGCCCGCCGCAAGGCTGGTCGACGTCTCCGAGGGCGTACCAGCCACCCTGCGGTCACCCAGCCCAGCGCGGCTATGTCCAACGGCCTCTAGGTGGCTGGTGCCAAACGGCCCCGATTCGGAGCCAGGAACGAATCGGACAATACGCTAAGCGCTGAGCTGGCCGTGGAGGGCCGAACGGCCATCACCGGAT
>JAABUP010003268.1_pt1 | contig 28933 bp, 43 predicted proteins | sample 5559201 | NCBI WGS metagenome assembly JAABUP01 (sample SAMN10711887, study PRJNA513373) | rock metagenome | isolation source: Antarctica rocks | place: Antarctica | reverse complement strand
CCGGCCCCTCGTATGTCTCCATATCGCCGGGGAAGAGCACACACCCGATCGTCAGGTCGTGCGGCTCGGGGAACCACACGCGGATCACCCCCTCCGGCTGGTCGTCCCAGCGCCACGGCGCGCTCGGCACCGCGCCCCACCTCGCCCTGAGCGCCCCGAGCGCCGCGTCCTGTGCCCCCGTGTCCATCACCGCCACCTCCTCGTCGCTCGCGCCATCACGCCATCCCCTGGCCCGCACATGCGCGGCAGACAGACGTGCCGGCCGTCATTTCTTGCGGGAACCGGTACAAGCCGCAACGGCCACAGCGGGACTGTCGCAACCCCGCCTTGTGCTGCACGTCCGCCCATGCGTGCCACGCGCTATAGCCCTCGGGTGCGGGATCGCCTTTGCGGTACGCCACCGCACCATCGAGGTACACACCCTGGTAGCGCCTCGCCATCACGCCACCCGCTTTCGTCGCAACGCAATCCGCGTGAACACCTCATCGGCGATACGGCGCGTCGGTCGCCAGTGACACGGTCTGGAATCGTCACCACTGCCCTTGAGCGCAAAGCACCGTTGCCGTCGCCGCTCGGTACGATCCTCGGCGCGCTTCCTAACCAGCATCCACCGATAGATCGCGCGTGGATCGTCGCTGCGTGGGCCACGCTCGCGTAGCGCCACCAGCAGTGCGATCCCTTCTAGCACGAGCGCGTGCGCCTGTTCGCCGGACATCGCCATCACGTCTTCCCTAACGCGGCCTGTCCCGCCGCTTGTCGTCGTCGTCGCCGCGTCTCCGCAGCGTTCCGCGTGTGGTCATCGCGGTCAAACCCTAAGTGACACGACTGGCATATTGCCGCCAGGTTGCAGTCGCGCACGTCGCTCTTGTCGTGTTTCGAGCCCCACGGATAGCGCGAGCCCGGTCGGGGTGCCCCCAGGTGCGCGACCGTCAGCACCACGCGGCTGCCGGTCCTGGTGTTGTAGCCGCCCTGTTTCGCGCCGCACCACATACAGCGCCCGCCTGCTTCGTCGCGCACCCGGCGACTGATCGCTTCCCACGTCGTTGGGTAGCGACTCCGATCCAGCGGCATCGCTCAGCCCCCTTCCAGCGCGGCCAGCGCCGCCCGCATGTCCCGCAACGCCCGCAACGTCACCACGATGCGCGCGGCATGGCTCCCGTCGCCGATGGTCTCGCGCGTCGTCAGCACGCCCAGGTAGCACCGCGCCGCCGCAACCGCCGCTGCCAGCTCCCGCGCGCGGCGCGCGTTGAACGCCGCGACCGCGCGCAGGTCGCTGTTCTCGCCGCGCAGGACGTACACCTCGTTGGTCAGGGGGATCGCGTCGAGCAACACCCCCACTTGGGCGTGCGTATAGTGCGCTTCGTCGGCCAGCCCCGCGCGCTCGACCGTCGCCCACCGCACCCGCAACAGGGCGATCTCCGGCGACGCGCAATACGCACCCATCACTCCACCCCTAGCGCGATACGACACGCTGAGCACAACTGCTTTGATCCTGTCCTCATGTACTGCTCACGATAACAATGCGCGCACTCGTGGCGACCGGAGACCGAGACGATCGGCACATCGGGTCGCGCCGCATTCCCCGGACGCTCCGGCGTCTTGCCCCGCTTGTGCAGCACGATCAGGTCATCCAGGACCGGCATGATCGCCGAGAAGTAGGGCGACAATGGCCCCCACGCGCGCACCGCCCGGAATCGCTCGTAAGGCGTGTGGGCGCGGGCGAAGTCGCGCAGGCTGATCTCCCCCGCCAGGTAGCGGTCGAGTTCCGCCGCGACCGCTTCGGCCAACGCCAGCAGTTCGGGATCGCGCTGGCTCTTCTCGGCCATCCGTGCGAACACGTCGCGCGGACTCTTGAACATGTGGGAGATCGGCGCGCTGTCGATCGCAGGGATCGGCGGGATCGGGTTAGCGGTCATAGCTGTCCCCTTCCGCGAGGAGCGGGATACGCTGCGGCTGCGCCGGTTCCAGGGCGATCAACTGATCCTCGGTGCGCCGCTTCGCGCTCAGTTCGTCGTACACCGCCTGAAACTCCTTCGCCTTGAAGTCCATGTCGCGCGGCGTCATCTCAATCAGGTGCTTGAAGCCGCCAAGCCGCCGCGCGATCTGCGCGTCGAGCGCGGTGAGTCCGGCTCGGTCTAACTCGGTATCTGGGGAGCGCGCCAGCAAGTCGAGGTTGAGACGCAGCGTCACCTTGCGCCGGAACTGGCCCCACGCATCGAGCGCGGAGGTGGTATCACCCAAGCCCTGCCGGACCTGCTGCGCCCGCTCGATGATGTGCCTCGCCTTCGGGAACCAGTCGAGTTCGCGGCGGCAGCGCTCGCAGGACAGGACGAAACTCACGTCGTCCAGGTGCTTCACGTCGTCGTAGAGTTGCGCGATCCGCTCATCGCTCGGTTCGGGTTGCTGCGGCGAGGCGTCCAGGGCCAGCGACATACGGCCCATCTCGCGCCGGAACAAGTCGGGAGATAGCATCACGCGCCTCCTAGCTTCACGTTGGCGAACTTGGTCAGCTTGCGTGCGGCGTCGGCGCTGATCGTCTGCCCGTTGTCCAGCGTCACCGGGGGCGCGGCGGGATCGTCGCGCTTACGCCGCAACTGTCTGGCGATCATCGCGTCGAGGTAGTCGTGGGGATCGTCGCTGATGCGTTGCTTCGAGGCGTCGATGATCAGGTCCAGGACTTTGCCGCCGCTGTTCAGTCGCTTCGCCATGCCCCCGAGCCGCTTGAAGTCCGGCTCTTTTCCCAGGAGCAAGCTGAACAGCTCACCAAGGACGGCGGTCTTGTTTGTTGCCTCGCGATACTTGATCTCAAACCGGTCGCGCAGCGTGCCAGAACCGTTAGGTTCTGTATTGCTTTGGAGGGTTGTTTTAGTGGTTGTTTTAACTCTTCCTATATAGGGGGAACCTTTTGGTTCCGGGTCCGGGAACCTTTTGGTTCCGGGAGGGGGAGTGTTTTGGTTCCCGGTATCGCCATCCTGACCGGGAACCAAAAGGTTCCCGGTATCCCATTGCTGGTGGTCCTTCTGGATGCGGTAGACCGTCGTGCGTCCCTCCTCTCCGAGCGTCACGAGATAGCCTCTAGCGTTGAGATCGCGGAGTTCTCTGGCGACGACCTTGGGGTGCAGCTTCGTGGCGGCGGCGAAGGCGGCGGCGCTGATGCGGTCGTGCGTTCTCCGCCATCCATAGGTCATGCGCGCGACGTGGAGCAGGATACGCACCTGGCCGCCACTGAGCGGGGCCGCGATGATCGCCTCTAGCAGCTCATTCGCGATCGGGGTATACCCGTTCTCTAATTGTGGGCTTGCCATAGCGACCATCGTCCTACCTACAGCGTGCGGCCCGACTGGCCGTGTTCAAAACGCGCCGAACGCGCGGCCAATAGGGCATCAACCACGCGCGCACCGTGCATATCTGGCACGTCGTGATCGGTCGTGCCAGGATTCAGGCACACCAGCCCCGCGTTACCGACCAACCACAGTTCTTCGGGATAGCGTTGGCCGACCGCGAATGAGGACCGCTCGAACCACAGGAATTCCTTCCTCTTGTGCGGCGCGACGAAATACTCATCGACCCAGGGATTGCCATAGATGACAAGCACGGTGCGATTTGACTCGATTGCTAATTGTTGGGCGGTCTGATTGAAGGGATGCGCTTCCTCGAAAGGCACATCAGGTGCTGCTTTGATCTCCACAAAGCAGCCGATCTCTGGCAACCAAAAGTCCGGCAGATACCAACGATCTGCCAATTGGTAGCCTTCCGCCTCGTACTCGTAGCGCACGCCGAGCGCATCGAAGAACACTGCCCAGCGCGCCTCAAGGCGACTGCGGAAGAGGTGCCCGTTGTATTGGGTCTGGATAGGGGTGAGGTCAGGCATTGCCGCGCTCCTGTGGTGAACGCGGCGACACCCGGAGAGGTTGCCACGTACGCTTACCACAGCCGCACGAGGTCTCTCCGGGTGTCATCGGTATAATAGCACGCTCACCCCCGAGATCGGGAGCATAGCGCGGGCTATTCGATTCGGAAACGGGGGATTTGCCCCTTGCGGTACGCGCTCCCTCATGCGGCTGTGGTACTAGGAATTGTACCATACGTACACCCCGGTTTGCAAGCCCTGACGCCAAATTCCGCCGATCAGTTGGCCCCCGTCAACCGCCGCTTGAACGCGTCGCCCACCTTGCAGATCGGCGTGCGCCGCGCCGCGATCGTGAGGCGTGCCCCGGTCTGGGGGTTGACACCGTTGCGCTCCGCGCGCTCGGACCACGCGAAACACCCGAGTCCGGTCCAGATCACCGCCTCATCGTTGGCGAGGGCGTCGGCGAGCACCGCCACCGTGCCATGCAGCACACGCGCGGCAACCGCTCGACTCACGCCGCACTCCTGCGCCACACGCTCGATCAGTGCTGTCCTGTGCAGATCGCTCATAGCAGTGCTCCTCCTTGTTGTGCGTTCGCCGCCGCCGCCGCCCACGCCGCCCCCGCAGCGCCCCGCGTCGCGCGCCGGGTCAGGCGGTCAGCCCACCCGCGCCATATCGAACAGCGTCGGCGCGCTCGCCTTCGCCTCCGCTTGCCGCAGATTGCGCGCTGCCGTGCCGAAGTACGAGGCTTTCAGTTCCGTCCCCAGGAAACGCCGCCCGCGCTCAATCGCCACCACCCCGACCGAACCGACCCCGGCGAATGGATCGAGGACCACATCGCCCGGATTGCTCCACAACTCCACGCAGCGTCGCACGAGATCGAGCGAGAAGGGGCACAGGTGCGGATTGATCGTCGCCGGAGCGGCGGTGAAGCCGCTCGGCGCGGCGGCGAGTCGTTTGGTTTCCAGAAATGCTCTGTAGTCGGTCACGCGGCCACCCCCCGCCCCGCGTCGTCCGACCGGGTGCCCGCTGGGCGGCGCAGCTCGTCCGCGCTGCGGCGGTGCTGGGCGCGGCGATAGGCGCAGGCGTGCCAGTCGAGGCACCGATACTCGCCACTCGGCGCGGGCTCGGCTTGGTCGGGCGGCACGATCCCGTGACACCGCGCGCAACAGATCGCGTGCAAGGCGAGGCGGGCGGTCAGGGTGGCGGCGGGGGTGGTGGTCATCGGTGCCTCCGCTGTGCGGTTTCCACGCCGCGTGACCAGCGCACTCGCCCGTCGGCATGCTGCCCGTAGAGGCGGAAGCGGAACCAGCGGTACCACGTCGCCACTTCCAACCCCCAAGCGAGCGGCCAGTCCTCCCGCTTGACCAGCAGGAAGATCGCGGTCTCCCCGAGATGCAGCAGCCCCCATGCGCCTTTTGCTTGGGTGTGCCACACGCCACGGCGGATCATGATCGGTCGCATCGTGCGCTCCTTCTTCGTGCTCATGGACGTGGCTCCTGGCTGCCGTAGGTAAACAGGATGTGCAGGCCGGTGAGCCGCTGTGCGCGGATCAGGGCGTCGATCAGGCCGATGAAGTCGCGCAACCAGGCCCAGCAATCCCCGCCCGGATCGGCGCGCGATGCGGAGCAGTAGATCACCCGATCGGCCGCGATGTTGGCCTGCATCTCGGGCAGTGCGGCCAGGGCGTCGCGCTGTGCTGCGTTCATGCGGTGCTCCTCTCGGCGCGGCGCGGACAGCCCGCGCCGCGCGCTGGTGGCGGTCAGGCGACGCGACTGGCGGCCCACGGTGCGGGACGCCACGGCGATGCGCGGTAATAGTCGTATTCGGCGCTGAAGCCGGAGTCGTCCCGGGGGAGATCGACGAAGCGATACGGCGTGTACGGGGTCGGTTGTCCGGTCGTGATGAACGCGGTGAGGTGTGCGCTCGCCGCGTCGTGCCGCGACTTCGCGCGCTGCTGTGCCCGGACATGCCAGAGCGTCGGGATGCGCATGCTATGCCTCCTGCTGGTAGTGCGCGGCCTTGATCGCGGCGAGCGCGCGTTTGATCGCGGTCCACTGGTCGGGGGTCGCGGCGGATTGGAGCGGTTTGAGCAGGGCGATGATGCCGGGGTACTGCTCGCCCGCCTCCGCCATAGCACGCGCCTGGGCGATCACCTGTTCCTGGGCCGCGGTGAGTGTGTCCCGCGCGTCCTGCGGCGTCGGGCGCGGCGTGGGGACGGGTGCGGCGGCTTCGTGCTCATCGGCGTATGTCTCTAAACCCACGCCGAATAACGTGGCCGCTTTTTTCAGCGCGTCCGTGATTGCGCCTTTCTCGATGTCCTCTCCCGCGTTGGCTTCGAGCCGCTGCACCCCCTTGTGCTGGCGGCTGCCGAGTCCGGGGATCGTGAGCCGGACGTAGGCGATCAGCAGGCCGGGGCGGTACTCCTCGCTCAGCACGTCGAAGTCCCAACAGTTCTCCGTCGCCTCGTTCAAACGGCGGATCACGGTCGCGCCCTCCAGGTATTTGAGCAGCTTGTTCCGCCCGCCCGGACGCTCCTTGATCGCCCCCGGCGGGAAGCGCTCGGAGAGGCGGCGGATCATCTCGTCGCGGTCCATCAGCGTGCCCCGTGCCGCAGCATGGTCGCCAGCAGCGCGCCGGCCACGATCAGCAGCGCGAGCGGCAGCGTCCATTGCTCATGTCGCTTGGGGCCGGTCATGCGCACCCAGAGTGTCCATGCCAGCAGCAGGGGCCACGTCGCCACCGCGACCGCCTCGGCGCGCACGGTGGACCACCAGGCGTGCATGGCGAGGTGATCGTCGTAATCATGGGACCGTTGCCACCCGCCCATCGGCAGGGATTTCCCGCACGTCGGGCAGACGTAGCGACGGCGTGCGGAGAACGGTGCGGGGTGGGTATGGCGGGTACTCATCGGGTACCGCCGTGTTGCTGATCCGTGGCGCTCACCGGACCGATCGTGCGGCAGCGGTACGCGGGCGTGGGCGTGGTCGACCGCTCCCCGGAGATGCGCGTCACTTCCGCCGCCTGGTAGCGCGCTGCGCGCGTGTCCCGCAGGACCAACAACGCGCGCAACATGGAGCCGCGATGGTGGCAAGCCACCCCGTTGAGGCGGGCGGGGTCCCAGCGCGGCAGCAGATATTCCACGCGGCGGCGGTCGCTGAGCTCCTCGATCGCGGCGGGTGTCTCAGTCATAGCGTCGTGCTCCCCTTGTGTGTGCGCCGCCCGGCCAGTGCCGACCGGGCGGGCGCGTGGTCGCAGTCCTTGACCGCCCCCAGCACCGCCGCGTAGCCCGCGATGGCCGCGCGCAGCGATGCCATTTGGTGATAGGCGTTCTTGTGGCTGCGTTCGGTGTCATCGAGCGCCCACTGTTGCTCGTTGCGGTTTTCGCGCATCCGCGCGATGAGCGGGGTGGCGGCGAGCCGTTCGGCCAGATTGGCGGCGCGCTGCTCGGCGTTCTTGCCAAGGTCGGCTGCGGTGCGCAACGTGGCGCGCGAATGCGTCTCGGTGCGCGTGAGGATGTCGCACACGTTCTGGTGGGCGTGCTGCGCGCTGAGCAGCGCGTCCCCGGTCGTCTGATAGCTGCGCGTCGCCTCATCCAGCGCGTCGATCGCGGTGCACAGTCTGGCCGCGACCGTCGCGCCGTAGGCCGTCTCGATGATGCTGGTCATCTCGCCTCCTTGTCGTACAGGAGCAGCAGCGTGATCCGCCCCACGCTCGCGTCGGCGGCGGCCTCGCGCAGTTCCGCGATCGCGGCGTGCAGGCGGTCCTCGTCGTGCACTCCCGCCGTATCCTTGGCCAGGGTTGTCAGGTAGTAGCGGCTGCCCGGCGGCACGGCGCCGAAAAAGCCCCGTACCAGATCGAGCGTGGTTTGTTGCGCCGGTCCCGTGGCCATCTCGCTCATCACTCACCGTCTCCTTGTGTGCGGCGCAGGACAACGAACTCGCGTGCCAGCGCGGCCAGCGCGTGTTGCTGGCGCACGACCACATTGATCAGCAGCGCCTCGTTCGGGGTGGGCTGGTAGTCGCCCTCCTCGACCTGCCGCACGAACGCGCGCAGCGCCGGGTGCGGCCGCAACGTCTCTGCTGCGATCTCGCCGGTCGTATAGGCCGTGACGTACTCCGTGATCGGCATCGTCATCTCCTCGCGTGTCGGGGGCGGGCCGTCGCGGACACCGCCCCCGCTGGTCGTGCGGCCCTACGCCGCCTCCCCCGCCGCCCGCCGCGCCTCGTCCTGCGCCCGCACGGCGGCGAGGAGCGCATCGGCGAGGGCGATCGCCTCCTCGCGTCCCTGGGGGTAGAGGAGACATGAGCCGTCATAGCGCGTCGCCACCAACACCTCGATCCGGGTGCTGTCGATGGGCTGGATGGCGATCACGCTGCCATCGACGAATTCAAGCCGTCGACTCATGATGCCTCCTCGAAGAGCGCGCCGCTGTTTTTCGTCATCAGGCGACCTCCTCCTCCCACGGCGCGGGCGCTAACGGTCGCGCCGTCCTGATCAGCCGGAAGCCGATGCTGTACGCCGCCGCGTAGCGGTCCAGCGCCTCGCGCGTGACGACGGGGCCGACGCATACGGACGACGCGGCGGGCGGCGTCGGCGGTTCGGGCGGGGTCGGACGGCGGAAGAAGTGCAGGATGTCCATGAGTGGTGTATCCTCTCGTTAGGTGAATAGCTGATCCTTGCTGGTCAGTTAGCTGGCGATCTCCTCGTTTGCGGCGAGGAGGTCGCTGTGCAGTTGGGCTTCCCGTGCCCGGCGACGACGCATCGAGCGGGCGGCGAGTTTGCGCTGCATCTCCCTCCGCCATGCCAGCCCCAATTCCATGAACTCATCGTGATTCAGCGCCAAGTTGTCCTCGATCGCTTCCAGTTCGGGGCTGGTCAGTTCGTCGGCGGCGATCCCATCCACGGCATGCCCTCCTCAAATGTTTAGTGAACTCGGCGGTCGTCTCGTACAGTTGCTTTGTCGCGGGCCACGTTGGCGCGTGACGGGCGACTCAGGGGGGCTGCTATGCGGCGCGCTTGCTCTTCCGTTCTTGTGGCACCTCCTCTCGCACGCTGTCCGTGGGGCCGGGCGACGGCGGGTGGCCTATGGAGATCGCCGCGTCGAGCCCGAGCAGTTCGCGGATGTGCGGCGGGATCGCGCGGCCCGGAAACGACTCCGGGTCGCTGAAGATCGCGACCACCTGGCGGGCGAGGCGCGCGGCCTCGGGGGGGTATTCGCCCATCACGCCCCGATCCCCGCGAGCGCCATCTTGGTCGCCAGTTCGAGCGCGACCTTGCCCGCGCCGACGCCGCGCGTCTCCGCGATCAGCAGGATCGCGTCGAGCGACAGGCGCTGATCCAGCAGGATCGTCAGGCAGGCGAGGAGCGCGGCGGGGGTCGGCGTCGGCTTGACGTACAGCTCAGGGAACTGCAAGCGGTGATCGGCGTACGACCCCCGGCGCACCGGCTGAGGCGGCGCGGGCGGGGCGTGGTGGCGCTCGATGAAGCCGGACACCTGGCGGTCTGTGGTACTCATGCCGCCTCCTGGGGGGTGCCGCTCGTGATGGGTAAGACCCGTTGACCGATCAGCGCGCTGGTGATCTCCTTGGCGGCATCGGGGAACGTGCGCGCTAGGGCCGCCAGGATGAAGGTGCTTGGCTCGCGGTCGGTGTTGAACACCACAGACAACGTGGAGTGATCGACCCCTAGTAATCGCGCGTACTCCCGCAAACTCCTTTCTCCCTGATACTTCCGCAGAATGTCCGTGAGCATGTTTCCCTCCTTCCGGTTACTCAACTAACCAGATTGTAGCATGGGGTGGTTACGAATGCAAGCGTTTTCGGGGTGGACTTTCCCATGAATGGTTACTATGATAACCGCATGAGTACGAACACCTTTGGCGAGCGGCTACGGCAATTGCGGGAATCTCGGGGGCTAGGCGTTCGCGAGTTAGGGCGAAGGTCAGGCGTCAACCACGCCACGATTTCGCTAGCCGAACGTAACCAGCGCTGGGTTGATCAACTGCCCTCAATCGAGGTGATGGAACAATTAGCGCAGGCGTTAGAAGTCACCGTTGAGGAATTGCGCGGGACAAAACAACCCGTCTCCCAGGTGGCGGAGCCGCGCGCCGCCTATGACCCCGAAACCGCCGCGTTAGCCGAGATCGGGAGGCAGGTCGTGACCCTGGTCAATGAGCGCAGCAACATCCGGCGTGGCCCGCAGATTCGCATTGTGCCCGACGTGTTCCGTGTTCCCGTCGTCAACGGCATGTCCGCGACCGAATTGGCCTCGGACATTCGGCAGGTCGAGCAATGGATCGAGGTGCCCCGCTCGCTGCTCAACGGGGCGAAAGACCCTGCCGCCTATATCATCGTGGGCGATTGCCTGTGGGAGCGGTGGGGGATCAAGACCGGCGACACCTTGATCGTGGATGCCGCCAACACCGACCCGCGCGACGGACAGATCGTAGCCGCGCGGATCAACGATACCGACGAGACAGCGAAGGAGTTCTACCGCGTCGCCAATGGGGTTGACTTGCGCCCGACCACCCCCGGCTACAACACCATTGAGGTTCGTGCGCCGGATCAACTGCTGATCATCGGCGTCTACGTGACGCACCTTGTAACGGGGAAGCGATAGAAGATGTGGCGCGATGTGCGCCGGAAGCCGCGCAAGGAGATTTTGCGCGCGGCGCAGGAGTGAGGGGGGGGTAAGCAATGTGGGACTATGAATTAAGATCCGTCAGGGAACGCAAAAAATTACCTAGCGAACAAGCAATTTATATTTACGATAGCATCCCTGCTCCTTTATTGGCGCAACTAGAGTTCATCTGGAGAGACGCCACAGGTCGAGCGTCATCAAGCTTTGCTCAAATGATCCGCGAGACGTATGCACGTCGTACGGGGATGAAATATATCCTATCGGTCAAGGGTGAAGATGGGATAGGTGCAGTGCTCTTTTTCATGCAGGTGTCTGATATTGATACTGCACTCGATGTTCTTGAATTGGGGTTCCACCTAATAGAACACTGGTTGCCTTCTTACGTGACAAACAATGTATCGGGATTATCAGGGATACGCATGAGCGGTAGTGAGGCCATCGACTTAGCAAACATGTGCTTTCAGCAACATGCTATTGGGTATCAAATTGCAGGAGGAGAAATTGTGCGAGTCGATTCTCAGTTCCTGCACGTAGAGGTGGTAGAGACCACGCTTACGTTACTCCATGATGCAGCTTTCAAAGGCCCATCGGACGAATTCATGAAAGCTCACGAAGATTATCGCCACGGCAGGATGCGCGATGCGGCCACCACGGCATTGAGTGCCTTCGAAAGCACGATGAAGGCAATCGCTGACGCACGAGGATGGACATACAACACATGGGATACTGCAGGGGCGCTTATTGCGCTGATGTGGAAAAACAATCTTCTACCAGAACGGTTTCGTAAGCAATTTACCGAAATCGAACAGCTTCTGACCGGGCTAGCCAAAGTACGGAATGCGGGTGGCATCGCGCACGGGCAGGGTCTTGACGTGATCGAGACACCGGATTATATCGCCGCTTATGCCTTGCACCAAGCGGCGACCAACATCGTGTTGCTCATGGAGGCTCATCGCAGCCAGCCCGTAGGAGTGAGCGAATAGGGGTCGGTCCTGCCCCGACTTGCCGGAACTGCGAGAGACGGTTGCGGGATTCCGCCCGCATCTTCTGTGTACCGGTGATCACTCCGGTTTCCGTCGCCCGGCTTATCTCTTGATCAGCGTGTCATCTCGCCACGCGGCCCTACTCACCACCCAGAGCATACGCCATTCGAGGATTCTTGACAAGAGGGTTGTCAGCTATGCGGGTTGCAAGCTATCGACGCGTCTCGAACGACGAGCAAGCCTCGCGCGGCTACTCGCTCGTGGCACAGCAAGCCGCCATCGCGCAGTATGCCCGCCTGCGCGGCTGGACGATCGGCAAAGAGTACTGTGATGCTGGCGTCTCCGCGTTCAACGACGATCCGGCGAAACGCCCGGCCTTCGCGCAACTCATGGCCGCTGTCGCCGAGCGCCAATACGACGTGGTGATCATCCTCAAAATTGATCGCTTCGCGCGTTCGATCATCGTGGCCTCGCAGCAACTCGCGGTGATGCGCGAGCATTGCTGCGCGCTGGTCAGCATCACCGAGCAGTGGGATTTCTCCGGGGCGGCGGGCATGATGCTCTATCAGATCATGGCGGTGTTCGCCGAGCACGAGAGTCGGCAGATCAGCGAGCGCACGAAACGCGGCCTCGCGGTGCGTGTCGCGGCGGGGAAACACATGGGTCCGGTGCCGTGGGGCGGCATGTTGGTCGATGAGCGCCTCATGGTCGACCCCGCGCGCGCCGCCGACCTGGCGTGGCTCCTGGAACTGCTCGCGACCGGCTCGTTCGTCCGGGCGTGTCACGCGCTCAACCGGCGCGGCCTGCGGACGATGCGCGGCAACATGTTCTCCCCCGCCACGGTGCAGATGTTGCTCGGCTCGGCGGGGTGGCTCGCCGCGCAGCCCGACCCGTGGCCGGGGCTGCTGGCCCTGGCCCGGCGTCGCCGCCCGGCATCGAAGGTGCGCAACGATCGGATCGCGCTCCCGTTGTCCGGCATCTGGCGCTGCGTCTGCGGCGGGAAGCTCTACGCGGCGGGCACCTGGCGCGGGGCCAATGGCGTGCGGCAGCAATCGGTGCGCTGCACCCACTACACCCCCGCACGCCCCGATGGCGGCGGCTGCCCCTACCCGCGCACCAACGCCCGCCACTACGCCGAGCGCGTGCGAGACTGGTGCGCCGCGCTCCCCGACCCGCAGGTGCTGGCGGCGCGGACCGTGCCGGACGAGACCGAGGAGACGGCCACACGCCGCGCGGATATCACCCGCCGCAAGCGCCTGCTGGGGGTCGCGCTGAATGATGACACGCTGGATGAGGCCAGCTATCGCGCCCGTCTCGTCGCGCTCCAGTCGGAGGAGGCGGCGTTGCCGGTCGCGGTGCGCGTGGGGCCGGTGATCGACGCCGTGGCGCTGATGCGCGCGGGGCCGGACGCGCTCGACACCCCCGCGTTGAATCGACTGTATCGCCTGCTGCTGGACACCGTGATCGTGCGCGGGCACGCGGTCACGATCGTGCCATCGGCGGCCCTCGCCGTCCTGCTACAAGCCAACTAGCCGCTCGATCACCTCCTCCACGGCGTCCCGCTCGAAGACCTCGTGGACGCCCCGTTCGGCTGGCGGGAAGGGTGGCACTACACGGTGCCGGAGGGCTGGGGCGGCTGAGCGCCGGGGCCACCGGGTCGAGTACCCGGTATTGCCCGATAGGAGCGGTGGCGATGCGCGTGGTGACGCTGAACCTGTGGGGGATGCGCGGCGATTGGGCCACGCGCCGAGAACTGATCGTCGCGGGCTTGCGCGAGCTACGACCGGACCTCGTCGCCCTCCAGGAGACGATCATCGCCGACGAGTACGATCAGGCCGCCGATCTGCTCGGTGGCGGCTTCCATCTCGCCCACTCGCGGGAGCGGGAGGCGGACGGGCAAGGGATCACCATCGCCAGCCGCTGGCCGATCGATGGGGTACGCGAATTGGACCTCAACGCGACCCCGCGCACAACCGACTTTGCCTGCACGACCCTCATCGCGACGGTCCGCGTCCCGGACCCGCTCGGGCCGCTCGTCTTCGTTAACCACTTCCCGGATTATCAATTGGACCACGAGCACGAGCGGGAGCAGCAGGCGGTGATCGCCGCGCGCGCCATCGAGGAACTGGTCGCCCGGCGCGGCGAGCACGTCATATTGGTCGGCGATCTCGACGCCGAGCCCGACGCCGCGAGCGTGCGCTTCCTGGCTGGCCGACAATCGCTGGGCGGCCAGGGCGTCTGCCACCGGGATGCCCGGGAAAGCGCGCATCCCGGCGAGCCGGGGGACACGTTCACGCCGCGCAACCCCCTGATGGCCGCCGCGAACTGGGACTGGCCGTTTCGGCAGATCGACCATATCCTCGTCCGCTGCGGCGCGCACGGCGGCCCCACGCTCGCCATCGCCGCCTGCGACCGCATCTTCGACGGGCCGCGCGCCGGGGTCTGGGCCAGCGACCACTTCGGCCTCGTCGCCGACCTCGACCTCCCACCAGAGCGTCCCGCAGCGACCGCGTGATCGCGTGATCGCGCAACAGGCAGCCCACCCCAGGCGCATTTCTGCATACGGCGCTTCGTCATACCACCACGACGGCATGGCGCCGACCGAGTACACTGCGAGGAACCGACGACCCCGGAGTATGGCACCGAGACGATCTTCGAGGATGGCTGCGGCAACCAGCTCCAGCAGGTGTGCGGCGCGGGCCAGTCTCAGAGCGGGTCTGGATACCGCTCGGCATACCGGACGGTGCGCCGCTGCGGTGTTAGCGATTCCGCCGCCTGAGTAACAGCAGTTCGCAGCGCGCGCCGTTCCGCCGTGGGAGCGCAGCGGCGTGCTCGGCGATCGTCGTATCCATCAGGTGATGGGCGTTCGGCGTCATGCGGAGGAGATCGGCGGCGTCCTCCCCGCTGAGATCGAGCGCGAAGGCGAGCGGCACCATTTCCGCCAACACGAACGTGCCCGCGAATTGCGCCAGGATCGCCGCGCGCTTCCCCGCCGCGATGCCGAGGAGCGGCAGCGCCGCGCGCAGTTCGCGCAGATGGTCCGCCGTGGGGATCACGATCGCCAGCAGCCCACCGGGCGCGACGACCCGCGCGAACTCGGCGGACCCTCGCGGCGCGAAGAGGTTGAGGAGCGCCGTCAGCGAGGCGTCGCGATAGGGGAGCCGCACCCGACTGTCCGCCGCGACGACGTTGATCGCGGGGGAGCGCCGCGCCGTCAGCGCCGCCGCCTCGCGCGAGACATCCGAGCCGACGAAGGCGAGTGGTCCCAACCCGGCGCGCGCCAGGAGCTCTTGCCGGACCTGGGCGAGATAATACCCCTCGCCGCAGCCCGCGTCGGCGATGCAGCGCGCACGGTCCCGCGTGGTCGGCGGTGTGGCGGCGAGGTGCCGCGCCACCGCCACGCCGAGCGCGACGGCGATCGGGCGATAATGGCCGCGATCAAGGAAGCGGCGGCGCGCGAGGAGCATGGCGCGCGTGTCGCCCGACACCGCGCCCCGCCGCCGCGTCGGCAGCAGATCGGCGTAGCCAGTCCGCGCGATGTTGAAGGCGTGGCCGCGCTGACAACGCAGCGCCTGCCCCGCCCGGATCAGCGCCGCCTCACAATAGGGGCAGGCCAGGCAGGGCGCGATCCGCTCCCAGGCCAGCACGGCGCGGCACCGGGATGAAGAAGCTCAGGCCGTTCCGGTACATCGCCCCCTCCTAATGGTGCTCACAGCGTCGCTATCGGTTGGAGCCAGTATACAGCGCCTCCGCCGCCAGGAGCGCAATACGCCGCTTCTCTCGGCGCAAGGTGGGACTGCGCGGGACTTCCTGGGTAGAATAGCGGTATCGACCGGGGCCAGCGCGGTCCCGAACATGTACCTACCGGCGTGGAGAGTATTGTGAGCATCCTGCCTCAGGCGGTCGTCGCCCTTATCATCATCGTGCTACTCAGCCTCGGTGCCTTCTTCATCGGGAGCAATGGCGCGCGCGCGTCGAGCAACTGGCATCCCGCCGCGAGCTGCACCACCGGCAGCACCCCCATAAAGTGCGTGGGTAACTAAATACCACCCGCGCTGGCCTGACCCGCCGCACCGTCCGGTGCTGTCGCGTTGGCGGCGAGCACCAGGCGGGGGTCGTTGAGGATCGTCGCGGCGACCCCGGCCCGGCGCTGCGCCAGCAGTTCGGGCGTCGTCGTCTCGCCGACCGTCTCCGGGGTCGCGCCGACGCACATGACCCAGACCGGCTTGCCGCGCGCCGGAACGCGGCCAGCGTGTTTTCCGGGGCGAGCGCGGACGCGCCGCGATGGGCCATGATCCCGAGGGTATGCGACATCACCAACCCCTTCCACAAGCGCACAGGCGCCAACACAAGGGACGTGAGTCTCAGAGACACAGAGACGCAGAGGACGATTGGAGAGAGGGAACGGAGGGAACGATAGCGACGGCACCATCCTAATGGGGGCGGGGCGACGCGGCAAGGCGGCGGCGATGGAGTCTGATACCCCAGTCCCCGGAGGGGATAGTATGCCCTTCAGGGGTACTTCGTGGCGGCGCAGCCGCCCTTCGCCGGTACAGTGTGCCCTTCATGGGTAGTAGCTGCCCTTCATGGGTACGGTGTGCCCTTCAGGGGGAGCGGCTACCCTCCGGGGCATTGCAATCCCGGACCCGCGCGCGCGGCGGCACCGCGACCACCCTCACCCCGGCGCTGCGCGCCACCCCTCTCCCCATCCGAGGGAGAGGGGCATCGCCGCTGCTGGTTCTTGTGGTAGAAACGTTGGTAATTGCCGCTACGAGCAGCGTGGTACTTCGGCACCTTGCGGCACCGTGGCGCAGGTATGGTAGGGTTGGATGTGGACGGCGGCACGGTGCCGCAGATGGAGGGGACACGATGACGAGTGGCACGACCGATGTGATCGATCAACTGGCGGGGATCACGCCAGGCTCGAAGCTGGCGGAGTTGCGCGCCGCGCGACCGGTCCTGGTAAAGGCGACGCAGGGGAGCCACGAGGCGCTCTTCGAGCCGGAAGACCTCGGCGGTGTCAGCCACCGGGAGCGCGACGGTCTTGCGCTGCGGATCGCGGTCCTCACGCCGAGCCCCGAATTGGTGGAGTGGTACGGCGGGCGCTTGCGCGCCCAGGGCGAGAGCGCCGCGACGATCGCCGCGTTCGAGCAGGGGCCGGCCGGCGCGGGCCTCACCCCGCGCGAGGTGGCGCTGCTGCGCCACGCCGACATCCTGGCGAATACACCCGGGGACGCCTCCCCGGAGGCGATCGCGGCGCTGAAGGCGGCGGGCTTCACCGCGCGCGACATCGTCACGCTCTCCCAGTTGATCGCGTTCGTGAGTTTCCAGGCCCGCCTGCTGGTCGGGCTGCGCCTGGTCGGGGAGGAAGCATAATGGCCGAGAAGCTGGCGTTCACGCGCGACTTCGTCACCTGGCAGCCCTGGGTCGAGACGGTGGACGAGGTCGGGCCGACCGAGGAGCAGGCGGCGCTGGTCCAGAAGGTCGCGCCGAACCCGAAGAATCGCGCCTACTACGCGACCCTGGCGCACGATGTCCCGGCACTCCGCGAGCGGACCCTGCTCTTCAACGAGATCATGGCCGGGCGCGGCGGTGTCCCCCGCCAATACCGCGAGCTGGCAGCGACGGCCACCTCGCGCGTCAACGGCTGCGTCTTCTGCGCGTCGGTCCACTCGCGGGCGCACGCCCAGATCACCAAGGATACGACGATCATCGATCGCCTCCTCGATCAGGGCGTGGACGCCACGCAGCCGGAGCGCGAGCGCGCGGTGATCGACTACAGCGTGAAGCTGACCCGCGATCCGGCGGGGATGACCAGCGCCGACCTCGCGCCGCTGCGCGCGGCGGGCTTCTCCGATGGCGAGATCCTGGACATCAACAACGCCGCCGCCGTCTTCGCCTGGGCCAATCGCCTGATGCAGACGATCGGCGAGAGTGTGGCCCCGGCGACGGAGTAAGCGTCAGGCGGCGGGCAACAACTGCCCGCCGCCGGTCTACCCTCGCCCGACAATAGAGGAACCGATGAGTATGACGAAGGCGCTGCACTTCACCCGCGAGCTGGTCAGTTGGTATCCGTGGATCGCGCCGGTCGAGGAAAGCAGCGCGACCCCGGAGCAGGCCGAACTGCTGGCGAAGATCACCACCAACCATCGCTACTTCGCGACCCTGGCGCACGATCCCCCGGCGCTGCGCGAGCGGACCGCCCTCTTCAACGCGATCATGTACGGGCATGGCGGGGCGAGTCGCGCCGACCGCGAGCTGGCGGCGACCGCGACCTCGCGCGTCAACGGCTGCGTCTACTGCGCCTCGGTCCACGCGCGTCTCCACGCGCAACTGAGCAAGGACGAGACGCCGATCGACCGCCTGCTCGACGAGGGGATCGACGCCACGCAGCCGGAGCACGAGCGCGTCATCATCGACTACGCCGTCAAATTGACGCGCGACCCGGCGGGCATGACCGGCGCCGACCTGGCACCATTGCGCGCCGCCGGTTTCTCCGATGCGGCGATCCTCGATGTGAACAACGCGGCGGCGGTCTTCGCCTGGGCCAACCGCCTGATGCAGAGCCTCGGCGAGGGGCGCGTCCCGGCGGCGGAGCCCGCATAACCGCTCGCGCACGGACAATGTACTTATCGTGGCACCACAGTTGCACGGTCACGCTGGTGACCGTGCAACTGTGGTGCCCGCCGACTTCCGGGCGCGCAGCAAACGGTCGGCCCCGTCCTGCGCGGGATCGTGTTCGTCTCACAGGCCGACATCCACGAAAGCCATAGGAAGGACAACGCATGAGCGTCGCGACCGAGAACTACACCCTGACGAACGGCGTGCCGATCCCGAAGATCGGGTTCGGCACCTGGCAGATGCCGGATGGCGAAGACACCTACAACGCGGTCTTGTTCGCCCTCCAACATGGCTACCGGCACATCGACACCGCCCGCGCCTACGGCAACGAGCCGAGCGTCGGCAGGGCGGTCCGCGACAGCGGGATCGCGCGCGGCGACCTCTTCGTAACCACGAAGCTGCCCGCCGAGGTCAAGGATTACGACGATGCCCTGGCGAGTTTCGAGACGACCATGCAGGCGCTCGATCTCGGGTATGTCGATCTCTACCTGATCCATGCGCCGTGGCCGTGGGAGCAGCAGGGCGCGGATTTCCGCAAGGAAAATAGCGCCGTGTGGCGGGCGCTGGAGGAGCTCTATCAGGGTGGCCGCTGCCGCGCTATCGGCGTCTCCAACTTCACCGTTGACGACCTGACGGCGCTCCTGGCGGCCAGCGCGATCACCCCGATGGCGAACCAGATCCGGTTCTTCATCGGCAACACGCAGGAGCCGATCACCCGGTTCTGCCAGGATCACAACATCCTGATCGAAGCCTATTCGCCGCTCGCCACCGGCGCGATCCTGCAGAACGAGTCCGTTGCGGCCATCGCGCAGAAGTACCGGACCAGCGTGCCGCAGCTCTGCGTCCGCTACGCGCTGCAACGGGGTACGCTGCCGCTGCCGAAATCGACCCACCCCGAGTACATCACGCAGAACGCGGACGTGGACTTCGCGATCGAGGCGGAGGACATGCACTATCTCGACGGCCTGCAAGAAACCACGAAGAAGGGTGCGTAGGGCACCGGACAATAGCGTGGTCGCCAGCCGCACGGCTATCGCTCGCTCCATCCCAACGTTTGTGGCGCGCGGGGCGCGGACGATATCGTCCGCGCCCCGCACCGTGATCGCCAACACCCGCGCGAGCGACGATCTCGCCGTCGTGCCACTCGCCGAGGCGGAGCGCCCGGTCCGCGAGCTCGCCCTGGTGCGCCATGCGGACGGTCCCGCGCTCTCCCCGGCGGCGCTCGCCCTGATCGCGGTGCTCGGCGGAGGCGAGGGAGATCGTCGCCCGCAGCTAAAAGCGTCCTCGGTTACGACAGAGCCGTGCGCGGAATGAGCGCCAGTCGCGGCGGGATGGCGGTACGGTGGTGCGGGGCGGCCATCAGACGCTGTCGCTTTCTCGGCTGGCGACACACCGTAACCGTTGCGCGCCGGAAGATCGGTCAGCGCCGCCCGATCCGATAGCGGAAGAGATACCAGAGGTTGTGGAAGCCGTCGCGCCAGGTGAAGAGCTTGGTCTCGCCGATCCGCTCGTAGTAGGCGACCGGGCGCTCGCCGAAACGGATCTGCGGCGCGCGCAGGGCGTCCAGCTTGATCTCCTCCGAGAAGGCCATCCCCGGCTGACACGGCGCGATCCAGCGGAGGCAACTGCGGCGGAAGACCCACATGCCGGACTGGCTATCGGCGAAGGGGTGGGGGAAGAGGGCGCGCGCCGTCCAGGTCAGCACCATGTTCCCCAGCCGGTTGCGCCGCCGCATCGCGTGCGGGTCTTGCAGCGGGAAGCGGCTGGCGGAGATGAAATCGAGCCCACCCGCCAATAATTCGTCGATCAGCGAGGCGATCCGCGCCGACGGGTAGGTGCCGTCGCCGTCCACGGTGGCGATGATGTCGCCGGTCGCGGCGGGCAGCCCGGCCTGATAGGCGCTGCCATAGCCCTTGCGCCCCTCGTGGATGATCCGCGCGCCGAGTTCGCGCGCGACCTCCGCCGTGCCATCGGTCGAGTTGTTATCGACGACGATCACCTCGTCCACGTAGTCCGGCATCGCGCGCAGGACGTGCGCGACCCCCTCCTCCTCGTTGAAGCAGGGGATGACGACCGAGATGCTGAACCCTTTGTACATCAACGCTCCGCGCAGTGGGCCAGTGGGCGAAGTGGCCCAGTGGGCGAGTGGATTAGTAGTCAGTGGTCAGTAGTCGGCGCGCAACGCCGCATCGGCACAATGGGCGGCGGCGAGCCGCTCTCGCTCGATGAAAAGGCCACGCGGTCCGGGTATCACCGTCTATATCTCAGCAGCGGGGACCATACCACGTCACCCGCCCCTCTGCCCGCTCCCCTCTTTCTCCCGCCGTGCTCTGCGTCTCTACGTCTCCTGTTCGTCCCCATTCGTCATCCGTCATTCCGTCCTCTGCGTCTCTGCGTCTCTGCGTCGCTGAGGCGACCCCGTTCCCGACACCCGCTTTCTGCCGACTGCCGACTGCCGACTGCCGACTCCCCCCAACGCCAGCCCCGCCAGCAGCACGATCCCACCGAGCGCCGCGTTGCCGACGATCCAGCGGATCGTCTGGGCGCGCGGGAAACCGGCCACGGCGGCGTATCAGGCCCAGTGATCGACCAGGTGGTGCCGCGTCTCGTCGTAGCCCCGGTCGTCGTTGAACCACCAGAAGCGCGAGCGCGGTGTGTCCGGCAGCGGGTCGAGCGGCAGCGCGTCCCGCACGGCCAGCGGCGTCCCCGCGCGCCAGACCTCGACGTTGTGGACGAAGACGCCCAAAATCTCGTCGCGCGTGCCCGCGCCCACCCGCGCCGGATTCCAAATCGCGCTCTGGAGGGTCAGCGTCGCCGTGCCGTCGGCGGACAGCGCCTCCGCCGGGATCGTCAGGCTATCGATCCACCCCTCCCCGGTGCCGGTCACGTCCTGCTCCGTCACCGCGCCAGCCGGGAGGGGCACGCCGTTCAGCAGCACCGTCGCGCGGTCGACCCGGAGGGCGCGCGGGCGATTATCGAAGAAGGTCAGCTTGACCGTCAGCGGTGCGCGGCTCGCCGGATGCAGCACGATGAGACCCGCGCCGGTCGTCCAGCGCGGGAAGAGCGGCCCCGCGCCCGGCACCGGCGGATCGGCGGCGGCGAAGCCCCCGGTCAGCATGGCGCTGTCGGGCGGCGGCAGGAGGCGCGTGCGCCACTCCCCGATCCGCCCGCCCAGATAACGGAGATGCGCCAGCAGCGGCGTGGCGGCGGGGGTGAAGTGCCGCGCGTCCTCCTGCGAGCGGAGGATGTACCAGTCGAAATTGACCAGCACGCCGAGCAATTGGACCGCGAGCGCCAGCGTCACCACCAGCGCCACGAGCGCGCGCCGGATGGCGTGGGCGCGCAGGCCATCGAGGATACCGATGGCCGGGAGGACCGCGAACGGGAGCGCGATCAGCAGGTAGCGCGGCCCCCAACTGCCATCGCCGTGCCAGGCGAGGATGCGGCTATAGAAGGCGTAGTGCGCCGCGACGACGCCCAGGCAAACCAATGCCTCGGCGCGGCAACGGCGCAGGAACGGCCACCACCCCGCGAGCGCCAGCAGGACCGGCGGCGAATACCAGAGCAGGCCCTTCCCCAGCCCGATCGTCAGGCCGACGAAGCCGGTCTCGAAGGGGATCACGAAGAGATCGTCCTGGCTGCCGTAGCCGATCGTCAGCGGTCCCCCGTAGAGGGCGGTGTTGTAGCGTCCTTCCGGGATCGCGGCGAGCGCCATGCCGACCACGACCCACGCGAGCGCGCGAATCGCCGCCCCGAGCCCGCACCGCCCGCCACCCCCCTCGCGCCAGAGCACGACGGCGCGATAGAGGAGATAGAGCGCCAGGAACGGGAGCGCGATCGCCGCGTGCGGCTTCGTGGCGAGCGCCCCGACCGTCGCCACGCCGCCCACGATCAGCCAGCCGGGCGCGCTGCCCGCGTCGGTGCCGCGCCGGAAGGCGTAGAGGATCAGCAGCAGGAAGAGGGCGGTCAGCGGCTCGGCGAAGAAGGTCCGCCCGTGCGGCCAGGCGCTCGTCGCCAGCCCGTAGATCAGCGCCAGCGCCAGCGCCGCGCCATTGCCGTAGCGGAGCCGCCGCGCCAGCAGGTAGAGGAGCGCGACCGTCGCCGCCGTGACGAACGCCCCGAAGTACGACGCGGCGAAGCGCAGCGCGTAGCCGCGCGCATCGGGCGGCAGGAGGGGCGTCGCCGCGAGCCCCGCGACGTAGAAGGGGATCGCCAGGACCGCTTGCGCCGGGCCGTAGACGCTGTACTGCTGCCCGTCGCGCCCGGTCGTCGTGGTCAGCCCCCAGGCTCCATCGGGCATCACGGCGGTGTGCCGCTCCACCATGCTCTCGGTCAGGCGGAAGATCGTCTCCTCGTCGGTGGCGTAGAAGTGCCCGGACGCGATGAGCATGTAAAAGCCCAGAAAGGCCAGGAAGAGGGCCAGCGCCGCGCGCCGCCCCCGCCTCATCCCGCCGGGTCCGTCCGCCGGGACGCTCGCCAGCCGTTGCCCCGGTGCCGCTATCGCCCCTGCCATCGACTCCCCGCCCTCACCCCCGCCGCCTGCGGGCGGCACCCCCTCTCCCAAGTCCAGGAGAGGGGGAAGATCAAATCCTTGGAGCCCGCTTGCGAAACGCGGCACGACGCCACCCAAGCATCACCTGGAATCATCGCCGTCAGACTGCGTCCGCGCAACGCCATCGGCCATACCCGCCCACCGATCACGCGCCACCCGACTGGGGCGCGATCGCCACGCGCCGCCGCCTCACCACCCGCCGCCGTCGGCCACCCCGCTTCTCGCGTGCCGGGAGGGTCCGCCAGCCGAGCGCGATCCCCGCCGCCGCGATCGCCACCGCCACGGCGGCGTACCCACCGAGCCAGAGGGCGACGTGCGCCGCTCCGAGGCCGGACACGGCGACGTACCAGGCCCAGTTATCGGTCAGGTGATGGCGGATCGCGTCGTCGTTGGCCCACCAGAAGCGCGAGCGCGGCGTGTCCGGCAGCGGCGCGAGCGCCAACCCCTCGCGCACGGTCAACGAGCGCCCCTCCCGCCAGACCTCCACGTTGTGGACGAAGACGCCCACGTCCTCGTCGCGCTCGCTCACGCCGCTCGCCTGCGGGTTCCAGGTCGCGCTTCGCAGCGTGATCGCCAGCGGTGCGCGACCGTCATCCGGCGGGGCCGTCTGGAACTGGTAGATCCACCCCTCGCCGTTGCCGGTCGCGTCGCGCCGCTCGACCGCGCTGTCCGGCAACGTCACGCCGTTCACCAACACGGTCGCCAGATCGGTTCGCAGCGCGGGCGGGCGGTGATCGAAGAAGGTCAGCTTGATCGTCAGCGGCGAGCCGTCGATCGGGTAGACCCGCACGACGCCCGCGCCGTTCGTCCAGCGCGGGAAGAGCGCCTCGCCGGTCTCCGCCACCCCGGTCGCCCCGACCGTTGCCACGTCCTCGTTGTAGGAGAAGCCGTCGCCGAGGAGCACCGTACCGGGCGGCGGCGCGAGCCGGTAGCGCCACTCGACCAATCGCCCGGTCAGGATGCGCGCGTGCGCCAGGAGCGGCGAGGCGGCGGGGGTGAAGTGCCGCGCCCCTTCGTCGGAGCGGAGGACGTACCAATCGAAATTGACCAGCACGCCGAGCAGTTGCACCGCGATCCCGAGCGCCACGATCACGCCGACGAGCGTGCGCCGGAGCGGGCGGGCGCGCAGCCCTGCGAGGATCGACACGGCGGGGAGCAGCAGGAAGGGCAGGACGATCGCGAGGTAGCGCGGCCCCCAACTACCGTCGCCGTGCCAGTAATCGATCCGGCCGTAGAAGCCGAGGTGGACGAGGGCCAGCCCCAGGCAGGCGAGCGCCGCCGCGCGCTGACGGCGGAAGAAGCCCCACCACCCCGCGACCGCCAGGACGATCGGCGGGGTGTACCAGAGAATCCCCTTGCCGCTCGACAGGGTCAGGCCGTAGAGCCCGGTCAGGAACGGCGTGCGGAAGACATCGGGTGCCCCCGCGCCGTAGCCGGTGCTGAGCGGTCCTCCATAGACGGCATTGTTGTAGAGGGCGAACGGCAGCGCCACGAGGGCCAGACCCAGCCCCCACGCCACCACCGCCCGCACAACCCGCCACAGCCGCGCCCGCCCGTCCCCCGCGTCGCGCGCCCAGACCCGCCTCACCAGGAACAATCCCAGGATCGGCAGCGCGATCGCCCCCTGCGGCTTGACGACGACCGCCCCGAGCGCCGCGAGGCCAGAGAAGAAGAGAGTCGGCAGTCGGCAGTCGGCAGTCGGCAGAAGATCGGCACGCGGCTGTTGTTCGCCTGCGCGCAATTCGATAGCCGTTTCTCTCGCTGCCGACTGTCGACTGCCGACTGCCGACTCGTTTCCCTCTGCCGACTGCCGACTGCCGACTGCCGACTCTCGCACTGCCGTCTCGCTCAGCGCGAAGCTGAGCAACAGCAACAACGCCGTCAGCGGCTCCGCGAAGAAGGTGCGCCCGTGCGGCCAGGCCCCGGAGGCGACGGCGTAGATCAGGGCCAGAGCGAGGGCGGCGGGGGCACCGTAGCGGAGCCCGCGCGCCAGCCGATAGAGGAGCGCCACCGTCGCCGCCGTCACGAAGGCGTTGAGCAGGGAGACGCAGTAGCGCGTGACGTAGCCCTCCTGATCGGCGGGGAAGAAGCGCGCCACCACTTTGCCGAGGAGATAGAGGGGGAGGGCCACGAGCGACTGACCCGGCGTGTACTGCGCGTAGAGCGCGCCACCGGCGTCGCGCTGCGTCCCGATGATCCCCCAGGTGTCCGGCACGGCGAAGGTGTGACGCTCCACCAGGCTCTCCGTGACCCGGTAGACCGTCTCCTCGTCGGCGGCGTAGAAGTGGCCGCTCGTGGTCAGCAGATAGAAGCCGAGGCAGACCAGGAAGAGGGCGAGCGTCCGCCGCCGCTCAGATACCCGATGTACTGCGCGGACAGGTGTGGCATTGACCGTTGATGCGGGGGCGGGGGGCGCGAGCACGCTCATCGTCGCCCGCAGCGCGGCGGCGCGGTCATCGCGGCGTATCGGCTCGGTGGGGCGCAGAGGTAGGCCGCGAGACGGCGAGGCGGGACACGGGTATACAACCGCGATCGGGCGCGGTGCCGAGGCTGGCGTACGGCCTTCAGATGGGCAGGACTCAGCACCAGCATCCGGTTCATGCGCCGCGCTCCTTGTCGATCGTGCGCGGCAAGTATAGTCAAGGGGCCAGGGGGCCGCAATCGGCGGGGGGGAGGTTGCCGTGCGCGTCGGTGCGGCCCGCACCCCGGCTCGGCACCCACCGCCCAGCGGGCACCCGCCAATGTAGGAGAGGGGCCGCTTTGTGGGCGTAGGTGGGTGCTGGATGGACTCTCACCCCCGCCGCCTGCGGGCGGCACCCCCTCTCCCCATCCGAGGAGAGGGGGAGGGGCCGCTGCAACCGTTCGTAAACGACCATCAGGGCTACTACCGCTGCATGAGTGACTATCCCAGTCCGCGCAGACGGACTTCGTGGCGGCGAACCACCCTCAGCCGGGGGTTTCAACCCCTCGGTCACTCACGCCAGTGGGACAACCATCATCTTCTTCTATGTCTCCTAACTATCCGTCCCTTCCTCCCTTACCCCCTCTACGCCTCTGTGCCTCCTGTTCCGTCCCCTATTTGTCACTCGTTATTCGTCATCCGTCATCTCGTGCTCTGCGTCTCTGCGTCTCCGCATCCCTGCGCGATCCCCGTCCCCCGAGCCTACCAGCGGCTCGTCGAGGGGCGGTTGGCGGTGGTGGTGTCGTAGAGCTCCATCAGCGCGTGGACCTCGGGCGGCAGCGCATCGCTGACCGGCAGGGTCAGGCGTTGCGCCTCCTCGAAGAGGATCGGGTAGTGCGCCGTCCAGTTCTTGCCGGTCAACTCCGCCGCGATTTTCGGCGCATCCACGAAGTCGGGGTGCCGCGCCACCAGCAGTTCGGCGATCAGCGCCTGCACCTGCACCATCGCCTTGTTCGCCTGATCGGCCAGGATCAGCGACTCGTCATACATCGCGTTCGTCCCCTTCTCCTCCGCCAGCAGCAGGAGTGAGGGGGCCGGATAGGGGCCGATCTGCGGCGATACCGGCCCCAGCACGGCGTTCGGGTCGAGGACGATCTCGTCGGCGGCGAGGGCGATCAGCAGCGCGGGGCCGGTCGCGTGGTACGGCACGAAGACCGTCACCCGCCCCGCGTGGCGCACCAGCGCGTGCGCGATCTGCTCCGCCGCCAACGCATGGTCGTGGCGCGCGTGCAGCACCAGATCGAGCGGGGTCCGCACGGGGGTCCGGGCGATCTGCCGCAGGAGTTCCTCGGGCGTATCGAGCACGTCGCGCGTGATGATCGGGAAGCCGCAGAGGCGATAGGTCTCGCGGTGCGCGATCAGCGACAACGCCCGCGAGCCGCGCGCCCGCCCGAGCCGTTCCAGCCCGCCCGCCCGCCGCAACAGCAGGGTCCGCCGCTGCGCGAGCGGCCAGAGGAGCAGGCCGAGCACGATGAGCCACACGAGCGTTGTGAGCGCCTGGAAGACGGTCGTCACCTATTCACCCCGAAATTCATCCCTTTACCCTCTTCCCCTGACGGCACAAATGCGGTATCCTCAGGGTGTACGGACAGTCAGGCATCGGGAAACCGATGCGGTTCGGCAATGGGCCACGGCGACCGCGCCGACGATGGGGACCGCGATGCCGCAGCGCGACCGCAGGCCCGTTTGGTCGGGTAATGCTAGCATATCCCCAGCGCGGGCAACGCCGCCTGTAGCTGACCGGCGGTGCGACGACCGATGAGCGCGGGGACACCGGGGGTCCGCTGGTTCGCCTGGCGCGCGGTGCGGGAGGCGCTCGATCATGGCCGCGCGGGGGGGATCGCCCTGCACCGCTTTCGCCACGATCTGCGCCCGTTCGGTCTCGGCGCGTTCGAGCCCGCCTGCCACATGCTGTCGGCGGATCGGGCGGCACTGGTCGCATTCGGTGCCCGTTTCGGTTTACGCCCGGCCTGGCTGGAACCGCCGCGCTCGCGCCGCCCGGACATCTGGCACTTCGATCTCTTCGGCATGGCCCTGCGCGAATTGGAGGCGGCCTATCCGCCACCGGAGGAGGTGCTGCGAGCGAGCGAGCGGCGCGAAGCGGGCACGGATGCTGGCACGGCGGAATGATTCTTGCGTTTGGGGACGCGGAAACACGCCGCTGGGGGCGGTAAACTGCACGCAACTTGCAGACGGTATAGAATCGGTCTGGGACCGACGGTGGCAGACGGTGGAGAATCGATCCGGGACCGACGATGATGGAAGAATCCTGGTGAGCGGACGGAGGATGGACGCATGAACATGGAAACTGGCGGATTCGGTGGGGACGATCGGCGCCGACTCCTGGTTCCGGCCCTGATCGTCGTGGCGGCCCTGGTGGTGCTGCTCCTGATCATCGGCATCGCCTCGGCGATCCGCAGTCGTAGCGGGGCGGCACCGACCGCGACGACTGCGGCGGTGGCGACGACGAAACCGCCGATCGTCGCGGGCTCGGCGACCGTCGGCACCCGCACCACCGCCTCCAGCTCGCCGCGCCCGAGCACCGCGCCGGGAGCCTCGACCGCGCCGGGGGCGAGCACGGCACCGGGGGCGAGCACCGCGCCGACCGCCGGTGCCGCCTACGTGATCGCCAACGCCGGCGGCGACAACATCAACCTACGCCGTACCGCCTCGACGAGCGCCGAGATCGTCGCGCGCCTCGCCGAGGGCGACCGCGTGACCGAGATCGGCCCCGCGCAGACGGTCGAAGGCCGCGAGTGGCGGAATATCCGCACCTCGGACGGCATCGACGGCTGGGTCGCCAGCGAGTTCACGCAGAAGGCGCCGTAGCGCAGGGCCAACTCTCCGGCGCAGCAAAAGAGGGGCGGGGGACCATATCCCCCGCCCCTTGTTGCGTTCCTCATCTCAACTGGAGCCGGTGACCGGGGTTGCACTACCCCGGAGGGTAGCCACTACCCATGAAGGGCACACTGTCCCCATGAAGGGCACACGGCCACGGCGAGTGGCTACGGCCACGAAGCCCCAAGCCGCAGCTTGGGCGCACCTCCCCTCCAGGGACCGGGGCTGTGGCACGAGGGCAAGCCTGCTGCATGGCGCTATGGCGCTGTAGCGCGCCGCGTCAGGCGCTCGGCTCCAGCGTCACCCCGTCCACGTAGCACCAGATCCAGTCTTCGCCCGGTTCTGCGGATTGCATCAGCGGGTGCTGCGTGGCGTGGAAATGCTTGGTCGCGTGCGTGTTCTTCGAGGAGTCGCAGCAGCCGACGTGCCCGCAGATCAGGCACATCCGCAGGTGGACCCATTCGTCCCCCAGCTTCAGACATTCCTCGCAGCCAGCGGTGTTCGGCGACACATCGTTGATCTGATCCAGGTGCGAACAGGGCACGCTCATGGTGTACCTCCGGGTGAGTGGGCCAGTGGGCCGATAGACGAAGTGCGTCGGTGGGGCAGGACGAGCAGCCACACTCCTGGTTATACCACTTCCCCGCGACCAGGTGTTGCCGGTGAGCGAGTGGGCGAGTGGGGGCGTGGGCCTTGGAGACGCAGAGCCACAGAGCGACGAGGGAACGAGAGGAAGAAAGGACGGAACAAGAGGCACAGAGACACAGAGGGGGATGGGAGGGCAGGTGTTGGGATATTCCAGTCCCCGGCGGGGATAGTATGCCCTTCATGGGTACTTCGTGGCGGCGGAGCCGCCCTTACAGCCTATCCGAGAGATGTACGTGCATGACGGACCTTGCGATAGATGATCAGGCAGGCGGCGAGGTGGACGAAGGCGAGGTAGTGGGTCGCCCGTTTGTCCCAGCGGATGAGCAGGCGGCGGAAGC
>JAABUP010003267.1_pt1 | contig 28935 bp, 17 predicted proteins | sample 5559201 | NCBI WGS metagenome assembly JAABUP01 (sample SAMN10711887, study PRJNA513373) | rock metagenome | isolation source: Antarctica rocks | place: Antarctica | reverse complement strand
CATGATAAGGCTAGCTCTTCGCACTAGCAGCTAGTGTATTTTTTGATTGCTCAATTAAAACCCGATACGATCCATGTTATCGAGGCAATTTCAAGGGACAATTTTGGGTCTATTACCTGTACAGGAGAGCATTGAACCCTTTAAGGTGCACCCATTGTGGTGTTCATTCTGGAAGACCTTACTAAAGGCAGTGACTTTTCCCACCAGCTATCATGTGTATCTGAGCTCACACCATCATGAGCATTGTTCTTGCGGTCAGTGGCCATTGACATTGATCTCGCACTAGTCCGTCGTTACGCGGATCGCAAATGCATGGGCTTGATCATCGGGCATCTTTAAGGACATGTTTTTCCATCCAACCAACAGGGATGCCATACGAGCAGCAACACTATAATCCACAGGAGGACAACTATTTCAAGAGTCACTATCGTTCGAAGTACAATACCCTGTCCGAAAGGGCCCTCTAGGTCACTCTGCATGGGAGTCCTGTACTTCAGCAGAGACCAATCATGTCCCTCCTCTAGCTCTGGTAAACTTCTATGAGGCATAAGAGCTCGCAACTCCGGTCTCATATAAAGCCACTCTCGTGCACGCACGACATTCGCCCAAGTATCTTCTCTGGTAGTACTCCCGGGTGTCAGCCACGATGAATAAATTGATTCCACTTTGTCAAGCCACATTCTGAAGTTAATTCTGGCAAGAGCATTCGGATCTCCCAGTACCACAGGAGAACAGCTCGCACCGACAGATTCCCATTGTCCACGCAGTCGCTTGAACGACTGCCCAGATCCACGAAGCTTGGTGTAACTATAGATGCGGAGAGATCGGGCGAAGTTCTCGATCTCGTGATACATCGCTGTCAGCCTGGAGTGTTCGAGACTCTCGCGTCGGCCCTCCATGGTGTCTTTGATGTCTTCGAGATACTCGAGATTACTCTCATCTTTTCACATCCAAAGGCTTGTTTGATTTCGACCTTCCCCGCCCGGAGCTCTTTGAATGAGAGCAGGAGGTCAACCCCACGTTCCTTGTTGCCTATGTGGCGTAGCCGTAGGTCAGCCGGCCTATTGATGGTAATGCATAATGTCCTAAGGTTGCTGTGTCTTTTCAATAGCGCCATGCACAAAGATCGAAGATTCTGCATGATCTTGTCCGTTTGCTTTTTGGTTTCGGGTGACCCATAAAGATACTGGTCTGTTCCCTCGCGCATTTTTGGTAAGTCAATTTGGATGTTCAAATGTCTCAAGAGGGGTAGCCCTCGATCGTCGCTTGAAGCTTGTGGTATCGCGGATACTGTGTCTCCGAGGTCAATTTCAGAGCCAATATTCATATCGAAATAATTTGTTCCGTACAAGATCGATAGGGCCTCCCCGTTTATCATAGGGCTGGTCTGCAAGAGTTGGATTTTTGGTCTTGCTTCCCGCAATCTTTGGCCGGGAAAGTCTGTATAAACCCACCCATATATCTCATCGCGAAGTTCTCGCGGCAGTCGCAGGAACGGGAAGCTGAGAACCTGAGGGCCTAATGTCGCCATGATTTGGTCAAGGAGGTTGATAGGTGTTGTTGTATCGTCTGCGATACTTAAATTGAGTCTTCCAGGGTATTCTTCCAAAGGAGATCAAAAGATTTATATTTATTTGCAGGTACTGAAACACAATGTAGGAAACTTGTTTGATTATCATAGCATGAAAAAAGATGGGAGGGGGAGAGAAAGAAGAAGACCGTCGATGGTGAGCTTGCAACGCTTATGCAGTGGAAAAATCAGAATAGCCTTATTTAGTCGACGAGAAGTGAAAAGATATATCTCAACAAATCGTAGACTTGGCAACGGCGTCTTGGAAGGGATAAGCGCAACAGAACTTTTTCTCATGTAACCTAAACTTTGTGTCTTACATGCATAGGTGTAAAACTGTAAGGCAGGAAGTGTCCTGGTATACTTCATACCTCGAGCTCATGATCAGCTCAATCACAACGGGAACAGCAACGGACTAGAAATGATACGTGCTGTATCTATGCTCTATTCTGAGAGTGTGCACTCTCCAAAAAAAGACTCTAATAAAATAGATTACGGGACCACCAATGCTGGATGACAGAGTGCATATGGTGATGCCGTCCAAGTCGTATAATCATGCCACATAGTTATACATGTTGTGGCCTTCATCGTCTCGCTCCATGTAGTCCTTGTCAATTAGTCTATACGCATTAGCTACATTCAAATCAGTCTAATGTGATCCTCGCACTCACTTCTCAATATTCTTCTTGATGTCTGCCGGGTCTAAAACTCCTCTACTCTTCGTAGCAGTGATGACTTCAGAAATTAATTCCGCGTGCGTGATCTTCTTCCTACTTTTCATGATGCGAACGATAGCAGCTTGTGTCTCGTAATTGCGATCCGCAGCCACACGCTCGTGGGTCTGTTGGTTCTCGGCTTTGGTCTCTTTAGCTTGGATTTGATTTATCTTAATGCGATATTTAGGATGCGAAAAGTTGAGATTGACAGCGAACGTGTCACCGGTATTGACATCTTTGCCTTTTGGAGTTTTGCTAAGAACGCGGTAACGAGCGCATGCGAGGGATTGCAAGGTTCGCTTGAGTTCGATGTCATCTGAATTGCGTTAGTGATATTGCTGTAGCGCTATACTTTGCAACTCTATTGACCTACCAAGACCAGAAGCTGCTTTAAGATCGGCATAAGACATTGATTCTGCATTGTTGAATGACATCATAATGACGGCTTGAAAACAGCTAACGACGAGTTCCTTAGAACCTTTAGGAAGAGTCGCCTTGAGCTGACAGTGAGCAAGAGCATGCTTCCATTCTAATCTTCGCCCTGTATGCTTCAGCTTGTAGTGTTGTTCAAAGTTCACGGTAGCTTTGAGTACGTGCTCGGGCACGTTGACCACAACGTCAGGATAGGATGGCCAAGCAGACGCTGATAAGACATTCACGCTCAGATCAAATGTTGGTCGAATCTGCCGTTCCTCAAGCATGGATTTGTAGGATGATATCTCCTCCCTTGCCATCTCGATATCTTTGAACATCTGCTCTAAGTTATGCGTGAAGCCGGCACCGCATTCTAGGGTTGTTTTAGCATTACGGACGTGTCGACACGATTTTTAAGGCTTACCAGACTTCAAACGCGTGAGCATGCTTTTTTCAGAATCCGCACTAGCACTTCGTCCCAATAGGAGTCTGCGGGCCAGGTCTCGTTTGTAGAACGCTTCGAACACGGCTTTACCGTGGACAAATCGGAAAAGATCAAGAACTTGGTCCAACTGCTTCCCAATCTCGACATCTTCATCTTCGCTCGAGGCCCCTGGATCTTCGTTTTCAACAGCCTTCATTCCTGTTTCTTGTCCGGCACCAGAAGCACGGATAGCTTTCGTTCCACCTTTCAAGACCATATCGACATACTTGGCGATCATCTCGCCTGGCTTAGGATTGTCTGTACCCCAAGTCATGTTACTTCTCTTGCTCTTGTTGATGAAAGCTTCAAACGCTTGGCGGAGACTATGGCCAAGCCCTTCGTGGTGCTGGAGAGAGTGCTCCCATATCTGATCAAGTTTCCGCTTAAATTCAAGCAATCTTGTGACCATCTCCTGTTCTTTCTCTTCATCGAACACAATCTCTGACCCTTGTTTTATGATGAAGGCTTCGAAAGCTGGCTTCAATTTCTCACCCGAATGTTTGCGTTGTAGAAGTGAGAAAAGTCGCGACAACGAGTCTCGATCATCTTCTGCCAAAAGGCTTCCTACATCCTCAACGACGAGAAGCCGAGTAGTTCTCTGATCTATGAGGATATCCTCTAGGTATGCCTCCAATCCTTTCCTAGTTGTTTGATGTAGGCTGTACCTGTCACAACGAGCAAGCTCCTCATCAATGAGACCATCACATCCCTCTACGTAACCAGCCAGATCGTTTGTAGAGACTTTGTCCTTTGCCCACTCACTGAAATATCGCTCCGATTCTGCCATCAACTTGGGCTCGAAGAGCTTCGAGTATATCGCCAGAGTGCGAACCATCTTGAGAGAGTCCCGGAACAAAGCTTCGCTTTGTGCGTTCTGACTCCGCGTTCTATCGGCGCTGACCAAATCACATATCCCCTGTGAAATCCGCTGTTCTAGCTCCACTGCTGAAGAGATATGACGTCGAAAGTCATTGGTCCCCATATCTTCTATCGACGGTGACGAAGCGGAATGGAGAAGATATGATCGATCCAAGTAGAAGAATATTGAGCGAATAGTCTCTAGTTGCTTATTCCAGGAGGACCAAGCTTGGACCACCGCATCTAACATCCCAATGTCTGAGGATGATTTTACCTTCTGCAGCAGAGATCCTTTGACATCACCAGAGAGGTGCCTCGTGCATCTTTCACAAAGTTTTGCATTAAGAGCCGCTGCTCGACCCTGCCGGCAAGCAATCTCTACGCCTTTATAGAGCTCTTCCATCGAGTAGGGCAGTTTCGATCCGGAGAAGATTGCAGACAGTGTAGTATCTAATTGACTCCAGACGCGATCATAGTACTCATCCGGATCTGTTTTCGGTGTTCTCCTAAGGTTTATGATATTGACCTTCCTAGGTCCGGTATGAGGCACATTCGTTGACGGTATACCGTTGGCTCTTTTCTTGAGAGGACTCGGACTTTGAGGATCTTTGGTCAGATCTATCACCTCCGAGGTCCGTCGCGCATTGGACGTCGAGAAAGTGTACATATCGTCTGCCCGCATAGTCCTGGCAACTGGTGGAGACAGCTCGGGTTCTGTCGAGGAGTGATTGCGTTTCAACTTCTTGCTCGAGGAGGCGCCCCGAACGTCGTCAAGCTCGCAGCTTCTCAAGCCTTGATTAGAGGTTGCAAAGAGCTCTGAAATAGTCTTTTGAGATTGCGGCTCACTAATGAAGGAGGGCGAGGGACGATTCGATGGTATATGCTCGTTCTTGCCTCCGGCGTATTTTGGGGGTGGCATCTGTCTCTCGGACAAAGAGCACAGATACTCCGTTAGAATTCTAAGGCAAACATCAAGGAGTAAAGATATGGATAATATGTTGTATGGCGCGAAGACAGGTGAGGTACTCGGCGATAAGCGGTGATAAGAAAAGACGGTCTTTACAACAATCAAGTGCGGCCAACTTTTAACATGAAAGACGTACGGGAGATTGAGCTGATACTAATCTACAAAGTAAAATCTTTGTCAACACTGATTGATGATTGAGTTACAATGTTCGGATAGATTTGTAGCTTTTCATATCACAGCATGAAGCAAATTTGATAGTAGGGAATATTTACGCGGAGTCATTCTGGCCGAATGCATTTGAGATTTCTTTTGCCGTCGATGTATACATTTAGGCCATCTTCGTCGGCATTGCTATGTTCCTTGATTACTTCAATTCAGAGTCTATGGGCGTCAAATTATGTAAATACGCCCAACTTCCGCGCTTTCTGGGTATCTCGTTGTTCCTCATACTAAATAAGATGTAAGCCTTGATTGCCTTGTTTCTTCGACTTAGCAAAACTTACATCTAAGAATTCTGTCATGACGATAAGCAATATAAAAAGCTCCACCAACTCCTCAATATCGACACCCGCGTCGTCAAACGACACTCCTCCTATCCTAGCTTGCCTCTTGAAAGTTGCAACCACTAGAGGACGGTTTTCCGTTAGAAATGCCTTCGCGCTCTCGATTGTCTGCTCATTCTGAGAGCCCCGGCTGAGAACCACAGCCGTAATGACACGTGCTAATGAAAGAAGCAGCCTGTAATACTTTGCCAAAGCCTCTGAATTGTCAATTTCTGAGTTTGTTAGCAAGAACCTGTATTTCTTGTGTATTGCACAACCCACCAATGCCAATGTCCGGGTCTACCGAAAATAGCCCAGACGCCCGAACTGCTGGGAAGAGTCCTGCATTCATTACTTGCATTGCGCCGGCTCTGCTTTGAGAGGCTGTCAGGAGTAATGCAAGCTTGCTTTCATAATAGGTTAAAAGCAGAGCTATTTCTGTTGAAAAAGGCAGGAATTAGTAAGGTGACCTTCAGCACGCACTCCGCTACTTACCTCTTGAATTTGCCTCTCGTAGCTCTTGTGGCACGTTCTCGATGCTTTCTACAAGTATTTGAATAAAATTGGTCCTCGCTAACGCTTCAACAATATAATTTGACTTGTTTAATGTTGCAAGCGAGGCTAGAGAATCGAGCAATAGTAGTGCAGATATTCTGCAAGTCCCCGACGCCCCATAAGCATCATCACACATGATGTCCATAGTCTTCTCTCCGGTCGACTTGACAGTTTGGATACCTTGACGTCGCAGGATCGAGGTGTCTAATGTTTGGCCCTTTCTGGAAAGATAGTGGTAACAGATTTTGTAGAGCATCTCGCGTAGCTGCATGTCCACATTCGGACAATTGACCGCTCGCAGCGCCGTTCGGAACACTTGAAAAAGTCTGTCATTGGCGACATCCCCAGCTCTAGACTGGTCGAGTGCCGCAGACCCGAAATCAAATTGAAATAGTAAGGCCAGTGCAAGTCTAGCAATCTCTTTAGCCTCCAGTCTATTCGTCATTGCATAATCTTCGAGCTTCGGCGTAACCAATTGTAAAGCTTGAAGAATCAAGGCAGATTTCTCCGCTTGCCCCAGATCACTGGTCCCGATTGCAATAGTGAGTAGGTCAGCCCACGCTTTGATTGTTTGCATCCTAGCAGACGCTATATTCATATAGGCATTCACACTCTGACGGTAGAGCAGAATGAGCTGTGCTTCCGCATCGGCTCGCTGTTGCTCATTCGGATCCTGTAAGCGGCCCGACAGCCTCAAGTCGCTCAACCGTAACATGATCATCTCGTGGACCAACCTCATATCTGATCGACCGCTATTCTTAGGAGAATCGACCGCACTACTTAGGCCAAAGTCTATTCCTGTGAAATACCCGAGCTGTGGTTGGGCGACACTATCCACAGCATGTACTTCAATGAAATCCAAAAGATCAAAGACGGTCATGTTCTGAACTTGGTCGCCATTGGGTGTCGTGGTCAATCCAAGCAAAGTAGATAACACTCTTTCCTTCATTGAAGGGGCACCCTCGGCAGCTGTAAGGCGAATCTCTGTACTCGCATATTCAAAAAATGTACAACGCTGCCAAAGGAATTGTTCGAGGGCTTCGGCAGATTCTGCATAGGAGAAGTCGGGGTCCATGACCGATCGTCCGTCCCACATAGTGCTCGATACTACAGGTCTTTGTCTTGTAAACAGAAGGAAGAAAAAGTCTCTTAACCTCATCTCAGACAATGTGAAAATTGAGGTGAGAGGGGATGACCAGAGGGTAGACAGTATCTGCATACCCTTCTGTTTGAGACCAAGCGACCATCCTTGCATAGATCCACTGTCACCATTCGGATAGTCAATTACGAGGTGCAGAATTGCATGGAACAGAGCTTGACCTTCGGCAAATGAGCCACCTTCTACTATGTCCACAGTCGTTCCAGTACACGTAAAACCTAGCAGAGCATGGGCTAGAGTAGGCCTATCCGGTGAGCGAGATAGGCAATGACCCAGGAAATCCAAGATGACGGACTTAATAGTCCAGCCCGGGGCATCGCTACCATGACTCAGCTCCCGTTCGTCGAACTGCAATGCCAGGGTCATTGAGCTGGCTATAGAGTCCATATCGCCATTCTGCTCAACAATGCCGATGAGGCGATCGCTATGCATTCTTTGACCTAGATTTGAATTCGATTGGACATTCAATTTCCTTGAGCTAGCAAGTTTTCCAAGCAATTTCAAAGAGGATACACTGAGATCCTGATTGCCAATACCCGAATACATGCCTAAGTCGACAATCAATTGCAAATTAAGTGAGACGCTGTCCTCAAATGATGCCAAGGATGGATTGAGAACCGGCTGTTTTCGTCCAGTGGACTGCATTTTTATCAGAGGACGCACAATGTCAAGATACGTAGACTGAAGATCGGTTATCAAATTCATAACGTCAATGCTGCAGAGTATAGACAAACTGAGAGGCGAATCCGAGGCCGCGCCAGCAACTTCATCAATGTCTTGATGCGCTGAGCCAAAGAGTACCGCCAGGACGCGTTCATTGAACATCCATTCCATTACACGAGCGAAAGGGTGTAAGCGAACATACGCCAATAAAGATGATGTATTCATTGCCTCATCCACAGGCATAGATGATCGATTCGCTAATATGACAAGATCCTCATTGAAAGTGTCTAGGCAGACTGCAGCAAACCTGAGGACATTCCAGGTCAATATTCTTTGGCGGAGTTTGTCCTCGACTTGCAATTTCTTCGAGGTGAAAACCTTGTCAAACACAAAGTCAATGTAAGGTTCCACACCTGACATGCGGTATGATGATCCCAGAGACTCCGGAAAGGGTAATTGGTCGTTTAGTCCTGTGTCTTGTACAGCTGGACACATTAGGTTATGCAGGAGAGCCATGAATTCATTGGCTGTCTCAAAACTTCCAGAGATTGAGTCGAATGTGACCTGTTCATTTTGCATCGCTGGATTGGGCTTCGGCGGTCTATTGACACTTGAAGATGGGGATAAACCACCCGAAATCCAAAGATCTAGGGTCGACCAAACGGTCATACTCAATTCCGTAGGCTTGTTGGTCAACAAGGCTTGGATGACCATGAATGCACAAGCCTGTAGACTGTTTGGAATACCATTATTGCAAAGGTACAGTAGAACCTCGAGAATTGGAAAATCCGATTGAGACAATATCCACGACCGTATCTCTGCGCTTTCACGGCACAGATGGGAAGTCAGTCGCAGATAGCTCTCAAGCATTATCGAGCTCTCCGGTTCATCAATTTCGTCTGGGCCAGGTCTGCCGCCATATTGAATCATCGGCCGAAGGACCGTTGGCTGTTCGCGAATTTTCGCTGTGTAGACATTCAGCTCTCCGAAAATCTGCGCCCAGCTTAGAGAATGTGCCCTGCGTATCTTAGCCGGTTGTGGAACGGCCTCTTCAAGCAGAAATCGATGAGCAGAGGCAGCACAATCTTCCCCTGCTGAGATGGACCAGAACATCTCACAAAATGCGCTCACGCAGGGCGTAGACTGTCTCTTTGAAGCCCATTGTAAAAATCCGTACAGATTGCTGTCGACATCGGACCAGAAGGCTTCCGCCGCATCGGGACGGTGGTCATAGGCAAAAGATGCGATTACCAAAAACCTCTCCAAGTGGAATATTTGCTCAGGAATAGCGCTCGACGCACCTTGCTGCAGGTTAGTACGAAATCGCTTTCTTTGATCGTCTTCCTCGACTTTGAAGTGACGTAGTGTATCAGGCATGTTAGTGATGAAGGCATCAGTAAACGTTTCGAATTGCTCCATAAGCAAGACTTGGAAATGCGAGGAAGTCAATGTAAGTTCCTGGACCAAAGGCAGGGAGTCTTGGAGCAGCAATTGGATCAACGCATTTCTCGCGGGATCATGCCATTCGTCGGGTGTAATCTGCGAGCAGATAGAGAGCGCACATTCAAAGGCTCCATCTCGTAGTGCCTGAACGAAAGCGTCTGATCGATGTTGCGCCTCCTCATGGAGATTGACGTTTTGCACTGGTGATCCGATTGGTTGTTCTACGTACCAGCCCGAGTATTCGGCGAGCCACCAGGTGATAGTGGCAGCCTGAAGATTTCTTAGAATCCATGGGCTTGCGTCTTTACTGTCCAAGATCTTGCTATTCAGCATTCTCGCGTCTCGCAAGGATCCTCCTCCTTCTGGTGAGCCAAATTGGGATGCAAACGCCGTTATCATTGGTACATAGTGTACTGCCAGGTTGCCCCATCGGTCTAGCTTCGGTAAATGATTCAAAAGCTTGTAGAAATCTTCAATCCCAGTTCGGCTTGCTTTGATGAGATGGTTCGTTATTGCCCCGAGTGACTCGTGTTGTTGCCCGAGGCTTCCCTGCTGAATCCCAATGATTTGAATCTGTTCCTCCGCCATTGTTTGTCCAAGAGCCAGAGCTCCTTGGTGACGCTCTCCTAAAGCTTGAAGCCACCTCTCGATGCTGATCATTGCATCCATGCATTTCTGAGCATACAAAGAACCATTCCTGAGGGTGCCATCCTTTATCTCTAATATGATAGCAACCATTTCTTGAGAAGGTTCTCGTATAAATCCATCGCATTCGGGATCGATTGATTGTCTCAACAGTAGCCGCAGGCATTCGAGAAGAAACTGCCTCCGTTCATGGAATAATAAGACTGCAGATGCAACGTTAGACCGTCCGAGGAAGACCGCGTCTTGCTGTGAATCCAGCAGGAGTCGTGCTGAGAGTAGCTCATCTAGGTCGAGGACATCTGCGAGCTGCGTAGCACTTTCCTGAAATTCTTGGTTTACTGTAAACTCCTCCTCGTCAAAAGTAATGGTGCCTGTGAGAACGCTTGCAGTCAATATCGGGGTATGAACGATCTCAAGGAACTCAAACGACGCCTTACCAGAGAGAAGGATCTTCCTGCTTTCCTCCTTCTTTAAAGGCTTGTCAAGCAGCTGTCTAAACTCGTTGACACGCGCTTCAAGTTCCGCCCAGAGTCTGTCAATGTTCCTCAGACGACCTTGTTCCAGATCTACAAGATCCTCGTGAAGGCCTTGCAGGCCCAGCAAGCTATCGCCGTCATCTGCCATGGCTTGGCGATAGATCGACAGCTTCGTAGTGTTTGTCGATATTAATCGTAGAGAGGCCTTATTCAAAAGCGCGTCTGCCGCGGTTCTGCCGAGCTACATATGCAGAATTTCATCACTTTCTGCTGAACACTATCAACATGTAGAAGTAAATCCCCTTATTCAACTCAGATACTGGTGTGTCAAAGCACGAGTTCGGTGTGTTGTCTTTGTTTTCGTCTCGCAGGTATGCAAGTCGCGATTACGACCCTGACCTCTCCTCAACGGTCTGAAGATCAGATCCCAGAATGGGAGAGGTCAAAGGCAGGCGCGATATCAATACTGAACTTAGTCTGTCTAACGTACGATATCAACTGCAACGTCAAGCTCATGAATAATAGGCAAATTGCATTCGGACAAGGTGGACGAGCGCTCCATTGGCCTCATTAGTTTGTTCATCATGACATCGATGCCGGCCATAGACAACTAATTTTTTACCAGAGTTGACACAGATCATCAAGGAGAAACGACAGGACCTGTATGTTTGGACGCCAAAGCCAGTTCATGTAGATCAATGTCTTAATCGGAAATTTTTAGTAAACAAGTCAATGATACTGGTTACCATACCATTCTCGAAACTGTATTTCGAGTTGCTAAGCTTGAGGCCTCAAATTATGTCAGAGCTACCAAATACACGAAGGCAAAGGTCGAGTCCAGGCTATCGGGATGTGCGACCCTTGTCCGAGTGGTTGTCGAAGTCGGTTTGCGAAAACTACGCTATAAGACAGTCAAGGCTCTTACAGAGCACATCTCTCAAACTCTTCCTACGGCTGACGAGAACTACTGTGCGCCTCTTTGCAAGGATTACTTGAAAGCGCTTTCCACTCTCCTTGAATTTAAGGCCCACCCAGAGCATTTTCTGGGGGACGAATGGCACGAGATCATTGATTTCTGTCTGGAAACAGCACAGGATCTGAACAAGTCAAAAGACGTAAGCGAGTCAGACCTCTCCAATGGGTTCAGGAGTCTCCGAGGGTCTGCTTCGCGTCGAGGCAATCTCAGCCGCTCCGCTACGCCCAACACGATGGGTGATCATGGCCGCTTTTCCAGTTTCAATGCCTCACAGCCTGCTGCCTTCCCCCAGATCAGAGACAGCCAGGTCGAGATAGCTCTTTCATTAAAGTATTTAGTCTCGGTTCCAAATGCACCTATTCTTGATAGGGCGGCTGCCATTATCGATGCCATTGTGGATTTGCTAGACTCGTACCAGAAGGTTTCTAGCATACAGCAAATTCTCCTTGAGTGTGTCAACTCGGTAATGTCCTTCGTGATCACTAATGACATCTTATTTGCTCTGCGAACTGTGACTCAGACTCTCCCGCTGTTTCGAAGGTTCTGGGACGTTAAAGACAACACAATGAAAGAACCACTCCTAGTTCTCCTTTCATATGCGGAGGTCCTTCTGCCTCGTCTGATTTCCGAAGATACCACCGGGGATTTTAAGGCTGAACTTGGTGCTCTTATCGAAGGTCTTCGCGACGATTACTGTGTACGCAGGCACAGAGAACAACTTCAGTTGGACGACCTTTTACCGGTTGACCCTATTGATTGCACTCCTTCACAGACACCGCTAAGCAATAAAACCCTTAAATTGCGAGTGGGAGCTTTCAAAGCTGAACAGCCTTGGTGTCTCGTCTCTTCTAGCGCAGCCATCATGGTAGCACTTGAAAAGGATATGATCGCGATAGAGAGATCAGTCCACTACCGGGAACACGCTCATCCTTCCAAGCGCCAGAGACTGTCGCATCATTTAGACGATCTCTTCTCATCTATAAAGGGATCCGTGTGGTCAGAAAAGCTATACGCTCTACAGATTCTCGTGTTTGTGTTTGATACTATAAGTATCGATGAAATTGCTTTACAAGGTCACCTACTTGTGCTGTTACCTTGCTTATCGGACGACGACAGCACTATTGCGTCTTGGGCCATGTTTGCCATGACTTCGTAAGTACTGCCCTGATGATACCTGTGGGTCACGTTTTGATCCGAACGCAGTGCTGCGGGTCAGCGCTCTGCCCAATCTTTGAGTCTGAATCCTTTCTGGGTTAAAGTATGGCGACTTGTGGCGCGTCACATCACGTCCTCGAGCACGTGCAGAGCAGCCTGTCATTTGATGACGTCCTTTCTAGACTCAAGACTTGTTCAGTACAGCGATGTTGCAGATCTCGTTGACACTATGACCAGATCTGTGGATCTCAATGGCCCAGCAGAGTGCGACGAATCCGCTACAACTCTTTGGACGGTGCTACTGCTTCATAGGAACCAGGAAAACCTCAATGCTGCGCCTGAAATATCGGAGAATGTCCTCCGTTGGCTTTTCAGTCGATGGAGTCCAGGTATGTCTTGAAGATAACGATCTCAATGCGAAGACTCACATATCAATAGCAAAACTACGCGACCGCCATCAAGCCATATATAAAGCCCAACATGTTTCGCCGTTCAGCAATCTCAGGCTGATATGCACATGTCTTGGGCTGTCCGCTCCTGATCGGCCTCAACTAGCTATGAATCTTGGAAGTATTTCACAGGCGCGACTAAGAATATCGAGAAGCAAGAAGTTGATGGAGTACCTATTGCAAGCCGAAGAGACACCATCGAGCCCTCAGGAGGATGTCTCGTCTTCTAAAAAGCCGGGGCGAGTCGCCGTCAAGCTTTCTTACGCAAGATTCCAGACACTTGTCAATGATGTTGTAGAATTCTTTGTCGCCAATGGCTCAGCTCTCGTGCAAGCTTACTTTCTCTCAACTGCGGAAAGTGTCGGTAACATTAATACAGATGTCATACAGATTTGCATATCATTCAGTGTAGTCGGATACGCGCTACTGTCAGACTCGAGGTTTCAAGACCTTGACCAAAAGTGTCACCTTCAGAACATCCTCAATGAGATTACCCTAGGCGTTAAGCATTGCGTATTAAACCATGGTGAAAGACGAGATCTTATCAGAGGACTCATCGAATCGTTCAATGCGGTCCTTCCGCCAATCGACAAACTAAACCCTGGAGATGACCTACTCTTGAATGGCGTAGTAGCCGTGTCGCAAGAATTTGGTCGGGAATTCTGGAATGTTGCCGTAGACTCAGGTGATGTTTCTGTCGCTGATCGTGAGCGAGATGGACTAGATCTCGACGACGAGTTCGATTCACAAAGAAGCAAGAGTAGAGAAGAGACTGCTGCCACGGATAGTGCGCATTCCGAGGTACCCGCGTCTACAAATGCAACGGCCTTCCGGGCTTGCGTTGCTGCTAAAGTCTGTTTTATTTCCAACTTCAAAACATCGCAATGGTCGGAGTGGTCCTTCGCTTCTGCTGCCTCGTCTTTCATTGATTACTTGACCACCTTGCAAGGGCAGAACTTTTTGGCCTGCCGATCTACGATTCTTGAAGTCCTGAATTCCGGGTTAACGATCAATGGAAATGATGCTGTCACGCTGCTTCAGTATCTTGCCGAGGTGCTCCTTCGTTCCTACGAATTCGAAAGATCAGAGGTTTCGATGGGTGTAATTCTGGACGTTATGACTAGTCTCGCAGAGCTATGGACTACTGATAACACCAGCGAAATATCGAACATGGGCGAAATGGTTTATTCGTGGTTCATCACTACTGCCTTGAAGAAGGGCATATCATCACCCCACGTCCATATTTGTATGTCTGCAATGCTTCAGAAGATAATCAAGGTCCGACCTGAATACGGTAAAGCATTCGGACTATCCTCTGCAAGAACTTCCTTGTTCGAAGTGCTGCGTGATGGCAATGTCTTGGTAAAATTCCACATCGGCAGCAACATCGCAGATATATTCGGTTTATTCATCCTCAAAGAGCATGAGCACATACTTGAAGATGTGATCGAGAGCCTTCCAAACGATCCAGATTGGATCGAGGGAATAGCGCTCCGGCTTTTTATCCTCTCACATCTAGCGGCTTGCTGGTCTACACTACTACGCCGCTGTATCTACGCAATCTTGGAGTGTCCGAGGCACATCCCTAAATCAATGGTCTACGCAAAAAGCTGTCTCGAGCACATAACGGCCTCTCTCAAAATAGCTAAATTGGAGAGCCTCTTTAAACTTTTTGTACCGCAAATATTCTATACGTGGCTGGAGAGAGAACCTTTGCAGTTACTCCCCTACACCATATTCGGCTATGCTTCCTTTCCTGATCTTCTTAACGATGTGCGCGAGGAAATTGTGGGACAGATTGTCATGCGTGGTAGAGACGATGAGGTGGATCAACTATCAAAAGACTTGAATACGCCCTTTGAGAGACTCCTAGAAATGTCGTTCAGCAAAGCGTCAGCTTATTGCATTGCCCGCGATGTAGCAATGTCTTCATCGAATAGCTCTCAGGCTCCTAATGCTGAGTCCCGCATCCGAATCATACTAGGGAAAGAGCGGTATGCTTCACTTATTGCCACAAACTTCGCAAACATCCTGGCCACTTTGTTCAAAGCCATGGATCCAAGCGGTCAGATAGAGAAAGGATTCCAAAAGCATGCTGGATCTATGAAGGCATATTCAGCTTATCGAAATATCCTGTCTATTTCCGGTCCTGATAAAGCGTTACCAACGAATCAACAGCCGTCATTTAGAGCACGATATCTGCTTGACGAGATTGAATATCTTTGTCGCCGTACAAGCTATGACGCGGAGTCATTGTGGACCTCTGAGCTTTACACCTTCATTTTTCGAGAGATTCTCAATTCTATCCACCCAGCACTGGGTTCGTTACATGCATGCTCCGTCCTTCGAAGAATCAGAATTTTAATAAGTCTGGCTGGATCAGTTGCACTGGAGCAGTATCCCCTCGAAATGGCATTGCAGTCCTTGAAGCCTTACCTGACGGATATGCAATGTGCGGAAGAAGCGGTTGGGCTTGTCCAATACCTCTTAGATCATGGAGCTTCATACTTGCAGCAGATCCCATCTTTCCTTGCAGGTCACGCAGTGTCCACACTCACCTCGATGAAAGCTTTTTTTGACTCCACTCAAGACAGCACTACACAAGAAAGTCAGTTCTTAGCGACCATGTCTAGAACCCAAGGCTTTCACTCCTGGTTCTCCGCTTACTTAGAGAATTACAAATCGTCACATTTGTCAGAGGATGCAGCGAAATGTTTCAAGAATATTGTCAATGCAGCAAGTCGGATTCAGACTGGTGGCAATGCCAAATCGGGCACCTACGAGAGCGAACTTCTCCTCGAAGTTCTTGAAGACCAGCGTTCTGGAAGAAATCTTCTCGATGAGTCTTGCCGAGATACTATACTTCAATTTCTATGTACGCCATTCGAGATACCCTCAGATTTTCGCGATGACATCCTTGGCTCGGATGAAGATGCTTCAGAATACGCATCAATCGTTTGGAAGAGCTGTCAACGACACGTCTCATCGCCAAGCTATCGCCTTTGGGCTGGGCGTGTTTTGGGTCGAGCATACGCTGGAAAAGGCTTGGTCGATCGCGAGATGATCAATGAGACATTCTCTGAGCCTGTGGTCCAACAAACGATGACACAGATGATAACGTCGTCATCGAGCTCCAGGACCAACATACTAGGGCTTTTGTGCAATGTTCTTCACGATGAAAGTAGCAAGAAAGTTGGGATGATTGAAAATACATTACGATCAATTGTCACCAAGACAGATGGAACTGAGGACTTTCTTGAGTGCGACCAATGTCTTCCACTCTCCTTGAAGAGATCCCTGCTCTGGAGACAATTTCACTTACCCGCCACAGAAGCTACCTTACAGGACAGTAGTGAACTGAAGGAAAGTGCAGCACTGACTAAAATTATCGCAGCTGAGAATTGGATCCAAAAGCTATGCATAGCACTCGTTCTGACGGCTCCCGACGATCCAATACTATCAGAGTTGGCGCTAGTCTTGCAATTGGTTGAAGGACTGGCTGAGAAAGCCTTCCCATACGTTCTTCACCTGGTTCTACTTGAAGAAATCAATAGCCATCAGACCACCAAACGCAAGATATCAGAACGATGCCAGCAAATGTTTCGAGAATGTGCCAGCAAAGAAGACCAGGTCGTCTCATCTGTTCGAATTCTCCTCCATACGATCCTCTACTTGAGAACTCAACCCCTACCGAACGAGACATCAAAAGATGAACGTGCCCAATGGCTCGATATCGACTACAAAGAAGCTGCAGCTGCAGCCGTCACCTGCTCCATGTTCAAGACGGCTTTGCTATTTCTGGAGCTGGACTATTCTGGAGCTGCAAAATTATCTAGGCGTTCATCCGCGATCAAGACCGAAGAACCCAGCGATCTACTTCTTGCAATCTATGAGAAGATTGATGAGCAGGATGCTTTCTACGGAGTTCAGCAACCATCAAGTTTGTCCTCCATGATGGCACGACTTGAGTATGAACACGCGGGTTTCAAAAGCTTGTCTTTTCGCGGGGCCCACTACGATGGACAGCTTCGCTCATTAAGTGGCAAACATCTAATGGATGAGGAAAACTTAGTTCGCGCGCTCGACAACCTCGATCTGAACGGCTTGTCTCAATCTTTGCTGAGTAAAATGACCAGCACTGGCCCTACTGCGACGGACTCCGTTTTGCGTACCGCTCGAAAGCTAGAACAATGGGACATCTCGGCGCCAGTATCACATGTGAGCAGCGCCAGTACAATATTCCGAACTTTTCAAGCTATCAATAATGCCACAGACCCTACCGCCATAGCTGCGTCTCTGAATTTTGGTTTCAGTGATGCTATGGACCAACTCATGATCAGTAGAGGGGCGAAAACAACAATGCATGAGATTCTCAGTAGTCTGGCGATCCTTGTAGAGGCAGACGAGATTTTCTCATCCAGAAAACCTGAACAAGTCTTCCAAGTTCTCGAACGATTCGAAGACCGCGACCATTGGATGCACTCGGAAAGGTTAGCACCGGTTCTTTACGAGGCAGTCTTCAAGCGTTGCTGACACTTCTTAGTTACGAGCATATCAAAGGCATACTTTCCTGTCGTGAGACTGCATTCAGTATACTTAGCAAACAACCTAAGCTTCAAGATATGCTGAAAATAAATCAACGCGACGCTCACTCGGCTGAAAGTCAACTACTTCTAGCCTCATCTCAGATGAGTAGACTTCACGGTGCCCTCCAAAATGCCCTGTCGACTGCAACATATCTCACTCAGCTGGTCGCACCTGGTAAAGACATCGGTGTCGATATTTCTGCGGCTGTGAAATTTGAAAGTGCCCATGTACTTTGGAGCCAGGGAGAAATGACAGCTTCAATCAAGATGCTCCAAGATCTGAGTAGCAGCTTGGGTTCTCATACTCAGCTGGTCAAGGTTGGCAAACCTGCGCTACTTGCAACCCTGGTATGAAACTGTTTCTGGAGGATGGTTGAGCCGCTTGCTGACTGAAACCCAGGGGCATCAAATATCTGAGGCTAGACTCGAAAAGCCTGATGAAATCATCAATGAATATCTCATTTCAGCGATCAAAGAACTCAGTACGTCCGAGGGAGACGAGGCAGGCCAAGTTTTCCATGAGTTCGCGTCATTTTGCGACCAACAGCTACAAAATCCTGATGGCTTAGAAGACTTCCATCGTATACAGAAGCTTCGCGAGCGAAAAGGAGCTGAAGTGGATGATCTTAATAGAATGATCAAAATGGCAAACTCGCAAGCAAGAGAACGCGATAACCTCAAGAGCTATCGGAACAAAGCAAAGGCATGGTTTGATCTTGACAATCGAGAGTTCGAGCGTCTTCGAGATAGCCGCGAGACATTCCTTCGTCAAAGCTTGGAGAATTACCTACTCTGCCTCAGGGCTTGCGACAAATATGATAAGGATGCATTGCGATTTTCTGCCCTTTGGCTAGAGAATCATGACAGCGGTATTGCCAATCAAGCAGTGTCCAAGTACGTTAGCCAAGTTGGTAGCAGAAAGTTTGCCCCTCTCATGAACCAGTGGTCTTCACGATTACTGGATTCTCCCAATCAGTTTCAAACTCTCCTCGCCTCATTGGTCTTGAAGATATGCATTGACCATCCGTACCATGGAATGTATCAAATATTCGCGGGCAGCAAAAGTAAAGGAGGTAAAGACGAGAAGGCTTTGGCCAGGAATGCAGCCGCCTCCAATATTGTTCAGCAGCTCAAATCCAACAAGCGCTCTGCATCAACATGGATGGCTATCCACAATACCAATATCGCTTTTGTGAAATTTGCCTCTGAGCGCTTGGATGACCCATCGATTAAGCCGGGGGCTAAAGTAATGCTTCGCAAATCACCCTTGGGCCAGAGAGTCGAGCAAGACGTCCTGAAGTTACGTATTCCTCCGCCTACTGCGAAGATCGAATTGCGAGCCGATTGCGACTATAGTGATGTCCCCTTTATTACAAGATTCCAGTCCGAATTCTCCATAGCATCCGGTATTAGTATGCCCAAAATCCTCACGACGGTCGGCACAGATGGTCTCAAATACAAGCTACTTGTCAAAGGTGGAAACGACGACCTCCGTCAAGACTCTATCATGGAACAAGTCTTCGAGCAAGTCTCAGACCTCCTGCGCACCCAACGCGCCACCCGACAACGCAACCTCCGCATCCGTACCTACAAAGTCGTCCCATTGACAGCATCAGCCGGTATTATTGAATTCGTATCGAACACCATTCCCCTACACGACTACCTCCTGCCCGCACATCTGCGCCACTTCCCCAAAGACATGAAACCAAACAACTGTCGCAAACATATCTCAGACAATCAAAGTAAATCCGTGGACCAACGCATCAAGATCTACCGCCAAGTCTGCGACCATTTCCACCCCGTACTGCGCTACTTCTTCATGGAACGTTTCGAAAACCCAGACGACTGGTTTGAGAAACGACTCGCCTACACACGATCAACAGCTGCCATTTCGATCCTAGGCCACGTCCTCGGGCTGGGCGATAGACACGGCCACAACATCCTCCTCGACGAAAAAACAGGCGAAGTCGTCCACATCGATCTTGGCATCGCATTCGAGCAAGGCCGGATCCTCCCTGTCCCAGAAGTCGTTCCCTTCCGCCTCACGCGCGACCTGGTCGATGGAATGGGCATCACCAAAACCGAAGGCGTGTTCCGCCGCTGCTGCGAATTCACCCTCGAAGCCCTGCGCAACGAATCCTACAGCATCATGACCATTCTCGACGTCTTGCGCTACGATCCTCTCTACTCGTGGTCCGTGTCCCCCTTACGCTTGAAGAAAATGCAGGACGCGCAGACTGAGGATCCGAAATTGCCGGGCGATGGGGGGGAGGGGCCGGGGAAGGGGGAGGCGGAGCCTGGGGAGGCGGATCGGGCGTTGACGGTTGTGAAGAAGAAGTTGAGTAGGAGTTTGAGTGTGCAGGCTACGGTTAATGAATTGATTCAGATGGCGACGGATGAGCGGAATTTGGCGGTGCTGTTTTGTGGGTGGGCGGCTTATGCTTGAAGGCTTTATTTTGTGAGGAAAGGAAGTGTGTCTTACGTGTGAGATTGTAATACATTGAAGAGGAGGAATCAAATATGGGAAAAGCATCGCACTCGTACATTGCTCGCAGCGTTTATAAATTCATACAGCCTGTACTGTACATGCTCCGCTCACTTATATAGCAGAATTTACATACGCATTTCGTACCAACTCTTGGTACATTGTAACCTAGATTGCGCCTTCGCTTCCCCATCCATAGTAAGATACAGTGTATACCGATAGTCCACGTTCCACCAACGCCGCATCAGATATTTCTTTCGTCAGAACATGATAGATTAGCAGAAGGATCGCTCCTATATTAAGAAATTGTCACCTTGGTGCATCATGCAAAATGTTCCTCCCCACTGCCGGATTATTTCGGATCCACGGTTTCCCATACCCCCCTTCTCTAGAACTTTGTGACTTTCTCCACAGCGGTCCCCCATACTCATACGGCGCGTCCATCAGCCGCGGCTCTTGAGGCGGAGCATACTTGGGCGTAGCGATTCTGCTCTTCAAATTTCTGATCTTAGGCCCATCCTTGAGACCAGCCGCGGCGATACCGCTGGAAGTCTTCTTGTTGACCTCCTTGATGATATCGTTCAGTTCCTTGGCGTCGCTGGAGATTTGGGCCTTGAGGAAATTCAGGTCTGTGCGTTCGCGCAGTTCGGCCATTACTGATCGGCGAGGAGTGTAAGGGTGTTGGGACAGGTCAATTGGAGTGCTGGGAATGATGTCAGGATCTAGGTATGCAGTGTCGCCTTTATCGAGCAATTCGGTCATCGTAAGGCTTTCACCGTGGGGAATCTTGTCTGGGTGGCTTGGCGTCACACAATCCATGTCAACCTCCTTTCGTAGGACGTGATCAATGTCAACGGCACTGAAGTAGGCACATGATTGCGGCAAGTCATTGATGCCCATCTGCTGGGAGAACATAGCTCTCGTCCAGACATTGGCAACCTGCAGCGCCATAGCGCCTCGGTATTTGTCTTCTTCCTTCACTAGGTATCGAATCTCGTCGTGTACGGTAATGGCTAGACGGGCATCGATGTTGAAACGACGAATCAAGTAGTCCATTGATATGATGAGGAGATGCAGGTAGTCGACACCTGAGGATTGGATTGCCCAATTGATCCTCGAGGTCATGAAACCACCTTTGTTGATGTAACGTCGCATCAATGCTTCTGTGATTCCGGCTCCAAGGACAGGGGTTCGAGGCCGCTCTTGTTCAGCAAACTCCTCTAACCGATTGAACACGAAGGATTCAGTTCCACCACGCCAGAAGGAGTGGTCATCAAGCGCTTTGCGGGACGTTTTAGTACCTTTGGTCTCTTTGTACAGGCGCGTCGCAATCTCCTGAGTTTCTTTCTCTGTGAGGTTTGGATTGAATTGGCGTAGAAGAGTGGAGGCGAATTTGAGACCTGCACCATAGATTCGGCCGTAATTGAAGACCTTGGCATCATTTCGGGAAATGCCTAGGATTTTGGCGGTCTTGGAGTGTAAGTCGGTGCCGGCAGCCTTGGTCCCTTCGAGGGTCATAAAGCCAATGGCGTTCCCGCCGTGAAGTCGGAATTGAGCGTCCCCTACTAAACTTGCTATCCAGAGTTCTTGGGAGTCGACATCGGCACCAACGAAACAGTAGCCTGGAGGAGCTTTGATCATTGACTTTAGCTCTGAGCCGACGCGATTAGCTTTGGCATTGCTGGCGGTGAGCCAAGTGTTTTCGACTGCTCGACGCGTGATGGTCCCCATAGGAATGACCTGTGGTAAAATGTATCCTTGCTCTTCAGAGAGTTGTTCGTTCCGTATGCCTTCAGTATCTTTTTCGTAGACTACCATCTGTGACCGGATACGATCCCGAGCACTGATCCAGTATGAACAAGATGCATTCATTTCCAGGGCCTCTTTGGCGTATGAGTATTCAGAAGACAGGACACCGCTTTCAAAGTATTGTAAGTATCCCTTGGCTAATGGACTTGCACATCGTGCTTGAGGGCCGTCCTTATGAGGCAATTTGAAATATAGATGCCTGCGGTCATCACGAAGGTTCAAGTTCTTCTCATCTGTCATATCGCACTTGATGACTGGCTTATTTTCGTACCCAGCTTCTGAGGCGAGGGGTACCTTGAAGGTCCAGCCGTATTTGTCCGACCATACGAGGGGATGACCGTCCCATGATAGACGGAGTAGAAGTGGCGCGATTCGAGTCCTGACCGTTAAAGCGATATCTGCTGTACTAGTAGCGAACAAATCCTTGTACCATTGTGGCATCCCAGGCAGTTTTTGTCTTGCGGCAGGTCTCGGTGGATCGCCCTTCTTCTTTCCCTTCACCATCCTGACAGTTTGCCCTGACCAATCCAACTGCCCAAGCCAGTCGTCTCTACTGTATTGATTCGAGTCATCCTTCACTTCAAGTGCTCGGTCTGCGAGATCGTTCAGGCGCTTTTCGACTGCGTTCGACAGACGCAGATAGGTCTCCTCGGAATTCTCGATGTATGACTCCCATGATTTATTGACAGGCAAGATAACAGATGACAGATGCCGCAGAGCACCAAAACTCACAGGGTGAGGACAAACCTCGAGGAAGGCAGGAAAAACTTTCTTGAAGACACGATGAGTGATAGCCACATCTGCAGCGCAGTAGTCCAGAAGCTCATCCAGCTTTCCCCGAACACCTTCCCGGTCAAGTTCGCCGAATTGATCTCTTTGCGCTTTGTCGATAGTCACATTGCAGTGAAATTTCGCAACATCCCGTAGAGAGTTAATAGAGCTCCTGCCTACCCACAACTCCTCCTCTTCGTCACTCAGCAAGTGATTTTCAAGTAGGGCCGATAGCTCCGCCGAGTTGCTTTCGCTTGCAACTTTATCCTTGATGTCTCGGCTCTTCTTGTGTTTCATCCATGTCGGTCTCTGTCTCGAGCACATCCCGTTCACTGCAACGTGTAAAGACATGGTGTCCAGAAAGAAGTTCTTTGATTGCCGTAGATCATACTCCTCTGCAATCCGCGCACGATCATACCCGATATTGTGCCCAACTACAACGCGTGCCTGGTCGGGATCGCCCAGCGGAATCAGGTGCCTATCAGATTCTGATTCTCCCATGAGCCAAGGCGAAAGCCATGCGTACCAAGACGTCTCGCTTGCGGCACAAGCCATGACGGCAAAGGAGCTTTCCTTCCACATCACCTCCGTATCAAAGGTGAGCATGGCCTCCCGCGGCGCTTCCACTGCTTCGTATGTGCCATCTTCGTTGTATTTCGTCCAGCCGCTTTCTTTAGCCCATTTCCTTGGGGCCTTGGGCAAGTTGCTTCTTGAGTACTCTAGAGCCTGAGTATGGTAGGGTTCCGAGGCATCCTTGCCTAATCTGTAAAAGTGTTCATCTAATGTCGAGCCATGAAGAGTTGGGAGATCGAAAGCGACTGGTGGCGCATTTTCCTGGTTCTTTCCCCATAACTGATGTCTGTTCAGATGGTCCTTGCTCAATTCAATGAGATGCGGTGGCGGAGTAGAGGGCGGTCCGGAAAAGATCTGAGGGTGGACGTGACTGCTGAGCTGCTGAACCCCTATCTCATTGAATCGCGGTACGGCATCCACTGCAAAAATGATCAACACGCGCTTTTCAACTGGTTAATAATAGGAGTCTTACAGGACAGGCTGCTGCGTTCTTCCCCTGTGGACGAGGGTTGTGAGCTGGCGACGACAGCATACAATCGCCTCTGAGATCGATTTCGAACGCAGGGTTTCTGGTATATCACTCTGTAGCATGATCTCGGACGATTGGCAGCGCGCAAGATGCCATTCTGCTTGCTACGTAGAGAGCAAAGCATTCTTGGCAGTCATGTCGTCTGTGGTTTGGCCATCAGCGACAGTGACATCTAGACTCGATGATGCGAAAAGGACCTGATAGAACTGAAGTATTCACTTCTTGGCGTCGCGTGGGGTTGCCGACACTCCGGCACTAGCTGATGCAGGGACCAATCCACTAGCAAGGATTCTCTCCGCCGGGGTCGCGCGCTTTCTCCGCCGTCATAGGAATAGAACTAGACGCTGGAGGGGATTAGGCTCATGTAAAGTACAAGTACTGTACTGTATCTGTGTAACTATCTGTAGGATGACCAACCTCCACTCATGCCTCCATCCCCAAAATCCATTTGCAATATAACTGCCAGGCCTTTTCTAGCATCACCAGTCTAGGGGGACCCACTCTGTCTCCCCGTTTTGCCTTGTTAACAGAGAGAATTCACATTGGAAAGACGTTCAATGGAAGGCTCTGACGATTTCTCCGGTGATGACATCTGGAGTCCTTCACTACGCGAAGAGCTCTTCTCCGACTTCAATCTTGGGGAGTCATGGGACCCCAATGCCAACAATGATTTGTTCCTTCCCCGACTTTCTTTGCTGAGTTCCAACGCCCTCGAACGCCCCGATCCACCACAGCAGCATTGGGGCGGCATCACAAGAACTCCCACCTCTGTCAATCTACAAGACACCGCAGCCCATCCAAGAAAGCGTTCACACCTCGACCCTCCCAATTTTCCCCTGGCCACAGACCCGACCGGAACTTCTTCCAACTCCTCCGGTCGGCCACCACCTTCCGTGACCCACTTGCCGCAACCATCGACTTCAACACCACCTCGCGCTCCGGAGGGTCGACATCCTCCACCATCAGCACCCGACACTGGTCTTTCCGATTCGGAGACCTCGTTCACAGGTTCGGACAGGTCGGTCACACCCTGGCCGGAAAGTGACGAAGACAGTTTAAATTTAGACGACTTTATTGATCTCACCCAAGATTCCTCACCACCAACTATGCCTCCAGCAAGACAACCAGTCTCAAGGCGTCCCCGAACTCCACAGCATAGACCTACACTACGGAGTTCCGTTTCTGTTTCAAGGCATCTGTCCGAAGCAGATTCTAATCCAGCCAAGAGAAGGAAGACTGGAACCCAGACATCTCAGTCCAGCCAACGGTCAAGTCATCGGTCAAAAGAGGTTGACGGAATCGATTTGACCGGTGTGGATGATGATAGAGGACTATCGAAGGTATTGGAGCAACAACGCATGGCAACCGTCAAAGCACAGCAGGAACAAGCCAGTAAGCCCATCAAGCTCTCAACACTGCAGTGTATCATTTGCATGGACAACATGAAGAATGTCACTGCTACGAGTTGCGGTAAGTCATCACTGCTCGGGCGTCAAGCATGCCAGCTAATATGAATGTCTAGGTCATCTCTTCTGCCACTCCTGCCTTATGGAAGCCCTCATAGCGGGTGAGAATCAGGGTAGCGAGCCGGGAAGGGGCGTGCCAAAATGTCCAGTGTGTCGAAAGAAGGTGGTCAGACCTCAGCCCACAGACAAGAAAGACAAGCATGACGTGGTGCCACTCGCCATGATGCTCAAGACCAGGAGCAGAGCCGGCAAGGGCAAAGGAAGGGCTGAGGGTGAAGGATGAAGAGTGGTGAGCGGAGAAGTCGTCAAAAGTGATTCTTATCATATCACCTTCGAGCATCTGTCTTCGACGGTGTCTGGATTGGATGCATTCTCTACAGCATAGCGACGGTTAGAAAGATACCCCGGTATAAAGGCATGGCGTCGTCTCATCTTTAAGCAGCTTGCGAAGCTTTGCTCGGATTATTTGAGTGCGCACACGGATCATTTACGAAACAGCTCCTTGAGAGCCTGATCGCTTCTTCGCACTACAGTTGGCTAGAATTTTAGCCTGAGATGAATCAACTTTGGACCACGGAAAAAACTGTTTCATATGCACTCAATTTGATACTCGGTATTACCGATTCAAGAGGAAAATATCCAGGAGAGAGCCAAACCTCCAAGTCCTCAACATTGAATGATTGGTTCCGACCCCCAACGCAATGCTTGCGCTTAGGCACCTTCTTCAAACTCAAGGTCACCACTCCGTCCCTCTCAAGCCAAGCGCCAAATAACGCCAATCCAATACACAAAAGTAAGATAAAGGACACGAAATACCTGTCCCAAGCTCTCAACCCTCCAACGTATTCCTCCGGCTCCTCTCCCCCCTATCCCTCCTCCCCAGAATGGCACTCAACGCCTGCACCAACCCCCGCCCATCATACTTGACAATCCCATCCTCACCTCTCCTCCCATACAACCTCACACACTCGATCCCCCATCTCCCCAGCTCCATCTTATCAACCCTCGGCACGCTCTCCCCCTCCAAATGTATCAAATGCGTCACATAACTCGGCCACCAATGCCTCTCGACTTCTTTACCATCCTTAAACGTATGACCGCAACTCTCCTCGCACGCTCGCGCGATCGCGGCGATGAAGTCTGCGGCAGTGAATCCGCCGGTCTCGCGATCTAGACTGCCATTTAGGATTAGGATTTTGAAGCGGGGGCCGGCGCCGTTGGAGATGGAGGCGCCGATGCCGCGGAGGATGAGGGAGGGGATTATGGAGGTGTAGAGGCTGCCGATGCTATAGATGATGGCGTCGGCGGTGTTGATTGCTTCGACGGCTTTGGGGTTAGGGGCGGGACGCATTTCGTTGCCGTAGGGATTGATGTACCATATTCGTTTTATGCGTGCGGGGAGGGGCGCTTCGGACGCTTTGGAGAAGGCGATGTTGGGTTGACGGAGCGTGGGGAGTGAGCCGGGGAGGTTGGCATCCTCAACTGTTGTGTCTGCTCCGAGGGCTGTCTCTGTGGGCTGCTCGAGGATGCGGTCGTTCAGCGCTGTGGGTTCGCTGGGGTGGCTGATAGCGTTTTGACCGGTAACGACGGTGCCGTCTGCGAGGCCGGCGGAGATGTGGTGGGAGAAATTGCTGACGATGGCGGGGAGGACGGCGGTTTTCGATTCGTCTACGCCGCCCATTATGGCGAGGAGGTAGATTGCTGCTTCGAAGGAGCCGGAGAAGAGGCGGGCGCCGGTTAGGAAGAGGTTGCCTATTGAGGCGGATTGGAAATTGAAGGTTGATGTTGGTGGCCGGTTTCTTTTGAGGATTTCGAGATGCAGATGGGAGAGGATTGAGCGGATCAACATGGCTTGGGGTGTGGGAATGTTGGCGTATAAGGGTGAGGTGCCGGTTAGGAGAGTTAAGAATTCTGTGGCGGCTGGCTCAGGAGATGGTGGAAGGCGGTGATTGAATAAATGGAGGATATGGTTGTGGGTAGGTGGGATTAGGCGGACTAGACGACCTGATGAAAGGGAAGGTCGTCAGGAGCTTTTCTCCAACAGTAATTGTACAGCCAAACGTATGACAGCTTCCAAGTCCGCCATCATGAGATACGAATTGAACATAGAGGTGGACTTATTGTCGATAAGGAAACTGATTTGAAGAGATTCGAGACCGTTTGACAGCACTAGGAAATCAAACTTCATACTTCGAACGTCTCCAATGCCTGGCCCTCCAAAGACACGTATAAGCTCGCTAGAGGAACCGCCATTATCGCTGATAGGAATAACGTATGTCAAAGCACAATTGTTCTTCTCCGAAACTTCATGAAACACATCTACGAGCGAGTTGGCAGCGGAACCACCACTGAAAATAACGACTCGTCGCGACTGAGAGGAAGACATGGTCAACGGAAATCGGTAGATTGTATGAAAGTGAGAGAACTAGTAGCTACGTTGAGGAGATTGATCGGGTAAGAAGTCAAAAAATGTCAGCCTGGAGGGAGATTGGCTGATGTGTCCTCATCCTTTATCCTTGAGATCCAACTTGCATGTGCACCTCAAGAAGATGCACTTCAAGGTGAGTGATAACATTATTGAAGGATGCTGGATTATCAGCAGACCTGATGTTCCTCATGATACTGATTAAGCAAAGGGAAGGGACGTGACACAACTGCTCTCATCGGCTGCTATCAAGTTCTTGGCGTTCCATGACGTAGTCGCAGCTCTATCAACATTGAGCGTTTTTCTGAATCGACCAAAAGAATACCTCGCACAGAACAGAACTTCCATTGTAAGAACGTTGGAGCATCAGTTATCAGGCTTCCAATGACTCTTTTCCATCTTCTCTGAAGGTCCAATCTCTCCCCTCGCCGGCTTCTCTCCAAGTCACTAACATTGTGCAAACGAGTTCCATTACTTGTAAGCTACAGAGAGCATGGAAACTTTGAGGTCCAGAGAAAATTGGAAAGCTGAACTCCCTTGCTACGAGTGCAAGAGTCGGAGACACCGGCAGAGCAAGACACGTTGTGGCCGTAGAATGCGGCATAGTCAAATACCAGCAGTGAGGAAAGGCGGAATGCTACCTGTGAGTAATAAGATTTCGGAGAAAAAACCCTGGAGGTAGTGATGTATGAGCGAAATTGAGCGTATGGTACGCTGAACGATAGGTCCATCTCATACGAGGACGCTGAGAAGATGCCTTTCCTTGTCTAACGCTGAAGGAGCCTTTTTGATTTCCGCCGGGGTGCCCACAAGACCCACAATGTGTGAAGTTGACACGCTTCAACCAAGCTCCTGACTGTGCAATGCACTTCGCATTGGCTCCCAGCTTTCGGCCTGGCAATCAGGAAGTAAAAGAGAAGCTTCTTCAATGTCGATTCTGCTCGTGGCTGTGTCCTCTGGGAAGGCCACTCTGGGCAGAATCCAATCCGTGTTTCATGTTTCTCTCTTCTTCTAATCACTCTATGTGAACAGACTCTAGGCAAGGATTGCAAGGTACGACAGGACAGGTGGTCCCAAAGATCACGATATTGTTATTTCCAGTGGTATGCTTGGCTGTGCTGTGCCTGGATGATAGGGGATGATCGATCTTTCTCCTCCATCTTGCGGGTTTTCTTGTTTTCAAACTCTCATAAAGTCTGAGAATATTCTGGTGCCTCTT
>JAABUP010003266.1_pt1 | contig 28939 bp, 43 predicted proteins | sample 5559201 | NCBI WGS metagenome assembly JAABUP01 (sample SAMN10711887, study PRJNA513373) | rock metagenome | isolation source: Antarctica rocks | place: Antarctica | reverse complement strand
AACTCGGAATGCCTGCAGCAGCTGTAGTCCAAGCCCCAGCACAATGAATGTAGCATACAGGTGATCAGCGAATGTCGTTGGTAGCGCCTTAGGAGGCTCCCATTATGATCGCTGAAAAGCGAAAACTTTTCTTTTCTTTCTGGTAGCGCGAATGCACCTTTTGAAAAGCACATGGCTTTGGCCTGTGACAGGCAATGGCCGACACAGTGACTGCTAAGCCGCAAAACGGCTCATGGTTTGTGCGTTCGTGTAACAATGTGTTGTCAATGGGACATTGCTTGCATGCTGTGTAGTCCCTAGCATGGGATCATTGGGCTTGCAATTGCGCAAAGACACCAGACTGCAGCTAGCATGCATTTGAGCCTGCAGGCCAGGCGACTTCTTCGCAACATCAAGACACTGCTGAGCCAGATATCTGTACCTGCTGATGTTTCTGCCAAGACCACACAGCATGGGCTGCACAACTCTGTTCTGAACTTGAAGGGCCAATGGCAAATAGCACATGTTTGTGGGGCACATGGCAGCTGGCACCATGTATACATCATACATGCTCACCAAGCCACTGGTTTGCTGTGCATGCATGTGTTGCTGTATTGCAACATTGCACTGCATGCATGTGCAAGCTTGCCTTGCACAGGAGAACGGTCAAACCGGCAGCCTCCTGGGGCAGCAGTCCCTGACCAGAGCTCTTACATTCTAACATTCTGACTGCAAGTGTGACACTGCAAACAACTTTCAAGCAGCTCAGTGTTTGGGGACATTTTGACAGGGACATCTTGGCTCAGCCATGTAGCATGGTCTACACAGGCCACCAGTCTCAAGCCGCCAGTCAGATGACATTGGCCTCTCAATGTCACAGCATGCGCAGTCATCAGAGATGCAGTCAGCCACATCATGCCAGACAGTTTCCCACAAAGGCATAAATGCCATGGGCTGCATGTTTTGGCTGGTTGGGTTGTACTGCTTCAATGTTCTGCTTTGTTGGTCTGCTTTGCATGTGAATGAGCATTGTGTGGTTTGACACAAGTGAGGTGGCTTGCATGTAAGCCAACCATGTTTCAGAATGGAATGCAAGACTCTGATGAACAAGCTTGCTGTGTCCAGATTCTGTCATGGCTGGTCAGCTGTGCAACATGTTGTTGAACGGCGAACAAGACACACGAGGCCAAGTTCAGTGCCATTACACAGACTCAGAAGTACAGAGCAGACGGCACATGGTACCAACAGGGGCCCGCAACAGCTGGCCGAGAGGCTGGCCATGACAGGCATAACAGAAGCCGCTGGAAGTGCTACTTTAGTCATGTATCTTCCGTCGTCCGGCTCAAGGCACCCTGGGGCCAGACCTTGGGTACGTACCGGTAGTGAGAGGCTGCAGCACCTGTTACTAAGGCTGCGAAGGGCAAAGAAGTCAACGGTAGCTCATGATCTCGCATATATACCACCGGCGGACGCTCCGAGAATCACATTCGCGGCGACCAGCATTCGATCATCGACCTTCTCACGCTCACAAGCCCTGTGGGATCGATTCTTCGAGCCTACAGCACGCACCCTGATCAACATGTCGCGATCACTCGGCGCCCTCGCCGTCTTGTGCGCGCTGCTGCTGGCGTCAAGCTCAGTGCAGGCTGCACGCACCTTGCAAGCTTCCACCTGCACTGTGAAACTGAGGGGTGGCCTGGACAAAATAGCGGGAAAGACCGACATCACTTTGTCGCACGACTGTGGTCTTGGATACTCGCAGACCGACAAGGTCGCCGGCGAGCTAACGGACTTCTACCAGTAAGCTGACGTTTACCTGACATCTGACGTTGACATGCTTGACCTGACGCGTGAACCATCATCGGTGTGCCTGCAAACTCGACAATTTGACTGTCTGATGTTCTGCCTGCCTGAACGCAGGGATTCTCACACCAAGTGCATCTTCCAAGACGGCAAATACCAATGGTGCATCCACATGGAAGACGGCGGGGGCTTCAACATCAACGCAGCGCTCAGTTATGGAGCATTCAGCCAGTAAGTCAAGATCAGTCACAGGCCTAGGCCTGCTCGTCTGTATGCCATGTCGAAATCTGCGCTGCATGCAGCTCACCTGTGCATGCTGTTGCTGGTCTTCGTCAAAGGCCTGAGCTTCACCCACGTGTTCATTATTGACAAACTTGTGATTCGTTGCATCATTTGAAAAGGTGACACGTCTGTCACAAACATGTGATCATGATGTATGTAGCAGGTTTGGCAATTCTGCAGCAGTCATGTACATATCATATATGATAAGCATGCATGGTGAGCTGATGAATGCTAGCGCTCACATGTACTTGTTGTTATAGGCTGACCACATGCCATCCTTCAAGTCTCGCGAATCTGGAGTGTGATTGGACAAATGTGCCATCAAATACACCTCAAAGCTGATGTAGCTATAGCAGAGGGCCAGCATGGACAAATTTGTGCATAGGCAAAGCACATGACGGCATATTTCCTTGTAGCCGGGTAGTATATGATTACTTGATGTGTTGATTGTGGAAACGATCTGATATGATGCACATCAATGATCCAATGATACACCGTTTGTACTTGCGATGATATCGATAGCTCAGTGATCTTGGTTTCTGCTACCACCTGCCTTACCCGGTGGAAATATTGCATAGATAGGTTTCAGTTCCTCCAGACTTCAGGACAGCACGTTACCAGTGTGCATGCTCTCAGAGCACGAGTTTGATTCAGCTGGATCCATGTAATGCATATGCCTCGCTTGCTGGCTTGGCTGCATCCAGAATGGCGAGGCGCCTGTAACTCAAACTCGGAATGCCTGCAGCAGCTGTAGTCCAAGCCCCAGCACAATGAATGTAGCATACAGGTGATCAGCGAATGTCGTTGGTAGCGCCTTAGGAGGCTCCCATTATGATCGCTGAAAAGCGAAAACTATTCTTTTCTTTCTGGTAGCGCGAATGCACCTTTTGAAAAGCACATGGCTTTGGCCTGTGACAGGCAATGGCCGACACAGTGACTGCTAAGCCGCAAAATGGCTCATGGTATGGGACCTTACTGGTAAGATGCCATGCATCATAGATCAAGCAGAAAAGCAGAAAGCACAAACAGTAAGGCTGCAAGTCTAGCATGTTTTGGTGAAGATGGCCGGGAAAGCGAGCTGTCATCTGTGCAAGGCTTTGCTGTGCGCTCACCTTCTTGCTAAAACATCTAGAAACTGCTGCAGGGTGAAGGTGCACACCGTTGCAGGGTTGGCATGCTGATTGGCGGACAAGGACAGCAGTCCAGCCATCTGAACATATGCAAAAGGAACTTTACATGGGCAGCATTGCTTGTGGACTTTTCTGTGATCTACAATCACAGATCTGCATGGGCTCACACCAGCAAGCTGCAAAGTGAATCGCACAAGCTTCAGTTTGCTGCAAGCTGAATGATGCTGCCTAGGAAAACAAGGCATGACCAGCAAGTCGCAGGTTGCCCAAAACCAGCAAGACTTCTGTATGCAAGTGAAGGTGTCACATCATGGTGCAGGGTAGGTGCAAGCATTGAGAGGTTGGCAGGTGAGAAGGCATATGAGTTTTGCCTGGGCACAAGCACAGCAGGGCACTTACAGATTGGTCCAAAGGCACTGAATGACAGGGCAGGGCATTTGGCAAGCCAAAGTCAGGCCAAGCAGCTGGCACTGCGGACATGGGGACAGCTGGACAGGTGTGCAAGGGTTGCAGCATGCGGCGGCACAATGCGGATTTTGCTGACACATTACTGAAGGCTGACACAAGCAGAGCCGACTTTGAAGATCTGACATCACCTGTAGCAGCGAGCATGTGGTGTAGCATGTGCCTCTTCTTGAAGACGTTTTGATCAGGCCACTCTGGCACCGCCCTGCAGGATCTGCTGCTAGTGCTGCATGCTTTCAAATTCCACACAGCTGAGAATCTGGCCAGCTGGATGCGCATCTGCTCACAGGCGCCAAATCACTGTTCTGGACACGCACGATGGCAACGGGCATGATGACATCTCTGGCCCTGCATCTGTGAGTGGCCGCCCTGCCCTCTTCCAAATCCCCTGCTGCCCCAAACCCATTCCCTGACAGCTCAGCTGGCCCACCAAGATGTACATCTGGATATTGTCGTAAAAATGCATGTGCGTACAAAGGACCCAGGCCTTGTAATAGAGAGTCTTTGCTGTTTGATGCAGTGAACATACCTGCACATCAACAAATTTTCTTTTCTGCACAAATGTGAGTCACCGTATGTAACAGCATAGGTATTGATGACCTGCTTCCCTCACAGCTGCAATGGATCTCTTTGCATCCAGCCCTTCCCTGGCTGCTGTTGCTGCCTTTTAGTCATTGTTCCTATCTGCCTGAGTCATTGCTGAGTCTGCCTGAGTCATTGCTCTGCGCACTTGGCTGGACTGACACAAAATGCATGATACTGCAAGCCATCGGGACCCCCGTCTTGAGCACTTTTGCCCCTCCCCCTCCCCATCGCCTCATGCTTCCTCTGATCCCTGCCTTCTGAGGAGGGCCGCCCCAGTGACGAGAGGGTACCTGAGCTGGGTGACATGTCAGCACGAGCATGCACAGCGCTCGTGCTAGAAAGTCACTTTGTGACAGGTTGTCAGTGTAGATCAGCGTTCAGATGTGGTGGATAACCGGCTGGGCTGCAACCCAACTTTCAAGTCCTTTTACAATAAGAAGGCCAAATTTCAGTAGGGCAAGCCACACCGGTATAACTGCACATACTACTCAACCCTCACAACACTACATGTGGGCTTGAGCCATCCCGTTTCTCACTCCAGGCATCCCCACGGTGTACTATGTTGGCCTGCTTGCTGGCCACAATGACTACAAGGTGTACATGTGGTTCTCTCTCCCTGGCGTTGTGCTGCCTGCATCTGTCCAACGTCCTCTCACTGGTCCTCTGATTTCTGATGATCTTGCATTGAAAGAGAAGAGTCCAATGAGGCAAGGCCAAAAAATCGAGCTGTCTGCTGGGCTTGCATGCCGCTTGCTCTGAGCTGCTCTTCTTCTGTGATCTGCCTCGCATAGCCAGGCATGCATGTAGGGTTGTTTTGTGTACCTGTCATCTTTATGTTCCTTGAACAATGTCGAAGGATGACCAAGGGTGCCCCACTGGACTGTGCATGTTGCAAATGGCTTCTAGCATTGTGTGCATCAGTTTTGCAGCCTCAGGTCCTCTGGCATTCCATGCAGGCAATGGAGGGCGTGACATCGACAGGCACAAATACACAAAAGAAGAGGCACAGGAGGCGCTGCAGCGGCCAGTGGTGAAGGCCCTGCTGGACTCTGTGCAGGTTTTGCAATCAGCATGCTGCATTCATGGGCCAGATTGGTCTCCATGCTGTGACCCTCATTGAAGTTCCCTGTCCTATGAAAAGCTGTCCTGTCCCCCTTGCCCAGTGTACTGCTGTCAGTCAGCACTTGCCCTCGTTCAACACTGCCTGATCATACTCTGTTTTGCCCTTGCCCTGCCCTGCCCTGCCCTGCCCTGCCCTGCCCTGCCCTGCCTTGCACCCTGCCTTGTGGGCGACTGCCCTTCCCAAACCCCATGTCCTGCCCTGCCTTGCCCTGTTTCACCCTGCTCTGCCTCGCCCTGTGCCCTGTCTTCATGGGCTAGGTCTTCCTTTCGCCTTCCAACTTGATTTGCTCCACCCCACCCTGCCCTGTTCCGCCCTGCCCTGCCCTGGATCCTGCCTGCATGGGCCAAACCTTCCCAGTTGCGCTGCACCACATGACTTGCTCTGTTCCACGCTGCCCTGCCTTGTGCCCTGTTTTCAAGGGCATGTCAGCCCCTCTTACTGTGCTGACTGTCATGCTTTGTCCGGCTTGCACACTGCCTGGATCCACACGGCCACGTCTGCTGTGTGTCTACATTTGGGAGTATACATGTTGTGTGTCAGCGTGAGGGCTGCTATCAAAGGCTGCCCTAGTGCATAACCCCTCCTGGGGCTCATTCTAATCACATCATTGACCTGTTGACAAACTCCATTGGAGGCCGCTCACCTCACATGTCTCGCCTGAGGGTACCTCTTCCCCAACTTCTTCCTGTCAATGCCTTTGTTTCACACTGTTTCACCTGAGTGAAACAACCTGATGTTTCTTGCAATGATATAGCATGTTGTCATTCTGGTTGTCAGTGCCACAGGTGGCAGATGTAGAAGGCGTGGAGCCACATCTGCTAAAGGTGACTTGGGAGAAGAACCATCACACGGCAACTCTGAAGGCAGACCTCAAGGGCATGTCGTTCACTGTTGAGTCTACTTCTAGCAGTGATCAGCAGCACATCAAGACCATTAAGTACCAGCTAGGCAATGATATTTGCTTTAGAGTACGAGCGATGGGGAATCTGAAGGCGTTCAGTGGACACAGCAGGAAGTGCAGCACCCTGTTGAGCGTCAGATTTCGGATCTATCAAATGAAACTTCTGCAGCAGCACACACTTGTGCTGAACATCATTGCTGAGATTGCGCGGCGTATTATCCATTGGGACCTTATAAACGGCCCAGGCTGCTTAGCAGTCTCACCAGCCTGTGTTATGACACTCTATATTGCAAAGTGCAGCAAGCTTCTGGAAGACATCTTAGCCGTGATGTTGCTCAGATTCTGGTGAAATGACATTAACAGTCCATGGCGGAGTTGGAGAGATGCATAGGAAACATGCATCTAGTTCAAAATTTGTCAGATTGAATGGAAGGCGACAGGCTTACCCTTGACATGCTTTGATCAGCCATTCAGCTGCTTTCAGCTATTTGCACAGAAGCACATGCACAAGGACCATAAGCTGTAGCAGCATGCATGCCATAAAATAATGTGGGGATCAAGTTGTGCCCTTTCGTCTCTTGCTTCGATATCCAATCAGATTTTGAGACACACCCCCTGGAAAGCAAACTGCCTTTTTAATATCGACGTCGCAGTATTACATATGGCCAGACTGAGCCAAGACTTGCTCATTTGTCACTTACGTATGTGTCCTGTCAAGCTATGATAATAAGACATATGATGAGATCACAGTCACAGTCACCAGCTGCAGCTTGGTGTACCATCGCAAAGCTATGACCTGCAATTTAATGCAGCAGTCATACACGAGACAGTCCCTGCTATCATCTGCAATCACAGTCTGGGCTTAACCCCATCAGCTTGCCATACTAGGCTTGCAGCCACAAAGTAAACAATAATCACAGATCCAGAAAGTCGTGCAGTACAACAATGGCCCGCCGGCCTCCCAAGATAAGCATCTGGAGTTAGTTTCATTAGGTTACATGCAAGCTACCCAGCAGCAGCAGGGCTGGGACTGGCTGATGATGCTTGCAGCTGCAGAGACACAATTTGAGCCACACTGGGCACTCCATCATACAGCACAAATAGCATGTACTGCCCAGGCGGTGCCACAGCGCCATTGGGCGGCAGAGTGCACACCACATTACTGCCTGCCACCCCAAACTCCAACAAAACTTGGCGCTGATCAAAGTGATTGCCATGGGTTGCACCAGTATACTTGTTCAGCACCACTCGGTCAATGCTTGTCACGTTGCTGAAGCCCAGTGTGAGATCCTGGCCGTAGGTCACACTGCTGCTGATGACTGATGTGATGCTTGGACGGGGCTTGCCATTTTGCAGGTAGGCAGGGGTGTACAGCTGCACACGATGTTCTGCTGTTGTTTCACTGCCAGCAACCAATACCTGCAAGGATGCGTAAGCACTGAGTCCTGACTGCACTGGCTGCTGAATGATCTGCAACATCCTAGGCTGTTTATCAGGCACTTCAGTTACACGCATGCTCACAAGTCTATGAAGTCGGCAAATGATTGCAACAAACAGCAGAATGCGTGCCAACTATGTTTAGGTTAGCTGCCGCTTACTGTGTATATGCTACTATATATTAAGGACAGAAAGTGCCAGGCTAGCCGTCTCAAGTATGATTGCTGCATACAAATCTGAAATGAAACATGCATACAAGTGATACTAGAACAGCATGCAGGTCATGCAGACTATTATTCCACCAGGCTGCACCGACCATACACATGTCTCAAACCCTGCATTCAATGCCAAGCCATTCGCTGACCTCTGCATTTGTAGTGAGGAAGGCAATGGAATGGTACATGCGCCAGATCTGACTGTCAGCCACCACAGACCAGCGCTGCCCAATAGGTTGTGTAGGGTCATAGATTTCAGCCATGGTTGTTCCAATGTTGGCATCTGAGCGGTTGGGCCCTGCACCACCAGCAATACCTGCATACAGGGAGATGATGCTCATACGTTTAGGTGTGCGTTGTAAACACCATGGAGCTTAAGGGAGCCGCAAACCCTAGAGAGATACTACTGGGTGTGATGGCAAGAGAGTGGGAGCATGGGTATGTGGGTGGGTGGGTGGGTGGGTGGGTGGGTGGGTGGGTGCAACATGTGAGTAAGAAGTTAAACTAGTGGGTGGGTGGCAGGGTGGGTGAACAAGCCAGTGAGTGAGCAGATGATTGCCCAACATACCACGACTGAGGCATAGCTGCCTAGGCTAGCGATTACGCCATTACTACATCTACATGACTGTAGCAGCACTGCGCAAGCTATTTCCCAACCACAAATTCCAGATTTGGGGAACATGTATGGCGGTACTGCACAGCTGTGGGCATATCAATCTAAACAGCCACTCACCTATCTGGGCACCGTTGCACAGGAACACTGTACCATCTGGTAGCAGAGTCAGGTCTCCCATCTGCAGCAAAAAGCCGCAACACTGTTGCCTAGATGTTTCCCGCAAAACACAGCTGTCATGCATGCGTCTTGCCAAGATGTATCTCACACCACAAAGGTGTCATGCTGTGTGCTGAAAAGACTGTCAAGCAGCATGTTGCTTGCTTCAGGCGCTGCCAAATCAAGTGATGCTTGACAGCACAATGGAACACAGGTACCCACATGAGATGCATATGGAATCTTTATGGGATCACATGCTTCTTGTCTGCAGGCAAGCGCATGTGCAAGCAACAAAGTCAGACTCACCACCCTGGGGAATGCCAGCTGCTCTGTGATTAGACTGTGGCTGTCTCCAGGTGTCACATCGACTAAGAATGACTCAGTCCCAGCAGGTGACATGGCAGCCGCGCAGTAGTCAGATGAGCCACCAGCCAACAGTACCTGTGCATGAACAGACTTTGCTGATGTGTGACGGAGCCGTTTCATGGCTGCTCTAGCTAGTACACAGGAACAGGAAAACAGCTGTGCTTGTGTACAATGCTCAGCTGGACACCACTTATGACTTTCACGCATGATAGTGGCTTGTGCAAACTCTATGCCCATGTAAAATACAATAGTGACACACCCAGCCGGTGGGATGTTTCTATTTAGTTTGCTGAAGCATGCAAGTTGTGACAAGCAAATCTCTCAGGTAGCAACTAACTCTGCATTGACTGCACCAAGTCCAGACAGCTCACCGATGCTGTGTAGTTGTTGCTGGGGTCAAGAGGCAGTAAGGCCAAGCTATTGTACTGGGGGTAGTTGACAGGCACAGGCAATTCCGGTAGAGTGCCGATACTGTTATCAGCTGTGGCGCCGTCTGGAGTCATAAACATGGCTTCCATCAGAGCACCTGCATGGTATACCACAAGCCGCTGAATGACAAAATTCAAGTTGCTGACTGTGAGGAGCACCAGTACCGCACTGAAGATGAGCAAATCTAGTGCATTCAGCTGAAAGTCTCCCAAGATTCTCTGGATCAGCTGTTGGTTGCATTGCGCACCAGCAATGTCTTTGATTGGAAAAGATCAAAGGAGGGCACATTTGCAGGCTCTTGAGCAGCAGCTGCAGCAGCATTCAGGTCTTGCCCATTGTGATAGTACATTAGGCAAAGAGCAATGGGAATGTACAGGAGGGGAGTGGTAGGGAAGGGGTAGGGGACAGCCTTTGTCTCAAGACTACTCAAGTTGCACCTGCTACAATCAGCACTGAGCCAGACGGCAGCTGTATGGCATATGGGTATGAATTGATGGGCCAAGCTTCCAGCAGGATGGTGAGAGTCAAGGAAGGGCTCTGAGCCAGGTTGGTGCTGTTGATGATACTGTAGGTGGGGTTGTCGTAGTAGGGGTCTGCCATTGAGCCCCCTAAGTTTGGGCTGCACTCAGGGGTGGCATGCATGGAAGAAGAGGCTGATGGCTTTGTTGCCCAGCTACCAGCTTCCTGCAAATTGCGGTGATTAGCATGATTGTCCAATCACGTGATCATGGGATGATGGAATGTAAGAGGTAAAGAGAGCAACGTACAGCAGCAGTAGTTACTGACATGCAGGCACTGCAGCATTAATGTTTGGAAGGAAGTCCTATACCTTAATGCATCCATCTACGCGGTGCAACATACCTTGATGGCCAGAAGGCAGCGTAGGATGTGACATGAAAATGGTGAACAGCTTTGATAGGGCGCATACACCGCCCCCTATGCAGTTGTGACAACACGGTATGCCGCAGGCTGCAACATCTTGGGCACAGCACATGGCGCTGACAGCACATGATGCTGGAGGCGCTGATCAGGCAGCTGCTTGCATGGAAAGCATGCTGCACACACACAGCATGCATGCATATGCCGTGCAATTTATAAAGACATTTTCCTAGCGCGACTGTATGGTTTGTGTGTTTTGCCTTATGGTGTAATACAAATCGCTGTTAGGCCAGCCAATGTAGCTGCAACAGCAGCATCAGCCAATTGTCAACGCAGCAGCAGCAGCAGCAGCAGCAGCACTGACCATCTGGACTCCACCAACCACCAGGATGTTACCATCTGCCAGTGTCATTACGGTGGGGTACCAACGGCCTCTGTCTGTGTACCCTACGGTTGTGATGGTTTGGTTGGTAGGGTCCATAACCCTCACAGCCTGAAAGCCGGCCTTCAGAAAGTCGCCGTTCATGTTGATGATGTCACCTGCAGGCGTGGAAGGCCCCTTGACTGCAAGCTCACCACTGAACACAGACTCGTGCATGGGCCCATGCTGTTCTATTGCACTGGTGGTGTCTGACTTTTGGGGATGTTCGGTGAAGCCAGATGTCTTTTTTACAAGCGTTTCTTATTGCATTTTGCATGCAGTAGATGATTGACCAGGCTGAGGTCTGATGTTGAATTGGATCACAGATGCGCTCACAGTGTGCTCAGGCCAGACTGGTGCAGCTGACAGTGTAGCTGCTGCAGCAGCTGGAGCAAAGTACTGCATGGCACAACAATGATTTCCGAGAGTATGTGTTCACAAGTGTTGAAGAGGAAGTATGTATGTCATAGTAACACAGGCATGAGCCTCACCGCCAATGACCAAGCCTTTTCCATCAGGTAGTAGAAGGTGGCCAGCACAGAAAGGCGACTCAGGTATGTGGAATGGTACAAAGGCATTGCTGGTCATGTTGTAAATAGCTGCAACCTCTGTCTGTGTACCGTTGTCCACCTGACAGCACATCAACAGAGTATTGTGGTCAGAGCTCATCAGGCTTGCTCCAAAATTGAAATTATACTGTGCATAGATGTCAGGGTGAAACTTTCAAAAGTGGTTTGCATGCAGATAACCGGATGCAATGCACATGTGCAGTGATATATGTTGTTTTGCCTGCATGCGCCCTTGTACTACTCAACAGTAGCCATAGCCAGAAGCAGCCTATGCGGATAAGCTTTGCATAAGTTGTCCGTTGACATCAATGCAATAATGCATGCATCGTCTCTGCAAGACATTAATGAATATTCTTGTGATATGTGAGTTATGCATAGTACCGTCAATGATATTGGTCTGATCATGAGCAAGTATATATATGTGTATGCACATGGCGCACGCCTGTAAGTAATACTATGCTGTCTATATAGTCTTATATGAGTTGAAACGGCATGCATAGCTCAACTTGGCCTCATTTGCATGACCAGCATGCATGGGCCACACTGAAGTCAGACCTGTCTTGCTGTGCGCTTTATGAGCACACAACCATGAGACAAGTGAGTGGCCCCATGTGGCAAACAGGCGAATCAAAAGCATGTACATAACAGGTGGAAACCATACAGGTGCATGAAGCATGCTCTTACTGTCAAGTAGTTCGTGAGAGCAGTGTCTTGGTCTCCCTCTTCGTTGTTGGGTCTTGCCATGAACAGCAATAAATCGTTGGTGAATGGCAGAGCGTGCACTGCGATGGAGCCTGAGTTGCCAACAACCTTCCAACTGCCAACTCCAGACGCGTTCGCTGCAGCCAAGCAGATCTAGATGGTGAACACGCACATGTCAAACGATTGCTTTGACCGATGCAGAAACAGGCAGTATGGTGCACTATTGCTGACGCCATATGGGATCGTCGATTCAACGCTTTATGAAGTCGGCCGCTGGTGATCACATGTATGAACTTGTATGAACACATAGCACATCTGCAACAAGCGATCGCGAGTCTTGCTGATGGCGACATCTCGAACCATCTTGCAGGGGTTTACCAGTAGGATTGGAGGCCGCCGGGTCAAAAGAGGGGTCAATATTGTACGTTCCAGCTGCGAGCTCATAGGGGAAGTTTCCAATATATGCCTCAGGATTCCCGAGTGCGGCCTGCGGAGCATACAAAACATTAATAAGATGCAAAGGAGACGTTCCACAACGACTTCCTTGGAACGACCTGCCGTGAATTAGGCCGAACTGTACAGTCGACTAGATCTAGACGCGTCTACATCTAGCTAGCTGTAGGCAGAGCAACGTGTTTCTTGATCGACACCATGGCTGGGGTTGAGCATTTTCGCAATGATTGCATACAACGAGCGAACAATACCAACAAGTGCGCTCGGCCTGTCGGGTCATTGACTAGATCCGATGACGTTGCAGACACAGGTCGATCATCGATGCCAGGCCCGTTAGCTTGCTGCAGCCGTCTGTCGGCTGCGTTGAGGCAGGTGCCGAGGCTCATGAGGAGTATGTACAGATACCACATGACGTATTTACTTGGGCAAAGAATTCTGTGACAAGCGGTGTATGAACCGACGCAATGCCTTGATCAGTGCAGCCGTCCGGCCACACTCACTTATATGAGTTCTGGATTCGTAACTCATGTAAGTGAGCTGACTTATGTGAGTGAGTCTGATCAGTCATGACTGCTGAAAAGCTTTCTGAGCAGCTGATGTCGTCAACCTTTCCCAACTCAAAGAGCACGTGGACGGCAGTACACGAAAAACCCCCCAGAAAAACGGCTTGATTTGAGGGGACTACTGTAGGGCCACTGGGGGGTCGAACGGCTTGCTTACGCACTTATGTCATCGCTTACACGGTGATGCTGACGTCATTTGTGAATCGAAATCAAGCGCAAAGGATCGTGCGTCAGCAGGGGCTCGAGGATTACTCACCATGAGTGTAAAGCATAGCCTTTGAGATGCATTTTACTGCATTTTGATACATCGTGCGGCCTAACACAGCCTTGCATGATTGCATACTGTACCTAACACACTATCTCGATGATCCAGGCATATCACCAGGCTCAGCAAAACGGTGCATCCCTAGCAACGTGTATTTGGAATCCAACCTATCAAGAAAGCCAGGCTTTCAGCCAACATGACTTGGTGACTCATGTACACGCTGCCTACATCAGTCCAAAGTCACAACTGAATTCCGCCTTCCTGTAGCCACAGATGCTGCTGATCAGCACATGGTCTGCTGCGGTCACTAAGCCTATAAGCGCATGGTCTTGTTCTGGCAAGTCAACTGGGGTTCAACATTGCAAATAGCTCAGTTGACTTGTTCAGAGCAAGACCCATGGATACTCATCATGCGTTTGTCAGAATACCCTCGTCACAACTCACCAGACGGGTTGAGATTTGCTCGTTGAGGCTTGTAGACTTGAAACTTCAGCTTGTAAATGTACTGCTCTATGCTGTCTAACTTGTAGGAAACTTCATCTGCCACACTGTAGTCTCTCACAGAATCCTGAATACTTGCAGCGCTGGGCTCACCAAACTCTTCAGCCAGGCCATCAACCATTTTGAAGAGCACCTGACTTGGATAAGGGAAAGATCTGATAATGGCCATAGCGGCCTGCCAAGGTGTACACACCTGCAATCAGACATCCTCACGTGAGTAGTGCTGATCGTGAAGTACACCTGAGGCAAACGCTCAGGCTTGACCAACTGTGATGCTCCACTCTGTCTGCTGGGGGGGCTGTGAGCATGTGCTGTCCATATGGCCAATGTGACAAACTGCACACGTCAGGTTTTGAACAACGAGACTAGCAGAGGTGACATGTGAGCAGAGACAAAGCTCAGCTGGTACAGTGACTGCAGGGCAAGCATGCATTCTGTTGCTTCAGAAGCAGAGCAAGCCATGAATGGCAAAAGCACAAGTGCGCTTGACATACCCCATCGTACAGCACAGTCTTGTACAGAATGAGAGCCTCTTGCAGCTGCACATCAATAAGTTGCAGCTGCGCTGTGATAGCCTCAGTCGGCTCACAAGATTGGGCTGAGACAGAGGCAAGGTTTGCCTCTGCACACCAAAGCAAGTACTTTGTATCTCTCTTTTGCCTTTTCAACAGGGCCTCGGTCTGGAGGTACACTTGCCGCAGTGCGCATATGTTTCTGAGCTGTGCTTCACTGAAACACAAGCTATGCTGCATGCAAACAAACACGCGGTTAGCCAAGCACACACTTGTTATCATGCGCCATGCCAGGTTGCATCAGCCATTGCTGTATGCATGAGAGTCATGCAAATGACAAAGCAAGGATTCACACAAGCTGCGCCTCACAACAAGGCCAATGCTATAGCCAGACATGCAGAAGCATTGTCTGCGCGACTTGTGTTTCATGCATCTACTGTGCATAGGGTGGTGAGTGGTAAGCTAAATCCCATGGACCAGCACCTTGAACGTGGATACAGAACACACAAGTTGGTGCAGGAACTCACAACAGTGCACAGTCAGCACGCTTAAGCCTTGCACAACATAACAGACAGAAATCTCACCGCAACTTCAAGCCAATCAGGCTCTGCAGGCAGGCCATCAGCAGGCTCTTGTGCAGCCTGTGCAACAGGCAACACAGGGGCTGCAGAAAACGCCCTGTAAGCCTCAACATCTGCAGTTGCCTTTGTAGCGCACAGGTCTGACAGCTCAGCTATCAGGCTGGTCAGGCGGCGGCCTGCAGGAGACGTGAGATCATGCTGCAGCTGTGGGCCTCCCACCGTTGCACAGATGGCCAGTTCACGTATGTACTCCTGTATGGGCGTATCAACAGCACTAAGTCTGACAAATGATGTGTAATGCATACAGTCGCTTCTTCAATATATTGCTGGATGCATGTGCAGACATTGCAAGACTGCAGCAGCTTGGAGATCTGACAGATACAAACAGTCGCACCTGCACTTAAATGAAGTAATGCATGCACGGAAGGCACAAAGAGTCTGTATGTGTGTATAGGTAGTGAGCAAATGAACAAGCATACACCCCACTTCGTGTAGATTGCAGATGAGCAGGGAACAAGGGTCAGATACAAGTGATACAAGTACACTTGATGTTTTCAGCCACACTGTCATGCATTCATCATGCCGCGCACCCACTACGGCTGAACCTACTGCTCAATCAGTGTAGTAAGGTATACAGGCGTAATACAATGATTTGCTATGCATCGCTGCAGATTTGACTAGTGCAAATCTTACCTGCCACAAGATTCCCAATTGCTGGGGTGGCATACGTGCTGCATGATGCCTACTGATGACTTCGTCTGTGTGATGCACAGTGCACTTCCATTTCTCAGGGCCACCCCATGCACAATACCCCACACTGTTTGCAAGTGTCCACTTGACCATGATCTGCATGTACACAAGCTTTTGAAAGCATCAAAAGCATGGATGAACAATATAGCTTCCGTGTTGCAGGCGTGATATGGCTAGTGCAGACCCAGTGTCAAGCTTGTGGATACACATTGAAAGTGGCGAAAGCAGTAAGGTGGAGTATTTCAAGCTGAGCCCAGGAGCACACTTTGTGACAATGAGTATTGCGCGACACCTCTGGGTCTAAACATGACAAGCTGATCTGAGACTGTAACGACGAGAGATGGTGAGTTTCCAGTCCAACCTGTTTGATTGGCGCAGGGCACAGTTGCTGTCTGGAGCCATCTCGTGCCACCACTGGCTGACTGAGGATCGCATTTTCTGACTGTAGGCGCTCGTTCTCGGACTGGAGCTCTTGCACAAAGGATGCTTGAGCAGCAAGCTCCTCATGCAAATGCTGCCACTTCAACTGCAAAGACATAAGGGTAGGTACAGGAGTGAGCACGCTAGAACGTTGCCCACGTCTCGGCAAACACTGCATCATAAGGTACCCGTTGCTTTTCCCGGAACTTCCGTTGGTGAATCTTGTTGCGCTCGGAGGCACTTCTCTTACGGTTTGGCTGGCCTGGCGAGCCTGCATCGCCTTCTTGCGATGGCGCAGCAGCAGCATCTGCACTCGTCGCTCGAGTTTCAGGAGCAGCTTCTGCAAGAGGCACCTCAGTCAGCTCAAACTCCAAGCTTGAGTTGGCTGGATCTGCGTCTGCTGCTGCGGTGTCGCCCAGGAAGTCCAGCGTTGCAGCTGCTTCATCAAAATCTCGCAATATGTCAAAGGACGGTGATGTCTGCAGCATTGCAAGACTCTTGCCAAGAGACCGTAGCTCATCCAAAGCTTAACCACTTGCCGTGATGACGTTGTGCACGTCCCGTCCTTGGATGGGACAGAACTGCTCGGACAACCCTAAATGCCTAACAGATGACAGAAATCCCCAGTGCACATGTACATGATTGCATGCTGTACCTCATGTTTTGACAAGCTCTGCAAGCCACTATCCTTACAAAGATGTGGTTGGATTCACTCCTTCAATGTGTGCAAGTGCAACTTACTGATGCTTCACGACTGCTCCATTCTGTAATCCGTTCTATAGCTGATCACTGAAATGAGCCTAGCCTAGGGCTTGCACCGGATCAAAGGCTGTATTGCCCTCTTTGGCAACCTTTGCCTGTTTTAATTCAGTTCAGTAGCTGACTGCAACATCTCAGCAGCAAGCATCACATGTATGTACGTCATGCCAGTTGTTGCTGTTACTGCAGACTGGCCACAGGAAGACTGCAATTGGAATCGCAAATGCTGATGACCTATGAAGCAGCGACTGCTGTAAAAACATGTTGAAGCCTATGCTGACAATACTGACATGAAAACGTAAAGATGTTGAGCATTTGCAAAGCTAGAGCAGCAACTTCGTTCCTCTGCTGACTTAAGTGTGCTACATCACGTTGCTTCTAGCTGAAAAGAACAAGGGGCAGACATTACTCTCAGCTTCTAGCCAGTCATATCGGCTTACGCCTGACCTGCATCAGACACACAATGACTGCAGTTCAATTCACAATGTGCACTTGCACCAGCATTTGGTGGAACAGTGAACACAAACTGTGCACTTGTCATGCTGTCAATGTGGATGTTCAGCGAGCAAGCATGGCAGCAAGTCCCCATCAGCATGGAATCACCTTGCTGACCTTTTATGCTGCGCGTTGCCTGCCTCCTCTTACTGGCAGCCGCAGTCACCTCATCTGAGGCCTCTGTTGCACGCTTCCTGCTGGCACGTGGCACAGTGCCTTCCTTGCAGGCCCCCTCAACACCTGCTGCTGCGCTTGCCAGGCTGTTCAGGTCCTGCTTCTCACCTTGCTTTGCTGAACTGGTCCTAGCAGCTGCCACCTGAGTTTTGCCAGCTGGGACAAGATGACTGTCACTGGCTTGGGCTGCCTCAGTTGCTGTCTCAGCTTTGACCTCAGTGGCATCATCTGAGACTGCAGCACCTGCTGAGCGATCTGCTTGGAGGCTGTCAACAGAGGCCGCATGGCCGGTGTCTGCAGCTGTGGAGCCTGCTGTAGCCTTGGCAGCTTTCCTTGCCTCTGCTTCTGCCCGTCGCTGTGCTGCAGCTGTCTGCTTCACCATTCTCTGCAAGCATGCCATCATTGGCTGGTTAGACCTGATGGCGGTGACACCAGAAACACGGCCATGCTGACAACCCACAGGTAGTCAGGTGTCACAGAGTGCCTGTGACAGCACTGCTGAACATGCTCATCAAGCAAGGGCTTGGGTTACAGCACCAGCACTGGGGTGCACTTGGCCACGTGATTGTGATGGGCAAAGTCGCATCAGGAGTGGTGCAGTCTGCAGGACAGGAAATACAGAAAGGACGACATGTGTGAGATGCAAACCGCATGAGGACAAAATCAGACAGGCATTTGTAGCTTTGGCTGTGAATCTGTCAGGCATTGAGCATGTCACAAGTCAGTGACAGCAAATGTGGCAGTGGGCTCCGTTACTTACCCTCAGGCAGGCATGCACTTCAGGCACATCCCCGCCCTGATCAGCCAGCATGCCCTGTATCAGTTCCCTGTCAAAGTCTGGGAAATCTCGGCACAGCCCTACCAGATCATCTTCTGCATACAAGCAATCCACATCATGATTTACGTGGTACCCATGGTTGCAGCAGTCAAGCAACCCTTGGTGACAAACATCATGATGCACAAGCAGTCTGAATCTCCCAGCACACCTATGCTGGCTGTTGACGCTGGACAAGGCAGCAGTGCAGCAACGGATGTGAGATGTTCTGTCTACACAGGGCAAGAGGGGTGATCACAGCATACAGGAGGCCATGACAGCAAGCTAAGGGCAGCACAATCAGCTCAAGTTTGAGGTGTGAGAAGGTGTTGTTACCTTGGGCACTGGTGGACTCAGGAGCAGGCCGTGAAGGTGCTGCATCAGGCAGGACAGCCTCAGTTGGTGCGCCTGCTGCAGCCTCTGTCCTGACAGCCGCTTGGTCCTGCTCACCCTCTTTCTCTGTAGAAAGCATGTTTTAGCAATAGTGAAGGCTTGTGAGAGCAACTTCACTCATGAGCTTGGCATGACAAAACTCAGCTTAGGCCCAAATGGTACGTCCATGTTTACACTGGCCATGCATTTGCTATGCAGGGTGACTTTGTAGGATCAAAATGGCATGACACACACAGGTAGCCTGGGGGTTGAGGTGTAATCATGATGTGTGCACCTGTCATGTGCTGCAATATACAGGCAGTGTGACAGACCTGCAGCATCTCCAGCAGCAGCGGGCTTTGGGCCCTTGCCGGCTGACAGAAGGCCCTCCTCAGCCATCGCCTCTGCATCCTCCACCTCCTCTGCCTGCACATGCATCAACCTGTCAGTGCAGTCTTGTACAAGTTTACTGCTGCAGGCTCTCAATGGCAGCTCCTGCTATGACTTACAAGCAGCAGGGTTTGAGGCCAGTGCTTCTCAGACATCATATTGACATCCCGCTTGTCCTCTGCCTGCACACAGATGAAACGTGTGCATATGCAGACCATCTCAGTCAAGCAACAAAGTTAAAAGCAAAAATGCTTCTGGCTGATATGCTTGCCACCACTCCTTCATAGATCACATGCAGCCAGATCATATCATTGTGCACAATTGAAGGGACACAGATGGTGCAAAGGACAAGCATGCATGCTGCAAGGAGTGCCTTCCCTGCTGAGATAGGACAACATTGTCAGCCAAGCATATACATTCAAACTAGGCAAGCATGTGAGCACCTTGAATACAAATCCATAATGTCTATCATCCCTCCATTACTAGCTGTTTGGTGAGCTGCTCAATCTACTGTGGAGTTGCAGGGTGGCACTGGCATGTAATAAGCAGTTGGTAATAGACACAACAGGTTGTGATAAGAAGGACTGACCAAGGCTTCCACGCCTTCAGCAGAGGGAGGGGGCGTCTCCAGCTTGCGAGCCACTTCCTGAGCTTTCTGTGCCCCTGCCTGCAGCTTCTCAATCACGACTTGCATGTCCCTGCAAGCAGCCATGACACCCTTTCATTGGTCAGACTGAAACTCGGTTCAATCAAGCGCTTGGTGGCTCACTCGATATGCCAAAGTGTCTTTGATCTGAGCTTCTTGCACTACTGCTGCGCATTGCAATGGTGTGCATGCTGACCTTACAAAGTTGATTCCAAGCTTACATGCAGAGGGATCATGCAAACACTCCTGCCACAAAGAGCAGTTGTTACTTTGTTCTTCAGATTTGTAAACAAAATATACACCACTACTTACAGTTGACGGGTGAAGATGAGAAGTCCTATGTTGTAAATTTCTGTAATTTTTCAGGCACTTCAAAGCTTGGAAGTTTATTTCTAACTTGCGAAAGTTGATTTCCGTCCTTACCAAAAAGGCCGAGTGTTTTGCGTTTTGACAAACAGCACGGATTGAAGAAAGTACAAGAATGAGCATTTCACAGTGTTTGCATCTTGCAGGAAGGCCTGACAAACCTCAAAGCAGTGAGCAGCACCTGTTGACCTGGGAGTTGGCAAGGAAGTCAGCAATGTCTGCCTTGCAGGTGGGGCAAGGCTTCACCACCTTCTGCACTCTCAGGGTCCTGCCGGCCCTGGCTCCCCTGTTCAGCACCTCGCCTTGACCCTGCATACATGGGCTACGCTATGCTTTACTATACATTTGAGCCATGCAGTGGCATCCTGCTGATACGTGCTGCCTGTGCCGTCCCATGCCAGGGGATCCTGTTGCTGGCAGTCTATGATCTGTGCGTGTGTTTGCCAAACTGCAAGCAGCTCTGATTGCCTGACATCAAAATCTTTGTGACTGTTGCTGCTCCATGAGCAGCATGGAAAAACGAAAACCAGGTGAGAGAACATTAACAAGAAAAGAGAAGTGTATCTTTGAGGCAAAGTACTGTACATGCACTGACCAAAGGCTGTATATACACTGTACCATGCTTTGAATTGCAGAAGCGCCACTGCAAGCAGCCATGTCACATGGATCACATCAGCTGCTGTCAGTCAGCACAGGCTTGAAAGCATGCGCTCTTCCCCAGAGGCTTTGTGGCGGTGTACCTGAAAGTGCTTCTCTAGGCAGGGGCGGCAGAAATGGTGCCCACATGGCGCACTCACAGGCTCACTCAGTACTCCAGAGCACAGCTTGCACATGAACTCGCGCAGAGCACGCTCCTGTTCTGAGGCCTGAAAGCACCGAATATTCAACAGTTGTAATGCAGGTGGGAATGACCAAAACACGAGGGGTTGACCCTGAGGCATATGACACAGAAATGGGTCACATTGAACAGCAGATCTTGGCAAATGTAGATGGGCCTGCTGAGGTAGCAAATATCAGTGCCCACACTGTGCACAGAGTCCTGACTATACCTTCTTGCGCAGCTTCTTGGGTGTGTCGGGCTCGCCACCAGACTTCTGGCTGACAGGTGGCGGTCGAGCCCAGCCCCACTCCTTCTTGTCAGCATTCCAGTCCCTGTGGTGTGAAATACAGTGCATCAAGCCAAGGAGTCCGTGTGATCAGCCACAAATGGCAATCTGTGCACAATCCATGAGCATTCAACCAATTGTGCTTGCAATGCTGGTGGTATTCCAGTTTCTGCATCTGGCGGGAAAATCACATAAGAGCTGCTGTTGATGCATGACGACCAGGCTGCGCACCAATGGGAGTTCATTGCCTGCCAGCTGCTGCAGGCCAAAGACCCTCATGTTGATGGTCAGTACTCCGCCCAGGCTATGTCTAGGCAGCTGCCAACAGGCACAATCTTTCTAAGCACAGCTCCACTTGGCAGGCCACAACATGGTCAACGGGGAAGAGACAGAGCCGGGCTTAGAGTTGGGAGGGCCAAAACAGGGTGCTCACCACCACGGCTGGTCAAAAGTCTCATAGATGGTGCCTTTGGCTTCCTTCATGTCATGCACAGCATCTGCTGGCAGCTCTGCGCCCCATGCTGAGTCTCCCACATCTGCAGACAGCGTCAAGTCAGGAAGGAGTCATGTGAAAGAGCTTGCTGTTGATACACATCTGCAAGTAAGTGTGTACCAGATGCAGCTTCTCCCACATCTGCAGATTGGCCCAGTTCGAGATGCAGTACTGTCAGTTTTCAGCATAATCACATGTAAGGGTGCAAGAGTGAATGTACAGCTACTTGAGTGATAGCGCTTTATACTTCCTGGCAGCAATGCATCATGTGCCAAACTGCCCACATTTGCAGATTCAGATCAAAAGAGCTAAGTTGCCTGAAGGTCACATAGAAGGTTGGCTGATCCTGCAATCCTGCGCTTAAATTCATGTCCCAGCTTGCACAGGTCAAAGCTTCAACAGCATCATTGGCTTCGATGTCACTTCATAGTCAATGTATGAATTGGGTGCTAAGCCGCTCACGGCCTTACAGGCTATGCTATGTTAGCTAGACTTGTGCCAAGCACATGCAAGTCGACAATGGCATCAGGCTCTGTGCAGTCAGGAAATGTCAAATCGGTCAAGCCGCTAGTCAGCTACAGAACGCCTCTTGAGCAACATCTCAGGTCAGAGCAAAGGGGCCACCTTCAGTAGACCAGGGTGCAGGCTCATTGTCACATCTCACAAAGAGATACCGGCACACCAGGAACTTCTGCATGCCAGCTTTGCGCCAGCAGCGCGCAATGCGGTAGATGCCATCATACCGCACTGGCTCCTCCTCTGTTGGTGCATAAGCAGACCGCTTCTCCTGGAATGCATGGCTCAGCAATTGTGCTGGTGTGATGGCACATGTGTCATACTGCCTGTACCAATCTGAGCTGCCAGTGTCATGTAGCAACTGGATGCACAAGTTCATCAAGTGGTTTGCATCAAAGCAAGAGCAACATGAATTAAATGCAGCTCAGGAATGTCATTGAAGGCTGTAAGAGGCAGCTGCTGTAGAGATGAAGCTGTGTGATGGGCTGGAGTGTTGCACACAAGCAATGGGTGCTGTGCAGGAACCAGCGGACAACTTGACTGGAGTCAACATGCCTTGTGCGAGCGCACTACTCTCAAAGGCAGCCCCTTCTGGCAGGAGATTAGCAATGCTTTGTTGCTGCTCTCAAACTTCTGGTCAAACGATTGTTCCTGCATCACAGCAATACCATCTGTTGGCACCTAGCCTGAAGTATGCAAGGAGCCTATTGTGCTTCAAGGAACAACTTTTGACCTGAAGTGCTTGCAGCTTTTAGCATATAAAACCTATGAAAAGTTCCTGCGTAGAACATTAGCCACAAGCTGACAGGTACTGGCACTGAATCCTTTGCTAAGCTGCCTACGACTTTGTCAATCCCTGTCTTACCTTATTGGTGCGTTTGTTGCCACTAAGATCGCGTCCACCGCTGCCTGTGTACAAAAACCATTCCCCTTCGTCCCTGTCATCCTCATACCTGAAGGTACAATAGCAAAATTAGCAAGTCTTGTCGGCACAGACTGTTGCCACTTTACACAACGTACGCTTCATCTTGTAGTCATCATGTGGGGACAGAAGCGGGGGACGCAGCACTGAAAGGGTCAGCTGTGTGCAAGGGTCAGCTGTATGCAAGGGCATGTGTTCCGACAGATGGCTACCCTCCAGATGGCTTACCCTCCAGACAGAACTACAGACTGCGCACCCACATTGGACTGGCCTGCAATGCCAGCCACATGGGGGAAGTGTGCACCCCACTGACGGCAGTCCAGCCTGTCCTTCCAGCTCTCACCCACTCTGACCCCCTGCAAAAAACTTTAAAGGTCTTTGGAAATATCAGCCGCACTTACAGGCAATTGAAGGCTTCTTTGTCGAAAACAACCCTCAGGGCCATGTATATGCCTTCACTTGCAACAGATCTCTGATGACAGCGTACAATGTATCATGCTCATCAACAACATGCCATTGCCAGGGCACTGGCGCATGGGAGCAGAAGAGCTGCAAGTATGCTGGGAGCAAACAGATGCAAGTAGGCCAAGTGCAGCGTCAGCTGATGCTGTTGAGGTAGTGGTGTAAAATGGTGCAAGACTGACTCACCAGGCCTCTAGGATCAGCTTCTGGAGGAATAGGACCAAAGTGATCATTTGGCACGGAGACCATGATTCTGCCACTGGCTGCATTGGCCCTGCCAGCTCTCACTGCTCTTGCAGTGGTGAAAGCCTCATCAGGCCGGTCTTTGTCCCTGATGCGCTCAAAGTTGCTGATGTTGCCAGGCTCACGTACTCCTTGCTTGGCCATTCTGATGGCAGTGGTAAGGGCTGTGTTGATACGAGGGTTGGCAGCAAACTTTGCTGGGAAAGAGTTTCGGCACGTCGGGCAAGTTTTCTTGCCTTGAGCGACCCATTTCTTGAAGCACGCCAGACAGAAATTGTGTTGGCATGGTGCCTGCAGTCACAATCGGCATAAGCTGCAAAAAGCCAGGTCAGGTTGCTAAAGTAGGCTAGCTTTTTGTGCTCACCGTGACAGGTCGAGCACACAAGTCCATGCACATTGCGCACTTCAGACTGTCATCGAACATGGCAGGCTGCGCTGGGATTGTAGCTGCTGCACCTTGCGAGTCTGGCACATAAATTTGAAAAGATCAGTTGCAAGTGCTGCAAGCTTGAATGAACACACAGCTGCGTACGTAACAAGGCACCTGTGGCAGACTCTAGGGGTCGAGCCCACTTTCCACTCAGCAGTTCTTGGCGTTTCTTGGCTTTCTCTACATCCGTCAAGTTCGGATCACGCTGAATTGCCATGATCTGCTGCGTGATGTTGTTGCCCTCCATTTTGGCGCTTCGGCGCTTCGCCGCGATTCTATCCTTCCGTGTGCCAGCAAAATGCGAATGCCAGCGACAGGCCGCTGGCCAAACGCGCTCGACCGGGTCAAGATCTGACGACAGTTGAGGGGTGCTGAACTTGTGGCACCTCGGTTTGTCAACTGCAAAAGGCAGATGAAGGCATTCAACGTACAGACAGGCGCGGCAGGCTTCCAAGCGTGCCACTCTTGACAGTCAACGGCTAAGCTCCTTGAAAATTGTAGTAGGCATACGCTGAGGCATACGCGCACGGCATGCGGAACTTCCCCTTGTCCACCATTCTTCTACTTCCTGTGCATTCAGTTGTGCATTCGCAGTTGGCAACAGCTGTGACAGACCGAGTCATCGGGATCCCCGCATACTCGCTCATCGCCTCCACTGCCAACCGGCCTAGCACTGCAAGTTTGCGTGCACTTTCTGGCTGGGCTAGCACGGGAGGTTGCGCTTTGCTGAGATATGGTGCTGCTCCACCTCGACCACTGACTGATACACATCGGGCACAACCCGGACCATTTAGCCACGGTGTGACTTGGCATGTCTCATACTGTGGTCATTGGCAACGGAATTGGCTTCCAACAGCCAAGAAGTATCTCTTTTGCACAACCGAGCTTTCAACAAATGGAGAATGATAGGGCTGGGCTGTTGAGGTACACTTTTTAGCAGCACCGAACGCCCCTGTGCACTTGTGGATGTTTCTCATATCTTGAGACTTGACACGAGTCACACTTCTGCAGAGCGTGTGACGAAAGCAGTGTTAGCAACTGACAGTTTTGTTTTGCACAGCCACTCAGGTCCTGTGGGGACTAGCGCTGCTGCTTTGCAACCTGAAGGACGAGACGAGCAAATCCAGCTACCATACTATGACTCAGCACAGGATCCTGTGGTGAGAGATTCTGTGTATTGCCCAGCTACATAATGAGAAACTGTACATAAGCTGGTCTGGGTGTCATTGTAGGCCTTCATTCGTGAGCGGGCCAAAGCATTTGTAGATCTGCCAAGTATATATCGGAGAAGGCCTATAGAAGAGCTTGATATTGCAGAGGTACGATGGTGCATGCTGCTGGCCATGATAGAGCTGTGAGCTTGCCAGCTTGCTGTTTCATTTGGCATCATCAGTAGCATTATTTAAGCCGAAGCCTTCTTTCTTACTAACTACTGCTGCATGGTGCACAGGAGCTGCAGGTTGAAATATCAGACTGGCATCAGATCAAGCGAATACAACCCACCAGTCATATGAGACGAACAGCTATACCAGATCTGTCAGTTGACAAGGTACAATTGCATGTAGCCTGGTATCTTGAGCAACCCCTTCTGCAGAAGCTGATGACCCTTTGTGACCATGTATGACATCTGGCCTGCAAGTGAGAGCATTTGCTGATGTTACTTCATGCAACCTGCATCACCTGGCTTGTCAAAGTACAGGCTGTTCAGAAGGTCTCAAAGGTATCCAAAGCCAAAGGTCAGAATTCAGGCCGGACCTACACATCCAAATACCGCGGTGTGCATCAGACATTTCCAACAAAGCGATGGGAAGCTCAGTTCAGGTGAGCAATTGCATGCAAACAGCAGGTGTGTATACGCCATGTGGATTGCTGCTTGACTGAGATTGACTGCAATAACCTTGTGCTGCAATAATCTTCTGCTGCAATAACCTTGTGCTGCAAGAACCTTTTGCCGTGGTCTGCATTTCCTGGCCTTGTGATGTTTCAGTTAGACAACATCAACACACAACAGCTATAGGGGGTGTTGCAGCACATGATGTGGCAAACCTGGTCTGACTTGATTTCATGCATCAATTGCAGGCGATGTGGCAAGCCAACCTCTCTAGGGTGTTTTGATCATGAAGAGCAAGCTGCCCGAGCCTATGACAAGATGATGCTGTGGTGTGAGCTACACAACAGCTCTGGAGTCAAAGGAGGCATCACCAACTTTGATCCCGCAGAGTATGAGAAGGACCTGAGCTGGCTGCAGGTGGTCAATCAGGTGAGCAGCAGTCAATTGTGCCAAACTTTGCGCAAGGCCCACAAATTGCAAAGCTGCACTTGTTCTGCCTTGCTTCTTCATGACTGTACACGATCTAGACACGCTGTACATGACTGTTGGGACCCAGGCTATAGTTGCGCAAGCTGCCTGGCATTGTGCAGGACGAATTGGTGACTGCTTTGCGAGGTGACGGGCGCAAGCAGGCAGCTCAACGAATGCTGAGACAGAAAAAGGATGGCCAGCTTGTATCGTACGACTCCAGTGGATTTGAGACAGCGAGTGGATGATGTCCTTTCATATGAAATCACACTTGAGAAGAACCTTTGAAAACAGATTGTTGCAGCTTGTGTCAGATCATGATTTTCTTGTTCTTCTCTGACTGACATCGTGGTTATATACTCTAGCTATGCTCACCTGCAGCAACAGATGCAGCACTCAGGCTGCATCATGAAAGCTCTGCAACAGTGCAGCAAACTGCAAGTACCTCGGTGGTTGTGATGCTGTCTTTGACCAATTCCAGATCTTGCTGATTTTGCTTTAGATTTGCTTTGCAGTTCTTGATATTTTGTGCCTACAGACACACACAGTCAGAAATGATATTCACATAGCAAAAATGAAATGCAAGCATGACAATGCTTTGTGGATATGCACTGCACACAAAGACTGCTTGGCCATGGCTGACAGAAAGCTGACCCTCATGGAGGGTGTCAGCATGAGCCAGAGCCTGCTTGTGTTCCATCGCTTACCAATAGATCTCTGGCTTCTTCCAGAGGGTACTCAAGCATCACATTGGCACCGAGCCACAGGTTGACGCTGTCAGTCACAGGCACTTTGGCCTTTGCAAAGACTTGGTCTGATATCGCAAAGTCTACCAATAACTGCATTCAGGCACCACTCATTGTACAGCAATACAGAGCAGCATTCATTCTATACTCTCTGCTGACAAGCTACCTCCTGCTCAGCATCACGCTTCCTGATGAGCAAGGCTACTGCCTCCTCAGCCTTTTGGATCTCTGGTAGTTTGCCCATCAGTCTTGCCTTGGACTGAAGCAAGTTTTGCTCTATCAGCCGGTAATTGCGATAGTTACTGTCTAGTGCTTGTATTGCTGCTTCTGGAGTCCTCCCTGCGTGACCAACGCCTTTCAAAGATCAGCACGACTGCCGGCAAGCATGGCTGCTAACCTACATATAAAACGGAAGGTCACCTGCAAGAAAGTCGTCCACATTTCTGATGAACTGCGCCGTGGGGACAGTGATTGGTCCTGCTTGTGCATCTGCTGCCATGCTCCTGTAAACTGCGAGCAGTATGCACCAGTATTTGTGGGTCAACCCACGATGCGTTGATCTGCTTAGAACAGCGTTGAGTGTCGGCAGAGATAATAATGGCTCACAGACTCACTTCTCACAAGCAAGCGTGGGTGTCTAGGGTAAATCGAAGATCGTGCATTGCCGTCAGGCAATCCAGACTTTACCAGTTTGCGAGCAATAATGCAGCATTCAGCATTTCTTCAGGCAGTCCATACTGTACCCACGATTCTGCCAATTTGTACCCACATGGTACTTTGGCAAGCGTGCTCACAGGGTAGCATGACCACAATCATTGTGACATATGCTTCATTTGGGTCGTCATGCTCATTAACTTGCCAATTGGCCTTGTCAATGTATGGGTGGCGCGCGCGCAATGCAAGTCTGCCAGATGGCAAGGCAGTGGACAGAGAGGTTTTTTGGTGCAAACCAAAGCGGACAATGGCCTGGCCAAGCTGCAAAAGGCAGCATCCTCATTGCTCTATGAAGGAAGTCGGAAGGATGCTGACAAAGAAGCAAACGGATGCTTTCCACAAGACAATGGGAGAGAACGAAAAGGGTTCCAGAAAGATCAAAGTCAAGGAACGGGCTCCAAAACTGCTTATTTTTGGGAGCAAATCCACAAGACCACGCGACTTGTTGCATTTTGAAATTTAAGCATATGAGGTGTGCACAACTTGCTGCTGATTTTTTTTTGTGGCAGGCCGGCATGGCATACTTGGCGTCGCGTCACTGACGGCAGGCGCAGCTTCTCAATTGAGATTGGCACAATCTAGCATGTTGACAGAAACTTTTAGAGGTAGGCTAGGATTACTAAGCACGTGCCTGAATCATTAGCCATGCATTATTAGCCTTTTACGCTACCTCTCTCTCAAGGAATGTGGCTATTTGACCTGAGCCCCCCAGCTTGCTTTTCAAACGTACGACCTCATTGCATGCTGGCAAGAGCATCCAGCAGAGGTCCAAAGTCGTTGCACTCCACCTTTGTGTTACGATCGCTCCTGTCTCAGGTTGCTTCCGCCAGCATGGGGCAGCTGGAGACGCTGACTACTCCAGTGTGCATCATCGGTTCAGGCCCTGCGG
>JAABUP010003265.1_pt1 | contig 28940 bp, 20 predicted proteins | sample 5559201 | NCBI WGS metagenome assembly JAABUP01 (sample SAMN10711887, study PRJNA513373) | rock metagenome | isolation source: Antarctica rocks | place: Antarctica | reverse complement strand
TTATGCGTAGATAAGGTAGAGTAGTTTATAGGGAGGAGTTATTACGTAGGTATTATATAGAGTAGTAGCTATATATAAGCTATATTATCCGGGAATATAAATTAACGTAAAGATAATTTATCCGATTCGACTAAAACTAGAAAGTTTAGTAAAGTAGGTAGTTTAGCCGACTCGGATAAAGTTAAAAAGATGGAAAAGATAGAATTACCCCGTAATCCTAACGTAATAGCCGACTCGGACCTTTCTAATACTATTAAATTCTTTAAGACGTTTATAAATATCGGAACTATTAAAAATATCGGATAACTAGACGTTAGTAATAACTCGGCTAAGTCGGATAAGTCCTACTTTTTCTATTTTATAGCTATTCGCCGAGTCGGATATATTAATTTACTACTTACGCAATTAGCAAACCTAGGCTACTAATATAGCTGAAAGCGTTAGATATAGGCGGAACGTGCGAAACGTGCTAAATCGTGCTAAAACCTAATTTTTCCGATAATATCCAAAAAAGCGTGCTAAAAGAAACTTTTGAGATTTGCCGATATAGACGCTAAAGCCCTAGGCCTATATATTACGTTATAGACGCTAGCCTTTATAAGAAAGATCTTACGCTAGCGCTCTAATAGCGTATACGTATAATATAGCTTATAGACGATTAGACTAACGAGAACTATTTCTCCTTTAATAATAGGGTCTATAATAATAATACGTTAAGGAATGAGGCGATATACGAGAAGGTATTTTTTTAAATCGACGAAAGGGGAAATATAGAAGCGGAGGCGGAATATTCCGTTATATTACCTAATTAGGTATAGACTAAGGCTAAGTAAGGCTAAGTAAGGCTAACTTATATTAAATAATCGTATTAAATATTAGTGCATAACCTCTCTATTGGCTATGGCTCGCAGGATCTACAGTAATGCTCTACACCTAATAGGATAAACATATTCGAGATCCTATACTTAATGAGGAAATTAATAAATTTTGGCCCTCGCTACTCGCCCGGTCTTTATCGGCAAGAGAGCCGACAAAGTGAGAGTAGTGCATCATCGGCAAGTCAAGCGATAAATATACCTTGGAGCTTGCTGTCATTCGACACCTGCCCTTGTGCGGGCGTTGCCGCTTTACAATACATCTACTTAGTGGCAAAATAAGAGGAACTAAATCGAACTATGAGCCAACATAAAATGAAGTACAAACAAGACATATTTGTGTCTTTTACCGACGCATGTTCACCCAAACCTCGTGGCTATGATTCAGCGTTCAGCTCCAGAAGAAAAGATTCGCAGCTGAAAAGGGTGGGACTCGCCCCACACACGCGGAAACAGCGCATACGATGTCAAGATAGGTTTGCCTACTGACAGCTTATACTTTGAGTCCAATCGGACACTATAATTCCAATGTAAAAAGGTTGTACAAGGGAAAACCCACTACCCGCACATACACTCGGCCGTTTGTCTCTTGAGATAGAATCTGTTTTCATTTCTCCAAAAAATTAAAGTCATGAAAAGGGTGGGATTCGAACCCACGCATCTTTCGATATGAGAAGTCAACTTGGTTAAAACTCCAAGGTGAAGCTTTAAATGCTTGAGTCTGGGGAAGGAGTCAGTTAGAAAATCGTAATACCAAACATGGATGTAACACACCACACGCCATAACCACTCGGCCACCTTTCCATAGTAATTTCGCTACAATTTACTATATATAGAATATATTCGTTTCTATGCTATCAAATGCACTGATATTCACTCGGATGCCCTTCATTGTGCGCAATATTTCGTTCTTCCTAATACGTTGGAAGCGGTCACCCCCTAACCGTCCAAACTGCTTAACCGTATGTGCGTAGGGCTGACGCCCGTAGCCCCCCCTAGAACATGCCCCTAGAACGTATTGCTTAGGTAACTAGACGTTAGCCTAGAGCCCCCCGCTCTGGGTCCCGGCTCGGCACCCAGAGCCTTGTCACCTAAGCAATACGTTCTACACCCCCTTTGATACAGGTACCCTCCCCCCGAATCCGGCTTACATAGTTGGCAGGGCACTCGGCTTAACGCACTCCGTAGGAGCACCCTCCTACTTCGCGACCACGTCATCCCCCAAATCTACTCCCTTTCATCTCGTCTATCTCACCTCACCACCACTACACCCCCTATCGACCTCCTCCCTCCACACCCTCTATATGGACGCTCTCAAAAATGCCGACATCGGCACAACCACTGCCTCCCAACAATCAGGCACGGAGCCGCTGTCAGGCGAAAAGGGTGCGGGGACAGTGGCGGAGCCGTTTGATCAGGGGAATGCTGCTGGTATGTAATACATGGGTAGAAGATGCTGTTGCGAGAAAGAGAAAGGGACAACATCTCTGGGACGTGGTGCGATACTGATTAGATGTACCCTTTGTAGGCAGTGAAGGAGCGCCCCCGAAACAGGGAATGAGTGCTACGTTGGAGGATACGAAGAAGGCGGCTAGTGATGCTGCTGCTAAGCTGACTTCATAATGATTTCACAATAATAAATGACATAAGAGGGTGGTGGCGGATTGAGAGCTTTGATGTGTAATAGCTATGGGTTTTGACGACATGTATGAAGCTATTCAGTACCTGGGAATATGAACAGCGAAGAATATGATGCATGCGATACATTGATGAGATACGAAGCCAGGAACCAAAGCAAATGCCCCCAGAAAGACCTGTACGAGGCGCCGTGATGCAATGCGAAAGCAAAACCTCCATACCGTTCATCCACAGAATACTCCAATACACGTCATTAATGAAGATGAAGAGCATCGACACGCCTACGTGAGCAGCTCCTTGATATCTTCAATGCGTTGCATCTTCTTTTCCTCTTCGCTCATCATACCCAGCGAGCTTGCACTGTGGGCATAGTCAGTAAACAACCTTTAGTAAAGACGAAAATCGGAGAGAGGGCTCACATGAATTTCTTCCTCTCCTGAATCCTCAACATCCTCCCCTCAATACTTCCCCCAACAATAAACCTAATAACCTTCACCTCCTCATCCTGCCCCATCCGATGAACGCGATCTATCGCCTGCGCCTCGACCGCAAAGCTCCACCACGGATCCATCATGAATACTCTCTTCGCCGCCGTCAGATTCAAGCCCACGCCTCCCGCTCTCAAACTCAGCAGAAGGACTGTGCCATGGCCGCCTTTCTTGGCTTGAGCAGAAGTGAATTCATTGAGCACTGCCGCGCGAGCTTTCTGCGCCATGGCACCGTCGAAACGCAGGAAGGGAATATTAGCTTGAGACAGGGCGGGAGATATGAGGTCGAGGAAGGAGGTGAATTGCGAGAAGACCACGGATTTGGTGCCTGGTGCGGTGGTGCGGAGGGCCTTTAGGTGGGAGATTAGGGCGGCGATCTTAGCGGAGGATGAGTTGCCAATACGACTGAGGGTGATGCGTGGTGGAATGGAAGGTTCTCCAGGCTGAGTGGCACCATAGAAATCTTCGTCTTCGTCCTCGTGAGCAATCACTTCGAAAATATCGCGCTGGTTGATAGGTAATCTACAGTTGAAGCATAGTGGGAGGGTGTGCTTCTCCTTCTGATGCTCAATGTACTCCAGAAGGCACTTCTTACAGGCGCTGTGCCAACAGCCAGTCACCGAACGCTCAATCATTGGCTCTTCAGAGCAGATTGGGCATTCGTCGTTTGCTTGGGATTGAATTTCCTGGAGGACGTGAGCGCCGAATTTGTTGGCTACGTCTTGTTCACCAGATTCAGAGTCTGACGTGAACCGCGCTATGAGTTCTTGCAAGTCCATATCATCGGCGAGGCCATTGGCGACGTCTGACGCGGCAGCGGCCTCCTCTTCTTCTGAAACGATGGCTTTGTTACGTGTCAGTACGGGGTGACAGCATGATTGGCGAAGACGAAGAATCTGCGCGAATATGGTAGTATAAGACTTCAACAGTGTACCTGCCTCCATAGTAGCGTTAAATGTACGTTTAGCTCGTGTAAAGATGTAGTCGTAGACTTCTCGCTCCTGCTTGGACAACTCAAGTTCCTCGATCTCAATGGTACGAGGTGGTAGAGGAACCAGAGCTTGGCCATCAGGAGTCCGCATATCTTTTGTACGACGCATCACCAGAGGCTCGAGAACCGTTTGCACAACATCGAGAGCGCGGATGAAGTCCTTAGACTCGAAAGGAACAGTGATGAAGGTCTTCCAGAAAGAGAAATTCGACCAAGGTTCTACGCGCAAGAAACGAACCAAGCTGAAGAGATCTTCGAGTCTGTTGACTATAGGAGTTCCAGTCAAAACCCATCTGTGCTGAGCGTTGATCTCGTAGCACGCTTTGGCTGTTTTTGATTGGCGATTTTTAATAAAATGGGCTTCATCGAGGATGACACGGAAGAAGTCCAAAGAGAAGAGCCCTCCATGAGATCCACGATTACCTTCACGAGCGGCTACCTGGTTGAATTCTGAGAGAATGACACCGTAGCTGGTTATAATGAGGTTGGGCGCCGAGGCGGCGTTTGCTTCGCAGCACAGGTTCTGCAAATTTGCTGCCTTGTCACTGCCATAATAGACCAAGGTCTTCAGAGTTCCCGGAGCAGACGCCTTGGCAGCTTCACTCTCCCATTGCGCCAACAGTGACATAGGAGCCACGACAAGCGTAGTACATGGTGCTGACTCAACAGACGTCGAACTCTTTGGTAGCCTAGGAAGATTGGAAACAGAGGTAGGAGCTGCTTGAGAGGCTTGCATCGAGATTTCTGACCTATGCGAATGCATGAGGCTGAGCATTTCAATGGTCTTACCTAGACCCATCTCGTCGGCTAGAATACCCCCAAGACAGTGCTGCTCCTGCATGGGAAATTCAAGAGACAGCTCGCCCGAATAAGGGTTGACGTAGAAGCTACTCTGGTTGGCTACGCTCGGAACATTTTGGTCATCCATATCCTTCACTGGCCAGGTGTACTCTTCCCATAGAGGATGCATCGAGACCTCTTTGCTGTCAACCTTCTCGTCTTTCTCTTTACTCATCATCCAATGCAACGCTTGCTTCTGATACTTCCTAAGGTCCATGTTGAATGTTTCTGCTGGCTCTCGAATTGGCGTGTCGAAATCAAAAGACTGAGCCTTCTTGTACAAGCTATCGAGTTGGTCTTGCTCGAGCTCTTTACCTTCCTCTGCTTCTTCGTCAGGGGGTGTAGAGCTTCCATCTGGTGTCGAGTTGGGCTTTTTGTTATCACTTTCTTTCTCGTACTGCTCTGCGATTTCAGCAGCTTGCAGGATTCCTTGACGTTTGTGTTTCGCTGTCGTGTCGTTGACGGTTGTTGGATGTAGATTGACCTCATCAAAAAGCTTGACTAGTGCCACCTGCCTTAAACGCAAATCCTTCTCTTCAGATGTTTCCTTTTCTTCGAAGATCCCCGTTGTTCGATTGTTGTCTTCTGGCTTTTTGAACCCACTAGCTTCAAACGCGTTTCGTAGCAAAGAACACCTGAGTTGAAGCTCAATCGTGTCGTTAACCCTGACCCGGTCCGGAGCGAGGAAGCAAACACCATCGAATCGACAAACCTTCTGATCCATCAATGTAGAGACCCAGTCTGCAGTCTCCTTTGGCAATCTTCCGACTTCTTCACCTCTGGTATTTGTAAAGCGTACGATGACATCGACCCTCATCCTTGAAGCATTGGTCTTTGGCGCCTGTATTGCCTTTCCTCCTCTACCGACCTTTGTAGGCGGTCTGATTTTTGTCCGCTCTATCCTGACAGATTCACCAATGGATATGAGACCAGTTCCGCTTCTTGTTGCCCACGCGCCTACACCAAATGCTCCCACATATCTGTAGTCTGGCATTGCTTCCAATGTCTCCTGCCTCTTCACCGTATGCACTGATTCCTCTACATCTGGACTCAGTCTCGGAGCTTTTCGTTCGGGAATCCCAGACGCGAAGGCGTTCATAATCGAACTAGAAGTAGGCCTATCTACCGGTTGCGCTCTGGCCCACGACCCATCGAGGAACATGTTGATCGCGCGTTCCATGTTGCTACCCGAGGCTTCCCGTATCTTATTGAAAGTATCTGACGCCACTTCGTCGCCGACGAACGCTTCAAACGTCTCTTTGTCAAATCCAATGGAGACTTCCTGGTCCGCTCCGTTGAGACCATTGTGTAGGCTGAGATCGGTCTGACTCGAGGCAGGGTGAGCTCCATCAGGAAGATCTAGGGATGTGGTATTAGCTGAACCTGTAGACAGCGCGTCGCCATTTTGCAGCGACGGATCTGGGGGAACTATGCTCTCCGGCGACGGCGGATCATCGACGAAGAAGCGTCTCTTCTTAGTAGGACGAGGATCGATGTCAGGGGTACTCATCGTGCGGCCTACAAAATGCTTCACAAGGTGAGTGGTTTCGAATTTCAAGATGTACAAGAACGCGTCGTCACGTGACTGGTTAAAGTGGGGTCCCGCCAGTACCAGACCGAGCCAGGCTTTGATCTCCACTCTTTACAAAACGGGCAGTGTACAATTGACCGGGAGACAATGGGTCCCTCGGCCGTGCTGTAAAGCAATGTAGCGATATCTCAGCTTTGAACTATCAATATTGCGCTTGCATCTATTCTTATGGTAATTGTTGTACGACTTGCACCTGATTAAAGGGTGGGATTTCCGGAAGCTGCTGCTCGCGTGAAGACAGAGAACAGAAAGCTTGCATCTCCGTGTGGCTGTTGTCTTCGTCCAATCGATCAGACGATAAAGGCTTGCGTTTAGCAAATCTAGTATCGCTGAAACGTACCCCTCATGATGAGGGACATCCTACCTCTGCTGTCTTTGCGGCAACTCGAATCATGGAGGCCTGCAAATTGAAGAGCAGATCTCAGACGTGTCAAAGATTGGCTTTCTTTGTCCTGCGAGGCGTAAAGCAAGGATGGCTTCAAAACTATCTGCAGAAGCTTATTATCAAAGATGAACATCCTTCCCTTCGTTCCAACACACGAGTTGAGGGGGCGGAACGTGGGCTCCCACCACAGTCTCCCACGCACTCATCACCTGGAGCATCTTCCCCTCGGAATCCTGTGGCGCAATCATGTTCATACCGAAAGCACGCCCATTGAAATCGGCGAATCCCAGCGGGACAGACGCAACGGGATAGCCAGCAACAGCGGCGACACTCGCAATGTGAGCGTCGGCAGGTCCTAAAATACGTCGATACGGTTGTCTTGCAGAGACTTCATTATCGCTTTCTGTGCAGTACTTCGAGAATGTTTGAGACCCATCCCGTGTTCGTCCGCGGTCATCTTCTTATCTAGAGCAGCTATGAGTGCTTCTTGCCCTGGGTGTTCATGTGGTAATTCAAGATCGGAATGATTCTTGTTGAACTCGATTAGGTCTGCCACCGTTCGTACGCCGTCGGGATTCTCGAAGTGGGCCAGAAATCCGTTCAAAGTTCCCTTGGAGGTATAGCCTGAAGATGGTATTAGCCTCGCTTCGACAAGAGATAGCATGGATGATATGTACTCAAAAGCTCGTCAATATCCTTCCCTTCACCAGTCGTTGTTTCGTCCAGATGGATCAGCGGTACCATTTCTACTACTGTCGCACCGGCATTTCTGATTTCAGATATGACCTCACGCATGGCGACGAACTGCTGTAATGTCAGCATCAGTCACCGAGCAAAATCGTTGATCTCAGTATTGACCGTCTGTTCCTTAAAACCGTCATTCGGCTCCACTACAAAGTCAGCCGGCTGCCAAAGCTCTGGATCAACAAAGCCTATCGCAAGCCCTTTCCACGAGCTCTTCAGATGCGAAATATAGTCTCTTCCTCCATGTAGTATGCTCAAGATGTTGGCAAGATCTTCCGGCGTCTTCCCAAAGCCTCCGACACTATCAAAGTCCGCACAAACCGGTTGAATACCAGCCGTGTCCACAGAGCCTGGAGTGACCTTCATACCATACAATGACGCACGAGTTGCAGGCTGCACTGTTGAACCATCTGTCTCGGTGCCAATAGCGACGGGAGCGAACCCAGCTGCGACACCCACGGCACTTCCGGCAGAAGATCCACTGGGAGTCTGTACTATCACATCAGCATCTATCGACGGTAGGTCTATCAGCAGCGGTCCGAAGATGATGGAGGTCTTACGCTATGGCCCAAGAAAGTCGCATTCGTAAGGACGCCGCCTCTGACATAGGGTGATTGCGTCTAGAAGGAATCTTAGACTTAGAAACCGGGAGATGTATCAGCACAGGATCATACCTGTCCTCCGAGAGCCGACCAACCCGCAGTGACAAGTGTGCCTTTGTAGGCACCCAGCTCCTACACAGTCTGATAAGCGATCGCAAAGTCCACCTGAGATCTGTGGAGCATACAGATAGATTTGTCTTCGCGATGATAATCATCCCCGCTTTCTCAAGCATCTTAACAATAGCTGCGTCTTTACAAGCTTTGGCTCCTTTGAGCGCGTATGACCCGCATGTTGTATCCATACCAAGGCTCGGAGTACAGATGACATCCTGCTGAAATCGGAATTTTTCTTATGAATCCCGTCGAATAATTTGTACTTTTACAATGATTGGGATACCATGCATAGGTCCGCGGGCTCCGAATCGCTACCTCTCAAGATCTAGCTGTTGGGCGATCTCTAGTGCTTTGGGGCTATCTATGACAGAAATGCCAGCATGTAGGCTTAGTCCCTTGAGGTTGTGCCTCTCAATTCGATCAAGATACATTCCCACTAGCTCGAAGCTGGTAATGGCGCCTCTCTTCAACAGACTCTGCGCATCTGCAGCGATTAGAGTCAAAGGATCGAGGCGATATTGAGCACGTGGCGAAGGAACGTCTCGGTCTCTGACCCGCTGCTCCATAGTGTGAAAGCTTGCTGCACAGAAGTGATATGACAAGCTGGGGGCCTTCAATCCTCCGAGCGACCAATTTAGAGTCGATGCTGCCTTTGATACTGCCGGTGTGGACATGAAATAGTAAGCACACAATAAGAGAGCAACCTTCTACGACCACTGCAATTCTTAGGAAGTCGACAAGATTTTTATGAGCCGACATGGCCAGAAATTTGTTGAAGAGTGAGGTATCACTATGTCTCATGAGCCTTGATGAATGAATGTTGAAGATGGGTCTAACCATGACGAGACTAGCCTGCAACGACATGTGATCTGTTTGGGAACAATGGAAGATACCATCAGAAGGTGCAGTGCACCGGAATCAGTCGAGTCAATCATGAGTGTCACATTGTTCGAAACAGATGGAAATGACAGCTTGCCTCATAGGCTTATGGGGTATCAATAGTGTCCCCACCTCTTCACCAATCGCTTTCGTCGGAGCGGCGGACTCGCTCACTGTCAGCTAGTGCTGGCTGCCCTGTGTATGCTTGGAGCCATGTCGGCTTTGTAAGATAGCGACGACGATGGGGTTAGAGAAGTTTCATGACGAGGATTTCGAACGAAGACGACTTTCTGTATAATTCGAATGTCTATAGTAATAGCTAATCATATAATTCTCACAACAAGCGACTCCATTTCAGCGGCTCTCGGCTCGGACTCCCAAGATTCTTGTCTGAATCCTTCTGCTATTCCAGGTCTCCCTGACAAGCGCGAAGAGGACTCACTTATTCTCAAGAGTTTTGCAACCAACGATGTACCAGCCCACGGGATAGCTACATCTGCTCGTTCGATTAAAGCCAGCGTTTCGGCTGACGTTCTGAGATTCGTCAGACTCAAGTATGCCACTCGCTTCTCCATTCACAACTCGATATGCCCACAAACGCTTAACCTGGCCTCCTTCTCCGAATGTTTAGAGCTAAGAAGCCAACGAGACCTGATTTGAGTAGCGAAGACGGCAGTTTCAGGAGGAATGCCTTATCGACCCCTGATGGCTAGCTAGTTGCCAGTGTTTACAAATCAGGCTCTTCATCATATTCGCGCGCCATGACCGTCAACGCTGCATTCAAACCATTAAATGCTGGTGTCTCTCACAAGCTTCATCGTGTTATCATAACGATACCATCACGATTGATCGGGCTTCCTGCTGCTCCGCCAACGTCATTCCATTCAAAGAGATCATTCAAGTATTTTGCAAACCTTTCGCTCGTGCCGTGCGGCAGTCTCCCTTTGCTGTCCTTGACATGGAGATCTGCCCCCAGCTCATGCAAAGCTTCAACCACCGAGTTGCGCTCGCCTTCGGCTGCTATAAACAGTGCCGTTTTGCCGTCCACGTTCCGAGAATGAGGATTAGCGCCTTTCTCGATTAGGAGCCGAACAATTGACTCTTGCCCGCCATCGGCTGCAAGCATCAGAGCTGTACATCCATCGTGATCTTGCATCGTTGCGTCGGCTCCATTGGCCAACAATAGCAGTATAACTGCCTCTTGGCCGTCTCTGGCCCCTCCAAAGAGTGCGGGTTGGCCCCAACCATCCTGCAGGTGGACGTCGGCTCCGCACTCGAGCAGCAGCCGTGTAACTGCGACATGCCCACGCTGAGCTGCATATATCAGAGCTGTTCCTCCGGCGACGTCCTGGATGTTGACGATCGCTTGAGATTTAATCAATAGATCCGTGACCCGTGTGTGGCCCGTTCTGGCTGCCATCATGAGTGGGGTGGCTCCTTTAACAGATCGCGCGTCAACGTCTGCCCCTGAGCTAAGCAGTAGCTGCACTATGTCTTCATCGAGTTTGGACACGGCTTCGTGAAGTGCGGTAAAGCCATTTACATCTCGTGTATTCAATGGCGCGCCGTAACGTAAGAGTAGTTTTGCCATAGATCTATCAGCGTTCTCGATCGCGATTATTAGAGCGATGGGGACAACATTCAGATTGTTACTTCCCTCACTAAACGCCCTGCTACTAGGATCTGCACCATGCTCAAGCACTATAAGGGCAACACTGTCATGTCGATTACACACCGCATGATGAAGCGCTGTGTAATTGTTGCTATCAGCCGAGTGTAGATTGGCACCCTGCTCAATCAGTAATTGAACAATTGACCTCAAGTCAAAAGAAGCTGCTGCAGATATCGGTGGTACTCGTGTAGTGCGGTAAGGTCCATAGTGCGAACCTTCGATAAGATCCATGGCTTGGAAGAAAGAGTCCACCTTTGCTTGGTGTGAGAGCAGATCCAGGATTAAGTATTCAAGCATCGCTTCGGGCTTCCCTCGTGTATGGTATCCCCAATAAGTGGCGGCATATCGGAGAAGAGGATATTTCTGGAGTTTGTAAAAAAGGCCTCCACCGTGCCAATCGGGACCGCAGCAGCCGTCTGCGAAGTCGTCGAAGGAGAGGTATGTTATACATATTCTGGCGATATCGACTTCCGCAGACGGGAATTGACTATCACGGATACGCTCAAGGTAGACTTGAGTTGTATGATGAACTAGACGAATAATCCTGCTTTCCTCGTCAATCGTGATCAGACCCTCACAGACGGAGATCGAAACGCTCTCCTCTATGATCCCATCAATGTCAAATGTGGTATCCCCAGGCTCTACCCCAAGAGCGGATTGAAGTTCCCGAATGGTAAGTGGCCTAAATGCATATGAAATCCAGGACAAAGTCTGCTCAGCCAGGCGGGCAAGATGACTCTCCTGGCTGTAGATCCTCTGTAGAACTTCATCGTACACTTCATCTAGCTTGGTAGGCAGATGACTCAAAGCTACGCGCATCTGCTTTTTATTGGATTGTTACGCCAAACAGTCGAGATGAAGCTGAGCCAAGAGAAACCTTGAGTGAGTCAATATGATGCACATGCTTAATTCTTAGAAAACTGAAATACTTTGCTCTGGAAACATACATTCCTTTACAGTGCTGGATAATTGTGGCTATGATTTCCTCCTGCAAGACGGGATCTCCCTTCACATAGAGTGTAAGACGGCGGTCTGTTTGCATTCTCCCTTTGCAGTATGCTCGAATATCTTCGTCATTGGCGAGTACTTCAATGGTTGATACACTCCCTAGTATATGATCTGTTATTGCCACTGGCCGACATGTTACCTGAATATGAACATATGGAGCTAACAACCGTAGTTCTTGTAGAAAAACATCTCGAGTACCACTACTCTCCGGGCACTCATCAAGAGCGTCAATGACAATGAGGGTCTTCTCAAGAACTTGGACTACCGATTGCAGCAACGTTGTGACTTCCTTCAGAGTCGGCCGAGTACGATTTCTTTGATGACGATCTTGAAGCGCACCCATTTCGTGAGAACACAGATACATGTTCGCCTGAAGTATTTGCTGCAGAATACTAGATAGAACATTGACAGGCGATTGAGCCTCTTGCTCTTTGTAGCTGAAGAATACACAGGTGGTAGCCATGCCTTCCGTGTCGAAATTGTGCTTGAGGTAATCCATGACGATCGACCTGTGAATCACTATCAATGATGCTGGCATTGACTAGAAGATTGTAGTTCTCGTAGCTGACACTCGCCATGATACCCGCTCCTCCTACTAGCTGGCTTTGTGCATGTGCTCTAGAGATGAACCTATCCCCGGGCCCGCCAGGCGGCTTTGGAATTGGCGCATCCTGCTCAGGGAATTTGCAGCCCCGGGACCACGAAGCAATCCCGAATTAACCTTGGGACCACCCTAGAGCCATCCCGCAGCGTACACTGTGCCAAGACGAAAGTCGCCAGTGTAGCAGGTCATGGGATGAAAAGTGTGAAATACATTAAATAAAGTGACTTACGCAATAATGGTTTTGCCAGCACCAGCTTGCAGAGTGTCAGTGCTCTATGGACTGCCAGAGACTGTGGGCAAACTTACGTATACCAGGGCACCACAGAATTCCGGCAGAAGATTGCAACCATGCTACGAATCGAGGGTCATTAATCAGCCATGTGCCGGTAGTGCTGCACCTTTTGCCGAAGACATCATTTTGCTTAGTCCAAAAGTTGAGAGGTGACAGCCAGTCAACAATCTCGCGAGATCTATTATCTTACCATCTATCAGCTTTGGGATACTCTTGAGATCAACTCAATTGTTACCCTCGTCACGCCTCTTAAGCTCGGTTCTCTGCTCTAGTGTCTCCTCATGGGTAAGCCGGCTTCTTTCGTCCAAACTCAAAAGGCGCATATTGTTGTCAATCACCGTGCTCTGAATGTCTCGGAAATCTTCTGCGACATTTCGGACATATCTTTCCACAGCGCTAAATATGGTCCTTCACGCAGAGCTCGTCATCAGTCGAGTTTGGAGGGAAATTATCTCAGCCTGTGAGACTTACTTCTGATCGGCTTGCAATGCCTCATTGAAGAGAGCTCTACTATGCTCGAGGGAACTCATACAAGTCTTCAATTTCGAATCGAAGCGCACGCCGCTGATAGCTTTGCCGATCGATTTGACGCCTTGGAGACGCTCTGAGACGCTCTTCAAAGCCTTTTCACAGTCTCTCAAAGGCTCTCGAAGCTCAGCCAAAGCCATCAACCGACCTTCGTCCTCTTCGCAGATCTCGAAGTGGGTTTTTAGATTTCTTAAAGCTCCGTTGAAACTATACAGATTGGCGGATATGACTTGAAGATCCTTCGACGAATGTTTTGAAGGACCAAGAAGCTTCCCACTCAACTTCAGGCACAGGCCAGTCAGCTGCACGACTGCGACAATGCTAGCAGCTAGACTAATAACGGAGACTGGATCCATTGCACTGTAATAGTGACCGGTCTACCCAAGGTGCATCGAGCACCGAGCTGCTGAGGAAGGCTAGGACAAGTGGCCGTCGAAGCAATTGGCCTGCAATTCAAATTACCTCATCTCATGGCTTCAACGGAAGGCGAACGTTGAGCCAGGGACCCATTGTCCATAGAGAAGCTAGCTGCCAATATCGGTAACAGCCCAATTCAAGCACATTTGCTTGCTTCGAGCGATTGTCTTCCCACGAGTTGGACCGCACGTCATGTAAATCAGCTGGATATTTATGAAGGAAGCACGCAGTCATCAAGAGTGTTTGCTAAGAAGATGAGCAAATGGGTTCTATCCTGAAGTCACAGCCACCACATCGCCCTTGTCAGCCGCTAGCGTGCTTTAGCCTCGTCAGCCAAAGAGCAGTCCAAGATTGGGCTTTGTTAGGATTCTATCAATTATTCTTACCTCCTGGCAAAGCGAATCGAGCAATAGCTGCATGATCAGAAGCAACCTCGGCCCGACTTCAATGGATGCAAAGCGTTCGAAAGCCAAGCAGAGCTTGGCACGGGAGTATCCGTCAGCTAGGAGCTGCGCTAGAGCATAGGACTCAGGGGATTCTCAAAGAGTAAAGTAGTAACAGCCATGGGGAAGAAAGAGAAAAGAGGGGTTTGATAGTGGATGGTGCATTGGCTACTTAGCCGGGACATCGAAACACTCTCGGAGCATGAGCCCTCATTTCTTGCAATGCTTTGAGCAAGCATTAGCGGAAGGTGGTGTCCCAAATATTGGATCGCGCTAATCACCATCAAAGAGCGTTCGTTAAAGTGGAATATCTGAGAACTGGGCTGATTGTTTGAGTCACTACGGTAGGTTTAGTTTGTGCCACTGGAGTATCAGTTATGTTGTTTTGATCATTTGTGGAATTTTCCCCGCCAGGGGTATTGAAGGATTGGGATCCTAAGTGTAGAGTTAAAAGGGGATGGGAAATTCGACCATGATGATCTAAGTGTAGAGGGGGAAACAATAAGAAATTTTCGTTCATCGGTATCGCTAGTCCTATGTTATGCTGAGATTGATTGGGATTCTCCCTGCAGAGTACTGACTTCTTAGAGGATTTCCCTCGATAGGTCAAGCATGCTCGAATTCTCGACCTATTCATCAACAAGAATCTCAAACAAGCAATTTCCCATGATTCGCCATGCCCCAATATCCTCCCAGAGTGAAATTCGTCATAGCCGATTCCAAATACGACGCCAATACGCTTCCCAGAACCTTGGGCGCTGCCGCCTGGTTGGGTATAACGACGTTCGGATCAACATCTGGTATGGCAACTCGAGACATGACCTGAAGTCCCAAAAATTGCGTTCTAGGATCTTTGTCTGAATTAAGTATAGTGGCCAGAAGGCTCTTGCCTGTCACAGGAGTGGTCATACTGGCCCAGGCGGAAGATATGTATTCGGTTCCATTCTCGCCTATGAGGTCGTCATAGATGGCTGTGTAAAGTTGTTGGAGTGCTGAAGAAAGGGAAGGATGTCAGCAAATTGGACTCGACTGCAGATTTCTATGCGTGAATGAAGGCAAATTCCGGGAGCTTCACGATTCTCGAGAGTACTCACCCCAAATGCTAGAAGCTGTGTATATCTGCTCGACGGTCGCCGTTGCTACAAGATCCGCCGTGGGTTCGTTACACGTATTCGGACCCATCTGCGCGCACCCCAGTCCGTCCTCCGGTGCTGCTCCTGCTTCTCTCATGAAGCAGTTGGCCTATTGAAAAATTAAGAAGCATACAACGACCGCGAGAGATAGACCCACCCAAAGTTCGCCTCGCAGACATGTCGTCGTTGTAAGATTCCAGCTCTTGATATATGCATCTATACCCAATACGTCATAGCAGGTCTGATTTAAAGCATTGCTGTCAAGTATATCTTGGCAGTCGGTGAGATTGGAACGAGCATAGAGGTGAGATGGTCTGGATTCTTGGGCGAAAGCATTGCAAAAGGTGAGGAGTGACGTTAGAAGGAGAAGGAAGGTAGATCGCATGGTGAGTGAAATCGGATTTGCTCTTGCTGTACAAATAGGGTTTGAGAAGTAAATGTATAGTATGAGCTATTATTGGATCACAGCTTGCTTACTCGGAGTGTAGCCGCAAATTTCCAGAAGCGCAATCTTGGGACAACGTGACAAGAATGCGCAAGTACCTTTGTTGCCGCTGGCCCACCTGCACCGCCAATTATCTCGACCTCTTGTTCTTTTCACCCTGCCTCGGGGTAGTCAATCATATCTCCTAAATTCCCCTTCATCCAATTAGTATTTCCTTGAATTTAGAAATCAGCGGATAATCGTTCTAGCTAATAAAAACGCAACGAGGCGAATCCAGAGCTCGATAAGCCATCCAGGTTTCGTTGTTTATTTACAATCAACATAAAGGGATTTCAAATCTCAAATTCTCGTATTGAAACTTTGGTTCGGAACTCCAGCTGCCAGGCCTGTGGTTCCTGCAACTTTTACTCGTTGTCCAACCTTCCGGTTGACGACCAGATCCGCTAGGGTGAGCTGCTCTAGCTCTAGTCCAAGGACCTTTCGTCAACCGTGAGATTGATAACGAATGGTAGTGGAAGAGAAGAAATCCCGCTATTCATTTTTCCAGGTATAGCAAATGCAAGTAATCAAGAAGCAGTACCTGGTTTGCATGTCATTTAGAGATCTGAAATCGCTTGAGAGAGCCTTGTCCCCGGCAAGTGTTTGCAGACCATGGTAGAGATCAAACGAAATTTAAAGAAAAAGAATGAAATTGCCCTGAGAACCTACACAAGGTATCCAAATTACTAGCCGTAGACAAATGTATCAACGGGGGTTGCCAAGATCCCAACAACACCAGAACGCAGCTTGGATTGACTCATTTAAGTTCCGAAGGTCTCTGAACGTGATTCCCACCATCGCTAATGGCTGTTCGCGCTGTCCTGGCGACTTCGAAACATGGCATTACCCTAGATCGGATAACTCCTCTCTCGACAATCCCTTTTTCCAGCTTTACTGGCTTAAGTCCCGCCCTCTACAGGTTGTTTCGCACATCTTTTAGCTGCTGCATGGTTGACGACGCAGAAGTCTGTTACAGGATGTCGCAAATACTTCCCACCGCCTCCTGGAAGTCACTTACCGGCCCACTCCTCCCTCCGAGGAATTGAACCCCGCAAGCCATCCACAAGCTAACGAGTCGCGCAGTCAAATCGACTGCGTGCCTGCATGAAGCTTGAATCTGACGTGATTCAAGGCTCTAGATGACCTCTGCAAGGTATCCATTATTGTGTGACCAATTACGCCTCCGTTGCGATAGAGCGCATGATAGATCATGAGCGAGGATCGCGTAGTCGCTTGTAGACTAAAAGTGCACCATGGACAATCACGACGGGACGGGCGATTTGTCTGACGCGGTTGGGGCAAGAGACTGTCCGGAGAGACTTGACTTGTCGAAGGCGAAGATGGTTTAGAACTGAAGCTAATTACTAATCATTCGTTCTAATCATGTTCTAGGTCATATCAAGTAAGGCGCCTTTACGCCACGTGTCAAGTTTACCCCAGTCCCAAACACCGGTCTCTGGACCAACATCATGTTCCAAAATAATCGTTGGGGGCTGATACATCACTCAACCCCATGTGTTATGAGAAGCTGGATTAGCCAACGGTAGCCAACGGGAGCCAATTCGCAGTCATCGGCTTCCTATCTATCCCAAGGGACGCTTGGGATCTTTTGCTACGCGTACATCCTGCTTATGGGGTCTGTGCAGCAGTATCGGATTGGATCTTGATCTCAGGGCACTTCCACGGACTTTTCTTTCATTCAGATAGGTCCCAATTTGTTGGCTGCCTGAGCATGTGCTGGCATATCTTTCTGAAGGTCAAGTGCAAAGAACGTATCAAAGGACTCATCAGGCCGCTATGCAAGTGTCTCGTGGGTATCATCTCCTTTTCACCCGGATGGGTTGAAATTTCCGAAACCTGTTGGCCTTCAACCCGTAGCAGCTGAGCTGGCGGTCCTTTCATGGTCTCAGGGAGGAACCAGCACCTTTTCAGACCATGTCATCTGCACTGCGGGCCCCTTCGCTTGAGACCTTGATCTCGGTGGTACAACTAATACTGTCCTTCGCAAGGTCTTTCTCGTCAAGAAGTCCATGTGGATCCAGACCGCTACAATTGATCAGCGAATGCCTAGAGAGATCACAAAAATGTAGGACTTACCCGCTATAGTCCCTGACGTAAGTGACGCCTGATACGCATTTCTTTTTCTCGTCATGCGAACCACTCGACGCGTGTTTTTTAGAGCTTTCGGAGGAGGCCACGGCCGTTGAGCCACTGACTTTCGAGGAGTTCGGGTCATGGTAGGTGAGGGTGGGGAAATGGACCTTGCGAAGATTCCTAACGAAGCCCTTCGAGGTGGCACCTGTGAAGAGTGGCCGTAGCAAAGGTAGGCAAGCTCCCACAACACCCAAGGACGACTCAACCATTGGCCAATAAACTGTGGGTGTAAGAATATAAGTCACGTCTACGGCGCCGGAATTTGTCGCATGCTCCACGTTCCGGAAGACAACTAGCCTTGCGGCTCCCGCCCCAACAGTCAACAATCCGAGGAGGAATATGGCGCTTACACCGATCTTGTGCTTTGTCTTCATTTGTAGACCCCAGATGCAGGGAAGCGGCATCGCAAGGATTGCCACGTCTGTGAAAACGTCTGACCAGGCATGGGCTACAAGCATGATGTTACTATCGACACAATAATCTGTATCTCCCCCGAAGCCAGTCCAGTTGATCGAGATTGGCCAGCATTGGAGCAGCATGGCAAAGAAGAATCCGACGGTCCAAGAGAAGACAATTGCGTACCCGACCCATACAGTCTTTCTGAAAATTTCGCCGGTAAAGATCCTTTTGTACAGCAGGAGCACCGTCAGTTTCGTAAAACCAAACGTTAAGGTCTGCGTCAATGCGGAAGCAAAGATAATTTGCTCAAACACAACTGTACGGTGGGTAAATATAGGATATCCGGTGTCATCAACCAGAGTGTGTCGTGCCATGTCTCCCAGGGCTGTCCCCACGATCATACAAATCGCCGTGCCGATAGTGAACAGCTGAGAATGTCAATCTCCAAGAACAAAGAAGCCTGACGGAGGATGCAAATTACATACCATTGCTGGCAAGATCATATAATCGTCGTATGAGTATTGTGCCTTTTTTATGTGCCTGGTATAGAAGCGGAGCCCAATTGCTACCATAGCTAATAAGGTTAAGAATATCGCAAGTGCATACATCTTGCCTGGTGTTTCCGCCATGGTGATGGCCGCGTAAAAGACAGTGACAATGGATTCAGTGTCTGAAGAAGATAGAATGCGAACGATAATGCTCAGTTGCTCGGAGAAATAAACAGGAAGCCGACCAGTTTTTGTAAAGCCCTGTCTTCCTAAGGCGCTACGATAGGTGTAAAACGCTGGTCAATGCGACAACTCTATCTAAATTCTATTTCAAGCCACTCATGCCATGATGCAGCTAACACAAGTCCATGAGTTCCGGAATATGTCTACACCCATCTTCTGGCTTGTTTAGTACTGACAATCTAAGTGCGGTAAAGCCAGACCTTCTACCCGGCTGAGGGATAATAATAAGCCTAGGAGAGTTCCTGGTCACCCGCTTTCCAATTCTGCGAAAGTTGATGACGGTGAATTCTCCCCACTTTTCCTGTTCACACCGGGGAAATACCCCGTACTAGTACCTGGTTCTTCCTGCGTCACAAGGCATACGCTGCAATTTGAGAGGCCCATTCGTACATTCATTGAGTACAGTGATTCGCAGACGAAGCTTTGATTCGTCAAACCAAGGCTTTCACTAGCGGCAACCCTCCGAAACAATGTGCGTTTGACGTTCGCTTGACCAAAAAAGGCCACTAGTGACGTAAGCGATACGCGATCAAACGCGCGAGACAGTTCGCAAGAGGACGACGCTCCGTGATGGCAGCCGCCACTGCCATCGGGAGCCTGGCGCAATGCATCAATTGCTTGCAGCGGTGCTCGATGACCAGCCTATAAAGCCGACCCGTGCCTTGCGGCAAACGTCACTTGCATGCAGAGGCTTCTGCGAATATGCGATGTGGCTTTGGAAGACTTCCACTAAGGACATCCGACGCAATTATCCTTCTCGTTGGACACAGAACATCCAGTTGTCATCGAGACTCCCCACTTACCCCACATTGCAATGCCCTCGATCCACTCGCACGCTTCTGAAATTAGTCTTATTCCAGTCCCCTACCAAAGTACGCCCGTAATGCGGAGATACGCTACTGCAGATCTCCCCTGCAGGTAATGCGTCTGTGAGGTGCCTGAATGCCAAGTGTTTCAGTACCAACTTCCCGTACGAATGGCACGATGAGCGCTCATTCCACAAGGTCACCTACAATTGTTCCTCGTGAACAATTCAAGCTTGTCCCTTTTTCCACTTGCCGGGTGACGTCCAGTCTCGTATTCGGCAGGGATCTAGTAGCTTGTCCTGCAGCGAAACCCCCGTTAAGAGCGTTTCAAGCTCAGACCACATAAGTGGGCGGAGAGATCCTTAAGCACGGGCTATAGTCTGTGGGTAAGCTCGTAGAATTCTATGCCGTCCCAGAAAGCTTTTCACTGTCAGTACCCCAGTCGTCCAGGATTCCCATCCTTTCCGCACTTTTATATATATCCGCCTCTCTTCCTCTTTCCCGCCCTATCACTCTACATCCTCAAGAGTAGCGAGCGATCGACAAGCATTACCAGCAGCCAACCATTAAATGTTGAAAATATAACCCACGTCATCCCACACGCTTGTTCTTGAGTGACCCAAGCTTCTCAGACAGCTTCTCAAGAAGGGTCAGACGTTTCCACCTAGATACCAATCCATCAACATGTATCGCATCACCATCCTCGCCGCTCTATTCGTTCTTGCAGCGCGGTCCTTCGCAAGCCCACTCATCGAGGCTCGTCAAATGCACAATTTGGTGTTCGACACTCCTCAACGTAAACCCTGCCCTTTCCTTCGAATGCCCAATGACATGACTAACGCCTGATTCAGGAGATGCCTTTCGTTCAGCTTCAAAGGCCTCTGCCGCCTCAGTCGCTTCGGTCATTGCTGCCTCGCAACAAGCCGCTGCAGTCGCAGTAGCTCCGCCAGCGATCACTCCGGCTCCTGGTGCTGCAGTTACGAACGATGGCAATACTGTCGAAGTGAATTTCGATCCCAACGCAGCGAGATCGGACTCTTCAGTCGTTGCGCAGGAGCGGTTGGCGCAACAGCAGGCCGCCCCTGCGACGACAATGTGCACGCCTGGGATGATTTCTGGAATAACAACAATCGACTGCAATGCCGGATTCCATTGGGCTGCACAGCATGGGGGTTAGAGCGCCTCAACTTGTCGATTCTGTAAATATTATTCATTGCTACTCTAGCTTCCTTCGGCAGCTCGGAAGGAACGCTAGAGTAGCCTTTTCGGAGGACTTCGGCTTTGAAAGGAGTCGTTTGTCATCTGAATACTATTCATGAAGAAAATATGTTATCATGCAGGTATCATATCTACAGAGTCGCGTTAAGATTAGTACCGCAACTGATACTCATTTCCTGTTACTGCCCCGCAAGCATTTTTGAGAAGATAAAATCTGAAAAAAAGAAATCTCAAATTTGCCAGAGATAGAGGTCAATGTATGAATCTTCTAAAGTGAGAAGTTTTCAGCTTGCAATTTGATAAGCGACCTTTCAATTCTGATCTATTAAGACCTCTATCTGACTATCCTCTCCTCCCATTGATCCTCTGCAACTATCAAATCTCAAGAGTTTCAAGTTCATCTCGCTTTAGCCGTGTGAAACTCATTGCTGCTTGCTCTGGAAATCTTCCGAGCCCAATGCTTCTTATTTGAAGGTCCCTCCATCTGTCTCAGTATCCGCTTTCTCAAAATTCAAGTCCAAGCCAACGCCTTGTTGATTGTCACGTCGCCCTCACAGCTTCTGAAATTCCCCCTCGACCTTCGGGTTCGATTGCTTTTTCGGTTTAGGGTCTTTGAATTTATATTAGCATTGCATTGCATTGGTCCAAGGGTCATGGAGACCGTTACATACCTCTCTCGGTTGGGTATTGGTACTTGGACAGCTTGGCACCTTCTTTTGGTCCTGAGGCTGAGTCGCGGTATCGCTGTGATTGCTCTGAGGTGGAGGTGCTCGATCTATCGATGTAGCGAGGAGCGGTGGTGGGATCGTGTCGGAAGGCTGCGAATCCGGAAGGCATTGTGAAGGCGAGGTGATTGAAGGAGTACTGGATTTGGTTGATGTTGGTCTGGTGGAAGATTGGAAAATCGCAAGTGGAATTGGCTTTTGCTTTGTTCAGTGGACTATGAAGCTGATGCTTGGAAGGCTTGATTGCAGTGAATGAAGAATACGATCCATTGGGGAGCCTGAGGCCACTTATATACACCAATTGAAGTCGCACAAGCACGCGTATGACTCCAGGCAACAACCAATGCACACAACTACTCCGACGTGATTCATCATTCCGAAAGGGGTTCCATGATTGGATTCGTAATACACCGCCAAACGCCTTTTTAGAGGGACTACGAGAACCCTGCGTGCAATTGAACGGGCAGTGCTAGCAATGCAGTTTCATCGCAACGGTCAAGGGTTATTATTATTCGGAGTCACTGTGGCTCCGTAAGCACTGTGATTCATACACTAATGCTCATTTGGGGAAGGGTTGCCGATACGGAATGAAGTCTTGGCAGTCCGAGCACCGATGCCCGATTCCGTCACCGTCATTCCGAGAGCCGACAAGTTCACGGACCACAATCCACGGAATCACAAGGTACTCTGATCTTGAGATAGTCACAAAGTTTGGTTATGCCGCAAAGTCAGCGGAATATGTTCTACGACGATGTTCCTTCGGTCTTCTACGCCCTAGAAATGGATATCGTTTCGAGGAGACTAGCATCATGTCCATGGATCACTTGCAGCTCTATTACGTGACCGTCTCGTGACTATTTGGAACATGTCTACCTCTACAGTTGCATTTCCAAAACGACGGAATGGTAAGGAGCAAGCGTGCGAACCTTGTAGGAGGTCTAAATTACGATGTGACCACAATGCACCATGTTGCGGGCGCTGCAAGCGTCGAAAGAGGACAGACGAGTGCAGGTATGAAGCATCACCAAGTAAGATATCGACCCCTAAGCCCGGGGCTACGAAAGCCGTATTTGATCCTAAAGGGAACCTGCCATTAGACTTGGTATACCCAGACAGCTATGACTTCTTCGCAGCTGGATCTTCATATGTCGAGAAATGTCCTAATGGTTTCCTTGGTCCAACGGCCTATTCTGCTATTTTCCTAGAGAATCAGAGTGAGCTCGACATGGATAGCCTAGATCCTTGCAAAGGCTATCACAAACATTCCAACAATGCCGGAGTTTCTTCCTTGACCCACCATATAAGTCTACCTCACAACGTTGGCCGTCACACTCTGAGTCGCGCTGCCATGAGAATGGGAATGTTTATATTGAATTCATTTCCATCTCAGCAGATTTCTACAATGCTCTTGCATAGATATACCGTCTTTGACGACATTACATCCCACATTCCAACGATTAAGCAAGCCCATCGTTCTTTGTGGGACACCTGGGGGGCTTATCTTCAAGAGCCCAGGGAAGCCTCTAAGCTTGCAATCGCCTCCGAGAAGTTGTGCCGTAATGGCTGGTCCCTTCTTGGGACCGAGCCCCCAAAAAATCGCCACGAGTGGGTAAATTCCTTCACAGGACCTCACCTTCGGTGGGAGATGATCGGAGTATTGCTTGCCATCTTTGGCTTGTCTGCCATTTCTTTACCGGACTGGGATCCTCTATTTGCAACAACGCGGAACGATAACCGGAACGACAGGAAGAAATTTGCTTCCAGTATGAGAGACCTCGTGGAGTCCTGCCTAGTCCTCTGCGATCATGCCGACAATGTCAGCGACCTGACTGTTGATCTATCACAGTTTTCCACTACATTGCAGACATATTGCGAGACAGGAAAGACAAGTGAGTGAAGCACACGTCCGCGAATGATCCGCTAATGACGGCGGCAAGGTTACCTCTTATGGAAGAGACACGGAAGCCTTTGTTCGAGTGTCACGGCTCTTGGTCTGCATAGAGAAATAGATGAAAGCAATTCTGCCACATTCATGATGTCCGAGCTTCGCAAAAGACAATTTGCCGGAGTCTTTGTACATGACAAGACCGTATCGTCATTGACTGGAAGACCTCCGCTTTTGGGGCGGCGGTATAGCACTTGCCGTCTTCCCCTAGATCTCAGCGATGAGCAGCTGATGGCCGATGAACCTGACTTGGCTAATCTCAGAAACAAGCTTGATTCTCGGGGTTGGAACACTGACAGCATAATCTATCCATCAACATGGGCTCGTGCCTTACTTTTGATGAGCCTAGTTCGGGAAGAGGTCCTTGAGATTTCATTGTGGATCTCTAATGATTGCGCAGAACTGTTTCTGGACTCGGTATATCCAGTGCCAAAAGGAACAGAGACTGAAGAGCGATGTTCTCGTATCTCTCAGCGCTGTGAGGACATTTATGCTGGCATGCCAGACGCAATCCGACACGACCCTCAGAGTCCTGTTCCCACGACAGCCCATATATATCCCCGACAGGTAGGCCTTCACTTGATCTATCTTCACTGCTTGTTTCTTCTTGAAAGGCTCTCTATCTCTCGCACACAGGCCAGTGGCCAGCGTCTAGTAGAATTAGCTCTCCAAATACTCGACGATGTCTTAGCATTGTGGGCTAAAAGGGACTGGCTGGTAGACTTCCAGTGGCGCTTTGGTTTTATGGTGAGCACTGTATTTGAAACTCGCCGACACGCACTTCGTTGACCGCTAACACACTTAAGTTCACGATGTATGGAGTTCCGGCTGCAGGTACACTCTCGGTGGAATTGCTGAAGGCAAAAAGCCCCTCATCAAGCCCTCAGGTCTTATTGCCGCGATCCGAAGTCATCCAAAAGCTGAGTGTCTTCCTCAGCTGTTTGGAATGGGCTCGCCCAACGGACGAAACGTATACACTCTGCGGTCATATGCATAAGATCATTAGCCACATCCTGGATCAGATTCTGAAGCCTCTCGTAGTGGACAGTCAAATGCAGTCTGCGTCGACGGGGAATCCGAATCCAATTTCGGATCTACCCCTTGAAGATGACACTGATTGGCTCAACTGGCTCAACAACGTTGACTGGACTAAGGGATCATGGGCAGACTTTGGTTGAATGGCTAACATACATCACCACCAAATGAGCTAAAACGAGGCGTTTGAATAATGAAACTTTTTCATTACAGCATTCGGCTCTGGCGCTACTGTTGCGCAGCTGATATTGAGGTCCATCAGTCCAGACGTTAAAGGGAGTAAGAGGGGACTATGGTAATTCAGAACTCGTAGTCGACAGAGAAGGGTCACATACACCACTACAACAATTTCTTCTTCAAGTGCGAACGAAGAGGTCGTCTCCAACCACGGCTCTCATGGGACTCGAATCACCCTACCCTCAGACTTTTCTTCTGGTGAGCCTTCCAGGTCTCTCCCATAATTTTGACTGGGGATGCCATTGTCATATTGGTTTTCACCTGCGTAGACGCCCTACCACTCCAGATTCTCCTCATCGTCACTACAATGTCGCAGTTGTATTTCAATCCTCTTAGCCACATTCATGATTAATCAAGGGGTCAAACTTCTTTCGATATACGATCCTATTGTCCTATTCCTGCCGCTTTCAGCTTCGCTTATGGCTCTGCAGCCAAATTCACGACCAAACAATAACTCTCAATCCTTTTCTACATACGATCCTACTGGTCTGGTTCTACTGCTCCTCGCTCTGCTTGCTGCTCTGAAGCAACCATGAAGTGCAAATCTTCTTTGAACTCAGCAACGCGATACCATGACTTCAAGCACTCCAAGATCTCAACCGTCTCTGTCTTCATGTTCCGTATTTGTTCATTGATCGTGTGCTTTGCTTCGCGAGATGAAGTTGTCAGATGCAAGGCGCTGTAAAATTGCTCGTAGGCGTCGGGCATGATACGATAATTCCCTCCGTACTCTCGCCTCGCTGGATTAATTCCGTCACCAATCTCTGGGCATCGATGTCTGCAGCCAATTCCACAAGAAATGTGGTAACGACGCAACCAGCGGGTCTCTTAGACTCTCCAGCATGTTGCTGGCTGCTGTGACAAGGAAGACGACACAGCTGTCGTTGATTTCCCGTCTTTCTACTTTTCTCCCAAGGACTCTCAACATCGCTCCATCAGTGCTAGCTCATAGTACCTGGCGTCCTCCAAGTACTTTTGGCGAAATTTCTTGAGATACTCTCGGGTAACGCGCTCTGCGGGAGCGTATTCGCCTTGATAAAGGCATTGAATGAGTCATCATATGCAATGTAATATTATTCAGGTCCTCTCCTGTGGGCGAAGATTGCTTCGTCAACGGCCCAGCGTACTTTGTAAATCACCCTTGTCAGCATGTAGTATGTGATCTGGTTGATGATCCACGAAACGCCTTCCGTGCGACGCTCCGGTACTTCCATAAAGCCATTCGCGGGCTCCAGGTCCCATTCCAGGTGTGACAACGCATGAGTAGGAACAGGAGGCGGTGGCGGAAAGTGCAATAGTGGAGTGAAAAGTTCTTGCTCGGTTTGATCGGCTGGTCAGTGCTGGTCTTCTCAATTCCTTCTAACCCGCTCGGTATGCGCGTCCGCTTGAGCTAGTGCCAACAGGACAGCTCCACGAAACACTTGTGTTCATGTTTCGTCTCGTTCTGTGGCATATGAGAAGATTTGGACACGCCCCGTGGTTGGCAAGATGTTCCCTTGCAGAACAGAACAGCTCTTGTAGATGAGTTCGTACACCTGAGATTCGTCATTTTTGATCCTATTAGTTCGCGGCAGGGCCACGATTTGGTCTTCTCCCTGTCATAGGTAACCGGTGGTGAATGATGGGCGAGAAGCATTTTCTTGAGCCAGTTGTTGCGTTGTAGCCACAGCCCCTGTACATTGCACGCTTGATTGAACTGACCATTTGCTTGCTCGACGCACCCAATGAAACAAAGTGGAAAAGGCCTTTGTGAGCCTCGAAGGCAAAGTTTCTGCCTCCTCCGCTTCTAGTCACAAGTATTGTCGTGTCATATTCATCTCCAGTCTGTGGCGATGTGATGACCTTGCCGTAGGACTTTATTTTGTGGGAGAATAAATTCAATTAAACCTCCAGAATCACCTAGGTACCCGGTTCAAAGGGGGGCAGAGTCTGTGAAGCTGTAATTCGGAGATTCAGACGTATGAGGAAAGTCCGCTCGGATTCGTGCTGGGCTGTAGAATGGAATTTGAATTTGAACTTTTAGCAATCGTTGAAGTCGACGGGGTTTGGTTTTGCAATAGCTTGCCATGGAATGGTATGTTCTCGGGAAAAATCCTGAGCTGAACTTTGAACTTTACCTGCGTCCCTGGTCTATGAGGCGGTAGGGTCGTTGATACTCTGGCGTAGACTTTGCACACAACCTCGATATTTCTACCCTTGGGACGAACGTCATAACTCGGCCTTCCCTGCAGTTGCAAACTGCAACGGAGCTTCAGGCGAATGACGAATGTCTGGTCAGATTCGTGCTCGGTTGTCAATATGGGTATGGAGTCAAAGGCATAGGATCCGTTGAAGCTGGCTCATGTCGAGGTCGAGGTCATTTACTGGTACTGTATGTCTCGTTTCAAGTCCCCCATCCTGAAGACTTCATAATTGCGTTCATCAAGAAAGCGGACTGGTGCAGGGAAATGGTATCCCATGACAAGCATCGAGAAAGTTCTTGGGGCTTTCGGGCTGGCCCGGGGCACATTTTCGCAGCATTGTCTCAAGGACACTACCAGACTCCAACCTGGGAAACCCTGCGACAGCGTGCTCATTCGCATTCTGACGGATTACCCATCGTTGAAAGTGAGAAGATACTGTGACTGGCTGTCCGACGAAGGAATTGTACAGTTGTTTTTAAAAACATTGGCGCGGGTCGGGAGCGGCAACGTTTTTCATGCCCACCCCACTAAAATCAGGTGGGAGCGGTATAGCAAAATATATAGAGCAATTGAGGCCCACATACCTCGTACGATAGCCTAATTAGGTTATAATTAAAGCTAATATATCGTCGTAATATCGTATCCTTAGTGTTTTAGTGTTTACCTACCTACGTCGCCGTCGCCGTCGCTATGCCTACTCCTATCTACCCATTCGTTAGGACGGCCATCTATAACGAGTTAGAGCTCGGTTTTAATAATAATACTATCCTCGCTAGTTATAATATTAGCCTTAGATCTCTTTAGCGTATAAGAGGTCTATAGATAGAGTATAGAGTAGTCTACGTACCTAGCGATATCCTACGAGGGCGACCTAGAAAGCTAAGTATCCTATATATAGAGGAGCTTCTAGAATACCTCGACGAACGGCCGATAGCCTATCTAGATAAATTAGTCTACTACCTCTTCGACGAATTTAACCTTCTCGTCGATAAGTTAATAGTCTAGCTAGCTCTCTATCGTATAGGCTAGTCGAGGAAGACGCTCCGTAGGACTATAGCCTAGCGTAATTAGCTACTAAGAAACTACTAGTTTTCGAAGCTATCTCGCTAGCGGCCTAATTAGTTAATATTTCTCGATAAGAGTACTATATGCGAGCGTACCGGTGAGGGTTATTATCCTAATAAATATCGCTATATATCTAACACCTCTAGGCGATAGGAAGTATAGATAGAGTCCCCTAGGAATTACCCTAACGATTAGCTAGAGTTTAAAGAGGTTAAAGAGGTAGAGTATACTCCCTACGTTTACGATCGATAGATATATCGAGTAGGTTATATATTAGGGCTCTATAACCGCTATAATATTTAACGACTTCGTTCGTTAATAGGTTATCCCTTATACGACTCTATTCGCTAGTAGTAGTCCTAGGTCGGTTATTATTTACGATAACGCGAGTATCTACTAGAATACCGAGTTAGAAGAGATCTATATATAAGGGGGTATATTACTAGAGCGTCTACCTCTATACTCGCCCGACCTAAATCCTATTAAGACCTCGTTCTCGGTACTAAAGTTATAGATAAAGAGATACTAGGATATCGCCTATATATTTGCCGAATCGGGCGAATATAACGTTTTTCTCGATATAGCTGTACGTGCTTAAGAAGGTTATAGAGACCTAGTATATCTCTTTAGGAAGTCGGGAATAGAGGTCTAAAACTAGGTTATATAGAGTATCGATAGGTGTAACTATTTAAGAGATAAAATTATCGCTTTTAG
>JAABUP010003258.1_pt1 | contig 28968 bp, 43 predicted proteins | sample 5559201 | NCBI WGS metagenome assembly JAABUP01 (sample SAMN10711887, study PRJNA513373) | rock metagenome | isolation source: Antarctica rocks | place: Antarctica | reverse complement strand
GAAATGATACGGGAGATACGACAAACGTGCTTCATGGCGTCCTCAAACAGCACAAGGTCCATCACAGCATTTGTCTCGTTGTACTCATTCAGAGCCTGCAAAGCACAGCCGTCATGAGCAGTGCTGTGCTTGAGATCACCGGAGTCAAGATGTGTGGCACAGCCAAGACACAATCATTGTAGCCAAGCAGACCATGTGTTTATCAATGTGGTGACTGCATAGCCAGACAAGTCTAGTGACAAGCAAGGTGCTGACCTCCATGAGAGTCTTGTAGAGGTCCTTGAACTCTGTAACCTCATTGTAAACCTTGTCACCCAGGCCACGGGCAAAGTGGCAGAAGATGAGAGGCTTAGCATCCGCCTTCTTGTAGTAGTCATCAATGTCAGGGACATTGAAGTACTTTTTGGCAATGATGACGGCATTCTTGTTGTAGCTGGTCAGATCCTGCATGGGGTGCAGCAACAGTCAGCCTCACATGACGCAAGCTCTGCCGGGCCGTAGTACTGTTGAGTATCCTATGTCCAAGACACAGTCTCACATGACAGGCCAGCTTGCTGCATAACGGCGGACAGCAAATGCATGGCTTTGCTTGTGCATGCACACTTGAACACAAGCAGTCTGTGGTCAGCAGGAGAAGGACATACCGCAGCAGATACCAGTCTGTCAGCATACACACGCTCGGACTCATGGAGCCACAACCGTGACAGCTTGGTCACATTGTTGAACTGCTCAGGCGTGGACATCAGCAGACCCTGGAAGACGTTGGCCAGATGGCGCACAGTGAACTCGTAGTGGAAATTGACTGCAGTCTTCCTGAAGGTGCCTGCCACCTTCTCATGCAAGGCCAAGGCAGCCTGCAAGATCTTGGTCCCCATTTCCTGCAGAGGCCAGAATCACATCAAGCAACAACTGCGCTCGTAACCATGCAGCCGTGACAATGTCAGGGTGTCTAGAGCAGCTTTGACAGCAAAGTTTGAGAGCAGGCAGCTGTAGCTTGAGTGCATGTCAGGCAGGAATGTTTAGCTTGCAGACTGGCATGAGACATCAAGCACATTGCAAGACAGTGTATGACCTGCACATCTGCTGAGAACTTCTTAAGGTGACCAGTGACAAAGGTGCCATAGATCTTCATGAGGGACTCCTGCCCTGGGAACTCCACAGCCAGGGTCATGAACAGACGCTGAAGGCGAGGGTTCACCACAAAAGACCCAGCTGTGGGGTTCATGCACGCCACATACCTGCACAAGATGCCAAAATGTCAGCACGTACAGAACACAGCACAAAAGCCTCGCCGATTCTGCAGGGCACAGACTCAGTATATGCTAGAGTAGCAAACAGACTTGCCAGAATGCAAAGTGAAACAGCTGTGAGGAATGCATCATACCAAACAGCCAGACAAGCTTGCTGAATGCGCCCTGCTGCAGTCACAGCTCAACAGCTGTGTTGTCAAGGGTACACACAAAGGTCCATTGAACTGACTGTAGCTCAAATGTAACTCACTGGGTATTGTTGATGTTCTTCTGCGTCAGCTTGGCACGGTCAAACCAGTGACCCCAACCCAGATGCTGGCGGATGAGGGAGATGGGCATGGCTGTCTCATATGGGTCCAGCTTGGGCATGTTTAGATCATCCACAAAGTAGACCAGCTGCTTGGTGCCTGGAGGCCCATAGTTGATACCAGCCTACATCACAGCAAATGACACAGTCACAATAGCTAGTGCTGCTCAGGCATCGGTAGTGGTTTGCCTATCAGCTGGTTGCTCATCTTGTCAGCAGCTTGTGCACTCGCCTACAAAGTACAGACAGCAATGAACTGCGATTCACAGTCATGCCTAGATGCAACAATGGGCATCAGGAATTTCAGGGCCTGGCAGAAGGAAACATTGGTTGTTGCAGCGTAGTGAGTGCAACCATGGATCTTGCAGCAATTCATTGGAACTACAAGTATGGTCTGATGCCAGTGCACTTACCTTCTTCTCCAGAGGCGACTCAAGGATCTTCTGGAAGGAGATGACGTCAGTGAAGTAGTTGAAGCTGATGGCCAGGGACGCCATGTCCTCTGGCAACTGAGCCAGCTTGCCCTTCACCAGCTGGGTCTTGCCTGCACAACAAAAGGCCCAGCTGATCCACTGCTTGCTGGAAGCTGTCATGCAGCTGCAAACATGATGTGTCAACAGACAATGCCAAGACTAAGCACTAAGCAACAGCTTATCAAGTCAGTAGCAACCCAAGTCACAGAGCAAGGCAGAGCTGAACACTGTGACATTATACACTGCTGCTGAACAAGTGGTCAAGCTTGCAGGCTGCTTGAGAAAGCCTTTGACATCAAAGCAGTGCAGGCCCACGGCATTGCGTCAAGCCGTGAGTAGCAGCTTACCAACGCCAGCACCCCCCACAAACATGATAGGCTTCTTCAGGCCAACCATGAGGTCCAAGAAAAACCTCAGTGAGGAGGTTTCAGCTGTCGGTACAAACAAGCTGGACATGGGCATGCCAGAGTCATAGTCAATGTCTGTGACCAGGTCTGTCCACGGCGTGAACTTGCTGGTCTTGAAGTTGACAAAGTAGTCGTAGATTGTTCCCTTGCCAGGGATCTTGACTGTTGTCCAGGTGCCCTTCCACCACTTGTCAAAGTTCTTCCTACAGCAGGTGGGCTCGGACTCATCAGCTGACAGAAATGCAAGCAACGACTCCTAGGTGTTCAGCCTCAAGCTGCATGTGCCGATGCAATCACAAATCTTGGGTAGCACAGGTGCAAGTTGTAGACTGCAGCATAGCGCATGCTTCATGTCCAGAAGCCCTGTTTACAGGTTGTGCTTGAAGCCTTGAACACTGATGCTGCATTGTAGGTGCACTTCACAGTGGTATCTCCCTTCTCATGCAATGAATGAGATGGTCCAGCTTGGAGCAAGGCTTCACCTGTAGCTGATGCCATCCTTCTCACACAGGGCACCTCCAAAAGCCCAGATCATGGCAAAGGCAAACATCATCTCAAACATGGGCTGGTCAGCCTTGTTGTTCAGGTTCTCTGGCTTCAGGCAGCCTTCCAGGATGTTCACCAGGGTGGTCACGTAGTTCATGGCATTCAGGGGGGTGACAGGAGAGAAGGACTTCTTCATCTCAAAGATGGTAGCCGGTACATACTTCACAAACAAGTCACGCATCCAGCCAACTGGCTGCTCCACATCCTTCCACTTGGATTTCTCTGCATAAGGCCTGTGATGCAACAACAAGCTCTCTAGGGCCATTAGAAGATATGTATTGCAGGTGGCTGAGGGTGGTGGAGATGTAGTGGTGGTGGAGGAGGTGTAGGTGGTGGTGACCAAAAGTCAAAGCAATTGGAGCCAGAGAGCACTGTGTGGTCATAGTGTAATACTATGCGTGCAACAACTGTCCTCACAATTGCCATCGTCACAGACTCAACATGCACCATCAGATTGAGAACACTGTGGCCAAGCTACAACACAGTGATTTACATGCATGACTGCACTGAAGACAATATCTGATGATTACATGACAGCAATCATCTGTAGAGCATGTAGGCTACCTGACAATCTTCTGGATCCATGACTGGACCATGTTGTTCCACTGCTCACCCTCTGAGATGTACAAGATACCAGCACGTGTGGCTGTGGCAGGCGTGGCATACTTCAGATCCCTGATCTCAAAGATCATCTTCATGTGAGGCAGCAGCCTGATACGCTCATTAGAGGGCAGCGTCAGCAGACGGTTGTCGTCCATGACACTGTTCATGCTCTCAATCCTGCACAGAGCACATCTTTACAGATGTACGTGCTAGGCACATGCTACCCTGCATTGCCTTTCGCATTTACATGGCCTTTATGTTGCTGCCAAAGAGGTCTGATACCATAGCGCCTGTAAGAAAAGGAGGCTTCAGCAGTCCACAAACAACAGCATGAGTTCTTGACACATGTGCTGCTGCTAGCAACCAGTGCAGGACGCAACAACAGAGAATGCGTGTCGTCTGAGCTCTTACCAGTTGGCATCCAAGTCACCATCCAGCAAGATCCACTTGGGGTTGTCATCAGGCTGGTTGGCCAGCTCACGCATGTTGTAGGACAGCAGGCCATCTTTCCACTCACGCGTAGCCATGTTGACATACCCATACAGCTCCTGAGTGCTGATACTCTTGGGATCCAGGTCCCTGATCGTCACCTACATGTTTTGACAAGATGTGAACTGTACATCAAGTTGCCTTAGCACACACATGGGGTACTACAGGTAGCACACACATGAGGTACTATAGGTCATAAGGGCTAGAAGATGATGGCCAGCCCACAGGTGACCAAGCACAACTGTGCTGTTGTGATACACATCAGCTTGCCACTGGACTGTAGAATGGGACAACAGTATGTTGCTTTGAGCCTGACCTTCTTCCTGTTGCAAGCCTCCAAGTAGGTGTTGACAGGCTTGTCAGTGCCAGTCTGGATGGCCTTGGCCAGCACCTTGAAACACTCACTTCTGCCAGAGCCGGTGGGTCCCATCAGAAAGACGCAGTGACGAATGGCCAGCAGCTCAGACAGCTGCACCACCCTCAGGATGAAGTCGTCCTCTGGGGTGAGACCCATTTTCAGGGTGGTGTCCACAATCACCTGTAGGGGTCAAAACGAGGTTCTGTACGTGTGCACATGCAGACACAGTTTTATAACAGATGGGGCAGTTGGAGTTGAGGGTCATCTTGCACACCATGCACTGTGACCCCAAGAGTATGCACAAGAAGATGCAGTTCAGAAAAGTTGCAATGGCACATGAGTCACATGCAGCAGGAATTGAGCTCCGTGTGACTGCAGTGAAGTACCACAGAGCAAGACGTGCAAACATCTAACTGTGACGTCTGATAGTCACAACTTGCTCTACACCTCTGTCCAATTCCACATAAACAAAGTGAAAAATACGCAAGGCGTTCAGCATGATATGTACCTTCTCAAACTCAATGTCACGCTTCCTAGGTGGGTCCACCGCAGGGAACAGGTCCTGCAGCAGGCCTGTGAAGATGACCATGTCCTGTGACAATATCTTGGGGATGTTAAAGTCACGCAGGGCACGGAACAGCACATCAGACTCCACTTGGCCTTCTTGGGCACGAAGCAAGGACCCAGCCACGACCAGCACTGACTTGATGGCTCGCAGACCCCAATCATAATGCCTGCAGACAGGCATGAGACAAGTCAAAGTCCTGTGCAGACAGGGGCAGATCAAGTGCAGACTTTCATATCCTGCAGCTGCTGCTTGCAGTTCACAAATGCCAGCTGCTGTGGTTGCTGCCAAGCTCGACAGGATCCTGCTCATGCACAACACGGACTGATGTATCATGGCGCAATAACGCTAGCTTACTTAGCAGGTGACAGCAGATCCTCCAGGAGATAGTAGAGAGAGGCAAACTTCTTAGCCAGCATCTTGGCCTCCACAAAACCTTCAGCCATGAGCATGTTCTCCATGATCAGCTGTCGGTCTGGCACCACCACTGTAATGGGGCGGAACAGAGCCTGAAGTGCAGCAGTTTAAGGTCATCTCAAAGCTGGAAAATGGTGGCATGCCTTCAGGCGTTCTGACTCATGCCAAAGTCAGAGGCATAGCTGGGTATTGCTTTGCAGCTAAGCACAATGCCCTGAGGCTACATAAGCTCAGGCTGGGTATGCTGGGCACATGAGCCCAGCAAGTGGGGCAATACCTTGAGCGACTCAGGCAGCTCAGCTCTGCCAATGTATCCAGGGTTCATGGTGATGAAGGCGGATGTGCCCTCCTCCAGCGGCATGAGCACTCCGTCCGCAGCCACAAAGGTGTAATTCTCAACGGCCTGCACATTCAATCAAGGTGAGTATGAGCGCCATAAGTGTAATAAGTTTGCATGACGCTATTTATATCACTGCCAGAACAAGTCATACACATCACTGCCAGAACAAGTCATGCCCATAGAACTCCAGGATCACCTGCTCAGATGCACAGCTTGCTGCAGCAAGCATGCAGTGGAAGATTTGCTGCACATGATCTGTTTGTTTGTACGAGCAACATGCTGCAGCACAACCAATTACATGATGTCAAGAGACGTTTGCCTGCATCTGCACAAAGCCAGAAGTGATGCTCACTTTGTGTTTGGTGCCACTCCTGTCACTGTACTCCAGGCCACGTCCAGGCAGGATGGTCTTGCGCTTTTGAGCGTCTGTGACGCACTTGTACTGGACAGAACACACACTCAACACCTCTGGCACCAGCCTGTTGAATTCATCGAAGCAGCCCCAAGAACCTGCAAAGCGTGCGTCACTGTCAGAAGCAAGCTCAACTGACAGGCTTTTTGCACAATATCATTTCACATTGGGTAGATATAAGTGCATGGAACAGTCACAGGTCTGCAGGCAAAGCGCGGTGCTACATAAAGGCCAATCGACTGGCCACTAGCTGTATAGCATGTATCAGGTTCATAGGCAGTAATTGAATGGGATGTATGCATTGTGTTGCAATGCGTGACTACCTGAAGCAGCTAAGCCCTTGAAGATGTCACCCATGGTCCTGTAGTCCATCTCAGGTGCGCAGTTGAAGACGTAGATGGACTTGCCCAGCTGTGCTGACAAATCTTTAGTAGTCTCAGTCTTACCAGTTCCCGCAGGGCCTGCTCATATGTACACAGGTCAGCATCTTTACACAGCAGCAGTTGGAACTCAACACATGGTTTTCACCGCTATCAGCACATAGTACTGTATGGGCCGACAGGTTTCTGCTTGGATGCTTGGCTATTTTGATATCTTGCATGCAGGTATTTGATGACAGATTGTTGTAATCAATTACCTGCTGGTGCAGTTCCCATGGACAGCCAGCAGGCCTGTGTAGCTGTGATATAGATACGATCTGTCAAAGGGGTGATGACCAGCCTGGCACCATTTCCAAGATACTCATATCTGCATGCATGTAGACCAGGCTTCAGCACAGGAGCATGATGCAGACCCCACGTCACAGATTCTCCCTTGCAAATTTCTGCCTGGCGGCACAACAGCATGACACAAAGCATACTGAGGCTGCCGTTGGCCAATGCATGTTGTGATACTCTGTTGAGGACGACTAGCGTCTGGTGTGGAGGGTGTCAGCTGTTGACTAATATACCAAAACACCCAGGAGTCCTGTGCATGCAGACAACATGGCATGCGTCAGAATGAGAGCGTCTACGCACCCGTATGGGAAGGTGGCGTCACAAATACGAATACGGCAGTCATTGACTGTGGAGTCCCAGTATGACCTCAGCTGACACATCCACTGGAAGCAATCCGCCCTGCACAAACACCAGCAATAGTCAGTGCTTGGTGTGCAAAGCAACAAGCAAACTGCAACAGGCAAGGAGTGCGCCAGCAGCATGCTGATAAGGACAAATGACAGATGCAGCTTCGCACGACCCACTTAGAATATGGTGCTTGACACCCCAAGATACTCTGCTGAATTGATTGCATATTGCTGATGGAGCAACATGCAGTTTAAGCTCAGCATGCAACACCCAACAAAATGCAAAGGCAATTGGCAAGCACCTGTCAATGCCTGACTCTGCAATGCTCTCCACCATGTCTCTGGAGTGAGCATCAATGGTGATCATGTTCATGACCTTCTGACGGTCCTCCTTCTTGAGGTCTGTCCGTGTGACCTCAATCAACTTGGTCAGCTGCTTCACCTGGAACTGGTTGTACTCCTGCAAATTTTGATTGGCTTCTGTCAGCATGGATGATGTGACAAGGCAGTGCTGTCAAGAAGACTGATGCGACCATCCCCAGATGCAGCAGCAGGTGATTGACAGCATAACTGCGCAAACAAAAGGCATGCATAAGTGTGTGCAGGAAGATACACCAAAGGGCAAGGCATGCAAACACACTGTTGCAGTGTACCTTCATGGCATTGGCTTGGCCTTTGTTGAGCTTCATGAAAGCTTCTTCAACTTCCTGACACCAGAAGATCTGGTTGACCACCAGAATAATCTGACTGGGCCAATCAAAGATCCACTTTTCACGAGCCTTTGACGGGTAGTCCACCACTGACTCGTGCAAGATGTCACGGAGGTCGCCGCGCATCTTGAAGATGATGTCAGTCATGTACTGCTCGACCTGGCACAGCCAACCATGCAATTAGCCTTTTGTAGCACTGTTTCAGTGGATCCATTGAGCAAGACGTCCAAAGCACAGACATGCAGTGAGCAATGTTGCGCAGCATGTCCATGGCCTGTGTGGCTTTGATGCAGCATCTCTTGCCAAGCAGGTGCAGGCCAATTGAGGGCCCATAGGATGATACTTTACGCCGTAAACACGACATACCTTGTTGTCCAAAGGCAGTGGGCTCTTGAAGGAGACATATTCAGTGCCGACACAGGAGACCATGCCCAGGCCCTTGGGCCTGACCCCAGCGGCTGGGGTCTCTGTATCCAGCTTGAGCTTCTCAACAGCCTGAAGGCAGATAAGCTTGCATGGGTAAGCACATGCAGACAAGCAGGAAATGCTCTGTCTGAGACACAAGAGTATGCGAGAGGTTCTGCGTGACAGTGAGCCAATTGGGTGCAGAGCCCACTCTCAGAAGATTGTCGTACCTGGAAACACTTGTTCATGTGCTGCATGACCTTGATGGGGTTGTTGCCATTGGACAGGATGTCCAGCAAGTCAGCAGAGGATACAAAGTAGAAACGTGGGAAGGCACGACGCTTGCTCTCCATGTACTCAGCCAGAGCCTTCTCACAGATCTCCAGCTCCTTCTGCTGTTTCTCCAAGTGCTTCATGAGGCCTTCCTTATTACAGGCTGCCACGCAGTTCTTCACCTCACCAAACTCCTACAGCAAATTGACACTTGGGTCAGGTTATATTACTAAGCAGCAAAATCCAGAGGCATGCCACACATAGGCGGGCCTTGCTCAGCTTTACACACTGAAGTCCAATGTGCAAAGTGGCAGGTGCAATCAATAGTGAAAGCATTCCAACTTGCTGAATCCTGTGCAGCTTGGTAAATCATGCAGCAGCAGGCCATGAGCCGATACTTGATACCATACCTTGAGAATGATCTTGACCTCCTTGTCAATGTTGGCAAAGCGCACAGCAGCCTCTGGCAGCTCCTTCTTGACCTCCTCTGAGTGGATGAACAGACTCTCCAGGTAAGCCCAGGTGCGCTGGATCTCAGTGATGATCTGGTTCACGTCTGCTACATTCATCAGCTTCTTGTTCCAGCCCAGGATCTCATCCCGGAAGGTGTTCATGTACCTGTTGGCCATCATACCCTGCACGACATTCAGCTCCACCACTTGTGCTGGTTTGTCTCAACTGGCTGCACAGTACGCTAATTTTCTGTAGTGCGCTCAATGCAGCAGCATTGCAAATCTGTGCACAGAAGCTCCTGCAAAGCTTCAGTAGTGCAAATACTGATGCTGTGCTGACTGGCAACGACTGCAACACAGACGCTGACAAAGGCACAGCATACATTCCAAAGGCAGCAAGGCCAGCCAGCCACCATTGCAGCTGAGACTTGCATCTGTTGAAGTGCAGTGTGATGCTGGCGTACCTGCACTAGGACTTGGTTGTCCTCCAGGGCCTCAAAGTCCTCTTCAGCCATCTTGACCAGGTACACATCTGTGCCTTTGTGCTGAGTGAACTTGAACTCAACATGGCTCCACGTGTCCTGCAGCAAAAGGTAACACACATGAGCAGCACCACGTTGAGATGCAACAACGATGTTGGCAGAATGCTCAAGTGGCAAGGCAAAAGACTGCAAGTGCAAAGCTTGCAGTAGGACAGAATGACATGCTCAGTGATAAGCACTGCATGTTTTCAGGTTTGATCCGGGCTCACAATGATGTGAATGTAGGAGTCTGCCCATGCATGTAGGCTCCTACAGAAAGGGCCAGCATACTACCTGGAGCTTGGCAAGGCCTTGCTCCATCTTCTCCTCCTTCTGAGCGCAGTCCACGATTTCTCCCACCTCATCCGCAAACTTGTGCAGCTCAAGCTTCAGCAGGTCGTCCAGCTTGAAGTTGTCGTCCAACACAAACTGGACCTGCAAGCGGGACACAGCTTGACGATGCCGTCATTGGTCAAACACGATTGAATTCTCAGTAACAAATCATGCTGCAGCCACGTGTGCAAGCAGCTGATGGCAGTGCTCAAACGGCCCAGGGTTGCCTCTGACACAGTTTGGCAATTCTGATGCCAGGCAGGCCGCAATTGTCACCTCTCAGGACATATACAGTGCCATCATTGCAAGGCCTATGTGAACAAGGCACAGTTAACGGCAAAGAAATGGGTGCGGAGCGGTGAGATTTGCTTCGCAGCATTGCATCTTACCTTTGTGGTGGTCATGAGCTGAGTCCAGTGGCGCTCCCTCATGGCAGGGCTGCGCAGGTCAGCCACCAGAGGCACACTGGTCAGGAAGTTCTTCACACTCAAGTCCAGCCCCTGAAAGTTCATGGAACACACCTTTGACAAATGCTGCTTGACACTGCAACTTTCCATGTCACAGATAGACGATTGATGAAATGGCAGAGCGTAAGCTAGCTTGGCCTGAGTAGCAGTAGAGGCAAGCAGCCAGCATGGGGGCGGGACCTGACATGCTGACAAGTCAATATTGAAGCAGAAAATTTTGTCCCAGACAGCAGTGCCACAGCTTGTTGCGCACAGAAGGGTGTACAAGGCAGGGGAACAACAAATGTGCAGGCTGCAAGGGCACCTTGAAGCAGTCCTCATCCCTGACAGCCTTGGGGAGGGCCTTGACCTCCTTGACAAAGGCCTTGGTGCCCTCCTCCATGACGTCAGTCCTGATGTCTGTCCATAGAGTCTGGCGCCACACCTGTTTCACGCCGATATTGCTGGTTAGCTACTGCACTAAGCTATGTTTGCATGAGACTCAGCCCTTGGCACGTGCTGAATCATCTGTGAGGAGCAAGGTCCTTTTACTGCCATTTCAATGCTTCTAATGTGGTCCTCAGCAAACAGATGCACTCCTCAAAGCTAACAATTTCTTTTGTTTGCTGGTGATAACCTGGTACATCTTTTTTTCGAAGCGGTACATGTATGATACAGGGAAACATGCATGTTGTTGTACCGCTACGAATCACAAACCTGGAACTGCTGCTCCACCAAAGAAGAGGCATCCCAGACATCCTTGACCATGACAAGGTCTGCCTTGATGGCAGCCACACCCTCTGAGGCGGTGGCCACTGTCTCAGGGCAGTCAAACATGTTGGACAGCTGAGTGTGCTTGTGCAGCTCAGCTGCCATATCCTCATAGTCCTTGGCTGCCTGGTCAATCTCTGGGTACGCCTTTTCGGCCCCAGTGGAGTACTTGTAGAAGGAGCGCGTGCGGAAACCCTTCTGGTAGTCTGCTACACGACGAGCGAAGACTGCCACCTCTGACTTGATGCGTGCAGCCTCTGCCTCTTGAATTGGCTGCACCTCATTCTTGACCTGCACCACAATCCTTGCTTCAGCAAATCACATGCAGCCAGTGCATACGCATAGTCGACAAATTGTAAGCAAGAACAATGCAGCCAGAAATGACTGATGCATGCAGCTCTGCAAGCCATGATTACAAATACCCATCATTGTTGATGTCAGGAATATGCATCATACTCCAGATGGCTCAGTTGTGAACAAGGGTCGTCACAGAAAAACCCCACAAGCATTACCACTTGATGTACGCATGCTTTGCGGTAACAAGGGGTTTTTTTGGTACCTGGGAAGTTCCCTTCTTGATCTCCTCCCAGCGAGCAGCAACTTCAGACAGCTCCTTGTCAGCCTTGTGCATGTTGATCTGCATACAACAGCTATTCTGTCAGAACACGCGAAGCGTGCTGTATGCCATCACAGAGGCATAGGTGGTGCACTCCCTAAAGGGAGAACCAGCTGGCCTTTACTGCAAGCACCACATAGCAACCAGCATGGTACAGCATCTACCAACATGAACAGCAAGCCGACTTGCTGTGCATGCTGGCCAGTCATGGCAAAGGCATCTACCTTATTCTGCACAGTAAGATAGTGCAAGGTCTCCTTCAGCTGGTCAATGAGCAGATCAGTCTCGCTCTTCTTCACCCTGGCCTGGTACAGAGAGTCCATGACCTACAGCCAATGACACGTGTCAGCCCTGCTGACAGCAAGCAAATTTGCTATGCTATGTTGCTGTTTGAGCAGCTATGCCCTGTATAGTCTAGTCGTGTTCTGCATCCACAAGTTACCTCAAGCAGTGGTTGGTTCAGCAGCATGCAACAAGACATGCATTGCTCTGTGCACCTCACTCACATGTACACATGCAGCAGGGCTCACCTTCAGAAGCTTGTCAAAGCTCTGCCTGAGGCTTTCAGGGTTAGCAGCCATGTCCAGCCCAGTGGCTTGGCGCTCCACCCAAGTCTCTAGGGCTTTCAGCTGCTCAATGGCCTGGTTGCGCATCTTCGCTGCAAAACCATACTGCTCCTGCATAACAACACAGGCAGTCTTCTCAATTTGGACACTCATGGTACATCAGGTGTGCAATATGCATGCATTACAGGAGAAGGTGGCCCCAAGGGATTGGTGAATAAACTGAGTTAAAGCTTGTTGACTGCAGTCAGCTCAGCAAGGGTGATACACTGGTCAAGGCAGGCATGTTTACATTTCTGTCTATCCGCTGATTTGTACAAATGAAAGCTGCCATTGACATTCTGTCTTGCTTGTAGAACGCATGCTTACCGCTGTTGCCTGGATGTCCAGTGACATTGCCAAGTCTAGCTTGGGGCTGCCTGCTGCACAATTCAGACATACCAGCTTGCTGCCATGCAGAGTTGCAACTGCACCCTGCAAACAGCATGTGCTGATCAGAGGACAAAACTAGAGTCGGTGAAACTATACAGGCTGCAGCAAGAGCAGTGCAACGCCAAGTTAAGGCTTGGTACACGCTGTGCACATGCTGTGCATGCAAGCTGCCAAACAGCAAAGCAGCAGTGACATTCTTGCCCAGCTGGGTACAGCAAAGCAGCTTGAGAGTAATGCATATCAACAGCCAACCTGTGGAGGGCACAGATCTGCATGACCCAGGTAGATGAGGCTCCAGGCACGCTGCTCCAAGTCCAGGACCCATGCATCATTGAGGGGCTTGCCATCAGCGCCAACGCCACCAAACAGCATCAACTTGCCTTGGCCGCACTCCTGCAATGCCACATGCTGTGTCAAACAAAGAAGAGCATGTAGCTGTCATCTAAATGTCATGGGTCTGTATGCCACAAACTACGAGGAGCAGGGCATTGATGCCCCTTACGCAAATGTGCTTGTGGGCCAGCAAGCAGGATGACAATAGTTAACAACAGCATGCGGCTTCTGATCTAGGCTGTCTGTGGTCCATCAACATACCTGGAACATGGCGTTCATGCGAGGCGCAGGCTTGAGGCCTTTGATGTCCAAGGATGAAACCTTGAGGGTCAAAGGACCACCCTCCATCTCCAGCAGCAGCAAGTCGTCCTTCATGACCTCCTTGGCGTCAGCGTCAACACCCTTGCCACCAAAGATCACCACAAAGCGGTTCTGAGTGCAGGCTGCACTGGCGCCCTTGCGGGCTGCCGGGGTAGTTCCATTCAGGATTGGTTCGACCCATGCCAGGTTGCCCTGCAGCAGCAACCTGATGAATCGTGCTTCACACCTAAAACAGGCCTGCAATGGACGGCCAAGCTGCAGCAAGACAGCATAGACTGCATCCTCTGTAGGGTGCATAATGCACCGGAAAACTTAAGGGACATCATGGCAATGCCACTGATGGTTTCACATGAGCTGCTCAGGCGGCTGTGTTATACCTGCTTCTGGGTGTCAATCATGCACATCTCCTGCACCAGCTCTGCATTGCTTTCTCCTCCCAGGATCAGCAGGTCTGAGTCAATGGCAACTGCTGCATGAGAGTTGCGCTCAGTGGGGAGAGCAGCAGGGCTGTCAGGCAGAGCAGCCCTCACAAAGCCTGTCACACCCTCTGGGCTAGTCCAGGAGTACCCATCAGCAGTCTGCAAAACAGAGGTAGCTCAGTCAACTTTAAAATTCAAGATCATGTTTAAACAGACGCTTGCTGACTTGTGTAGCTGAGTATCATGTCGTGCACTGGCATGTGCTGAACATGGGATAATGCCGACTTATAGTGACCATTGCAAGCAGACATTTGAACCATGGAACAGAAACCCAAACCAAGGTGATGGTGGCCCCAAAGAAGCATCAATGCTTCAGCACCTTGACACAATGCTGACTGCTTGCAAGCACCCTCACCTTGGTCAGGAGGAATAGATCATTCAAGTCTGCATTGTCCTCCAAGGACTGACCGCCAAACATGACCATCTGGCTGCCCATTGCAGTGAGGCTTTGAAACTTGCGAGACACAGGCTCCTTGCCTGTGAAACAATTCAAGGCTGTTACTGGTCAGCCTATGCTTATTGCTGATCTGTCAATCCTGTCAAAACATACTCTCACGCTGTACAGCATACTTCTGCAGGCATGCAAGACAAGCTCACAAGACGTCATTGCAAACAACAGATGACTGACTGGAGCATTTCTGCTGATGTGATGAACTATCTTTGCGCATGGGTTGCACTCCCGCAGCCACCAGATCAAGGCATGTTGAGGTCAGAGCAGAACATTTGCAATGCTGTATACACCCACCAGCAATGGCAGGAGCAGCCCACTTCCAATCTGCTCCAGCCATGGTGCAGACTGCCAAGCCTGATTTATCACCGCCATACACCACCAGGTCATCAGCAATTGTGAACATGCTGAGTCCCTGCAGGTCACATCGTGTGGGCTGAGGCTCTAGCTGACATGGCAGCATGTATCACTGCAATCTCCGCACAGCAATGCATGACACTCTGCATCAAAACTCTGTTCTTTTGCCTGTGATTATGGGACGACACGCAAAACAAACTGCTTCAGCTCAAGCAAGGCAGCCCTTGAGCATCAAGTCTGCTGACGTCAACATCATTTGAGCAGGCACATTGCGTTGGGGCTGACTGCACTTGGGGCGTTTGCAGGACACAGGCTGCTAATCATGGCACACATTTGCTGCTGTGGCCAGGGATATTCAGCATACTTGCAATCAAGTGGCTGTACACACCTGGCGTCTGGCAGGCAAAGCTCCCAGCACCCGGTACTTGGTCCAGGGGTCTGTGCATTCTACAGCAAAAGGACTTCCCCTGATGCCCACAGGCACAGGGTTCAGGCCTGCATCTGCATACTCCACATGCACCAGGAAGGCGCCTGTGGCTGGAGCTGTGTAAAAGATTTCGTACAAGCCATTGTGGAGGTCCACAATGCGGCTGCCGCCCTGCATCTCCCCTTCTGCTGCTGCAACACGTACCTGCCAAACACAATTGGCCCATTGCTGCACATGCACTTTAGGAGCTGGACAGACTGTCCACCATGAATTTGATCAGCTGATGAGGTACAATTGCAGCTACATGCTGTTGGTATGACCAGCAATGCTGTGTTGCTGTTGAAGAGCTTGTGAAACATACTGCAGCATGACACATCTTGCAGGACCTTTCACTGAAGCCTCTTATCATTGAGACAAGAGGTCAAGGATGAGGCTCACTGTGAAGAGGTCGCCGCCACTGCTACGCTTGTTATTGCAGGTGTCCTTGGCCTGTATGATGAATGGCATCTCCACACCAAATACTTGACCCTGCATACATGTAGCCCAACAGTAAGCCTTGCACCGACATGCCAACTGTCACCTGTGCAACATTAGTGGTGCACCGGAATACAGCGAAGAAGCAGTTATTGTGTTTGCGTTCACCAACATTGACTGACAGTGTTGAGTTACTTGAGGCAGCATTACAAGAAACTCACTGCAGTAACTTCATGAGGCTGTAACCAAACTATTATAGGCAACCAAGTGACACCTGCACTTCTCACCTGGGGAAGCAGGCCTGGTCCATAAGCCAAGCAATTCTTGGCAGATGTGTTGGCAAAGTAGTTGAACTGGATCTTGTTGACAGTCCAGCCCTCTCCACTGATGTTGACACGAATGTCGACCGTCATTGCGCCGTACACCTCATAGTTGGGAGTCTTCACCCTGCAGTGAGGGCAGCGCAAATGAGACCATGGTCAGGTACACAGTATGCCTCACAACCTTGCGCAAGTAAGCACTCCTTTGAAGGGCTGCTGTGTCTTTATTGCATAATGCAGTTAAGCTGGCAGCAGGCATCATGGGTTTTGCCGGGACTTGCAGGAGGGCAGACACACCAAATCATGATGCAGTTAGCACATGAAACAAGTCCCGTTACAGCTGGCAGAGCAGGCAATCCTGACATAAAGTCCATAGACTTACTTGAGAGTTGAGGGGTCCACATACTCTGCATCCTGGATGATCTCACTCTTGCCTGTGCCAAACTTTACTTGGCACTTGCCATCACTGCATAGCACAAGACGCTGCTCATGCAAAGCTTGCATAAGCAGCACGGCATCTACAGCAGAAGACTGGCATGCACATATGGTGACGCTGAGGGACAGTCAGCAATGCAGGCTTGCAATTGTAATCCAGGTTTGTATATTGTCACCAAACTCACGTGAATCTAAGACCCTTGATGATAATCTCTGAGTTGCCAAACACAGGCCCAATGTCTGGCTCAACTGCTGTGCAGGCGTAGGGTGGGCCAATGATGGGGGACACGTTGACCTTCCAGGTGTCACCCAGCCAGCGGTTTGACCAACCACCAAAGAGGTACAGGCAGCAGGTCTTGATGTCAAACACCCAGGCAGTATCCTCCCTGCAGCACTCACGGCGATAAGAACCACAAGCAGAGGCCTGCTTCAAGTTCATGGACTATGCGCGCCACCAGCATGTACTATCAGAGCAAGCTTTGGTGACAAGAAGGACGTCTGCAAGCTCCTGGGCTTTCGATGGCTGCAGGTGACACATGCATGCAGCCTTGCTCAAGAGAGAACTGATGCTAGCAACACGGCTGCAGTCTGCTGTTTGTGAGTACCTTGGGCAAGGTGGCGTCCCCTGGACTTCAGGCTGATGCCAGAACTGCATGCCACAGTCCATGACCTCCACCACGTTCTGGAAATCTGTCGCGCCACGCTTGCCACCAAAGGTGAAAACCTTGTGATACGGGACACTCTCAATGTCGTCACACAAGTTGTTGCACAGCTCGTAGGTGAGGGCAGGAGGCTTGGCATCTGACTCCCAGGCCATCTTGTTCAGATCCAGCATGTAGCTGTCGCTAAATTGTGATGAGTTGTCCCTGCCTCCCATAATCATGTACTTGTCAAAGGTGGAGCTGTTGGGTGTGACTGGGAAGATGAAAGCACAGTGGTCAAAGCGAGGAGTGGGTGGTACGCCTGATAGTAAGGCTTCTTCCCAGCGCAAAGGAACAAAGCCCTCTGACAGGTGAAGGATCCACAGGTCGCCAAGGGCCCTGCCATTTCCAGCATATCCTCCAAAGACCAGGATCTTGTTGCCACATTTGGTGGCTGTGTGGTGAGCGCGGGCAGCAGGACATGGGCCCTCAATCTTGGGCTGCTCCCACTTTTTGTCAGCAACATTCAACACCCATACGTCATCATATCTGACACGACGGTTAATGCCTCCAAAAATAAGTAAACGCTTTTGGTCCAGCTGCATGCCATAAATGTCAAGTAAGCTTGGGCACACAGCTTGATACGCTCAACATTTCAACATGTGACCCAAACAAACTCATCAGCTGCAAGTAAAGCATGACTTGCAGGCTGGCTGTAAAGAGTCTCACCACAACAGCAGTATGACGAGCGCGTGATGGAGGAGGATTGTCAGCTTGCATGACAGACCACTTGCTTTCCTCCGGACTTGACACATCACAGATGTGTAGGTCATTGAACGATGTTGCTTTTCCTGTCACAGGAAGAGAGATAATTGCAGGACAGGCATGTGTCAGGGTAAGGTCACCAAGTGGTGCAGCAGCAAGCTATAGAATTTTTCTATGGCCTGAGCGTACCATCCTTGCGTCCAGAACCACCAAACAAAAAGTGTCTGCCCCCGACTGTACTGAACGAGTGTCCTGAGCGAGGCTCTGGGACCTGGCCAGTTGCGGCAGCCTCTTCCCACAAGATCGACTGCGACACACCAGAAAGAATTTCAGCGGGAGTCGTAAAATGTTGCATACCTTTTCAGCTTGAAAAGAGCACGAGGCTCACCATGCGGGAAAGTCTGGGGGTTTTACTAACAAAGTGTTCGATTTGTCTCACACCCTGGGTAAGGGCACCTGTTCCGACGCAACTTCAGATCCTGTGAGGTCTTGCTTAGCTCATTGAATCCTCTGTTACAGCATACGGGTTGCCGGACTAGGAATGAAACAAGACAGAAAAGTCAAACAAGTCAACTACAGTCACAAGTATACGGATGGGATAATACAGAGATTTTGATGAGCGTTTGTAAAGGGCGAGGAAGGTACGGAGTTCTCCGTGCTGACGGAGAACGTAGCGTATGGCTCAAATGGCCACGATGCCGATTGCAGCACGATCCCGATTGCAGCAGAAGTTACCAGCCGTGGCCAGTTCGCGCATCACCACCGTGCTGCAGTTTGTCATTGACCGCATCGGATTAGTGCACAACCACAGGAACAGTCGACGATTCTATAGGAGCAGTTTCCTGTGAGTCTCAAACGATCAACAGTCAGCTACCTTGAACGAGCTACCCGTTCGAGTTTCCTTGTCCTCGATCAATATGAAGGTCGTCGACAAAATGAACGCTGCCCAGAAGGCTGGCGAGCTGTTCTTTTCATTTGAGTTCTTTCCTCCCAGAACGGAGGAGGTAACGCCTATTTTAGAAGCATGTCGTCCCGTTCAAAGGTTGGACGTTGCGATTTCGTGCTCAGCATCGCTTCATCCTGCAGGGAGTAGAGAACTTGTTTGACCGCATGGATCGCATGGCCACCCATGATCCTACCTTCTGCGATATTACTTGGGGTGCCGGCGGCACTACAGCTGATCTTACCCTTGAGATTGCAAGCAAAATGCAGAACATGGTACGGTTGGCTGTGTTGCGATTGCTCGCAACAGTGTGCATGCAGTTTCTGTGTCAGGCACACTCATACATGCACGTGCAAAAGCAGAGTGTCATAAAAGTGCTGCCTGCTATGCCTGACGTCAGTCTGTCTCTATTATTGCAGGTCTGTGTGGAGACCATGATGCATTTAACATGCACCAACATGCCTCAAGACAAGTTGCGTGAGGCTTTGGACAAGGTATGACATTTGTGCAACCCTGGGACATGTTCTTTCCATGCCATTGCGGTGTCCTGGTCTGCACAGCATTGAAACAGCATGAGCATTGCATCTATTGCACGATGGATTTGAAGGTCATTAATGTTGTACAGCTGAAAGAAGTTGGCATCCAAAACATCCTTGCTCTTCGAGGAGATCCACCTAAAGGTCAAGACAACTTTGAGGCTGTGGAGGGAGGATTTGCATGTGCTTTGGACCTGGTGAAGTACATCAGGTCAGAATTATGTGCATACTCGAAGACCTACAATCGGGCTTGCCTGATGACGGCTCTTGTACTTTTTGTGCATGTTTCTCTATCCAATCATGCACACATCAACATGTAGGCTTGGTCATTGACTGCAGATGGTCTTGCTGGTGTTGGTAGCAACTTTTGCATGTTGTCTTTCCCAGCACGCCAACTACTGTTCCTGTCATTCAAGGGCATATGCAGATGCTGGCTGAGTAACACAGTGTTGTTGCAGCCTCGGCTGGGGTTTTGTTGCTGTCGGTACTTGGCAGGCACGTGACCAAAGTCATGCAGAACACTGACACTTCTAGCTTCTGTTGCAGCTGGTTGTTGCACTGTGATCACTTTGTACAAGCCTTACATTAAACTAGACTGTCCAGGCAAAATTGGTCAGACATTCTGTACTCATGGGTCAGATTGGTGGCTTCAGGGAGAACTATGGAGATTACTTTGGCATCACAGTGGCTGGATACCCAGAGGCTCACCCTGAGGTCATTACAGATGATGCAGAGGAGATGGAACGGGCGTACCAGAGTGATTTGCAGTACCTCAAGCAGAAGGTAAGGGATTTGCTGAACATGCTTATGCAAGCAACACACAGCCTGCATGCTGCGTACACATGGTTGCAATTTTGGATATGCTTGGTGCCGGTATAATAAGCGTGAGCCCAAAAATTGGTATGAGTACCCATTGCTCACCAGCTTATCTTGCCTGGCAGGCCTTGAAGCCTTCACCTGGAACTGCTTAAACCAGCTAGTTCTGTTCCTGTTGAAGCCAAGCTTGTAGCAGCATTTCCCCTGGCATTGATAGCAGGCTGATGGCCCTGTTGTTTTGTGCTAGGATAAAGCCAGCGTGGTGCTAGCTCTGCTGTTCCAAGCTGAAAGTGAAGTTATGTCGTCTGTAGAGTTTGGGACCAGCAAAATGATCAGGACTTTGCTGCAGGGCAAAGACGGTTTGCAACTTGTACTATGCAAATGTTTGGTACGATGATTTTGCCATGTGTGCAGGTTGAAGCAGGTGCACAAGTCATCATCACTCAGCTGTTCTATGACGTGGAGAAGTTCATCAAGTTCACTAAAGACTGCAGAGCTCTTGGCATTGAGTGCCCTATCATCCCAGGTCAGATCACCCTCACTGTGTCTACCCTCTTGGCTTGGATTTAAACAAGGAAAGCATGTTGCAGTGTACCAATGGAGCTTATATGAAGTTTGTATGACTGCGTACACTGCTTATGGCATTAAGTGCACGGGAGGTGTGGCGCGTGCAAATTTAACAATCTGGCATTATCAGTGTATGTTTTTGGTTATTCAAGCCAGTAATCCGTCAGCTCAAGTAAGAAGCCGAACTTGGTCGCAACCTGTGCTTTCGTGAACAACTTGGTGGATTGTTCCAGGCGTGATGCCCATCATGACTTACGGCGGCTTCAAGCGCATGACAGGCTTCTGTAAGACACATGTCCCCAAGGAGGTCGAGGCAGCTCTGGAGTCCATCAAAGACAATGACGAAGCAGTGAAGAACTTTGGCATTGATCTGGGCACTCGTATGTGCAAGAGGATCTTGGACTTTGGCACACCTGGTCTTCACATGTACACCCTCAATACAGAGCGCAGCTCTGTCGCAATTCTGGAGAACCTCGGTCTCATCAACAAGAGTCAGGTGGGCTCTCTGCTGCTGTACGCTGTATGTCCAAGCCTACATGTGATTGATGCATATTGTGCTCATTCTGGCATTGTTACAGTCTGTTTTAATACATGTCCTGATGTGTGCGTGTGACAGCTGCTGCATGCATGTCCTGATGTGTGCGTGTGACAGCTGCTGCATGCATGTGACTTCTTCACAGACTCACTACAGGTATGGTGTCTGCGTGGCTGTTGTGAAGAAAATATATATGGGGTTGTTCAGTGTGCCAGCTGTGATGGTTGGTACCCATGTCTGATGTGCATGTTGTGTGTGCAGTTGAACCGGTCTTTGCCATGGAGGCAGCCCACCAATGAGAGGAGGAAGGCAGAGCAGGTGCGGCCCATCTTCTGGGCCAACCGCCCCAAGAGCTACATCAACAGAACGTCTGATTGGGACAAGTACCCACAGGGCAGGTATGCTCTTCTACACAATTTTCATGGCATCATGCATTATGTGCAGGATCTTTAGCAGGTGGGGAGTAGATGGCAGGCTGGCTCGCTTGGCATGCTATCTGTGGGGTGTGGAAACTAGGTGTATGCTGTTGATGCAGATGGGGCAACGCCAAGAGCCCTGCTTATGGCACGCTGAATGATTACCAATTCATGAGGCGTCACACCAACAGCTCCAAGAGGCAAGAGAAAGCTAAACAGTGCTGGGGAGCCAGCTTGAGCAAAATAGACGACGTCAACAAGGTGTTTGTCAAATACGCACAAGGTATGCCTGCTCCTGCTCTCTGTGTGCAACCTGATGCACTAATGGCCCTATGTTGCTTCCACCGGAAGACAGCAGTTTGCATGTCTGTGAGTTGTCAAAGCTTTTTGTATATGTGTAAGAAAGCTGTCCTGAGCCAGGCATGACTCAGTGCAGATTATCTCTATGTCTTATGGGTATCTGACAGAAATCTGTCAACAGTTTTCCAGCCAATGAGTGGCTGCACTAAGGCGGCAGAACGGAGGCATTGTTTTGATTACATGGGCTTGTGAGTTGTTTATGTGGGTGCTGCTTTATTTTACAAGTTGTTGTGTGCAGGGGACCTTGGAATGTTGCCTTGGAGTGAAATGGAAGGTTTCCACAGGGAGACGGGCACCATTCAGAGCCAGCTGCAGCAGCTCAACACACAAGGCTACTTGACAATTAACAGCCAGCCACAAGTCAATGGGGCACCCAGCACTGATGCTAAGGTCGGTTGGGGTGGACCCGATGGGTGAGTAATTCGGTCAACTCAGCGCTATGATGAGGAACTGCTGCTGTCATCATTGTCTGCAAAACACGGACATTGCATATTGACATCAAGTAACGCCTATTGCATCACTACACCTTGTATGACTTAAAAACTATATTGTACATAGCTGGTCTGAGCTCTCATACTCCCAGACAATTGTGCTGCTGGAAGTTGAGATGCATACAAGCTATTTCATGCTTGCTTAAAGGTAAATCTGTCTTTGGTTTTGTAGCTTGCTGACTTGCACCCCAGCAGGTCATCAGCTCTTGTCTCGGTGAATTGGAGCGCTGCCCTGTGCTCGCATATTCACATCCCTCGTTCATGCATCAACTGCTCAAGGTTTGACTGGTCCCTCTCCAGGTACGTGTACCAGAAGGCATATGTTGAGTTCTTTGTCTCCCCTGAAAAGCTGGAAAGTCTTGAGCAGCGGCTGCAAAAGCAGTCAAGCATCACATATATGGCCATTGACAGCAAGGGCAAGGTAAGCAGCCATTTCGGTCGACGCTGCATCTGTTCTAAGCAAGCAGCATTCTGCCTTGCATCACACAGATGACACTTGTGCTTGCATATCCCCTGATGGTCTGTGACGTTTTTGATCTGCTGACCATAAAGCATCCTTGGTTTCAGTTTACCTTGCAAAACATACCATGGTGCAACAAGTATGCCTGAGCTAGCTTTGTTCACATTTCGGGTTGTTTTGCAGGTGCGCAGCAATGTAGGGCAGTCAGACGTGAATGCTGTGACGTGGGGTGTATTTCCTGGCAAGGAGGTTGTGCAGCCAACTGTAGTGGATCCACATTCCTTCTCAGTATGGAAGGTCAGCTCTCACCCACCTGTCTTTGTTGCTGACATGCTGCTGCTAGCCATCAGCTGCTGGCCAGTCTGCTTGTGGAAGATTGATTTCTTTGATTCATGTCAATACATTGGTGTAATGCATTTTAAAGGATGACTGGATGTGTGGCGTGTTGGTAATTTTGCCTCGAGCATCTGCTACAGCTGTCATACTGGTGCTGTGCATGGCACTTCTTATCTGCCTGCTTTGTCATGTTGGGCAGCAAGAGCTTGAGCTTCAGCCAGTGTACAGGCAGTTCTTAGCTGTTTGTTGTTTGGACCGATATGCAAATGCCTGTTGTGATGCTACGCAGGATGAAGCATTTCAGCTGTGGACAGAAGACTGGGCAAATCTGTATGAGAAGAACTCCAGATCATACAAGATCATTCAAGATATTGTAGATCACTGGTTCCTTGTCAGCGTGGTGGAAAATGACTATGTGCATGGAGACCTGTTCAAGGTGTTGCTGGGAACGACAAGCAAAGATGACCAGGTTGAGGAAGTCGCTGCAGCCTGGAACCCAGCCAGTGAACAACAGCAGCCTGAGCCTGAAGAAGCATTGAAGGCAGCAGCTGCGCATTAGCAGTCCCAAATATCTATGCTGAAACGTGTTTGCAAACGAATGTGTTTATGTCTGGCAGAGTGTTGCATTACCAGTCAGCCCCCTCGTATACCAATTTCCACCTGTCCAGCATCACTGAGAAGCAGAGCGCACTCAGGGCGCTGGCGGTGAACTCCGCTCAACAGTTAAACTCAGACAGTGGTGAATGAACAAGCAGTCCTGAAGTAGACCAAACCTGAACTTGGAACGCTGCCTGAAATATGGAAATGACATACTGAACAAATTTAAGTTCATGTCAGCCAGTGACACAAGCTCGAAATGCGTGTATGCCACAGCTGATGTGCCAAGAGCAGCCAGTGCAAGCCTCGGGGTAATGTGTTGCATGCTGACAGGCTGTGTAGTGTTCTGTGTGTCTTTGGTATGTGACGGATCTGTGGTGTGTCAGTAGCAGCTGTGTGCAGGCAGCAAATGATGCATGTGTAACACTAGCAACAAAAAGGTGTTCTGAGTGATGCTAGAACCCACTACATGAACTCCTTTACAGCAACAATAGTACAAAAGTCAGCAGGGGCAAAGTCAAATGAGTCGTACGTACAGTCAAAGCAGCAGAATGAGAACAGCAAAGGTCAAGTCCTGCTCATCTGTATTCTATGCTTGGCAAAGGCAGCAAGATCGGTGACCCAATCTGCAATCATTGCATGCGAATCTGGATCGGTCCGCTGTGACAGCATGCCATCAATCAACCAAGCCATCACACCTATACCCTCAGCAGCATCCAGAGTTCGAAGCTGGTTCTTGGCTTCACAGGCTTCCTGTGATACTTGATTGCTGTGCACTTGATGAACCATCTCCAGCACCCCAAGAACACCAGCATCTGCATGTGAGCCAGAAGGACCCTCAAAATCGTCTGGGATCCAAGCTTGACCAAGCTGCGCCTGTTCAAACCCATTTGCAGCTCCAGGCTCAAGGACAGGTGCAGACATTGCAAGCCGAGATCTTTTGCTGCCACCCTCAGGGTCCGACTCAGCAGATCTGCCTCTTTTGTTGCTCCTGTGGTGCCCATTGGCTGGGCCCAGGTCGCCAAGGTGCCCTGCATCACCATGTCCATATGTACATGAATGTCACAGTTGCAAAAACATCCTGCACTCGAGCATCAAGCAATCAAGCATCAGGCAAACATACAGGCTGTGAACGAGCAAGCAGACTGTAGTGACAAGTTCTGATGTGCCCAGTAACTTTACACTGGACTGACCTGCAGCAGAGCCAACCCCAAGTGGAGATGCATGTCTGCCTGCAGGCCAGGCTCCAGCTGGGCCATACTGCTGATGGTGATGGCCTGCCAGGCTCTTCTGCAGATGCATCTGGGCTTGCCTCTTGATCCCGTCTAACTCCGGACCTCTGCCGTTTGGCACTGAGCCTATACAAAGCAAAGTTTGGCCCAGAACACAGACAAGACTGCATTGACAGAATGTGCAGGCGGTCATCCAAAACCCCTACACGTGCATGTCACATATGCAGCAGCAAGTGGGTCTAGCGTGGCCAGTCTGGCAATGTGACAAAGCAGGTATCAGCCACTGCGGTTGATTGGGCTTTGACATAACACATGATGCTGCCTGTCCAGCGGCAAACAGCTCAGTAGCATTTGCAACCACATCTGAAAAGCTGCAGCTTGCGTGCACTGAGCTGCTTGCAGCACCGGCAAGACCGCAGCTGTGCCAGAGACAGAGCCTGTGGCTGGTCACACCAGCTGTGTGACACTACCTTGCTTGTGATACGGAGAGTTTTGGCCAGGCCCTATGGGGTTGGCATGTGGAGAGTATCCCTGCCTCTCCTCTAGAGGTGACATTGGTGTGTCGGGAATGGCAGCTGCACTGGCGTATCCATTGTGCTGTGCCTGCGTGAACACACAATGTGCTTGGGTGGCACACAAACACACGAGGTAGTGTGTGCAAAGCATGAATGCAATCGTGGAAGAGGCAATGTGTTGACGACACTCAGTAGAATCAGCAGTCACTTTGCATGAGATGCCATGAGACCCAGGGTATGGTGTACCACAAATTGATCGCTTGACCAGCAGCTCCAAGTATGCCATTCTGTGCAGCCAATCATTTTAAGTCTTCAGTCAGCTCATACTGTGCATTAAAGGAAGTCAGGAAACCCTACATGCACATTTGTGTGCCAGTGCTGCTGCTGAGCAGGATCCCAGCTGCTTCTGTCATCCCCAGCATACTCTCTGGGACTATCTCTAACAAACCCATTTGAGGCATACCCCTGCTGCCAAGTTGCACCAGGCTGCAAAACCCCAGACTCATACGGGGTTTGGGCAGACGCCCAAGCAGCCTCAGGGTACTGTACAGGAGCTGAGCCATATGAAGGGTGTGCAGGTGGGTATGGCATGCTGGGTATAGGGCCCTGGGACGCATTAGGGCTTGCAGCTGGAGTTGGAGCATAACTGGAGGTCTGAGAGGTTTGACCATGTGCTTGTGGATGCTTGACGGCAGGGTAGGCATCTGGCATGCTGGTGAGGTCAGCACGCAGCCGGTCATAATCTGGTTCGTCAGCAAAGTCTAGGGTGGAGAGGTAGCTGGAAATGACCTTGAGTGCATCTGCAGAACTCGGGTAACCACAGATGGATACATGGCTGGTATACGAGTGTTTCTCACTGGCAAAGAGTGATTAGCCAGACTAGGTCAGACAGGAGGCTCCACGGCTGCTGATACTGCTGCAAGTGCAATAGCAGATAGCCAGTTGACAGTGCAATCTCAAACACCAACTGCGTGCTGTAGTTGTGGTACTTGCGTTCCTCAAATGCATGCGTGACAAAGTAGCAGGAGGGACAAGTCTCTGTACATCGTGTGATCCTGTGCTGAATGAATCACTTGCACTGCAAGGCCATGCAGTCACTTATTGCACATTTTGTGCCTCAAAACACTCTGCAGAGGCATGAGAACTTGTTCTGCACCTGGCAAAACCACATTGGCTGTCAACAGATCAGGATCTATCAAGGCAGCCCGCTTCCTTTTCAGCGCAATCTCCTTCTTCTTCTGCTTCTCAGCATCCATGTGCTTGCTGTTGAGGTGCCGGCTTGCATCTTCTGCCCGCCTGTCTGCCTTGTCTTTGCCGATGCGCCAACATAAGCCACCATCCAACATCTCCACCAGCACATACAACCAGCTCCACAAGTCATCTCTCCGACCTGTACGTGCACTGTGCTGTTGTGACCAGAGACCTTGCTGGGTTTTTGCATGACACAAACCACAAAACACGGCATGGTAACAACTAATGCTAAGGACTGAAGCCCACAACAAGCATGAGGCAACAAGCAATGCAACAATGCTTTGGAGGCCTGTGCAGTCGCTGATTGCTCCAGCTATAGCTGCTGTAAACAGCTTCTGTTGCAGCAGCAAACACTGCAGCTTGGCAGGTGGGATCAATCACCTTGCTCGAGCTCTTCATGTGCATAGATGGAGGCATACGCAGTGCTGCCCCTAAAGCCCGCCCGCCCCTCCCTCTTAGGTATGACCCTCCCCTGCTCATCTGTATACCTCTTGGACAGCCCAAAGTCTATGACCTTCAATGTGCCTGCAGCATGCACTGAAGCCAATTGCTGCAGCTCAAAACTACAGCTGTCGTGCAAGTCTACGCACCGCCACAGGTGTGGACCAAGAACACAGAGCTAGGATGCATGATCATGATGGTGATGTACTCAATAGAGACGTACTGTGCGCAACTGCAAATCTGCATTTGTGCTTGGTACACTGACAACAGGTGCAATAAGCATTGGCAAGCACCGAAGAGTATGCATGCCTACTGGTATGGACATGAAAGCCATTGCGCATGTTGCTTTCAATGAGTAATGGACATGTCGCAATAAGTGTAAGCAAGCTGATGCTGACCCTCAAAATTTTCGCCACTGCTCATTGTGTAGCCTGGTGGACTGACACCAAAATTGGCTGGTTTGACGTCACGATGGATCAGACCTTTGCCATGCATTTCTTGCAATGCAGCCAGCATTGGTAGACCTGTAATACATTGCAATTTTTGTCACAGGGCCAGCCGTTTGCTTTTACCTTCACGACATGCAAAGGCAAGTTTGACAGCGCAGCGCACTGGCAGTGCTCCTGTGTATTCATAAGCATGATGTCTTAGATGACACAGGCCATCAGGCTGCATGGCAGTTCTCACCCATCTGTTTTACAGTATGGGTGCCCCAGCGCCCTTGGGGAGCCTGCAACTTGCGCAGCTCAACAGCATTGTATCCCAGAAGCTCCATCACGATATAGTCATGACCTTGGTGTACGCCATGTTCCACAAGCTGGCAAGCATGCGGACTGTCTTGCAGCTGCTTAAGCACCTGACAAGCAAAAAAGCTGCTAGGTCAGGGACATTTTCACAAGACCTTAGGTATACCTGAGTCTGACGCATTCTACCAAATTCTCAAGCTGCAAACTTGCATTGGGCCACAATTCAATACCTTAAGCTCCGCTTTGAGAGTTCTGATCCCAGGTTCTCGCTCGATCTTGACAGCAAACTGGCAGGCAGACGCAAGGTGTGAGCTTCAGAGCTAAACTAACTCGTCAAGCAGATTCCAGATGCCACACCTGAGTCGACGGAATTTCCTCACATCGCACAGAGTAAACCTCTGCAGACTGGCCTTCACCAACCTTTCGGAGAACGGTCCAGGCACGGTGTGAGGAGGTGCTTGAGTCGTGAAATCGGCTCCCTTTCGAGAAGACAGGCATGCCGCGGACGATGCGCTGAATTTTCTTGGCAGCCTCACGGCGCTGAGCATCGCTGCCGCGGCAAGTTGGCTTCACACTCAGCTGTAAGCTGAAGAAGACTAAGGCCCCTATTGAGTAACCCCTTGTTATTGTTCATTCGCATCAACATTCGCATCAACAATCGCATCAACAATCTGTCTGATGATGAACGTCTCATCAAGTGTGCCTTTGTTGAGGGCATGCATGATCCGGCACACCTTTTTTGGAGCCATAAAGTTCACAGTTGGCTCCAGGGTCAATCTGTAGGTTTGAGCATTGAGGATGATTTAGATGTGAGTACTGTTATTGGGAACGCCAAAAACCATTATGCACAGACATGGCATCAGAGTAGTCTCAGCAGTGTTGCTAGGTACCAACCCTTGCAGCCAGAATATGTCCTAGCACCTTACCTTTCAACAGTCAAGGGCTTCAAGAGCCGAAAACTCATCAGCAGATTT
>JAABUP010003259.1_pt1 | contig 28996 bp, 29 predicted proteins | sample 5559201 | NCBI WGS metagenome assembly JAABUP01 (sample SAMN10711887, study PRJNA513373) | rock metagenome | isolation source: Antarctica rocks | place: Antarctica | reverse complement strand
AATCTGAAAACTTGACACACTTCTCAATTCTGCATCTCACTCTTTCAAGCATCATATGATGATCAGCATCTCTTTATCATAAATCTCATAATTGCACTCTGCAGATGCATTCTTCTTTGAATAGTAGACATAGAGCCTTCACACATTGTTTATTAACTGCAGCAGAATTTCACCTATGCATCAATCTGAGAAATCTGTTTTCATCACAGTCATACATGTATGATCAAACAGAACTAAAATCAGCACTGAAATGAACATAGTCTTTAGCTTCTTAAAACCTTGATCAGCTTTCACAATTCACTTAAAAGATGTGTTCTTTTGTATGAGAGCCATCATTGACATAATCAAATTGAAAAAGTTCTTAATGAACTTTTAATAGAAGTTTGCAAAGCCTATGAAACTCTGTACTCTCTTTACTGACTTAAAAGCTTGTCAGTTCATGATTGTCTTCATCTTTTGAGGGTTCATTTGTACATTCTTTTCAACTTTCAGAATGAACTTTAGATACTTGATTGACTTGACTTCAAACTCACATTTGTCAATGTTAATCTGTAAGTCAGCTTCTCAAAGTCATAGTAGTACTCTTTGTATGTGATCTCAGTGCTGATGCAAAGACTCATCAGTGAAGATAAGAATATCATTCACATAGGCTGAACAAAACTCATTTAAAAAGTTCTGCAAAACTCAGTTGATATATCTCTGAAATGTGCTTGAAACATTGACTAGCTCAAAAGAAGTCATCATTCATTCATACAACTCATATCTCATATAAAATGCTGTCTTTCATTTATTCTCTGCAGCAATCTGAATCTTGTGAAATGTCACTATGACATTTAACTTGATGTATCATTGAGCTTGTTTGATGTTTTGCAGAGTCTCATATATTAATGAAAGAGAGTAATGATTCTTTTAAGTGATTTGATTCAAGTCACAATAATTCACATAGAATCAAAGTTCATCTTTTGACTTCTGTACAAATAAAACAGACACTGCAGCAGATGAGTTACTGACTTGTATGAACTGCTTATTCAAAAGTTCTGTTAATGTCTTGTGTAACATTAGTAGCTTCTCTTTTGTCATGTTGTATAAAGAACCTCAGGGTACTTTTGACTCTTTTTCATCTATCTCTTTTAGTTTAATTCAGTGATCTGTGTCTTCTCTTCTTAAGAAAGGCAATTTCTCAGTCATTGTACAATCAAACACATCTAAAAACTCATGATAATGATCAGAGAGTATAGTTCTCAGATCAGTCTTCTTTTGTGAGGTTAAGACTTTTTTGATATCAGTCATGCTGACTGAGAACACCTCAATCTTCTTCTGTTTCTCTTCTTTCTTCTGTATGAGATTTGTAAAGAACATAGCTGACATTATAACATAATTGAACTTGTCTTCAGCAGAAGCTTTTCTGTTCTGTATGATAGTTTCTGTGAATTCAATCATAAGAAAGGCTTTGCTTACATTTAATATGATCTTGTTCTGCTTCATTCATGATAAACCTAGTATAAGGTCATAGAATACTAACTTAAAGACAATATAAAAGAATGCTCTTGACTTCTGATGTCTGTTAATATCAATCTGTATGACAGCTACTTCATTTACTGATGAATTTGAAGATTCATTAAACTCTGTAATCATATGAGGTCTTATCTTCATGCACTGTAGATTGTGATTTCTAGCAAAACAAGAAGTGATCATTTCATAGAACAGACACTTTGTGTTATACAAGGTATGTGCATATGACTTCTTATTGATTAATGTTGACATAGTGAAGAAGGCACTGTTCATCTGTTTCTCAAACTTCTTTCAGCTTTTATCACATCTTATATGCTTTCAGCTGCAACTTCTGCTAAAAGCTACTCTTTTCTTGAGTTCTCTTCTTTTTCTGTTGTCTTCTTCACAGTCTCAGCAGCAACAACATTGATGACACAAAATTATACAGCAGACAGAAGTTTGCAGTTCTTAATGAAGTGGCTGTTGTCTTCACAGCACATGCATAGTCATTTCATATGATGTTCTGTCACTTTCTTCTCTGACACTCATTGTTCTCTGCATCTTTCTTCAGTTTCTGTAGCTGTGACAATGATGTGCTCAGTGGATTTTCAGTTCATGTTGTCTGTGTGAGACTGTTGTGTGATGATGATAGTTGTTGTATGACACTCTTGAGTAACAGCCTTCTGAATTGAGTTTAAGTTGTGACTGACTTGCTGCAGTAAAGTAATGTACTCATCATACAACACAGAAATTGAGATGACAATCAAAGCTCACATAGTGTTGCATCAAGACTGTTACTAAGAAATGTTTTTTTAACAGCATCATCTCATTTCAAGCCTTCTGCTTTTAGCAGCGTTCATTCAAAGGTGGTCAGATGTTTAGTGAATGGTTTTTCTTTCTGTTTTAAAGCTTTTAAGATACAAGTCACTTTTTTCTTTGATTCTGAGTCATTGTACACATGCTGAAGCTGATTGATCAGCTTCTTAATAGTCATATGATTTAGAACTTCATTCAGTTTGATACAAGTTACAATTCAAGGTGTGACTTAACTTAAAGTCAGCTCTTTCAGCTGACTGTGTAAGTATCAGAACTGCACACTGACATTGTTGTCTGACATGTTCACATTCAATTTAGCAACAATTTGTTGTAGTCAAGGTCTGAATTTCACTCTTTTTCCTCTGAATCTGAGTGGGTCAAAAAGACATTGTTTTGAGTGTCAATTCATCCTCATTGCTGCAGTGAGCTGCTTTAAAAGTGAGACTGTTTGTACAATTGACTGATTCTTGAGAAGAAGATGATGTTGAGATAGCTGTTATTTACTGATGTAGTGAATGTAAGGTTGTCTCAATTCACCACAAAGATGTAAAGAAGATTCATACAAGCCTTCATGTTCTGCATGTTCTCTTCTGTATAACTCTTCATGCTGCATAGTTCTGTTATAAATATTTGTGCTCAAGAAGAAATCTTCTCAGCAACAGTCTTTATTTCATCTGTTATAGAGGTTTTTGCACTCATTCTGCACTGATTTCAACAATTGTACAGCAAGGCCTTTAGTATAGGTCAGGTTTAAATGAGAATAGTATTTTAATGTCACAGGTTCACAATGAGACTGACACTCAATTGATAATTTCTAAATACAAGAAGAATACTATGAAGAAAAAAAGAAAAGCTTTATACAGAAGTAAGAAGATAATATGCTTTAGTCTTAGAGTCTTAGTAAGCAACTAGACCATAAGACCTTAGTATGAGTTCAACTTATGACAGAGACTGACGCTCAATTGATAATGTCTAAATACAAGAAGAATACTATGAAGAGAAAAAAAAGAGCCTTGTACAGAGATGAGAAGGTAAAGTGCTTTAGTCTTAAAGTCTTAGTCAGCAACTAGATCATAAGACCTTAGTATGAGTTTAACTCATGACACTAGCTATAAAGAACTCAATGTAACAGCTAGCTAGTGTTACAATCATACTCAGTTAGAACTAATGAGATGAGTCAAATGTAAGAACTGCGTAGTCTCTGACATGAGATGACGGTTTGAGTGTCAACTCAACTGTGAGAATGTCAAGTCAACCCCTAGCAGGTCAAGTTCACTCTTTAAGGGTTGACCCTTGTTCTATGTAGAAAGGATCATTTCCCTTATGGAAATGATCGTGTTCAACTCAATACAAGTTATCAACTACTGGTTTACCCTACACTGCACACTGAGATCTTTATATCAACAAGCACAAACCTTTAGCCTTAATATCTGAGGCATCTTAGATCAGGGCGTAACACTTTGAACATTCTTATGATATAAGAATGACAACCAGTGCGCAGAAGTCAGCTTTGACAAGTTAAGTCAATCTTTAAGGTCTTCAGCAAACAATCAATGTACTCAAGGTATCAACACCCAATGCATTCACAGATGAGAGAGAGAAGCTGTGAGCCTTCTTGATCAAGCTTGAGTTATATATTGAATTCAACCAGACAAAGTTCAGATTCAAGATGAACAAAGACCTGTTTACTGTATTGTATCTCAAAGATGCAGCATTCAATTGAGTTAACCTCAAACTGCATGAGTTCTTTGACAAGACATCAAAGAAATGAATGAACAATAAGAAATTCATATTCAGCAACTATAAGAAGTTCAAAGACAAGCTTTGAAGAGCCTTCAAGATAGTTGACAAGAAATGAGCAGCAGAAAGATGACTTCACATTTTAAAGATGAATAAGTCAGCAGTCAAGTATGCAGCAGAGTTTCAGTGAATCGCAGCCCTAATGAATTGAGATGATGACACTTTAGTATTGCAATACTATTGAGGACTCAACAAGACTATCAAAGATGAGATAGCCAGAATGAATCAACCTGAAGAGCTTCAGAATATGATCAATATCTTCATCAACATCAACAGTTGTCAATGAGAATGACGGATGAAGCATACAGAACACTACACATTAAAGGTGTGAGAAAGACACTATACTCTCAGAAGAGGTGACCTTATGAATCTTGATGCAATTGAGAAGCACTGTGAGCAGCAACCACAAGTGAAGCAAGAATGATGCATGAGCAAGCTCTATAAGTCTCAACCTTGATGAGCAGAGACTCATGAATGTTACAACTGTGAAAAACTCAAACATCTTGCAAGAACCTGCAAGAAACCTCAATAAAAGAAAAAAGAAGTTGCAGCAATGAATACATGTGTAATGCACAACGCCCTGAGCTGAACAGTCTGCTACAACAACATGTGCTGAACACATATGAGCAGCAAAGACAAAGTCAGATGATACTCACAGAAACTCAAGAAGAAACAAAACAGTTATAACACAACAGATTGATCAAAGAAATTAACTATTCTAAAGAAAGTTGAGATCAAAGAAATCAATACTCACAGAACTCAGATAGAAGAAGATTACAGTGATAGCATCTGAACAGCCTTGAATTTGAACGTGAACTCAGAAGATGTCAACAACTGAGAAGTTGACATGAGACTCAAAATGAGATATGAGCACTCTGAGAATCAGCACTGAGAGATGTGTCAACAACTGCTAGAAAGACAGCAGAAAGAGCTCAAGAAGAAAGTCAATGATCTTAAAAAGCAACAAAAAGAAATAAAAGAAGCAAGAGCATGCTTAAAACTCAATAAGTTGATGAAAGATGTACAAGTGGCAACCAACTCAGTATCAAAACAACTTATGTGAAAAAGTAAGAGTCACAAAATCAAGATCCATTTACTCACAGAATATCTGACATCAGGTGGTGATTGTTGAATCTTTTTAGAAGGCTACATGTCACCTGAGTTTCTGAAGAAAGTGAAAGCACTTCAGAACCAGATTCAGTGAAAATATAATCAGTACAAACTGCACCTGCACTCAGAACAGTATATTGAGAAAGACAGTGAGAAATACATACAACTGATCATACAAGAGGTAGAACCTAGATGGTTTCAAAACCTCTGAAGAAGAGCAAGCAACACAGTACAGTTAAAAAACTGCAAGCTTTCTCAAAGAGACTAGAGAACAAGAAGCTTTTAATGTCTCAAAAGAACAACAAGGACCATAAGATATGAGTTGACATTCAAGTTGAACGGGATAAACTCCTTCAAGCAATGATAGACTCAGAAGCAATCAACAACTATATTTTGCAACAAGTGATAGAAATGCTAGGTCTAACACTGCAGTGAGCGTCAAAGCCTATGCAGGTATATATGGTCAACAAAGAATCTGAGTGAATAGCAGACCAGGTTCATATTGAAGTCATAATACTAGGAGATTCACAGAAGTTGACATTTGATGTTCTCAATTCAATCAAGTATGACACCATACTAGAGATGCTCTGATTACGCAAAAAGAACTCAAGAATTGATTGAATCAGCAAAGAACTATACACCACAGTAGATGTGTATGAGATTTCTGAACAATCAGAAATGAGCTTATCAGAGCATAAGTCATGAGATCACAAAATACCGCTATTGAATGACAAACAGCCAAAGTGAATGCCGCTATACTCAATGAGCAAAGACCAACTCAAGAAAGTCAGAACTTACCTTGATGAGAATCTCAAAAGAGGATTCATCAAACCATCAAAGTCATTGACAGAATACTCAATCCTGTTTGTATCAAAGAAGAATGAAACAAAGCAACTATGTGTTGACTACAGACAACTCAACAAGATAACTAGACAAGACAGTTATTTCTTATCATTGATCAAAGAGTTGCAAGATCAGTTAGACAGAGTTAAGTGGTTCACAAGTCTGAACTTGAAAGAAGTCTATTACTGAGTACAAATGAAGAAAGAAGAGAAATGAAAAACGGCGTTTTGAACAAGATACAAACACTACAAATACACTGTTATGCTGTTTGAGCTTAAGAATGCCCTCATCATCTTTTAAAGGTTAATCAATGACACATTGAGAGAGTACCTCAATGATTTTGCAATTACATATCTTGATGACATTCTGATATACTCAGATAACCTTGAGATGCACTGCAGCCATGTGCACAAGGTACTGAGAAAGCTTAATGAGAGGGTTTTGTATGTGAAGAAGTCAAAAAGCAAGTTCAAAGCAAAGAAAATTGAATTCCTTAACTATATTATTCAACCTGAGCAAATCAAGAAGAACTCAAAAAAGATGAATGCAGTCAGGAACTGACCTCCGTCAAAACAAGTCAAGAAAGTACAAGTCTTTCTAGAGTTGATGAACTATTACTGAAAGTTTGTACCTAACTATGCAAGAATTGCAGAACCCCTCACACAACTAATGCACAAGAATGAGAGATGACATTGAGATAAGAAACAGAAGAATGCGTTTCACGCATTAAAGAAAAGCCTTAGCAAAACGGCACATCTGAGAATACTCAATTCAACATGCAAAAAGATACTGAAAACCAACGCATCAGATTTTGCAGTAAACGCATGCTTATATCAGATTGAAGATGAGCAACAGAAACTCATAGTCTATCAATCTAGAAAACTATCAGAATCAGAGAAAAGATATAAGATTCATGACAAAGAACTCCTTGTGATAGTGAAAGCACTGCAAGATTAAAGACCTTATCTTGCAGATACTGAAAAGCCTATTCAGATCTACACAGATCACAAGAATTTGAGGAACTTTGCAACAACAAAACAGTTGAATTGATGACAGATTCACTGAGTCAAACAGTTAGCTGATTATGAATTTCAAATCCATTACAAAAAGAATAATGAGAACAGTGAAGCAGACACTTTGAGTAAACAGTCTGATCATGAAGAAGTGAAGAAGATTCACACTGAAATTCTGAGTGAAGACAATAAGAAAATCCTCACAAAAGGCTTAGCAGCAACATACAAGGTGAAGCAAGCTCTCTTGATGAACAAAGAACTAATACAAGTATGTCACAACAGCAGGGCTGATGAACACCTTGAAGTCAAAAGAATTGAGGACCTCATACAAAGAAGATGCAATATCAGTGACCTTAGGGATCAAATCACTAAATACATTGTCAGATGCAATTCATGTCACAGAAACAAGATTCAGAGAGATAAAAGATATGATGAGGTAACACAGCTAGACACATTAAACACATCATGGGAGTCAGTTACTATGAACTTCATAACAAAGTTATCAATGTCAAAGAATTCGGCATGAGGAGTGAAATTCAACAGTATATTGACTATAGTTGATAGACTGACCAAGTACACCATGTTCATTTCATTTAAGGAAACTGCAACAGCACCAGTATTGACATACACCATACTGCAAGAATTGGTTAACAATCATGGGCTATCAAAGGAATTTATTACCAACAGAGACAAGCTGTTCACAAGCAAGTTTTGAAAAACACTCACAGCAGAACTCAAAATAAATCATAAAATGTTGACAGCATACCACTCACAGACAGATGAGCAGAGCAAACAAATGAACCAGACAGTCAAAACGTACTTGAGACACTACGTCAATAGAAATCAGAACAACTGAGTACAACTGTTGTTAACGGCACAGTTTGTGTACAACAACACACAAAATGAAACCACAGAAGAAACACCATTTTGAGCAAATTATGAATATAACCCAAAGGTATGACAAGAACCGCAAGCGCACAAATCACAAAGCCAGAAAGCAATACTAGACATTGCAGAGATCAAGAAGTTGCACAAAGATCTGACAAGCAGAATTCAACAGCAAACAAGAAGAACAACAAAGGTAAAATCTTTTGTGGTTGAAGAGAGAGTTTATTTAAGAACAAACAACATTCATATAAAACAAAGAAGCAAGAAATTGAACAACAAGAGCATAAAACCATTTGAAGTCAAGAGGGACATTAAGGGGTTAAGCTATGAGCTAGACTTACTCAAACAAATGTGAATACACTCAATATTTCATGCATTCATGCTTCAGTGTTGCAACCAATTCATACCACTTCAAATCACAAAAACATCTGTTGAACCTGATAAAGAATATGAAGTTGAGAACATTCTAGAAAAACAGATGATTAGTGAAAAAGCCCACTATCTTATCAAGTGAAAGGGGTATGACACCTCTGAAAACATATGAGAACTCACAGAAAACCTTAACAGTTGCGCAAGAACACTTCAGCGTTTTGAGAAGGGGAGGCGACAAGATTAAACTGTCAAAAGTCATTTGACATGTTATCAAAGAACTGAAACAAGGTCTCAGGCTGAGGAGTTTCCTCAACATCATCATTATCATTGCTCATTTTCTTTAACAGACAAAGAGTTTTCTGTTTAGCACAATCTTGAGTCTGACACAATGTTTTGTGTAATTGAGAAAGCTTTGCAAAAAGGTGAGCTTGTTCTTCTTCAGTTTGAAGAATCTTCAACTTCAGCTTATTGTGGACACGGTCTAGTGATTCTCACATCACACCCACACATGAATGACCTTGATGAGTACACTCAGCACATTTAAAATGCAACTTCATCATCACACAGAGAGTAAAGTGATTGAAACAATAAACACAGGAAATGTTCAGAGAACTACCAGATATAGTAATCTCTTTTGCAGCACAAAGACAATTGTCATACTCACAAGTGAGAGAAGGTTTCTGAGACATGGCTGACGTTGAGAGATTTCATTTATACCCTTGCTTAAGTAGAATTCTGAGAACAGGAATCATGAGAAGAAGAGATAGTGTTACAACCATACTCAGTTAGAACTAACAGAATGGGTTGAACATAAGAACTGCGTAGTCTCTGACATGAGATGACGGTTTGAGTGTTGACTCAACTGTGAGAATGTCAAGTCAACCTCTAGCAGATTGAGTTGACTCTTTGAGGGTTGACCCTCATTCTATATAGAAAGGATTGTTTTCCTTATGAAAACGATCATGTTCAACTCAATACAAGTTATCAACTACTGGTTTACCCTACACTGCGCACTGAGACCTTTATATCAACAAGCACAAACCTCTAGCCCTAATATCTGAGGCATCTCAGATCAGAACGTAACAGCTAGCTAGCTATGAAGAACTCAATTCAACATGTAGAAAGAACTTGTTTTAATGTGTAAAAAGAACTCATTTTAATGACTAGCTAGCTAGCTATAAAGAACTCAATGTGACAGTTAGCTAGCTAGCTATAAAGAACTCAATTTGATGTGTAAAAAGAACTTAAATTAACAGCTAGCTAGCTAGCTATGAAGAACTCAATTTAACGTGTAAAAAGAACTCATTTTAACAACTAGCTAGCTAGCTATAAAGAACTCAATTTGATGTGTAGAAAGAACTCATTTCAATGTGTCAAAAGAACTCAAATCAACAGCTAGCTAGCTAGCTATAAAGAACTCAATTTGATGTGTAAAAAGAACTTAAATTAACAGCTAGCTAGCTAGCTATGAAGAACTCAATTTAACGTGTAAAAAGAACTCATTTTAACAACTAGCTAGCTAGCTATAAAGAACTCAATTTGATGTGTAGAAAGAACTCATTTCAATGTGTCAAAGGAACTCAAATCAACAGCTAGCTAGCTAGCTATAAAGAACTCAATGTGACAGTTAGCTAGCTAGCTATAAAGAACTCATTTTAATGTGTAAAAAGAACTCAAATCAACAGCTAGCTAGCTAGCTATGAAGAACTCAATGTGACAGTTAGCTAGCTAGCTATAAAGAACTCATTTTAACATGTAAAAAGAACTCAATTTAATGACTAGCTAGCTAGCTATGAAGAACTCAATTCAATGAGTAGCTAGTGTATAAACACTGTTGCTATAGACAACAATTTATTATAACTCAGCTAATTCAGCTTAAACAGCTCAGAGCACTCAGAGCTGAATTATTGAGCTTTAAGCTAGCTTTAAGCTGAAAATTAATGCTATAAGCTTAAAAGTCTGTGCTTATGTTTGTGAGTTACCTTTTAACTTGCTGATGCATGCTCTGAGACATGACACAAATGCATATCACAGCTATACTGAGAATGTAATTGATTAGCTACAGTTCTTAAATTTTCAGAGCTTTAAATTGACTATATTTTAATATACTACACAAAAAATTGAACAATTTAAATGATTCAATTGCAATTTTTTGTTGAGTAAAAGTTCAGCAACAATATGTTATAAAGACTGACTAATTAAGTGATCAGTTGTCTGATCAGCTCACTAAATTGACTTTTGATATTTATATAATATCTGAATGAATCATGCTGAACAAAACTTTAAAGACTTTCTGATATAAGACTCTTAAATAATTCTATGTGAGTTTTTCTCTGATTAACAACTCTTAAAATGAGGTTGTAAGGTGGTTGAGAATTAGACAGATATTTTGATTAAATAGGTATTTCTATTAAAATAAAACTAATTTTATTAAGATGTATACACTTAAGAATAAACACTCAGAAATAGTTTTCTGACCTGAGACCTTCTCACATCTGCCACACAGGGGGATCTAGAGTCTTTTACACAAAGCATGATGCAGGTAAAGTGAATCTACATTGTCACACAGACGGTCACCGCATGTTTGTGCTTGTATCAAACACCGCCCGTCAACTTCAGAATAATCTATGCGGTTAGCAGTTACAATAGAAACACGACTAGAGTATTTAATTTACGGAAAGTGAGATATCTCCGCTTCCTCGCAGGGTCCCTTTGTCCTACCCTGCAATCCGAACCAATTGCGACTGCGCCGCGACTTTCCCCGCCACGGCAGCGAGAGGAAGCGCGCTTAGGATATCGAGGGCCGAGACTTCGGCCTTGAACTCACGCACGAACCAGCTGCGCAGCTCAATGGCGACGAGCGAGTCGACTCCTTGGGCATGGATAGGACGGTTAACATCGATATCCTCCACCGCGACGGCGAGTGACTTAGCCAGCTTGGCCGCAATGGCATCCCGTATTAGTGTGGCGGCGGCTGCCAGGCTAGTTGCCTCTCTCAGCTGCATCTTCAGTTCTGGTACCGCCTCGGCGCGAGCGTCTGTCGCACCGCGCGTGTCGATGTTGCGGAGGTGGGCGAATTTGGCGTCATCGATCCAGCCGATGTCCATTGCGCCGCTCCGCTCAATCATACCGCCTGTGCTTAGGCCGGTGATGATCTGGGATGGAGCAACTCCGCCCGCCTCATGGCCGAATATGGCGGTTTCAAGCAACGCATGAAGCTCATCCTCGCTGATGCCTTCGAGGCCTGAGTTCCTGGTGCGCCATGTGAGGTCCATGTTTTCAGCTACAAACCCGACGCCAAGCATCCATCCGACATCGATCGATGTGGCGGCGAGACCCTTCGCCCTGCGATGAAGCGCGAGAGCATCCTGGTAGGTGTTTCCGGCCGTATAGTTGGCTTGGCCTCGATTGCCGGAGATGCCTGTGCACGAGGATAACATTACAAAGAAATCCATATCCTCTGGCAAGCATTCGTGAAGATTTCGGCTCCCCTGGACCTTGGGCCGGAGTCCACCCGTCCAATCCTCGGCCGTCATGTTCTCAAACGCAGAATCCTAGGTTTTAAATATATAAGCAACAGACATTAATCAATGGAAAAGGATGATAAGCACAAAGACTCGAATTGACTTACTCGAAGATCCATAGCCCCTTGAATGACACCGCGGATCGGAGGAAGGTCACGTGTGCATTCTTGAATGACAGTCTCGAGATGGTCTCTGTTCCCCACATCACAGGCATACACAGTCACTCTTACCCCTGTTCTTTTCAATGCTTCCACCAGTTGTTGTGCTTCGGGCTTCTGAACACCTGACCTGGACAGAAAAACGATGTTTCTGGCGCCATTGTCGACCATCCATTGGGCAATACTCCTTCCTAAGCCTCCCAGACCGCCAACCAGTATATAGGTCGCCTTCGTGGCAAATTGATATTTCCGAGCAGCAGAAATGACCTGAGGCACTTGTCAGTCTTCAACCACAACTGACCATGGCTAAGACTGGCTTACCGGGACCATGTCGTCATCTCTTGCTCTTAACACAATCTTGCCTATGTGCTTCCCCGCTTGCATCGACCTAAAGGCTTCTTCTACACGCGAATATTCATATGCTGAGATAGGATCAACGGCTTGAATTGTTCCCTCGTTCATCAGACGGCTCACATCGGCGAATATTTTGGCAGCGTACGGAAGGTTATGCTCATACAAAGCAATGAGGTCCACCGACGAGAAGGTCGCATTGCGTATAAAGGGAGCCATGTCGAGGCCCGTATTGCCAATAACATCTTTCTTGCCTAAGTCGATAAAGCGACCAAACATGGCAATGCAGTGCCACGTCTGTATCAAGGCTTCGCCAGCAAGTGAGTTCAACACGACGTCGACCCCGTGTCCATGTGTCATACGCATGATACCTTTCGCGAAGTCGAAGTTGTTGTCGCTAACAAAGAAGATACGGTCCTCAGAGAGATGATATCTGTCCATCAATATCTTCTTGTCCTCCGTACTCTCCACGGTAACAAAAATCTCGGCGCCGAGATACTTGGCAAGGCCAATGGCCGCTTGACCAATTCCTCCCGCCGCTGCGTGGATGAGAATCGTTTCCCCAACTTTCAGATGCGCACGGTCAACCAAGCCCAAATACGCAGTGCAGTAGGCGATGGGGATGGACGTGGCTACCTCGAACGACATTTCCTCGGGGATCGGCTGAAACATGGCCGCTATATTCCTGACACAGGTTTGGTGACACCCCTTCCCCCACGTCATGAGACGGTCCCCGGGCTTGAACTTGCTAACTTTGCTTCCAACTCTGCTGACAACACCAGCGCATTCAACACCAAGGGGCCCGTCGGGGAGTTGATTCATGGCGATCATTGTGTCCATAAAGTTGAGACCAGATGCCTTGACACTTATCTCGACCTCATCTTCTCCCAAGGGCCCGGCCGCATCCACGTCATCTGCGAAATGTAAAGTACCGAGCAATCCCGGAGTGCCAATCTTTAGTTTGAGTGGACGGCCAGGAAGAGCAAAAGGGAAAGGTTTCGGCGCGAAGGGTTTGCTTTGTATGGTAAGTAGGTCATTCGTGCTCTCCAAAAGGGTCACGCGAGGGATGAAAGTAAAATTATTTCGTCGAGCAAATTCACAGTCAGCGCCTCGGGAATTTGACGGACTACACATCGAGCAAAAGATCTTGACAATCGCATCTATCGCGGAGTCATGGTCAACTGCGCAGTCAGGGTCGAGATCGAGGGTGAACAGTGTATTCGATCCAGTCTCGTAGCGAATCGTCCGCGCGAGGCCGGAGACGAGGTTTGCCTCGGGAAGGCGACCATTCATAATGTCTCCTCTTGTGAGCCAAAGGGTGGCTCGGGCGTTGAGAATCACACGTTTGACTGCGGCAAAGTTGGTTGGCTGGATATCACACAAAAGTGAACCAACGACCTCTGGAAGCATGATGACAATCTTTTCTCGAAGCTGTTTCTCGTGCGTATCACCTAAAGTACTGATGTCGAGCAAGGCTCCTAGGGTCGAGAGCCTTTGCACTAATCCGGTAGAGAGGTTCTGAAGTTGTTGGTTCGCGACTGTAGGCTTTACCACGAGAACGTCGCCAAGCGTTACTGGTGATGGTGGTGGTGGCGGTGACGGTACAGCTGTAGAGACTATGACGCTTATCATGTAATCCCTGGGGTTCTCGAAGTCACGGAGGGCGAGGTCGAGCCCGCTGAATCCCTCGCGGGTTAAAACATCTTCCCATTCCTCTACCGTTAGGGTCGGACCACATCTGCGGCCATCTGATTCGCCTGTCGGCCGTCAGCATCATAACGAGTCCCAGCAGCAATAGCTAGTTACTCGACATACCTCGCCACCAGTCCGCAAGACAGCCCAATATCAAGGTGGTCCTCGTTTGCACATGCGTGGTTTCCACCATAAGTAATCGACCTCCCCTGCGTGGCTAGATGTCAGACAAACGGTGAGGCGAATGATTCAGGTTCACTAACGGCTTAAGCAGGCTCCGAATGTGTGCCAGAGTCTTATCGACGTCCTCCATAGCATGAGACACCTGTGAGATTAATGTGAGAAAGTGCTCTAAAGGATTGACAGGGGAATTTTCGCTCGCGGCATAACAGAGGAGATCTTACGTTGGAAGCAACCACCACGTCATACGCACCCTCCTCGAAGCCCTGCTGTGTTGGATCTTCCTCGATGTTTAGTTTCTGGAAATGCATGTTTGAAGCCCAGTCGGCAAGGGTAACTCGCGCTTTGTCCACAAATTCAGGGGAGATGTCAGTGAAGGTATACGAAGCAAACCAAGGGGAAGAGTCATTGCGGCCACCGAGTGTATTCAGTAGCGGCAGCGTCAGGTTGGCCGTGGCTCCTCCAATTTCGATGATATTAATGTCCGGCCTTTTGTGGACCAGGCAGCTCATATATGCGCACAGCTGCGCCCGAGTTTGCGGATGGCCTAGCCCTCCGCGATACATGTCGTTGAGAAGGTCGTCCACCTGCATCACTTGCAAGGCTTCCACCTCCCCTTTGAGAATCGCGTCGATATGCTGTCCGACGCGGTACAAGAGCTTCCCATCAATCGAACGCTCAGACGTACGTCGCAAGAGTACATTCGCCGCCTCTTCATCAAGAGGGATCCAGTCAATGCGGCCCGGTTGATTCTCCACTTCGCGTCGTGCCATCAGATCGCTTTGATGCCGCATCCATTCATATAGCTTTCGATGGTGAGGGGCAAAGCTTTTTGCCGTACCCGGATCAAAATTCTGCAGAGTACGCTTGATGATGACAAAGGCTGCAAGCTCCAACTCCTCGAAGACGGTGGGATCGACGCGGGCTATGCTAGCCACCGCGGCGCTACACAGACGTTTCGCGCCGTCCTTCCCGAGGAGGTCGACGTCCTCCTTCCAAATCATCTGACTGTAGGGCTTCCGTACGTTCTCGTCATCTCCATTCGGAGAGTCCCCTTCTGTAACCGTCGCGGTTGCCAGCGTGGTTAACCGTGCGTTCTTGATTACAACGTAAGGGCGCTGCCAATCTTGATTAGAAACGAACACACTTCCTTCTGCATGTCGGGAACTAAGCCACTTGCACTCTGCATAGCCTTGAAGTTCGTCACCTGGCGTTGTGGTGATATCGCTAGAGACGTAAACGCTCTCGAAGTACGTCCCAACCACTGCTTGAGTGGGCATCTTGTTGGATCTCGTTAGCGCTGGTAGAATCATCTGGGTTAAGCTCTCCAAGAACGCGGTGTGGATCACATGCGGATAAACGAATCCGTGAGGCATTACTGCAGCAATGTCCGGAACCCGAGCAACACAGTACGCTTTGTGTTCACTACATCGGATCTCCGAAAGGTTTCGAAACGCTGGCCCGTACTGCATACCGATGGAGTCGAGCGAATCGTAGAATCGATCAGGATCCCAGGTGTTAGTGCACGTAGCTTTGACCTGGCGGCAACGCTGCTCGTAATGCTCACACTCGATCGCTTGCTCGCTGACGCTTGCCCAGGCCGGGGTATGTCCCTCTCGATAATGAGTCATGATCAGCCCCGAGCAGTGTTGCTGCCAGCCCAATCCCTCATCACCTTGTGACAGGATAACAAACTCGGTCCACGTGGAAGTGTTGCTTCGCGTCCCAAGTCTCCGGGGCCTGAAATGTAGCATCACTTCGATACCACCCTCCTCGGGAGGAATCAGTAGAGCCCTCTCAATGCAGACATCACGCAGCTCGTATCCCGTGACTGGTCGCGACTCGTCATTGGCCAGCTGTTGAGCTGCTTGAATAGCCATGACGATCATCCCAAGGCTCGGATACGGTATGTTCGATTGTACCTTTGCATATAAATGGTCAGCTCTCGCACACAGTTACCAGTGCTACAATCTTAAATGAGCAACTCACCTTATGGTCGTCAATCCAGGGATTCTCTGACGTCCGGAGAAAGCCCCTCCATTGCGGCTCCAGGTTACTGGAATTCGCTACAGGAGCACCGAGCAGATCTTGACGGCCGTGTTTACGAAGGCGGTGACCGGTGCTAAGACTTGGTTCGAACCAATAGCTTGCACTCCGACTCCAAGGGTAGGAAGGTAGGTCGACTAGACTTGGTTCGTTCTCAACGCTTTTGGCGTGCGGCATGTTGACTTGAGCTACATTTACCGGGTAACCTCTAGTCAAGAGCCGACCGACGGCGTCCAGCGCTGTGTGTACTGCGTCGTTATCACGGAGAAGCATTGACGTATAATCCGCGGTCAAGCTTTTCGCATCATTGACTTGTAAGGTCTCCTTCACGGGTCCACGAAGAGCGCTATGCGGCCCAACTTCAAGAAACATATCCACAAATCTCTGACCCCGCGAATGACGATATTTACTCACGCTGTAGACGGATAGGCTTATGAGAGCTTGAGCAAATTTGACTTTCGATACCAAGTTGTCTACCCAGTATTGTGGCCCAAGATCGTTCCCTTCGATGAGTTGGCCCGTAACCGACGAGAACATCTTCACGTCCGAGGTTTCTGATGTGGGCAGAATCGAGATATCCTTGATGAAGCGGAGATACATGTCTGCGATCAGTCTCATGTGTTGGGAATGATAGGCGGTTTCGACCTTCAATTTGCGCGCGAAAATGCCTTCCGAGTCGAGGATGTCGCTCAGCTGATTGATGCCAGACGCGTCGCCCGACAGTGTCACGTTAGAAGGGCTGTTGACACAGGCGATCGTCGCTCGGCCCTCTGAGACGCGGTCCAGATATTTAAGAACATCGTCTTCACCAAGTCCGGCAACCATCATGGCGCCCTTCAGATGAGGCGCAGTAGCTCGGAGCGTATCACAGAGCCTTCCGCGATGATAGGCCAACTTCCACGCCGTTTCTTTTGAGATAGACCCTTTGCAGTAAGCAGCCGCTATCTCGCCGCTTGAGTGACCAACCACCGCTAGCGGATGTATGTCCCACTGCTTCAAGAGATCGACGAGCGCGACCTGAATGGCGGTACAAATCGGCTGACTGAAAGTAGCCCGGTTGATGTTCGTGGATCGTTTGTCACGTCCGAGCTCCTCTGTGACGGCTGTCAGCTGTCTTGGGGACTATTACGCTTCATAGTTTGCTAACACGTACCGACGAGAGACCAAGCGCAGCCCAGCGATATTAAGTAGGCATCGGCTTCCAGGAGGCACTTCTGATATACGTGATACGCCCATAGCTGCCGACCCATGGCATGCCACTGAGCGCCCTGGCCGGTGAAGATAAAGGCCAACCGGGGGGAATTGGAGAATCGGAGAGGCTTGCTTATGCCCCGTTTGAGTTTTCCACAAAGCTCTGCGACCGACGAAGCAATGCAGAAGGATCTCCACTTTAAAACACTTCGTCGGCTAGCGAGCGTGTATGACAGCCTCTGTAGCAGTTCCATTTCGACCCCGTCTTCATCCTCCAAGCACGTCCCCTCCCTCTTCACCTTTGCGTGGAGGTACTCACTGTATAATTTGCATTGCCTCTCGATGCCCTCCTCATCATGTGAAGACAAAATGTATAGCCTTGGCTGTGGAGAATTAGTCTGTGTATGAGACCGGTGATTGAGTTGAACAGCAGTGGTCGGCCGTGATGGACGACTGATCGTGAGAGAACCAGGAGATGATTCCGAAACGCCGTTTACTCGGTTACCATTTATCGTGTTCAGATCCAAGTCTGGGTTGCAATGCTTCGCGTAACTAGAGGTATTGTGATGGCCCATGAGCCCCCGTGACTCCAGAAAGTGAAGGGCATCGTCGATGATAACGTGAGCATTAGTGCCTCCAAAGCCAAACGAGTTGACGCTGGCTCGCCGAAGACCAGCGGTGGGCCACGCTGTAAGCTTAGTTGGAACCTGTAATTGATCACATCAGTAAGACCACAACAGATGCCGAGATTTATTCAATGGTGAGCGACCTCCAACGTACTTGAAGGTTCCATTCATCCATCGGAATGCGCGGGTTAGCCTTCTCAAACCCCAAATTTGGGGGGATCATTCCGTTCTCTAGAGCAAGCACGGCCTTGATCAGTCCTGCCACGCCAGCTCCACCCTCGAGATGGCCGATGTTAGTCTTTACCGAGCCGACTAGCAATGGAGGCTTTGTGTGTTGAAGCCGCGCCTTTCCAAAAGTCGCGGCTAATGCCCTAGCCTCTAGGGGATCGCCCGCTGCTGTGCCGGTGCCGTGAGCCTCGCAATAGGCTGTATCGGCGAGCTCAAGGCCGGCTTTTCGGTAGGTGCTCCGAATAAGCTCTTCCTGTGCCTCCGTGCTCGGGAGGTGCAACCCCCTCGTCTTGCCGTCTTGATTGACTCCGCTTCCCCTCACCACTGCGCGGATCATGTCATTATGCCGTAACGCTGCGTCAAGGGGCTTTAGGATAACCACGCCTAGCCCTTCCCCACGTGCGTATCCATTAGCCCTGTGGTCAAAGGCATAACATCTACTGTCAGGACTCAAGAGATGGAGGGCGTCCAGTCCGATTGTCATGTCGGGAGACAATATTAGATTCGCTCCTCCGACAATTGCCTATCTGCGAGTCAGCTCTCTGAACACCATTAACCCGAACTCTCAAGAGCATGAACGGGCATTGACAATGACGTTGTCCACGCAGTCACAGCATCGATGCCTCAAGCACGGTGACGCCCAGCCCAACGCTCTGCTTACGCACCATTTCAGATTCGCCCGCCTCGAGACTTTGGCAAGCAAGATGGAACGCGACCAGACTAGATGAGCACGCTGTATCAATCGTCATGCTAGGGCCCTTGAGGTCAAAGAACCATGAGAGACGATTCGATAAGATAGACATGGCGTTGCCAGACAGTTGATACATGACGCTGTTCTCAAGGTCTTTCGTTATGTTATCTCCATAATCTCTGGAGGAGAAGTCACCGACGTAGCATGACGTCTTGCTGCCTACGACATCCTCCATCCGCAATCCAGCTGCCGAGATAGGATTTCAGCTTCTATATCGCAGCTAAAAGGCAACCAAAGCCGTGAAAGGTAAAAGCTCACCGTTCTCAAGACCCTCATAGGCCACCTCCAGCATCATACGCTGCTGAGGATCCATGGCCTTGGCTTCGTTCGGGGTTATGGAGAAGAAGGGAGCGTCGAACCGCGCGACATCGTCTTTCAGAAAATGCCCGCCCCTCAAGTTCATCTGCGCATCGTAAGCGGCTGAGTCAAATAACTAGTCCTATCATTCGGGGGTTCACCACTTACGGTGCCTTTTCTTTCTCCGTCGGGATGGTAGAAGGCGTCAACGTTGAAGTGGTCCGATGATGTCTCGGTCCACGCGCTGCGGCCTTTCGAAACCAGCTCCCAAAGGTCTTCTGGCGAGGTAGCATCACCCGGAAATCGACAACTAATGCCAACAACGGCGATGGGGGTAATATCTTCTCTGACGGAAGACATTTTGGACCCCTGATACACGTGGGCTGCTGCTCAGACAGTCCAGATGGTAGTAGATCGGACCTGGAGTTTGGGGAGGTTCTGTTCAACGTGCCTAACATAGATGAGTTTGGATTATGAGAATGTTGAGTCAGTGGTAGCAGTTGTTGATTTGTAGAGATCCAGTACAAACACGCATCGAGGCGAGCTTCTACCGTGAGCTTTTCATTCATCCTCTCAATTTCCTTCTAGTTCGCATTTGCTGATGTAATGTAGATAACCATCAGTGCATGCACAGAATACTCTAGGTAGTCAAAGACGCACGCCAGGCTTGCTTATGCATTTCGGGCTTTGGGAAGCACAAGTAATGTTGAATTCGAGTCATCAGAAGTGACAGTGTGGTATTGCTCATTTCGCAAGCGGTCCAATTTGCTTCGAGTTCCGCTTTCAGATAGAGCTTTGGTTCGAGCGCCAGTCTCAAATCAGTTTGTGATGATCAGTCGAGAGCAAAACAGCAAGCTCTGACTGGTAGCCTCATGTAACACAGCCGACTCGGTACCGCTGCAGCGGCAGATCTGCATTGTATGCCAGATTGTATGCATGGCCGATCATGCAGGAGAAATAATATCTGGTTCAAAGAGATATGAGTCTTCAGTTCACATGTCTATCCCAACCGGTAGTCCTTCTTCCACTCACATCGGCAAAACGTGCTCTTGATCTAATTTCTCCTCTTGAGATGCCATTATCTGCAGCACTTGTCGCGGACACCATAAGCTTGATCATTGATTTGAGGTTCGGATTCCACAGCATAATTGTCCTTCTCGTGATACGTAATACGACATAATTTGTACAGGCACCCTGCAGATATGTACTGCCCGAAAAACGAGATTTACCTTCCTTTTACCACACGAATCCAAGCCCACCTAAAAGCCACAAGAACCTTCCTGTGCTCAGCGAGATTCAAAAGCGAGTGGAACAACCGCCAATCTTCCTTACAAGACCCTCCAAGAACCTTCCAAGTCTCAAGGTCCCGCCGAAAGCCGAGCCCGGAGTAAGGACGAACTCAATCCTGCAGCGGCTGATGTAGCCGATGTACACTTATCGTTCAAAGATCACCCTATCAATCACCCAGCCTACGGCTGCCGTCATCTCATCCATTGCTGATTGCCCTCGAGGGATAAGGTGACCGCCCTTGTGCTCATACACCTTTGCTTTACGCTCGTTACATAATCGTAAGAGTAGCTTGGCACACTGTCGAAAGATTTCATCACGCCTGCCCATGATATGGGCCGTCGGGATGTCGATCCGTACAGAATGTGTATCCGGATGCACCTGTCTGATCCGCTCTCCAATGATCTGATCCCCATCTTGCTTCGCTCCGGTAGACTCTATGTGTTGATTCGAATCTCCTGAAGCGGACAGCTCCTGGCGGGAGAGTGTAACATCTGGAGTGTAGACTTCGTACGGGTGAACCCCGCCAATGAATATGGCGCACTTGAAGAGATCTGACGGGGGCCTTGCGGGATGGCGCTTTGCGTGTTCTATTAGGACAGACGCTGCCAATTCGGCACCATGCGAGAGCCCCAGGATGCCGTCAAAGGGGCCCTCCTCCTCCATAATCCTGTACACAAACTCGTGGCCATTGCGTACTTCCGCAGCACCCGGAGGGTATTCATAGAAGCAGCGGTGAGGCCCTGGAAACAATGCCTTGAGGTCTTCGGCCAGCCAGCATGAGAAAGGATACATTAGCTTATATCTCAAGCGGTACAGAAAGCCCTCTGATTGACTGCAAGTAGGTGACATACCGTTGGGGGGTGAGGAGCAATCGACCTCGCCTGTTGGGCAGACAAACTCGCAGGAGCTCCCTAAGCTGGTAATGAGCTCAGCTGTTGCGCCTCCATCAGTAAAGCGAACAGTGAACGTATCATGGACGTCAGAGAAGGACGCGCCACATTGCGGGCTTCACGGAAAATGAAGAAAGCTAATGACATGCATGGCTAAGACCGAGCAAAGGAAGCTAAAAAAAGCAAGGAGAAAAGAGAAGCAATCAACACAAGAGATGAGAAAAACTTGGTGCTGTTCTTACCTAGATGCTGCTCCATCGCCTGGGGAAGGCATCCACTCGATTAGCCTTGTCTGGCACACTGAAGCACTCGGACCATTCTGGAACTTTGTACGTACGAGGCCATTCATCCCCAACCCGTGCAAGCAAAGAAATCTCATTCTTTGAACTATGTTCTATTAGCCTGACTCGAGCCGCTGTTGATTAGATGAGATGTGGTAAGCTGTATATATAACTTCTCGGGACACACCTCTTGGTTCAAGATGACGTAGATAATGTCAAATAGCAGTGTTGCCGATCAAAGCACCCTAAACTTCAAATGCATATGCATACAGTATGCTTATGTGTAACGCGGATCAAAAATCGCTGCAAAAGAAGCTGGCAGCGCTGCTCAATGATGATGAGAGAGTTGTACAGAAATCATTATCAAGCGGCCATGTCAGACCCTGGCTTCAATGACCACTAGACGTCTACGAATGGAATGAAGGAAGGCGCAAGATTATCGACGAAAAGAAAGCACCAATAAACCCAAAGGATACCTCCGTCATGTTCAACTGGGATAACAGCCTTACTTATGCACAGTTGTGTGGAGGAGATTAATGTGCTGCTGTAGGAGCTGCCGAACAGTTCTGCAGACAGATGTCCTTTTCTGCTTGGTCAGATAATCTCATTATTGGCATGATAATGATTGTCAAGCTCACGATCCAGATCCATAAGTTCGTGGGGAGGAGATCTGACTCATCTCATTGTCGGCATTTTCCATCACCACCTCTACAACTAGTGTAGCAACATTAGCAGCTGCGGCTTCAGATAAGTCTTAGCACTTCTGAATTCATTATTATTGATGAGCGGAAGTGGTGTACGAATCTTAGTTCCTCAGAATCTGTAAGTTTGATATTTGTAGTGGAGGTATCGCTGTCATTCAATCTGTCACAATGTGAGTAGACATAGAAGACACGCTAGTACTTGATTCTTGCTTACGATTGATCCGCTCATAGTCCTAGCCATTATCTTCTCTTTTGCTCGTTGGCTCTATCAGTGGCTGGAGGCGGGGAATGTTGGCGAGGGACTTTGCGAAGCTCGAAATGGCTTGAGGTTTCTCATCCAGAATAGCATTGGTCATGAAGCTGTGAGGGGTCTACCGCACATTCTACGTCCAGGTACGAAATACCATGCGCTATGCGGTGGACAGATATTGCCGTGGTTGGGAAATCTAGTAGTAATAGAGTACACCTACAATGTACACAAAACGCGCCAGACCGTATCGTATGTGCAAAAGAACATATAAAGACGCCTTACCATCCCGATTTCTGGAGTATCTCCTTTCCAAGTCATCATTGAACGTCCTTGCTTCCGGAACAGTGCCCATCTGAGCTTGCTTAGGCACAGCAACAAGGACTAGTGGGAGAATCGAACTGAGCAGTATGGTCGACTCCAGCTTCAGCCCTCGACGTAGTTGACTGATCACGGCAGATTCGTTCGATTCTCACTCAGTCTTCCCATACCAGAACAATGTCGACCGACCGGGAGCAGGCGATCAGAGCCTGTTGCATCGGAGACCTGCCAACATTGCAAACGCTTCTCCACAACTCTCAATTCCTCGATCACTCCAGATTGCAAACTCTACTCACCGAGAAACGGGGTATCGATAACGCGGACGAATCCCGGAAATACGATTGTGACCAAAAAGTACTACTCAAGACGATGGTGGAGAGAGCGGCGCGGAACGGTCACACAGACATTGTTCACTACCTGATCAGCTTGTACCCGGCCTTATCGCTGAATCATGAGATCGTTCGTGCGGCAATTGGGAGCGGATCTACAGAAGTTTACGATGTCTTGCTCGCGAAAGATCCAAGCATCATCGATATGCACTTCGACCACTTTCAGTATACTCTCAGCGAGGCACGATATCTTGATCGCGAAAGATCCAAGCATCATCGATATGCACTTCGACCACTTTCAGTATACTCTCAGCGAGGCACAATACCTCGACAACGAGAAGGCTCTGAAGTTCTCGGCGTTCCTGCTGGCCAAAGGCGTGGACCCTAATGACCCTCGAGAAAGCTTTCCGCCCGTCGCGTTTGCGGCCCTGTTCTCATCGCCTGAGGTCGTTGATCTGCTTGTTAGGCACGGAGCGCGCTTGGAGAACTCCGGCGCACTGCAGATCGCTGCTCGTGTCGGGAAACTGGACATGGTTCGCCATCTGCTGGAGCTTGGTGTTGATGTGAACGAAAACCGTGAAGTAGTAGGGGAAGGCCCAGCTTTACACGCCGCGGTAGTGGATGGTCACAAAGATGTTGTTATCTTTCTGTTAGGCCACGGTGCTAATCCAGACTTACGTGACTACGAGGGTCGAGATAATCGTAAAACAGCACACATGAGGGCACAAGCTGTTGGGAACCAGGAGCTGGTTGACATTCTCGCCACGTACTCTTCAGGGATGCCGCATGCGGCGCTTTGAATGATTGTGGTGGATGTTGTAAAAGGCCAACGAGAGGATCTACAAGTGACTTGGGTACAATATAGACTAAGAAAGCAGTGTGTCTTTATACTTGGTTGTCTCGTTCATGCCTAGTCCCTCATCCTCCATGACCTACATCTCCACTCGGCAAAATGAACGGCGCCATGAATAAATTGACCATTAGGCTATTGCCCAGAACATGTACTCGCTGGAAACGACTCATGATCTCACAGATCTCTTGCGCTGAAAACCAGCGCATGTCATAGTCTCTTGAGATATATGTTTGATCAAATTCTGGATGTTCTCTACATGCCATTGTCTCGAGCAATGCTTTGCAACTTGTACAAGGTCATTGAGTCCGTTGACAGAGTTCTAAGGAGAAGATCTCACATCCAATAGTGTGACCTTTGAAGTCGATCCAGACATTTATCTGTAGATAAGAGAGCCCAACATGGTGGTCAGGCCGCATTCGCTGTTAGAAGATGTCAGGAACACATAGATCAATTCAAGATATGTGTCACCGTGATACGCTAGAGCGATCTTGTTCTGCATCTTTTGCTGTTCGCATATCACGACCTAGAAATTAAACGATAGTGATAGCATGTTATTCTGATCCGTCTTTTTGATCCGTGGACTTCAGTAGGGATAATATCGGCAGGTAGAAAGCGGTACCTGATTGGTCCTCTTGTGTATCCAGTTGTAGATCCTCCACGCTCGTCTCTCGGAAAGTAAACGGCCGATATATGGCGCCGTCCACACCGTCTACGTATGGGCCATTCCTCTCTGCATCTAGTTAACAGAGCACTTAAGATTAATTGCTGAAACTTGGTAGCAAGATTGAACAGATAATATACAATGTACCTGTTGAAATTTGAATAGATACATATACTGTTGCGGGTGTAAACAAGCATTGTTTCTATTTCGCGGTGCCACGGAATCTTCACACGAGCCTCGGGCGAAGAGTGATCATGTACTGATTGCGGCACACACTCGCACCGAGATCCGCCATCACAAAGCTCACGTTTTCAAGCCCGACGTCCTTTCCAGAACGCCCCTGATAGTTTCCAACATGTCTATTCCACCCTATGCCTCGATCATTTGAAGACCCCAGCCCTCCTCATTACACCCTCGAAGTCCTGCATCATCACACCCCTATTTACCCCGCCTCCCCCATTCGCCTCTAGAATCATATCCTTCATCACATCTTCCGACACATCCTCCTTCAATTCTCTTGCTATTCTCCTCAAGTGCGCCATCGTGATCGGGCCTTCTCCACCACCGGTAAAAAGTCTGAACGCTGTCTCGATCTCTTGGGAGATGCTATCGTCAGAGCGCGAGTGTAGTTTCAATGCGCAGACTGTAACGAAGGAGGCATAGGTTGCGAAGCCTATGGACATAGGGTCGACTGTGTCGATGATATCGTTCATTTCGTCTTGATCATTAGGAGGAATTCCGAGAGCTCTGAAGATGACCAAGGCGTAAGTCAGCCAGCAGGGTTTTAGGGACAATGTTTCAAGGAACCTCGTACATAATCGCCTTTCGAACGTCTTGTGTAGGAATCACACCCTCCTTCTCGTTTTCATAATCTTCATGTGGTACGGAAAAGAGGTGGTAGGCTTCTTTGATCTCGGCTTCTTCTTCAGCGGAGATATTGTTTTCTTTGGCGAGTTTGGACTGGCGCGTCTTTTTCTCTGAACCGGCTGCAGAAGCTGGAGGACGGCGTTTTGGAGGCTGCGTAGACGACCATATCAGCAAAACCTATCGTGAGAGCAGGACAGACGCATCGGTTACCATCATAAGAACGATATGTGATGGTGTTTTGCGGCAGTGACGTCGTTGTTGACAACGGAGCGCGGGAATCTTGCCTCCGAAGGCGGTGAGCAGGTATGATCCCGCAGAGCCGCTAATAGAGCCAAGGCACCAGATTGCTGACGCGCCGTTGCCACATCTTTCAACACTCGTATATCAACATACACTCCAAAACCTGATTTCCTATATGCTACTTATGTCTAAAGTCGCTCAAGAAGTTTTCATATACTGCGGAGCGCCGTAAAGTCTACTCTATTCAACTTGCCGCAAGCTTGTCGAAGAACAGGATGGAGGTACAACTGTATGTCTACGATCTTTCAAAGGTGTGAACATGTAGTTTATCTTTCTATGATACGTTTGCTGATAGTCATGGACTAGGGTCTTGCCAGATCAGTAGGTTCATCAACTCCACGCCTTTGTTGTTCTACGCTCACTGTAAGCAGATGTCCCCTGCGCTATTGGGGATAAATATAGACGCTGTTTACCATACCGCCGTTGTGTTCGGAGGCATAGAGTACTTCTATGGTGCTGGAGTGCAGACATGCTATCCCGGATCTACCCACCATGGAAGACCTATGGAGGTCATATCCCTCGGGACCACAGACCTACCCCTTGATGTGGTCCGTGAATATCTCGAGTCATTGAAGCAGATCTACACCGCAGAAGTAAGTTCGATCGAACCGTCGAAGTCGACTTGCGCGAAGCTGACTTCAATCCTCGCAGTCATATGACCTCTTCCTCCACAACTGCAACAACTTTTCGAACGACTTTGCCATGTTCTTAGTTGGGAAGGGAATTCCAGATCATATCACTTCTCTTCCGCAGACCGTCCTCAACACACCCTTTGGGCAGATGCTGAAGCCTCAACTCGATGCTGCGATGCGTGGGATCACACAGGCACCGGTACCCCGATCTGCAGCGCCTCAGCAACGGATCAGGCCAGTCCCGACCAGAAACGGCACCGCTACAATACCCCACACGCCGATCGTCTCTAACGGGACCTCTCCGGGACTAGTGGTAAACGGTCACGCCACGGTCGCTTCCGTACCTTTTGTGGGCACGGTACATAACGTTACCAGTGTGCGAGAAGTGGAAAGCCTATTGGCATCCGCCAAGAAATCTTGCGCAGTCATTTTTTTCACCTCATCGACCTGTGCCCCTTGCAAAATTGTTTATCCAGCATACGATGAATTGGCCGCAGAAGCTGGTAACCAGGCTGTCTTGATAAAAGTTGATCTCAATCAAGCCTACGACGTGAGTGCGAAGTACGGCGTCAGGGCTACACCTACGTTCATGACGTTTCTAAAAGGCGAGAAAGAGAACGAATGGTCTGGAGCCAATGAAAGTCAACTTCGAGGCAATGTCCGCATGCTCATTCAGATGGCTCATCCACCACATCCGCATATAAATCTCAAACTGCCAAAGCTTCAAAGTGCCAACCTTAAGCCCGTCACATACACTAAGATGCCTCCGCTCGACAAGCTGATTACGAAGATGGGCGATACCGGCAAACTCGCAACTGTGAAAGATGTGGAGAATTTTATTGTTCAGAGAGAGACATCCGGTGCCAGAGAAGCACCCCTACCAGACCTTGCAGCCTTCAGCTCCTTTATCCGCTCATCCACCTCCATTCTACCTCCCGAACTAATCTTTACTGTCGTTGACCTACTCAGAATCACCCTCGTTGATCCACGAGTCAGCGGCTACTTTGCCGAGGAGCGCGACCACGAGACTGTCGTTCCTCTATTCAATTACGTCAACGGCCTGCCGAACTGTCCTTACAATCTGCGTATAGTGACGTTGCAAATGGCCTGCAATCTCTTCGCCACGCCTCTATATCCACCGCAAATTCTAGGGTCCTCCATACTTTCAGCACCGACTGTCCAACTAGTCTCTGCGAGCTTGCTGGACGACAAGCATTCGAACGTCCGCGTAGCAGCTGCATCACTTGCCTTCAACATCGCCGCGTATAATCACAAACAACGTCTGGAAAGCGAGTGCGAGACGTTCCCCGAAAGCGAGCAAGTGGAGCTCGTAGCCTCCTTGCTCGAAGCTATAGGCGCCGAGGCCGAGAGTGAAGAAGGGCTTAGGGGTTTGCTCCTAACTTTAGGACTGCTGGTTTACTGCGCTCCGGTTGACGGAGAGGTGATTGATATCTGCAAGGCGATGGACGCGGCGGGTACTGTGAAGGCAAAAGTGGCGAAGTTTGGAAACGAGAGTCTTGTTAAGGAGATAGGAGTGGAGCTACTTGGCAAAGGACTGTAACACTTAACTGGATAGAGTAGATTTCTTTGTTGGTCTTCGTACGAGCTAGCTAGCTATCCTAGACACCTTTCCAATGGATTCAGAAGACACCAGCCAGCTAAGATCACGCTCGTAAATTTCCAGACAAGACCTAATACCATTCATGCAAATCCATCCATAGCACGCCGTTCACACAGTCCAAGGCTGATGATTGCAAAACATCCAAAGCCTTCCTAATCAGTCCCTCAGGTCGACGAGATCAATCACCCATCATGTTTCCAACGCAGAGGTAGTTAGAACAAGACGAGACCCAATAAAGATCACGCTCGTAAGCTTTCACACAAGCAAGACCTAGTACCGCCCATCCATCCATCCAGAGCACGCCATTGATCGATTTCGCAGCTGCTAACAGCAAACATGCCAATCTTGTTGATTAGTCTCTCGGTTCGACGAAATCAACCCACTCGCTCTTCTTCCCCACGCCCCAATCTTTCTTGAAGCCTGCTACAAGGTCGCCTTCCTCCTTGCCATCTTGCCCTTTCTTCCCATCTTCCTCTTTCTTGTCATCCTGCTCCTCCTCCGCAAAGTTCGTCCACTCAGCAAGTTTCGCACTCTTCTTCTTCTCCTCGCGCTCAGTCTCCTCTTTCGCCTTAGCGGCAGCAACGACCTCGCTGAAGCCGGCATGCTCGGAGTGTTTCTTGTAG
>JAABUP010003257.1_pt1 | contig 29009 bp, 25 predicted proteins | sample 5559201 | NCBI WGS metagenome assembly JAABUP01 (sample SAMN10711887, study PRJNA513373) | rock metagenome | isolation source: Antarctica rocks | place: Antarctica | reverse complement strand
GAACCGCCCCGCCAACCCGACCGCGGTACTGGACTGGTCAAACTGGCGACGACGCCACCAAGCCCGCGCAAAACGATCCCACTACGCCGCCCACCACGTGCCACCATAAGTGCGGCTGTAGTACTAGGGCGTGTCGCTCAAGTGAACGCTGTGACCTGCGGGATGGTGCGGGTATGTCACGTGATGAGGTGTTCACCGAGGAGCAGTGGGCTCGGGTAGAGCCGTTGTTGCCGTCATCGAAGGGCAAGCGCAGCAGACCTTTCCGGGACCATCGGCAGGTCCTGGAGGGGATCGTGTTCCGGTACCGGACGGGCTGTGGGTGGCGGGACGTGCCGGAGCGGTTCGGCCCGTGGAAGACGTTGTGGAAGCGCCATGCCCGGTTCAGCGGCTTTGGGGTTCAACGTTGAATGCGCGTGGTTCTTCTCCGAGATCCGTGCGAAGAGCTCGAAGCTCGTCCCGCCGTAGCGGTGTCCGTACTCCATGCCGATCTGCGCGAACACTCCCGGCATGGTGTCAGTACCGATTCGTCCGTCCAGCGGCGTTACGGCTCCGAAGCGCCCAGTGGGTTTCCAGGCAGCACCCTCCCCACCTCGCGCCGCGCCGGCGAGAAGTCCTGCCCTGCGAGCTTTTCCACGCCTACGGCCATGGCGACGTCGGCTTCACCGCTCTTTAGCGTCATGCCGGCGACCCGCAGCGCGGTAGCGCCGGTCGCGCAGGCGTTCGCCACGTTGTAGACGGGTACGCCGGTCTGCCCGATTTGCTTCTGCAACAGCTGCCCAATGCTTGCCGAGGCGCGCATCAGGTTGCCGGCCGCGAGGGCTCCCACGTCGTGGATGGTCACGCCGGCGTCGCCCATCGCGGCCAGGGCGGCTTCCGCTGCTAAGTCGATCACATCCGAGTCGGGGTGCTCGCCGAACCGAGTCATCGAGATGCCGAGAATCCAGATGTCGTCCGCCATGTGCGCCTTTCCAGATCTGGGATGAGTGCTTGGTCGTGGGATCAGCTGAGCGGAGCAAAACCGAAGCCGATGGCCTCCACGCCATCAGCGTCGAACCCGAGTGAGAAGGTCGTGAGCCGGACCGGCATCCCGGTGTGGATGACCGCCGGGTCGGGCGCGACGTCGACGATGTTGGCGCGGACGCTGGTCCCGCCGCAGTCAATGACCGCGGCGACGAAGGGCACAGGTACGCCGGGCGCGGCGAACGCGACGATGGTGAATGCTGACACGGTGCCCTCGGGCGGGACCGCCACCGAGCTGAAGGACAGGCCACCGCAGTGGGCGCAGGCGTTGCGCCGGTCAAAGTAGCGGGCGGCGCAGTCCTCGCACTGCTGCGCGTGGAGCCGTGGCTCGCCGTCGAGGTGGAGGTAGTCGACCAGCGGAATGGTAGTGGTCATGGGGTCCTCGCCATCATGGGAGCTGGAGCCGGATCTCGATGAGCGCAACGTAAACCGGCAGGGTCTCCGCCCAGACGGAGAAGCGGGGGTCGTGGGCGCGGCCCAGCCGGTGCAGTTGGGCGCCGACGCTGAGGATGGCGGCGAGGCGGGCCATCGCGAGCCCTTCCCAGCGGGGCAGTGCTATGGCGCGTCGGCCGGTTCCCCGTTGCCAGGCGTCGACGACCTGGTGCCGGTCCCACCAGCCGGCGAGGCTGAACCCGGCCGTGACCGCGGGTGTCACTCCGTCGGGGAAGTAGGCGATGGTGTTGCCGAGGTCCAACATGGGGTCGCCGACGCTGGCGAGCTCCCAGTCCACGAACGCGGTGAGTCGTCCGTGGTGCCACAGGCAGTTGGCATGCCTGGTGTCGCCGTGGACGGCGGTAGGCGGCCCGCTGGTGGGGGGAGGGTCAGCTACTAATCCCGAGAGAAGGTCGAGCAGAGCAGCGGGGGCGGCTGCCCCCGCTGCCACGTCGAGCCAGTGTTGTGCTTCCTGCCGGGGGGTGCGGTGCGGGACGCCAGGCATGGCGCTGAGGGGGATGCGGGTGACTGCGGTGATCGCCTGCAACCACTGCTCGCACATGCTGTCGCGGGTCTCGGGAGCGGCGTCGCTCAGCCACCCGGGGACGTCAGGGTGGTCAAAACTCACCCCGGGCGCACAGTCCATGATGAAGAACGGAGCGCCGGCGACCTCCGGGTCCCGGCAGAGCTGACGCACCCGCGGGACCGGCGGACCATCCGAGACGCGACTGACAGCGTGCAGGAGCGAATGCTGGGCCGCCATGTCGTAGGGCGGAAGCAGTCCTTCGTGGCTTGGGGGCATCCGCAGCACTGCGTTCAGGCCGCGTAGCAGGTAGGTCTCGTTGCTGTGCCCGGCGGACAGGGGGACGACCTCAACGAGGTCGTCCCCCTCGGGGAGCCAGCGCCTGAGCGCGGCGGCCAGGAGTAGCGGGTCACGGCCGAGCCGCACCAAGCCCTCGGCGTTTGCCTGGCTCACAGGAAAGCATCCTGCTGGCTGAGCCCCAGTGCCGGCCAGGCGCCACCGACGAGGGTCTCGTGCACCCCGATGCCATGATCGGTCCCGTCTGGACCCTGCCACTGGGCCGAGACCACGGCATCGCGCAGCTGGTGGATGCGGCGGACCTCGGCAGGGTCGCTGCAGTCCGGCGTGTGCTCACTGTCGATGCGCAGGCCGCCCTGCCAGCTTCCGTGGTGCTGCCCGTCAAGCCCGAGGTAGAGGCCCTGCCCCAGGTGGAAGCCGGTCTGCCCTATGACCGTGAGGTCGATGGTCGACACGGTTCCTGCGGTCCTCCCGGTGGTCCGGGTGACGTGCAGCCGTCCGCCGGTGAGCCGTCGGGTTTCCGGGTGGAAGGTGAGGTCAGGTCGGACGGCGACCCGCTCGAGTGAACCGTCGGTCTGCACGAGGTGGCCGGAGGAGTAGAGCGGCGTGTCGGCCAGCAGCTGCACGTAGTGGTGCAGCTCGTAGCGGCTGCCGTCCGGTCGGGTGAACAGCAGCGGGGACCAGCTGTACAGCAGGGGCAGCGTGGTGGCGTCGTAGCCGGTGCGCAGGTCAGGGGTGGGCACACCGACGTCCCCGCGGATACCCCAGCTGTGGTCCCGCACCGCCGTCCAGCCCGCCGGGTCGATCAGCTGACGGACACCGTCGAGTTCGAGCCAACCAAGGGGGTCGGCGCACTGGTGATAGCGCAACAGATCGCTGGTGGTGCGCAGCCCACCGAGGTCCTTCTTGCGATCCCGCTCTTCCAGCAGCGCCGGGGTGGCGGCGGTGAGGACGACGTCGAAGGCGATGCGGCTGTCGCCGACGGTCGTGTGGTCCAGCTGGAAGCGCACGCGGTGCATCGGCTCGATGACGTCGTAGCGCAACGGGCCGGCGTCAAGGCGCTCCGGGTCCGGCCACAGGTCCCGGCTGACGCGGGTGGTCCACTGCTCGACGCCGCGGCTGATGCCCGCGAACCCGTCGAGAACCCCCCGGTTGTGGTACTTGCCGAGGCCGGCGTCGAGCTGCAGCGAGCCGTCCCGGCGGCTGACCACCCCCCAGGTCTTCTCCGTCCAGGCCAGGTCGCTCTGGCTCACCGTGGAGAAGGTCTCAGCGGTCTGATGGCACAGCAGTTCGTCACAGGCCTGCAGTCCCTGGCCGTGTGCGACGAGGACGGTGGATCGCCGCGGTCGCGGCGTGACCGGGCGGGCTGCGGGTGTGGGTTCGTTCTGCTCCGCCCAGGTCGCCGACAGAGGCAGGCGGACCAGCTCCCGGAACGCGGGCGAGGACACGCGCACGGGTGGATCGTCGGGGATGATCTGGGAATTGTGCAGCCGCGGGAGCAGCTCCTCGAGCGCGATCCTTGCTTCCAGCCGGGCCAGCCATGCACCCATGCAGAAGTGTGGTCCGAGACCAAAGGCTAGGTGATCGTTGTGTGGACGCACGATGTTCAGCCGGTCGGCGTTAGGGAACGCGGACTCGTCGCGGTTGGCGGAGCCGAACATCAGCATGACTTGTTCGCCCGCGCGCATCCGCTGCCCGTGCAGCTCGACATCGCGGGTGAGCGTCCGAGCGAACCCCTGGATCGGGGACTCCAGGCGCAGCAGCTCCTCCACGGCGGCGGGGATCAGGCTCGGGTCTGCCCGCAATAGCTGCAGCTGGTTCGGCTCCTCGAGCAGGCGTAGCAGCCCGACGGACAGCAACGACGTCGTGGTCACGTTTCCCGCGAGCATCAACAGCGTGCAGAAGCTGATGACCTCGGTGCCTGACAGAGCGTCGTGGTCGGCCGCGGCGGCGAGTCGGCCGATCAGGTCGAGTCGCGGACGGTATCGGCGGGTGGCGAGCTCGGCGGTGAAGAAGCCGACGGCCTCCATCGCTACCGACACCATCTGCGGCCCGATTCGCTGCGCCGGGTCCGCGTCCCAGGAGTAGGCGTTCAACAGGTCGGACCAGCGCTTGTAGTCCCGCCAGCGGTCGGGGTCGATACCCAAGTAGCGGGCAACCACCCGGGTCGGAAGGGGCGCGGCGAAGCCGTCGACGAGGTCGATGACCGGCTGGCCGATGAGCGCGTCGATGAGCCGACGGGCCTCGGCGCGGATGTCGTCCTCCAGCGCGGCGATGCTGCGCGGGGTGAACTGCTGGGCCAACAGTCGTCGCAGCCGGGAATGGTCCGGCGGGTCGGTGGCGATCAAGGTAGTGCTGCCGCCTTGGGTTCCGAAGGCCACGCCGTAGGAGCTGGAGTAGGTGGCGGTGTCCTTCAGCGCGGCCGCCACGTCGTCATAGCGCGACACCAGCCACACATCCGGGGCGCGCAAGCGCAGCAGGGGCGCGTGCGTTCTCAGCTCGGCGTAGGCCTGGTAGGGGTCGGCCTGGATCAGCGGGTCGTAGGGGTCAAAGGTGACTGGAAGCGTGCTGGTCACCGGGGACTGCCCGTCTCCCGCGGTCGTGGGACCGCTGCCCCACGGTCCGCCGACCCTGCCAGGTCGGGGTCCAGGAGCACAGCCCGGGCCCAGATGTCGGTCAGAACCTCCGCTGATGCCTGCGGGCTGGGCTGATGCTGCGGCGGGTCGAAGGAGAACGTGACGTGGCAGTACCTGTCGACCATTCCGGTGAGGGCCCGCGCGCAGCTCTCAGGGTCGATGTCGGGGCGCACCAGACCTGCGTCGATACCGCGGGTCAGCTCCCTGGTGACGCTGGCGATGAGCAGCCGGGACAGCTCCCGTCGCAGCTCGGCCAGGACGGGGTCGGTGAGCGTCACCTCTTCCCAGACCGCCCAGAACGGGGCGTCCTCCGCGTGCGCCTTCAGGTAGGACAGCAGCACCCGGTGGATGCCCTCACGGCCCTGGCTGACCCGCCACGTCCGATCCGGATCGGCAAGCAGGCCGCGCACGGAGTCCTGCACGAGGTGGGCCAGGATGGCGCTTCGGTCCGCGAAGTAGGTGTAGAAGGTTCCGAGGCTGACACCGGCCCGGTCTGCGATCTTCGCGACGGTGGTCCCGTGATAACCCCCGCTGGTAAACGCCTCCCGGGCGGCAACCAGCAGCGCGGCGCGGGTCTGTTGACCCCGGTGTCCCAGCCGGGGTCCCGCCTTGGGCTCCCGCCGCGTGGGCTCAGCCGGGGCACTGGTGAGCAGGTCTGACATCGCGGGAACAACGGTCACGGGAACCTCATCTCAAACGGGGGAGATCTCGGGGCGACGGCCGGCCGGGCTCACTCGAAATTGCGTTTGAACGCCGATTCCTCCGTCGTCGTGCCGTTAGCGCCCCCGTGGTACTGGTAGACCAACACGCCGTCGGAGCCCCAGTGCTTGTCGGGGGAGAAGTTCAGTACGTCCTGGGCGTTGCCCGTGTAGCCGCGCAGGTTCGCGATCTGGTTGATCCACGTCGAGGCTGTGACCGGCTGATTGGTGGGGATCCGGCGGAAGACCTCGCTGGCAACACCGATGGTCTCGCAGTAGTTGGCCTGAATCGTGGTGAACGGGATGCCCTTGGCCTCGATGACGGCCCGGCAGTGAGAGTTCGTGGGGGAGGAGGGAATGTGGTTCTGAGAGATGCCGCGGGTACCATCAAAGTCGCTCGTGTACAGGCTGCTGCCACTGGTGGAGTCCATGGCACCAATCGAGGACAAGGTGTACTTGATCTTTGCCCCGCTCGCGGTGGTGTTCTGTCCCTGCGAACAGTTCATACCGAAACCAATCGCCACCGGATTGTCCACGGGAAACTCTGCGGTGACGTTGTTCTGCTTGAACTGATTGATCCCCTGCTGGCACTGCAGTTGGGCCGTACTCGTGTCGTCGCTGGCAACAAAGGTCGTCACGATGTTGATGCCGTACTGCGGTCCGAGCTGTTGCAGCAGGTCACTAGCAGCCTTGAAGCCGGGGTGGGCCGCAGCCACGGTGATGGCATACCGCTGGCCGGTTCCAAGACTGGGATCCTTGGCGGCGAACTGTAGCCACTGGGCAACCATGTTGTCGGTGACCTCACCGGTGATCCAGTAGTACGGCGAGTCCTGCTCGAGCTGGGCCTTCGTGGCGTTGTCCTCGCTGCTGTAGCCGGTGTCCAGAACGGGTCGGCCCGCGTGGGCTACGCAGTCCGGGCCGCCGGGAAGCGCCTCGTCGATGACCATGAAGACCTTGCTGCCGTTGACGAGACTGTTGCAAGCCGCGGTGCCACCGTTGGCTGACAGCGGGTTCGTGTCACCGACGATGATCGGGTTGATACGCCGGCCGTTGAGGCCACCATTGGCATTGACATCGTCCACGATGGCGTGGATCGCTAAATCCTCCTGCTGATCGGTGGCACCGTACTGGGTGTACTGACTGGACGGCAGGATGATGAAACCGATGTCGACGTGGTCGATATAGACGCCCTGGTCGCTCGCCGCGGTCTGTGCCTGCACCTGAGCGGGGGGGGCGGCCGCGACCGGGGGGGCGGTCCCGCCGCCTGAGGTAGGACGGGTCCCTGTCGCCGGGCCTGTTGCTGGACGGCGTGTCGTTGGACGGCCTGTCGCGCTACCCGATCCCTTGGGCGTGACGCCCGGGGCGTTCTGTGTAGCAGCGCTGCCGGTGGCAGCCGGCGCGGTTCCTGCCGGGACACCGGCAGCCGCACCCAGCGGTCCGGGCTTCGTGGCGGACGTGGTGGACGTGGACGCGGTGACCTGACCTGGTTGGCGGGCCGTGGTCGCGGCCGTCGTTGACGTGGCCACCGCACCGGGTAGCGGAGTCACGGAGAGGGGGCCGCCAGCCAGCGGAGGCACCGCCCCACTCAGGGGTTGGGAGAAATTCACTCCTGGTGCCTTGGCGTCGTTGGCGCTGCCGGCTGAGGCGATGGCGGCACCGAGCAGGCACACCCCCGCGGCGCCCACCACCCCCGCCCGGTAAACGCGGTTGAGCTGCCGTGGGCTGCTGGGAGTGGTCATGAGCGGGCTCCTCCGGCGGGTGCGTCCGGGAGGGCGGCGTTGCCGCTCCCGGGTCGGACGGTCGTCAGTCGTAGCGGCAGCCGGTCACCGTAGGCCGCCAGGAGTCCGGCGATCAACGGGAGCAGCAGCAGCAGCAACACGGGCAGGTGGAGCGGAACGCTGCGGGTGTTCACGGGGAACGCCACCGGGTCAACTCCGGCGGCTGCCGGGTCAGCGAGGGTCAGCCGTGGCGCGTCAGCGGCGGGAGGCACCGGACCGGGCGGGCTGCTCGGCTCGGCCAGCGAGGTCACCGGGGCTGGCCCAAGGGCGATCGCGGCCGGAGCTGGCACGCGAGCGACCGCGGCGGAGGTGGCGGTCGGTAGTGGCCCGGGAGTGGGTGCCAGGGGACTGCCGGTGGCCGCAGGTCGCGCAGGCGTGCTGGCGCGGGCGCGGGCGCGGGCGGTCGCTGCCGAGGGCTGCGGCCGGGGGGACCTATTGCCGGTCAGAGTCGCCGGCAGCGGAGGCAGCGCTCCCGGCTGGGAGCCGCCGACGGTGCTGTAGGGCAGTGCGGCCGACCCGTCCAGGAACGCGACGGAGTAGGTCTGCATGCCACTGGCCTGCGGGACGATTCCGATCCCCGGACTGCCGGGAGCCGTCAGCTGGGCGCCCAGGGAGGTCAGGTCGAGAGTCCAGGTGCCGACTCCGTCGGCTGGGTTGACGACGCGGCGACCGAGAATGGGGCTACTGGGGCAGGCGTAGGTGACGGTTGCGTCCGGCTGATCGGGAGCGGGTGCCTGGGTCAGCGGGCAGGCCGCAAGTACCGCTGTGTCGGCCATGACGTTTTCGGTGTCGCCGGTGTTGTTCAGTTGCAGCTGCGTTCCCGTCCCCGGGTCGTCCTTGATGACGAGCATCAGGCTCGTAACAGTGGCCCCGCGCAGGTCCCGAAAGGACAGTCCCAGCGCCCCGAAGGCGGAGGTGGAGCCGTTCTGCGCATTGACATAGACGTGGGTGTTGGGATTGCTTCCCCGCGGCGGCAACGACCGCGGTGGCTGCACCGGGATCCCATCGACGGGGTAGGCCGGGGGAGTCACCGGGGTGGTGGTGCTTCCAGCGGCTGTCGTGCTGGGGTTGCCGTAGAGGATGACCATGCCGACCGAACGTGTCTGCGGATCCGCCGTCGCGGCGGCGAGCGCTCCGGCCGCACCGGCGCAGCAGAGCAGCCCGGCAGCAACGCCCACGATCAGCCGACGCGGTACCCGGCGGTTCACGCCGCGAGCCCAGTGGGGAGCGTGCCGCCGAAGTAGGCACGAACCACCCGGTCGTCGGCGACGACCTCGGCCGGCAGACCTGAGGTGAGGACCTCCCCGGCTTCCATCACATAAACCCGGTCCGACAGCGACATCACCATCGGCACGTCGTGCTCGATCAGCACCATCGTCACTCCCGTCTCGCGCCGAATGTCCCCGAGCAGCTCTGCCAGCGCTTCCGTCTCTTTCGTGGTGATCCCTGCCGTGGGCTCGTCCAGGAGCAGCACGGTCGGCTCCTGGCTGAGCACCGCGGCGATCTCCACGACCCGCCGGGTCCCGGTGGAGAGCTCGGCCACCGCGGCATCTCGGTAGCGCTCCAGGTGGAAGCGCTCGATGGCCTCGGTGGCACGGCCGCGGGCCAGCCGCTCGCAGCGTCGTGCGGCCGAACCACGGACGAGCTCGCTGAGCAGATCCGTTCGACCTCGCAGCTGGCGTTCCTGAGCCAGGGTCAGCACGTCCAGCACGGTCATCGCAGGAAACAGGCGGGCGTCCTGGAACCCGCGCGAGAGCCCGGCCGCGGTGCGCTTGTAGACTGGGAGCGCGGTGATGTCGTCACCCTGGAGCCAGATACTCCCGGCATTGGGCTGCAGAAAACCGGACAGCACCTCGAACAAGGTGGTCTTGCCGGCACCGTTGGGTCCCAGGAGCCCGACGAGTTCGCCGGGGAAGACCTGCAGATCTACGGCGCTGACCGCGGTGATCCCCCCGAACCGGACCGTCACCCCGCGGGCTTCCAGAATGGGGAGGGCGCTGCTCATGCGAGCACCGCTGCGGGCGCGCCGGAGCTGACGGAGCTCGTCGCGTCATGCTGCCCGGGGACTGCTTCGACCGGTTCGGTGTCGTCGAGGAAAATCTCTCGGACACGCAGCGCTAGGGACACCAAGCCTCCAGGAAGGTTCTGCACGATGATCAGCACACCGGCTCCACTGGCGAGCAGACCGACGACCGGAGCGTCGGAGAAAACCGCCGGCAGGGCGATGAGCAGGCTGGCGCCCACGATCGGTCCCGAGATGGTGCCGACTCCACCGACGATCGCCACGGCCAGCACCAGGAAGCTCTGGGAGGGGGTGAAGTCACTCTGGTCGGGACCTCCCTGCCCGTAGGCGTAGAGGCCACCGGCGAGACCGGCGATCGCACCTGACAAGCTGAATGCTGTGAGCTTTGCAGCGACGATGTTGATGCCGAAGGCGGCCGCGGCGCGCTCGTTCTCCCGGACGGCGGCGAGCTGCCTGCCGACGCGCCCGGAGCGCACCACCGCAACGAGTAGGGCGGTGGCGGCAAGCACCCCCAGCGCCAAGTAGGCGAAGGCACGGTTGCCAAACAGACTGACCCCGCTGTCGCCCAACAGACGTGGGCGGGCCACTTGACCGCTGCCTGCGCCCTTGTCCACCGCAGCAAACAGGGAGGTTTGGAAGAGCCACGAGTGGGCGGCGACCGCAAGCGCGAGACTCGCGAGACCGAGGTAGAGGCCACGCAGGCGCAGCGCAGGGATCCCGATCACGAGGCTGCCGGCTGCGCCGGCGACGGCGGCGAGCAGCAGCGCCGGCAGGACGTTCCAGTGCCACTGCAACGAGGCGAGGCCGACCGTGTAGGCACCTACACCTGCGATGGCCCACTGTCCGAGGCTGACCTGGCCGGCGATGCCGGTGAGCAGGACGACGGAGAGCCCAGCAACGGCAAAGGACACCGTCAACGTCAGGGTTGCGTTGTCGGCCTCGCCGAGGGTCAGGGGCAGGATCGCCAGCAGCGTGAAGATGACCACGGGGATCCCCCGCCGGGAGCGACGGTAGGCCGTGGACGCCTTGGCCGCTGAGCTGATCCGCCGGGCTGCGGCGGCCACCGGAAAGGACACGGCGCTCACGTCGCCGGCGCGTCCAGCCGCGGTGCGTTGAGTGAACAGGCTCACCAGCACCACCAGGAACAGGGCGGCATCACTGACGGTCGCGTTCCCGGTCTCAGCAGTGACGACCTGGTCGAGGACGCCGATGCCCAGCCCGGCCGCCGCAGCGAGGGGAAGGCTCGACAGTCGGGCGATGAGCGCCGGGGCCAAGGCGCGCAGCAACAAGCCAGGACCGAAGGAGAAGTCCGATCCGGAACCTTTGACGCCGTCGATGAGGATCGCGGCCAGCGCGGACAATCCACCGGCAAGACCCCACGCGGTCAAGGAGACCCGGCGCGGGCTGATCGAGAGTAGCCGCGCGTTGTCCTCGTCATCGGCGGCGGCACGGATCGCAATGCCGTAGCGGGCATAGCGGAAGAACAGGCCGAGGGCGACGGCGAGGGCGGGGACGACGAGCAGGGTGACTAAGCCGCTGCCGTTGATGCTGACGCCGGCTACCACCCAGCGCAGGTGCAGGGGCTGGGGGAAGTCACTGAGGCCCAGCTTGGCCTGGTCGGTGGGGCTGATGAGAAGTGACGTGGTGCCGGCGAGCACCTGACCGATAGCCAGGGTGGCCACCATGGTGACGAGCCCGGCGGCCCGGCGTAGGGCGTGCACGTAGAGGACTTCTACGCCGACCCCGACGAGAACCCCGCTGGCCAAGGCAATGACCAGCGCCAGGAGGTAGGGCATTCCTGTCTTCAGGACCAGTTCGACGAGGACCAGAACAGCGCTGGCGCCGATCTGGCCGTGTGCCAGGTTGAGGACCTTGGTAGCTTTGAAGACCAGAACCAGACCGATCGCGAGGAGCGCGTAGAGACTGCCCACGAGCAGCCCCAGGACGATGCCGAACTCCAGGGTCTTCACCCGGCCACCCCGGCAGGAACCCGCTCGGCGGCGGCCGAAACCGTGGCGCCCTTGAGGAAGATGGACCGCAGCAGGTCACCGCGCGCCAGCAGATCAGTGGTGGCGCCCTCAAAGCGCACCGTACCCCGCTCCAGGAAGTAGGCGCGGTCACACACCGACAGTGCGACGTTGACCGACTGCTCGATGAGGATCAGCGCTACGCCGTCGTCGCGGAGTTCCCGCACGAATGCGAGCAGGTCAGTGACGATGCCCGGGGCCAGACCGAGGGTCAGTTCGTCGATGGCCAGCAGCTTGGGGCTTGCCAACCAGGCCCGACCGAGGGCGAGCATCTGCTGCTCGCCGCCGCTGAGCAGGCCGGCCTGACTGCTCCGACGCTGCCCTAACGCTGGGAACGCTTCAGTAATGCGTGCGGTCGCTCGGTCGACGTCCCGGCTGGGCAGGTGGTAGCCGGCGATTCGAAGGTTCTCTGCCACAGTCAGCGTGGGGAAAACGCCACGGCCTCCCGGTACCAGCAGGAGCCCTTGGCGGTTCATCCGCTCCGCTGGGGTGCCGGTGATGGGAGCGCCATCGAACCAGACCTCACCCCCGGTCGGCGCTGTAAGCCCCGTCACCGCCCTCAGCAGCGTGGACTTCCCGGCACCGTTGGTCCCCAGCAGGGCCACTGCCTCACCGGCCTCGACGTGGAAGTCCACCCCGAACAGCACCTGCAGCGGTCCGTAGGCGAGATCGAGGGACCTGGTCTCCAGCAGTGCCGTCGGATGCCGCCGGGTGGGGGCGGGTCCATCCGATGGCGCCTCCCCCGCGACGGCCTGGCCGGCGCGCAGATCCAGTTCCTGCAGCCGACGCGCCCGGGCCGAAAGGCGCACCGCGCAGAGAATTCCGGCGACGGCACCCACCACGAGGACATACGCCGCGGCTGTCCCTGCGGTGATCGGGGCGTACGCCCAGGTCCGGGTGGAGGCGCCGTGCGCCAGGGTGGGCAGCAGCGGCGGCACGAAGCGCGCGATCAGCACGCCGAGGACGAGGCCGACGAGCAGCGTCCTCAGGGTTGATCCGGGGGTGCGGGCACGGGCCCGCTCGACGCAGGCCAGACCGGCGATGGCCGCCCCGCAGAGCACCCCGGCGATGACCTGCATGCCGACCGCGATCCCCCGGTTGTCCACCACGGCGCTGCCAGCGGCGGCGGCGGCAGCGTAAAGGCCCAGGAGACCGTCGAAGCGCAACCGCTGCGGGCCGTCGGTTCCCAGCAGCCGCGGCAGGATCCGAGCTTCCGCAGCGATCCCGCTGACCACCGCCAGCAGGCCGGTGGCGACGCCGACAGCAACGCTGGGATGCGAGGGCCACAGCCGGGCGTGGGCGGTAGCTACCAGCAGGAGGCAGACCCCCAGGAGCAGCCCCAGCGCCGACGCAGCGTCGGAACCGGTCGAGTCCTTGGGGCGGGCCATCAGCATCTCCTTGTGAGGCACGTCACTTTGTCGGAATCTGACGTCACTGTCAAGTTCCGAGTCACCGGAGGTGCGAGGGGTTGGAGATAGCGAGACGGCGCGTGGCAAGACCGCGCAGCGCGGTGGCCACGTCTGTTCCGCGGTCGTCGTAGACGCCATCGCGGATCTGGGCTGCCAGCCGGGTGAGGAGCTCCCGGTCCTGCTCGGGGTCTGTCGAGGGGACCTCGCCGAGGAGGAGCGACAGCGCCCGCCTGTCCGGGTCGTGGTGGCTCGGATCTGCGCGTAGTTCCCGCTCGATCTGGAGCACCGCCGCCAGCGCCACCCGTGCATGGAAGGACGCGGCCCCGTCCAGACCAGGTACGGCCTCCGCCTGCAGCCAGGCGGCCACGGCGGCGAGCAGGTCAGCGGCGCTGGGCTGCGGTTGCATGCTCACAGCTCGCCCTCCAGCAGCGTCAGGATGTCGTACTCGGTTTCTGACAGCCGCCGCCCGATGCTCGCCAGCTCGAGGCTGGGGACCTGCCCACTGAGGTGCAGGGCCGCCTGGCTGCAGCAGATGACCCCCCACTTCAAGGTCCCGAACACCTCCCAGAAACGCAGAACCTCTTTGCTGCAGGAGATTCCGCCGGCCGCGTGGTAGGCGTCCAGGAGGGCCTGGCGGGTTCCGAACCCGCCGGCCGGTGCCTCGTCGTCGCCGAAGCGCCACGAACGCACGCACAGCCACCCGAGGTCCTCGCGGGGATCGCCCGGGTGGGCCAGTTCCCAGTCGAGCAGCGCGACTAGACCTCGCTCGTCGACCATGAGGTTGCCGTTGCGGACGTCGCCGTGGACCAGCCGTGCTGGCACTGGTTCGGGAAGGTTCCTGAGCAGCCAGCGGATCGCCAGCTCCAGGGCAGGGGAGGGTTCGCCGACGGCAGCCAGACTCGCGGCATAGCCGGCCACGAGGCCGGCGGCGTCCTGCACGGGTCCCAGGAAGGCGACCTCCCGGGCGGGCACGCTGTGGGTGGCGGCCATCGCGACCGCGAGCTCTCCGAGAACCCGGGGTCGGGCAGCGGCATAGCGTTGCTCGCGGAGAAGTCGGCGGGGGATGGTCTCTCCCTCGAGGAAGCCGCAGACCAGGTAGTCGGCCCCCAGCTCGTCGCCACTGCCGGTCGCTAGCACCTCAGGCACCGGAACGCCGGCGGCGCCCACCAGCTCCAGCAGCCGTGCTTCCCCGACCCGGCTGCTCTGCGGTCGACCGGGCCGGTCGCGACGCAGGATCACCGGCCGCTCGCTGCCGTTGCGGTGCACGGTGGCCTGCCAGGTCTCCATCGAGGCCCCACCGGAGAGCGGGCGGGCCGCGGTGACCGTGACGTCGTCCTGCCACGCCCGGGACAACACGGCTGCCAGCCCCTGCTGCACCCCCTCTGCCACCGAGCCGGCAGGCGCGGTCACGGCGTCCAGCCGCTACGCAGCGTGGTCTTGATGAGCTTGCCCGTGGCGGTGCGGGGGAGTGGTTCCCACTGCACGCGGATCCGGGAGGGAATCTTGAAACCGGCCAGTCGCTGCCTGAGCTGGTCCTGCACCTGCAGGGCGGCGGCGTCGTCCCAGCCGCAGCCGCAGCGAAGTCGCAGTACCGCCCCCACCTCCTCGCCCAGACGCGGGTGCTCGACGCCGACGAGGGCGGCTTCTACGACGTCGGGGTGGCGGGCGAGCTCCGCCTCCACCTCAGCGCAGTAGACGTTCTCGCCGCCCCGGATGATCACGTCCTTGGCCCGGTCGCTGATATAGACACGGCCATCGGCGTCCACCCGACCGATGTCCCCGGTCAGGAGCCAGCCGTGCCGGAAGGCCGCCGATGTCTCCTCCGGCCGACCCCAGTAGCCGCGCACCACCACCGGGCCCCGGATCGCAAGCTCACCGGTCTCGCCGGCCGGCAGTTCCTTTCCCGCCGCGGTCGCGATGACGTGGATCACCGGACACGGGCGACCGACGCTGTCCGGGTGATCGAGATAGTCGGTGCCGATGTTGGTGGTGGCGTTGGCTGAGCTCTCGGTCAACCCATAGCCCACCCCCACCGCGCAGTGGGGCAGGGCCAGCCGCAGCCGCCGGAGGAGCTCTGGCGCAGCCGGCGCTCCGCCGTAGCCGATGTAGGTGAGGCTTGACAGATCGCGGCCACTGCTCGCCTCCAGGACCTCCAGCACGGTCGTAGGGACGCCGACGAGTCGGGTGATCCGCTCGCGCTCCACCAGATCCAGGGCCGTCTCGGGATCGAAGCGGCGCAGCAGGACCAGCCGCCAGCCCTGTGCCAAGGCGACCACCAGGGTCGCGTGACAGCCGGTGGCATGAAACAGCGGCACGGTCACCAACGCGCTGTGCTGCTCGGGCTCATCACTTTGCGGCTCGCCCAGCGCCAGGGCCCGTGCTTGGGCCAGGGCCCCCCAGAACAGCAGGTTCATGAGGTTGCTGGTGATGTTGCGGTGCGTGCCGACGGCCCCCTTGGCCCGCCCCGTCGTCCCCGACGTGTAGAAGATGGTCGCGTCGGTGTCGGTGACGGCCCCGCCGTCTACTGGCGGGTCGACACGCGGCATGGCGAACGGCGCCCCGGCGTCAGCGATCTCGCTCAAAAGGGCGACGGCCCCCGCCACCCCGGCCTCCAGCCCGATGACCATGATCGTCTTCGGGAGCGTGCCGGCCACCCGGGCGCCCCGGGTGGCGTCGGCGAGCAACACGGACGTGCCGCTGTCAGCGATCGCGTAGGCCAGCTCGTCGCCGGTCCACCAAGCGTTGAGCGGCACGACCACCGCGCCGCAGGCGACCGCTCCCCAAAAGGCCACCGACCATCGGGGGCTGTTGCTCGCCGCGACGGCGACCCGGTCACCGGGGCGTACCCCGCGTACGGCCAGCCATCGGCCCAGGGACGCGGCCGCACAGGCGTGCTCGGCGAAGCTCAACCGCTCGTCGTCAAGCTGCAGAAACGGCCGGCCGCCCCACTCCAGGGACGCGCTGAGCACATCACGCAGCGTCTGCGGTGCCTTGCTCCAGACCGTCATCTGCTGACCGAAGACGGTTGCGGCCTCGGTCTCGAAAGGCTCGCCGGGCGCGGTCAGGCTCGCGGTGAGGGCGGTGACCAGATCGCTGTCGTCCCTCGGTCCGCGTTGCGTCTGGGGAGGAGAAACGATCGGCACGATGACTCCCGCTCGGTCGACATGGGCAACTCCCGCGTGATTGACGTCACTCACCCACCCGTGGTGAAGTTGTACCTGATGTCAGTCTCAGGTCGCAAGCGTTTCGACCCAACCACCCCGCAGGAGACCCCGTGACCCAGCCCTCGCTCACCGCCTCTCCGCCCGCCCCCCCGGTGTCGCAGGGGTCGATCGCTCCCGGCGTCCGACTGCGCCTGGGACCCGAGGACGAAGGGATGCACCCGCTGGGGCCGGAGCTCAACTTCAACGAGTCCATGTACATCAACTTCTTTGACGCCGGGTCCGGGCTGGGAGGTTTCTTCCGCCTCGGCAACCGAGCCAACGAGGGCCACGCCGAGCTCACGGTGTGCCTCTACCAACCTGACGGCTCGGTGGCGTTGGCCTTCGCCCGTCCCGCCATCACGGGGAACGACGCCTTCGACGCCGGCGGGCTGTCCTTCACGGTGACGGAGCCGTTCCAGTCGCTGACCGTGCGCTTCGCTGGTGAGGCACTGCACCTTCATGATCCGCTGGACGTGGCGGATCCCAAGGCGGCCTACGCCGACAATCCGCGGGTGCACGTCTCCGCTGAGCTGCACTACCGCGGGTGCTCCCCGATACTGGGCGGCGAGCCCGTCGTGGAGGAAGGGGTCACGGCCCTGCCCGCGCACGACGGGGATTTTGCGGTCGGCCACTACGAGCAACACGTGGTCGCGTCCGGCCACGTCACTGTCGGCGACCACGCCTACGCGGTCTCTGAGGGGGTCGGCTTACGCGACCACTCCTGGGGTCCCCGGCACTGGCAGTCACCTTGGTGGTACCGATGGCTCACCGGCAACCTAGGTCACACGCCGGTTTCGTGGCCAGCGTGATCGCCCGCCGCGACGGCTCCCGCGTGATCGGCGGAGTGGTGTTCCGCGATGGTGACTACGAGCAGATCACCGACGTCACGCTGCGCACGGACTGGGCCGACGCGCCCGGCGTCCCGGGGGGGGTGGTGCAGCAGACCATCGTGGTCGACCTCGTCACCACCCGCCAGAGCTATGCCGTGCGGGGCAGCGTGGACGTGGTGGTCCCGCTACGACACCGGCGCACCGATGACCAGGGAGCGCCGTTGCTCACTCGGATCACCGAAGGGATGACCCGTTGGTCCTGCCCCGCCTTGTCCCCTGTGCTGGGCAGTGGCCTGTCGGAGTACCTCGATCAGGTCATCGACGGTGAGCCGGTCGGGCGCCGCGAGGAGGCTGCCCGGTGAACATCGAGGACACGCCTACCGAAGCAGCACACCGGGCTCGGGTCCGCAGCTACCTCGCCGACAATGCGGATCGACTGGTTCACGGACTGGGCGGCGAGGGCGGCGGCGAGGACCGGATCGCGAGCATGCGCCAGACCCAACGGGTTCTCGCCGACGGCGGTCTCGTCGGGATCACGTGGCCGACCGAGCACGGTGGCGGCGGGGGTTCCACGATGGACCAGGTGATCATCGACCAGGAGCTCGAACGGGCCGGGATCCCAGCGCTGATCGGCCAGATCGGCATCGGCATGTGCGGGCCGACGATCATCGCCCACGGCAGCCAACACCAGCAGCGCCTCTTCCTCGCCCGGCTCCTACGGGCGGACGACATCTGGGCGCAGATGTTCAGCGAACCCGGCTCCGGTAGCGATCTGGCCGGGCTGACCACCCGTGCCACCGCCGTCGAAGGCGGCTGGCGGGTGTCTGGACAGAAGGTGTGGACCAGTGGCGCGCAATGGTCGGCCTGGGCGATCCTGCTGGTCCGGACCGACCCCGGTGTGGCCAAGCACCGTGGTCTGTCCATGCTCATCCTGGACATGGCCGCTCCCGGGGTGACCATCCGCCCGCTGCGTCAGATGAGCGGGGACAGCGGGTTCAGCGAAGTGTTCCTCGACGACGTGTTCGTGCCGGCTGAGCATGTCCTGGGTGTCGTGGGTGACGGCTGGCGCGTCGCTCTCACCACCCTGATGAACGAGCGGGTGGCGCTCGGGGGCAGTGGCGGCGATCTCGGTGTCGGGATCGAGCAGCTACTCGAACTGGCAAGACGACGCCTGCCAGAACTGTCTCCAGACGAGCAGGCGCGGCTGCGCCAGGAGCTCGGTGGTGCCTACGCGGACACCCTCGCCGCACGCATGACCGGCTGGCGCAGGCTGACCGCCCTGTCCAAAGGCGCCGACCCCGGTCCAGAAGCCAGCGCCGGCAAACTAGCCGGGATCGCGCTGGCCCGTCGCGTCGCCGACCTTGGAGTACGACTTCAAGGGGAGGACGCTGTCTTTGCCGCGAGCAGCGACGGTGACCAACGATGGCAGTACGTGCAGACCCTGCTGCCAGGCCTGGCTATCGCCGGCGGCACGGATGAGGTGCTCAAGAACATCCTCGGGGAGCGGGTCCTCGGGCTTGCTGCGGAACCACGCTCGGACAAAAACGTCCCGTTCCGCCCGGAGCGGACGCTGCCCTCCGCCCCTTCACCTGCGCCATTACCGGGCCCATTACTGTCTGCGGCCGCTGGTCGCGCAACTGGCGAGCCCCTTCTCACCCCGACCGGAGCCTGAGCATGGACGTCGACCTCACCGCTGAGCAGCGACTGCTGCAGCGGACGGCACGCGAGGTCTTCACCGAGATCTGGTCCCCGGCCGCCGCCCGTTCCGCGCTTGACGGGGCTGCCCTGCCGCACCTGCAGAGGCGGCTCGCCGAGGTGGGATTCCTCGGGATGCTCCACGAAGGAGGCGAGACGCTCGACCTGTGTCTGGTTGCAGAGCAGGCGGGCCGGGTCGTGCTGCCGTCCCCGCTGATCAGCGCTGCGGCGCGGGCCGTCACCGTGCTGCGTGACTGCGGCGGCACCGACCGGACGATGGCGACCCTGACGTCGATCACCGACGGCAGTGCCCGGGTGGCCGTCGTCGAGGGCGACCTCACCATGACCGGCGGCACGGTCAGCGGCCGCTGTCACGTTGCCCTGGACGCGCAGGGGTCAACTCTGCTGCTCACCAGGGTGCGGCGGGGGGAGGTCGACCTGTTGCTGGCGATCCCGAGTGACGCCCCAGGAGTCACGATCACCGCGGGTGTGCCGATCGACGCGACCCGGCGACTCGCCAGGGTGACCCTCGCGGGCGTGACGCCAGAAGTCCTCGCCGAGGGGCCCGGTGTCTCCGCGGGGTGGGACCGGGCTGCCCAGATTGCCACCGTCGTCCTGGCCGCGGAGGGACTGGGAACGACCAGCCGCTGCGTCGAGCTGGGGGTGGAGTACGCCAAGAACCGCCACGCCTTTGGTCGGACAATCGGCAGCTTCCAGGCCATCAAGCACAGCCTCGTCGACATCTGGGTGGCGGAGGAGATGCTGCGCAGCCTGGTGTGGCTGGCCGCGTGGACTGCCGACGCTGACCCAGCAGCACTGGCGCTGTGTGCCGCCGCGGCCAAGAGCACGGCCGCGGACACGGTGGAGCGGGCAGCCGAAACCCTTATCCAGGTCCAGGGCGGACTCGGTTTCACCTGGGAACACGACGCTCACCTGCTGTGGCGTCGCGCCAAGGTCGACCGGTTGCTGCTCGGGGACGCGGCCAGCGCCCGGGACGCCGTAGCTCGGCTGGCGCTGGCCCAACCTGCTGCAGCGGCATGAGTTCCACCTCGGTCTCAACGCCGAAGATGTGGGCCGCCGGCCGGCCCGTGGACGCCCTGACCGGCGACACCTATCCGGTGGTCGACCCCAGCACCGAAGAGGTGATCGCCCATGCGCCGGCAGGCCAGCGGGCCGACGCGGCCCGCGCCGTCCAGGCCGCGCGGTCCGCCCAGGACCAGGGCTCCTGGGCGGACCGACCTGCCTCGGAACGTGCAGAGGTCGTGCGGGCTCTGGCTGGACTCGTCGCGAGCGAAGCGCGCACCAGCGACTGGGCTGCCCTGGAATCCAGCAACAGCGGGGCCACGCTTTGTCGAACCACCTTCCTCGACGTCCCCTTCGCTGCAGACTGTCTCAGCGCCTTCGCCGACCAGGCCGATCTGGTCCCCTGGACCACCGAGCTGCCGCAGCTGGCGACCGCACCGACCGCGCGCAACAGCGTGGAGCGGCGCCCGGTCGGGGTCGTCGCCGGCATCGTCCCCTTCAACGTGCCCTTGGTGATGGCGGTCTGGAAGATCGCGCCGGCGCTGCTTGCCGGCTGCTCCGTGGTCCTCAAGCCCTCACCCCTCACGCCCTTGACCGCACTCGCTCTCGGTCAGGTCATCCACGAGTCAGGACTGCTGCCCTCGGGTGTTCTCAACGTGGTGACGGGGCCCTCGGCGGACGTCGGGGACGAGCTCGTCAGGTCCGGTGAGGTGGACAAGGTCTCCTTCACCGGGTCCACGGCGACCGGGCGAGCCATCGCCCGAGCGGCGTCTGCCACGTTCAAGTCCCTGACGCTGGAGCTCGGCGGCAAGAGCGCGTCCGTTGTCTGTGCCGACGCCAACATCGACCTTGCCGTCGACGGAACTCTGTTCGCCGCTTTTCACGGAGCCGGTCAGGTGTGCGTGGCGGGCACCCGCCTCTATGTGCATGCAGACATCTACGACGAGTTCACCGCCCAGCTGATCGCCAAGACGGCCGACCTCCGGGTAGGCCCGGCCGGGGACTTCAGCACCCAGGTTGGGCCGTTGGCCAGCTCCGCACAGCGCCGACGGGTGCTCGGCTTTCTCGAGCGAGCCCAGTAGCGGGGGTCACGTCCCGCGGTCGGAGGGACAGCAGTGAACCCCACCGGCGACGGACACGGGTTCTACGTTGCGCCGACGGTCTTCCTCAACGTCGACGACGACTGCGAGCTGATGCGTGACGAGATCTTCGGACCGGTCCTCGCCGTGACCCGCTGGCATCACACCGAGGACCTGCTCCAGCGGGTCAACCGCAACGGGTACGGCCTTGCCGCTGGGGTCTGGTCCGCCGACCTCGACGCGGCGACCCAGCTCGGGCGGCGCCTACGTGCGGGGACGGTGTGGATCAACGACTGGCACTTGCTGCGCGTCGACGCTCCGTTCGGCGGGTTCGGCGACAGCGGTCTCGGTCGGGAGTTCGGCGTAGAAGGCATTCTGTCGCACACCCAGGCCCAGCACCTGCACGTCGAGTCCACCACCGACCGAGCGGCGCACCCGGTCTTCGACGTGGTTCTGGGCTGATGCTCGCCGTCACCTGGCACGGCCCCGCGGATCTGCGCATCGACGAGGTGCCCGAACCCAGGATCCAGGACCCCGCGGATGCGATCGTGCAGGTCACCACCGCGGCGATCTGCGGCAGCGACCTGCACCTGTGGCACGGGAAGATCCCGGGGATGCGCGTCGGCAGCCCCATCGGCCACGAGTACGTCGGAGTAGTGATCAACACCGGGCACGACGTCACTGGGGTCGCCGTCGGAGACCGGGTCCTCGGCTCCTTCATGATTCCCTGCGGCACGTGCTGGGCCTGCCGAGCCAGCGACTTCGGGCGTTGTCCGACGCACCGGGTCCTCGGGTTCGGCGCCTACACCGGTGATCTCGACGGGGCGCAGGCGGAACAGGTCCGCGTGCCGCACGCGAGCCTGGCGCTCCGTCGGCTTGACGGAGACCTGGGAGGGCTCAGCGACGCTGCGGTCCTTCCCGCCGGCGACGTCCTCACCACGGGTTGGGACTGCGCGGTCGAGGGGCACATCCGGGCCGGCGACACCGTTGTCGTGCAGGGCCTCGGGCCCGTGGGGCTGTGCGCAGTCCGCGCGGCGCAGCACCTGGGTGCGGCCCACGTCCACGGTGTCGACCCCGACCCCGCCAGGCGCGCCCGCGCCGAGAAGCTCGGTGCGTCGGCCATCGACCCCACCGGCGACCACCCTGCGACCGTCCTGTTGGCGGCCACAGCGGGTCGTGGCGCCGACGTCGTCCTGGACTGTGTCGGCTGCTTGCCGGCCCTGGAACAGGCGTTGTCGACGGTTCGGCCGGGAGGACGGGTGAGCTGCATCGGGATCCTCGCCGAACCCGCGTGGACCACCGCGGTGAACGTGCACTTCGCGAGGGGCATCGAGGTGAAGTTCTGCGGCACCGCCAACGTGATCGGCCGATGGGATGAGACGCTGCGCCTGGTGGGTTCGGGCACCTTTGACACCGAGGGTCTGGTCACCCACCGCCTGCCCCTCCGCGACGCGCTCACCGGGTACCAGGAGCTCCTCGCAAGGAACGCGATGAAGGTGCTGCTCATCCCGTGAGCGACGTCATGACCTTGACCGAGCTGCTGGCCGGCGCACCCCGCAACTGGGGTCGCTGGGGCCCGCAGGACGAAGTGGGCACGCTCAACCTGCTCGGACCGCCCCAGGTGCTGGCCGCGCTGGCCTGTGTACGCAGCGGTCAGGTCTTCACCCTCGGTCTGACCGTGGCCGACCCGCGCGGGGACCCGGCGTGGCCCGGGCGGCGGAAGTCCGAACGCACCGCCACCGTGGATGCGGGCGACTACCGAGCCGGGCGGGTGGCACCCGCACCCGGTGGCCTGTGCGCCGCTGACGACACCCTCACCGTCGCCCTGCAAGGCACCACCCATACCGACGCGCTCGGCCACACGTGGTTCGACGGCCGGCTGTACAACGGCTACGACGCCGACACGACCACCGGCGAACTCACCCGCGCGTCGGTCACCCCGCTGGCCCGGAGGGGGGTGGTGGGGCGCGGTGTGCTGCTCGACATCGCCACCCACCGCGGGGTGCTCCACCTAAGCCAGGGCGACATCATCGATCTCCCGGAACTGCTGTCCTGTGCCGCAGCGCAGGGCGTCGTCCTACGACCCCGCGACATCCTGGTCCTACGCACCGGATGGCTCAGCACCTGCTGGACGATCGGGCCAGCAGCGTTTTCCACCTCGCTGCCGGAACCGGGCCTGGGCTGGAGTCAGGAACTCGTGGACTGGTTCGCCACCACCGAGATCGTCCATCTCGCCACCGACACGATGGCCAACGAGGCAACCCTGCATCCGGACACCGGGGTGGCGCTCCCGCTGCACGCGGCGCTGTCCCGCAACCTCGGGATCTCCATGACCGAGATGGTGCTCCTCGACGATCTCGCTGCCGCCTGCCGTGCCGATCAGCGCTGAGATTCCTGTGGGTCGCCGGTGCCCTGCCCGTGCACGGAGCGAGCGGGGCTCCCGTCAACCCGGTCGTGGTCCGATGACCGGGCCGGGTGATGCCAAAATGCCTCGAACCCGAACGCCGCCAGGGAGTCGATTCTCAAGCGGCGTTGACATCCAGCAAGGCCAGCGACGGGCAACAACGAGCGTCATCGTGGACGTGAGCGTCGCAGGACTCGGGCCAGCCGACGCAGAGCACCGCGGTGCGGGCACCGGCGGAGGTCTGCTTGTCGACCCGGCTGACGCAGCCGCGGACCACATCGTCGACCAGCGCCGGGTCGCGCCCGGAGCGGCTCGCGAGAGCCTGCAGGACGAGGGCGGAGAGGTCAGCCGGGTGCACGCGGGAGAGCCCGCCGTAGCGCTTGCCGACGGGGGTGCGGACGGCCTCGACATCGACGGCCTCGCGGGCGTTGCCGCGCACAGGGTTCCTCCAGGTGTGGGGGGAGTCTCTCCACCTTCGATCACCGGTGACCACGTGGTCACCCTGCTCGCCTGTCGGTTAGCGTCCCCCCTCGTGACCACAGCGGTGGAGACCCAGGTCCTCTGCGACGTGGACGACGTCGGCGTGGCCACCATCACCTTCAACCGGCCCGAGGTCCTCAACGCGGAGACCCCGCAGATGGGGCTGCGCTACATCACGCTGCTTCGCGAAGGCGATCGTGATCCCGCCGTGCGGGCCGTCGTGGTCACCGGGGCGGGGCGCGGGTTCTGCGCCGGCGCCGACCTGGGCTTCCTGTCCTCGGTGGGCAGTGACCTCTCGGGATTCCAGGGGGACCCGGAGCTGGGCCCCGGCTTTGAGTTATCCATGTCCAAGCCGCTGATTGCCGCCGTCAACGGCGCGGCCGCCGGTGTCGGGTTCGCGCACATAGTGATGGCCGATCTGCACTTCGCTGCGGCCGGGGCCAAGCTCACGACCTCCTTCGCCCGGCTCGGTCTGGTCGCGGAGTACGGCACCGCCTGGCTGCTCCCTCGCCTCGTCGGGTCGGCGAACGCCGCGGATCTCCTGCTCTCGGGTCGCACCATCACCGCCGAGGAGGGCCTGGCGATGGGGCTGGTGCAGCGAGTCCTGCCCGTGGAGGAGGTGCCCCCGGCTGCGCAGGCCTGGGCCCGCGAGGTCGCCCTTCACTGCTCACCCACCCTCAACGGCCCACATCAAGGCCCAGCTCCGTCGTAGCTCGGTGTCGTCCGCGCAGGACGCGGTGGCCGAAGTCGTAGAGCTGATGCTCGCCTCGTTCGGCTGGCCGGACCTACCTGAGGCCGTGACGGCCCGGGGCGAGAAGCGACCCCCCGTATTCCCCCCCGCGTACCTTTCGGAAGGAGTGCAGTGACAGACATCAGCTTTGACGACCGGGTCGCGATCGTGACCGGCGCCGGTGGTGGCCTCGGCCGCACGCATGCCGTGGAGATGGCCGGCCCTGGCGCCCGCCTTCGTCGTCAACGACCTCGGCGGGAGCGTGGACGGCAAGGGCGGCTCCGAGGCTGCCGCCCAGCAGGTCGTGGACGAGATCAAGGCCAAGGGTGGTGAGGCGGTCGCCAGCTATGACTCCGTCGCCACGCCAGAGGGCGGTGCGGCCATCGTCAAGACCGCCGTCGACAGCTTCGTCAAGGTCGACGTGGTCATCAACAACGCCGGGATCCTCCGCGACAAGAGCTCCCTCAAGATGAGCTGGGAGGATCTCGACCTCGTCCTCGACGGTTCAAGGCGATCGACCATCGGGTTTGCAAGCTTTGCTTGGGGCCTGGCTGGTCGCGAGTGCGCCGCCCTTGGGTGTTAGGCGGATGCGAGTGATAGGAGTGCCAACCATGATCCTTCCGAAGGTTCGAGACTCTCGCTTCGTGACGATCCGCCGCGGTGGGACCCTCACCGATTCGGATCACCAGCTCCTCGCTCTTTGGGCGGCGTCGTGCGCGGAGCACGTCCTTGACCGTTTCGAGTCGGCCCAGCCGCAGGACCCACGACCGCGTCAGGCGATCGAGCCTGCCCGCGCCTGGGTACGTGGCGAGGTCACGATGACCCAGGCTCGCGCAGCGGGCGGACAGGCAATGGGCGCGGCCCGAGACCTGGGTGGAGCAGCACGGCATGCCGGGTACGCGGCCGGCCAGGCCGGGGCCGTCGCACATGTCGCCGCGCACGAGCTCGGTGCGGCCGCCTACGCGATCAAAGCGGCACGTGCTGCCGCGCCGGAAGGCGAGGATGAGTCCGCAGGGCGACTCGAGTGCCGGTGGCAGCGTGACCAGCTCCCGAAGGTGATTCGCGAGGGCTGCGATCATAGATCGACCGGCCTAGATCAATAACTCAGCGGTGCATCCGGGCTGAGTCGCGATGTGTGAGCGGCCGGTCTGCTCAGGGTGTGGTCAGCGTGTGTGCCGGCGTCGTCGCCGTAGGGCGGTGATGCTACCGGCGAGGATGAGGGCGAATACGGGGAGCAGCAGCGGATGCCCGGTCTCAGCGAGGCCGGTGGGCGTGGCGCAGCCGCCGATGACGGAGGCGCTGACGGCGCTGGCGCGACGTTGTGCTGCAGTGCTGGCCCAGGCCGGTCGTGGCAGGTGAGCGGGGACGGGGGCGGTGCCGTGCGTGGCCTTCCACTGGATGGCGAACTGCGTAGCGGCCGGGATGGTCGACAGCTGCCCTGATATGGCCGATGTGGCTGCTGTCGTTGCCGGCGCGGCCTGCGGGTGGCTTCGCGTGCTGGTGGTGGCAGAGGGCCCGAGGGTGGTCAGGATGCTGGGGGTGATCGGGTCGTAGGGCTGGGAGTTGGTCGGGTCCGGGGTGGTGCTGAACAGGCCGTCCATGGGTGTAGCGGTGGCGTCGAACTCGGTCATGGCCGGGAGCCGCAGGGACTCCTCGAGGGTGCGCAGCATGCTGCCGGAGTCGTAGTGGGTGGTGGTGGCCAGCTGGCTGACGCGGCCGCCGGTGACCAGCCCGATGGTGCGGTGGTCGTCAATGTGATCCTGTCCGCTCTGGGGGTCGTCCTCGGTGAGGAAGACGGCGGTGGAGTCCTAGTAGGGGGAGTGTGAGAGGGCGCTGACCAGCTGCCCGGTGGCGAGGTCGCTGTCGGCGACCTGCTGTTGGGGTGTGACGGGGACGGGGTGCGCGGCGGTGGGGGTGCTGTTGGTGGTGTGGTCCTCGGGGAGGTAGATGACCTCCAGCTGCGGGAACGTGTTGTTGCTGATGTCGCGTTGGAAGTCGTTGTTCCAGTAGGCGATCCGCTTGGTGTCCGGGGTGTTGGGGTCGAACCCAAAGCCGGGGAACCCGGTCTCGAGGTGGGCCTGCAGCTCGGGGCTGATCGCGCGGGAGTCGTCGCTCTGGCTGTGCCGGTAGAACTCGCCGTAGTCGCGGAAGGACAGGCCGCCGGCGAGGGCGTTGTCGAGCAGGAAGTTGGTGGGGGACCACACGCTGTCGTCGTCCTGGCCCAGCTCGGGGCCTTGCCGTGGGGTGCCGCCGAGGCCGTAGCTCTGTTGGGTGGTGCGTTGCAGGAAGTCGTTGGCGACGCCGCCCATGACGGCTGCGTGGCCGGTGTCGCTGACCTCTTCGTCGGAGTAGAAGTTGCCGAGCAGCACGGAGCGGGCCGCGATGGCGTGGGTGTTGGGGGTGATGGCCTGCGGGTACATGGCCAGGCCGGGCTGGCCGTACCGGGTGTCGCCGAATTCCTCGTCGAAGGTCTTGTTCTCCCGGATCACGTAGACCACGTGGGTGATCCCGGTGAGACTGGCGGGGATCTGGCAGTTGACCGTGACTAGCGAGCCGCTGTTGTTCTGGGTGACCTGCTGGGTGTAGGCGGCCAGCTGTGCTGCGGTCGGCAGGGCGATGATCTCCAGGGAGCCCGACAGCCCGGTTCCGGTCTGGGTGGGGTTGCCGGTGGTGGTCGCCGGCTCGGGCGTGCCGATCGGAGTGCCCAACGGCAGCCCGGTGCCCTTGCCGTCGGTGACCATCAGCTCGGCCGGCGACAGGGTGCTGGCCGGGGCGTAGGCGACGCCGGTGGGGTAGGTGGCGGTCGGTATCTGCCCCTGCATCGTCCAGCTGCCGTCGGTGGCGTGGCCGAGGACGGCGACGGCGTTGTCGGCGCTAAGAGTGACGTAGGCGTTCACCCCTTGGGGGTCCACGGCGATCGAGGTGGGGCCGGCTCCCGGGCCGGCGGCAGGGCGCAGGCTCAGCCGGTTCCGGACGGTCCAGGTGGTGGTGTCGATGTCGAGCAGGGTGTCGTCCAGCGAGCAGGTGACCAGCAGGTCGTGGCCCCCGGGTAGGAACACGGCGTCGGCTGGTGACCGGCCCACGGCCACGGTGGCTGTGACGGTCATCGTGGCCGGGTCGATCACTGACAGCTGCCCGCTGTCGCGGTCCAGGGCGACCGCCCGTTCCACCATGGGTGCGTCGTGGGCGGGGCCGGCGGGCACCATCCCGGCGATGATCCCGAACGGCTCACGGCCCACGGCGACGGTGCCGAGGACCGCGCCGGTCGTGGGGTTGACCTTCAGCACCGCCGAGCCCTGGTCGGTGGAGGGGCCTAGTCCGCCGGACCTGAAGGTCTGGGTGACCACGACGGTGCCGTCAGCCAGCCCTGCGGCGCCCCAGATCTGCGGGGCTCCGGCGATCTGGACGGTGGCGGTCTCCCGGGGCGCCCCGCCGGGGACTCCGACGCTGAAGGTGTGCAGCAGGCCCAGTGCGGCGCCCGGCAGGTACAGGCTGGTGCCGTTGGGGGACACCGCGAGGCGCCCGGAGTTGGCAGTGGCTTTCCCGTTGGTCGGGGGCGGGGTGATCGTGGTCAGCGGGACGCTTGTGGTGGCGAAGGCGCCGGCGGGGTTGGTGGCCTCCACCGATCCGGTGCTCTGACCGTTGTCGGCCGCGTAAAACCCTCCGCCGGCGTAGACGGCGCTGGCGGGGAAGTCACCGCCGTTGAGCAGCGTCCCCGCGGGGGCCAGACCCCGTCCGGTGGGCAGCGGGATCCCGGTCCCCGGGACGGCGGGGACGGTGGCCGCCAGCGCGTTGGTGGCACCCGTGGACAGCAGGGCGGTCGTGCACGCCAACAACAGGGCGCGGCGTGCCGGGCCGGTCGCGGCGGCACGGCGGACACGGGCAACAGACACAGCGGAGCTGGCATCACGGCGAAGGAGCACAGCACAGTCTTGACCGCCCCCCGCCGCATGCCTGCCGGGTTCACCTGCTCTACGCCCAATGGACTGCCCCCGCACGAACGCGGTTCGGCAACACGTCAGTCGGTCACTGTCAGTCGGTGACAGAAGGAGCGGGCCCTGCTCGCGGCGTGACACCACCGACCCCCGGGCACGCTCCGGGACAGCCCGCGCCGCCCGAGCTTCACCCCCCGTCGGCTGGACCGTTTGCGGCTGAGATGACAGCGCCGTGTCCGGCGCTGCGGGCGCACCTGCCGCACCGCCCCGGGCTGCCGGTCACGGCCCGTCGGCAGCGGACCGGCCGGGTCGGGAGCCGACTGCGGTCGAGACGAGCAGGTGGTGACCGTGTATGCGGCCGCGGCCGGTTGCGCACTGGTCGCCGCAGGCAGCAGAAGGCGACCGGCCAGGCACGCGGCATGCTCCAGCAGCACCCGCACACGGTGCACCAGCCGGACCGGGACCGACGGCCGCACCACCGGCAACCGGGCGCCCGGTGGTCCGCGGACCGCGCCGCTTCCAGGGGATCGTTCCCAGTGAGCCCGGATGCACCGCTGAGTATTTGATCTACCTCGGGTGATCTTGCATCGCCGAATGTCGGGTTGTGGGCGTGCGGGGGCCGGGTGGGTGTGCTCCGGGTCCTGGGGTGGTGGGCGGTCGGGGGGGGGCCGGCGCTCAGGTGATCAGGGGGAGGGCGTCGATGCGGCGCTTGAGCCAGGTCAGTGCGGTCTGCCAGGGCCAGCCGGTGGGCAGGTGCAGGTGGTAGCGGCGGGCGGAGTGGACGTGC
>JAABUP010003256.1_pt1 | contig 29012 bp, 56 predicted proteins | sample 5559201 | NCBI WGS metagenome assembly JAABUP01 (sample SAMN10711887, study PRJNA513373) | rock metagenome | isolation source: Antarctica rocks | place: Antarctica | reverse complement strand
GTCTACCTGATGCAGGTGCCAGCAGTAAACACAACATGCTTGGCATGGCTACAGCAGCAAATGCAGCTGGTGGGAGTCATGTGGCATTTTACTAAACATTGCTTCTGTCTTGTGGTTACATATCACCTACTGCGTGCTGTGCAGTTGGCTCCAAATACAGCTGACTCAGCAGAGTGGATTGTCACAAAGTGGGATGCTGCAGAGCACTTGCCTGTGATCCAGTCTTTCTTGAGCAGCCTCAAGGTGAGAACCTTTCTTTTGCTGTGGCCATCATTTTGTAAGTTTGTTTACAGTCTTTTTGGCGATCACGCAGGTTGCTCAGGTCTTTGCGTGGCTGGACAAGCTTGCTGATGATAAGCTCATGCTGAGCACAAGCTTGCAAACACAGCCAGACAAGGCACTGTTCTTTACAAGGGACACGGAGCGCCTGATCCTGCCAGACAATATACAGGTAGAGGTGTCAGGAGGCTGGGGTTCTTTTATATCAGCTGTTTTGACTTCTGCGTCTCCAGTCACAAGTTGTGTCAATGCACGCATACAGGAGGTGGTACAACTGGGAGTCATACAAGGCAGTGACACCATGCAAGCCTTGCTCCGGTTGATGTCCACTCTGTATGCACCGCAGTTCATCACTGGCTCATTGTGGCCAGAGTCTATCAAAAAGGACTTCATAGGTACGTTGTCTTGTCAATCATCAGCTTTGTGCCTGCAAATTTGCAACTTTCACAAAGCAGCCTGCTTGCAACAAGATGGCAAGGATCCTGTGACCATGCAGGTCAACTGCACAAGTTCTTGGCAAGGCTTACAGAGACAAGCCATGGCTTGAAAGGCAGAACAGTGCTGTACCTGCCGCAAGGAAACATGGCAGACCCTGTAGCTGCTGCAGCTGACAAGGTACTGTCACAAGAAGTTCCTGCGACAGAAGCATTGTACCTATTGTCACCTCCTTTGTGCAGTAACATGTGCCTATATGAAATCTTTCATGTCAACGCATTTGGCTTGGTGTGCAGGATCTAGTACAGCGGCTGGAGTCTATCACCATACATTGGACTCGCCAGATCAAGGAGGTGGTCAACCAGCAGGTGCATATCTTGTTCCACAGTCAAGATGCTAGCAGCATTGGTGCTTAAACCAGCTGTGTTCACTGGTGCTTGTCTGTAACATGGTTGTGGACCACAGACAGCTTGAGTGGCATGCCTTGGATTGCAGGAGCAAGACGATGCAGCTGAGCATGCTGGTCCCCTTGCTGAGATTGAGTTCTGGAGATCTCGCACTGTGGACCTGGGTGGCATCCGAGATCAGCTGGATGACAAAAGTATGCCTCCTCAGGCTATATGAGCATGCTCACCAGTATGGGTGACCTCTTGCTTGTTCACAACAGTGCAATTGCACATGCCAACAGTTGCATCACCTTGCCAGTTCTGGAATTGCAGCCTCATACACCCCCGTGTCGTTTAATGTCTTGGCTGTGCAACCATGATAGTGTCTGGTTCAGGTGTGCTGCAAGTAGTGGCCATTCTGGAGCAGACCAGGTCATCTTACTTGGCCACCTTCCTCAGTCTGCGCAAGGCGATTCAGCAGGAGGCAGTTGTTGCCGAAGACAATCTGAAGTTTCTGCAGTGCCTGGAGCAGCCCTGTCGCACCTTAGCAAGTGCCACTGCTAAGGTACACAGGCTATACACAGATACCCAACTCCAAAGCCAGCATATATCACTGTCTAGCCATACATGTTTGACCCTGTTGCAACCTGCTGTTGAGATGGCAAACAGCAGCGTGACAATGTCATTGTATGCAGCCTGTACAGTTTGATAACATTGTCACCAAGCTGTTCCAACATCTCAACGGCACGTTGCATAAGGTCCAAGCATGTAAGGCAAATGCACTGTCATGCAGTGCAAAAACATAGCATGCTGGCTGCTGGCTGATTTCACCAGTCTTTTACTCAAAGGCAGTGCTGCTGTGTCCTGCAGGACATTCCCAAGATCCTGCCTCTGATTCTCAACTGCGTACGCATGATCTGGAGCCTGAGCCGGTTCTATAACACGCCTGAGCGGCTTGTGGGCCTCTTGCGTAAGCTCAGCAATGAGATCATCAACAGATGCTGCTCAGTCATATCTCTACCAGACATCTTTAACGGAGATGTTGACAATGTCATCATTGCGCTAGAACAGGTAAACATCAGAATCTGATTTTGTCAGGCTGTGCTGCAGCAGCTATGGCAAATCCTGCTTGTGCTGGCATGCCCTCTCCTTTGCTGTTGCTGTCTTGCTCTCATCGTACAGGAACAGCACCAGTGCAAATGCGTCTCTTCTGTTTATACATAAGATACTCTTCTGGAGTTCATCAGAGTGCAAGTCAGCACACAATCATCACCAGCACCACCTTGACAGGGCTGCTGTCATGCAGAGTATTGAGGCTGGACAGGACTGGAAGGTTGCATATGAGCACACAGCCAAGGCTGTTGCAGCACGAGCACCCAAACCTTGGGGTTTCGATGTCAAGTCTGTGTTCAACTTTGTGGATGCCTTCAAGGAGCGCTGCAGGTAAGTTCAGTATAGTAGGATCATCCTGTGAGCAAGAGGCTGGTGCCAAAGGCAGCAGTAACAACTATTAAAAAGCGTCAACCCAGTGTCCAGTTTGCAGAGCATGTTGAAACAAAACCTGGTCTGTCAGCACAGCACCTCAGAAGTTGGGCATGTCAGTCTCGAGGTCACATTCATATCACCAAGATGTAAACCTGTATGATACAAACTCAAACTTGCCATTTCAAGGCTTGTTATGGTACATTCTTTTGCCTAACTGCAGAGACTTGCTGGAGGTTTGTGAAGCACAGCTGCAATTCGGCACAAAAGCTGAGTTGCCAGTGTTTGGAGGCTCTAGAGGCCCTGACATCTCCAAAAGCATCTCTGACATCCAGGTAGTGCTCTCATTCAACATGCAAAGGCATGCAGCACTGAGCTGCAGCCTTCGCCTTTAGTTGACAATCTGCTTGTTCCTGCGTTTGCTTGCCAGTGCACTGCAGACTTGCAAATCACACTTGGAAAGGCTTGCAAGCCATTGCATGCACCTGTAGTGCTCCTTTACAGCTCCACATTCTTTGACCGAGTACCATCATGTCATTGTCTTGGGGTGAAAAGCAACAACTGGTGTCTTCAGGCTTCCTTTCAGAAGTTGATCAAAGGCCTGCAGTCCCTAGACTACAGCATTCTGGACGTGAATGGTCACAGATGGCATGATGATTACAACAAGTTCAAGGCTGGCATCAAGGACTTGGAAGTCATGTTGACCAACGTCATCCAGCTTGGCTTCGACAATGCCTCTTCCCTTGTGGCCAGGATTGAGCTCCTAGAGGCACGTGCTTGCACCAAGCAATGCAGTTCTCATCATGACATTTGAGGACAGACGCAGCCTGCGCGTGCATTCTTGCTTCTACACTAATTGTCTGCACAGACAGATTGCAATGAAACGCTGCAGTAACATGCATGATGCATTTGTCACCTGTGCTGCCAAATTTGGCTGTTGTTTATGCCATAATCGCCAATGTCAATGACTGAGGCATACCTTGAGGACAAAATGCAAGTGCTGCATTTGCCCTTGCAGGCCTTTCAGACCATGGCCAAACGAGAGTCCATCAAGAGGGCTGTGGAAAGGAAGACTGCTGACTTCCAGCGCTTGTTCATAGATGACCTGAACATGGTCAAGAAGCAGTTTGATCTGCTGAAGAGGGTGCCTCCGGCAGATCCAGTGCTGCCTCGCTATGCTGGCCAGGCCACTATGGCACTGGTCTTGGCCAAGCGTGTAGACAATACCTGGCAGGCCCTGCAGGTCTGCCTGCCTGCCTGCCATTCACTGTGCCCTGCTCACATTTGAGTGTCACCTGTGCGCGACCACATACTGTTTTGCAGTCCTTTCTGCACACAAAACTCAGCTCACATGCACAACGCCACCCTCTCTCAGCAATTTTGGAAACGGCAGCTTGTCTGCTTTGATGTGCAGCAATTTTGCAGGTGTCACATCATGATGTTTCTGGGTTTGCACTAGAGGAGCAGTATCTGCTAATCAGGAATGCATGAGATCAAACAGAGCTTGAATCACACATAGTCATGTTCTCACGGCTTCTCGGATTGCTGCACTGATGTTGTGCATTGTGTTTATCAGCTGATGTGTGCTGTCACAGGAGGTGGTGCACATGCTGCCTGTGGTGCCAGAAGCTGCAGAGGCCAGCCAGCAGTATGAGGCCTTGCACACAGCTCTGCATCAATTTGTGGAGGCCACTCATGCAGAGTGGTACAACGGCCTAGAAGGCAACTTTGCTGGAGCACTGGCCAACAGTCTTCTTTTGCAAGATAAAACACAGGGGGGGCTGCTGGTTATGAACTTTGACAAGCAGCTGCTCAAGATGCTGCAGGAGGTGAGTGCTGAGTCATGATCCTTTGCCTGACCTGACAAGCTGCTAGCGTTGCATCTGTCAGTCCTGATGTGCAAATTGTACACCACAAGCTGACACCACAAGCTGACCTTCCTAGTTCAGTACATTACCACGCCTGCATGCACAGCACCCAATGGTCAATGCTGATTCGATGTCGAGCTCTGATCCCATCACATTGTGTTTCGTCACAACCACACCAAGATTCAAGACGCCAAGCGAAAGTATGTGTACTTCTTGCAGGTTAACTTCTGGGAGCGTTTGCGCTTGACTATCCCATACACTGCCATGGAAGTCAACGCGCAAAGGGAGCGCTACAGGATCCTGCGCGTGAATGTGCAGACTGTGGTGCGCATGTACAACAAGGTAACAGCTTGAGATGTGCTCCTGTCACAGTCCTCTATTCTGGAGCAAGCAATTGCCATGATAAGCTCCAGGCTGTGCCTACTGGGAGCCTGTACTGCTATGCTCTGGGTGGTTTCAAACCCCTGGCAAGGTATATCCGGGCGGCACCTTCAGAGTGGGTTGTGAAAGCAGGTGCTGACTGCCTTGGATAAGGAGGAGCGCAGGCTCTTCCATGACCGGCTGCGGTATCTGGACAAACGCATCACACCTGGGGTCAACAAGTTGGCCTGGACCTCCCCTAAGGCTACTCTGGACTTCTTCTACAAGGAGGCCTGCACGTGAGCTTTTCACAAATCTGACCTTTGTCTGAGCCCTAGCAGTTCTTACAAGCAGAAGTTGCACTGTGGTCAATATCACTCATTGTCTTTGGCATTAGCACGTTGCTAGGACATAGCTACCTAACGCATGACCCCTTAACAGGACTGTGTCAGCAGCTCAACAGCATGCAGCTTGTGCCAACCTCACATCTGGCAGTATCGTTGCAATCAAATAAGGCTGCAGCTTATAGGCTCAAATGTTGCAGGTACTGCAAGGAAGCTGAGAACACAGTCATTGAGTTCAAAGCAGCTTTGCAGAAGGCAGAAGCCAACTGCCGCTTGATCAGTGAGACCATGCTGCTCAAGGTGGAGCGTAAGCGCATGTATGACCACCGGGAGTTTGCTGCCCAGCAGGCTGAGCATCATGTCAAGGTATGCCTTCTTGGCCCCCTGACTTGCTCTGCACATCTGAGGCCGCCGGCATGCCATAGAGAGTTTGACTCCTGTAGATCCAATATCTACCTAAGCCAGCTGGGTTGAGGAGTGTAATCACACATGCTGCATGATCTGCAATGCAAGCTGGAGGCTTTGTGCAGGTCCAGGACCGCTTCCGTAATGCGTACCAAGAGGTCAAGACCACCATGGCCCAGCTCTACAGCTTCTTCCAGACAGACAGCGAGGAGGTGCAGCGGGAATGGCTCAAATTTACCCACAAGGTTCACCACTCTGTTACATTGCAACACACACACACACACACACACACATTTTCCTGTGTCTCATGCATTCAAATTTATGAGCATATCTAATCATTCATGTTGATGAGCCTGGCACATGCTGACAATGTCTGTGCTGTACAGGCAGGCTGTCATGTGTGCATGCATCTTTACTTTCTCACACTGTACTTTGCATGGTGTATAGTGGTCAGCATCATCAACTTCTGCTCACCTCCAACTCCAGCCACCACCACTATACATCTGGCAGTCAAGTACAACTGCTGGGAGCCCTACTCACAACTGGCCAGATTCTTTGTTGCTGGTCATCCAGCCTTGTTGCATACTGTGCTCTGTCAACTTCCTTTTTTTGTGTGTTGTGCCTCTGAAAACAATTGAACCGCATTTGAGCAGATTGACAAGAAGATGGAGGATGCACTGCGGCATACAGTCAAGCGCAGTCTCCAGGAGCTGTCCAGGGTCCTGAATGGTGATAACAAGACTGAAGTGGTTCCTGTCTTCACTGTCACCATCAACCTGGGCAAAACCAACCGTGTGGAACTTAAGCCAACAGTCCAGGTGTACTGTCTACCTCTGGCTTGTAACATGACTTGGCCCTGATGTCCCATGGCCTGACATGGTGTCATTCAAGGCCCAACAATGCATTCAGCCTCTGTAAAGAAGCAGCATGCAGGGAAACGCAACATGAAGCATTCTTACCATATGTCTTGAGAGATGATGGCATCTTTTGGCTACATTGATGACTAAAGGCTCAACCAAATACCTCTGCATGCTTCCCATGTTACCTGAGACATGCTTTGAAGGGGTTGCTCACTGCAGGACTTGTTCAATATGATCCATAGTGTCAGCAAGGAGATGATCACCGTCATACAGTGCGTACCCAGAATAGCAGAACGCATCACTCCAGCCACTGCAGCCCAGCTCAAGGTCTCTTGCTGCCCTTTGCATTTGAGCTGTCTGTCCAATGACCGCCATTTCCTGTGCTTCAGCATACTTGCTCTGCAATACTACATATACAAAGGCCAACTCAGCCTAGCTCTAAAGTACACCCCCAGCACCTGCCATGAATCCTGCAATTGATGTGAAAACTAGCTGTTTGTATTGCTTTTCAAGGTCAGCCAGATGTCTGCCCAATGTTGGTTGCTGACAGGCTGTTTCTGAGGTGCAGCATGTGCACTCAAGATCTGCATGTGCTTCATGCAGGCAAATGGCCAGCCTGAGCAAGCTCCAGCTCCCACCTTTTTTGACATCATCTCTGGTGATGAGGACACTACCCTGCGCAGCATTGTGCAAATCACCAATGGTGTCACTGGCATCGTGGACAAGGTCCAGACTTTATTAGTATATTGGGAGAAGAAGTACAAGCACATGTGGGACCAGGACAAAGATGCTTATATCAGGTAACGCCAGCTGCGCTGATGGTCACACCAGCCTTCAGGTCCTGGTCTTGCTCAATTTGACCACCACAAGATACTGCAGCATGGCATGGCTGCCTGCATCAGCTGACGCTGAACAATGTGCTGTCACTTTGGTCACCTGCTTACACTTCTACCTAGTCGTGCTTCTGAGCTTGCCTGGTGTCGCTCTCAAAGCCCCAAGCAATACTGCAGACCCACACATGCACTGCTTGCTGTGCAGGCGATATGAGAAGGCCCAAAAGCCTTTGTCAGCTTTTGATGCTGACATCAGCAAGTACGCTGACCTGTCTGAGGAAGTGCTGGCTGAGAACGCAGCAGAAAGTATCAAGTTCCTGTTTGTTGACTGTGGCCCTCTGAAGCAGGTATAAAATGCATCTGATGTGTATGGCATTTGCATGCAAAGGTAACCCTGAAGTTGCATGTGTAGTTGAAGTTGGGCATGCACTTGCAATTGCTGATGACTTTAACACCAGCAGCACATCCATGTATTGATACCAAACATGGATTCACATGGAGAGTGTGTTTGTTAAATGCTGCATGCTTCAGCCTTCTGTTGGGCACAAGCCATGACAAGGCCGTACTCCAAGTTTAGCATGCCTGAGCTGCGGTATGCCCACAGGCACTCGTGGGTCACTGCGAGGCCTGGCGGGCAAACTTCACAGGCCTGTTGAACGCCATCGCCCTGAAGGAGCTGCAAGCTCTGCATGAGTACTTCCAGAGCAACACAGCTGCCCTGCGCCGTCCACCCACCACCCTGGACAAGCTCGCAGAGGCTGTACAGCTGCACAGGAAGCTCACGCTGGACAAGCCCTCCATTCAGGCCCGCTTTGAGCCCCTGCATGACAAGTACCGCACCCTGGAGAAGTTTGAGGTAATGGCTCAATCTGGCATCTGGGTTGTTGCAATCTGTACAATCAATTTCTGTCCATCAGCTTTTACTGCATTTAGCTTTCATTTGACTATAAGCCAACGGCAGATGTGAAGGCGTATCATCTTCACCTTGCAACAGACAAATGTGCCAGCATCTTCAGAAACTTATGCTTCCACGAGGTGGCTTCTTGCTTCGTGCCACAAGAGCTGCTTTCTGACCAATACATATGCAATGCAGATGAGCGTGCCAGACGCACAGCTTGCTCAGCTGGATGAGCTGGAAGGCAGCTGGGCAGCCTTCAGGAGCTGCCTGGACGAGACTGCAAGCAGCCTTGAGCGTGCCAAGGATAGCTTCCGGGACAAGCTTGTGCAGATGGTGGACACCTTTGCCACTGAGGTGGTAGTCTCCAGGGACATGTTCACACAGGACGCGCCCTTCAGCAATGAGGTGACTTGCACTGCCAGCGCGTGAATGTTACCTGCTAGCACACTCTCCAAGCCAATAGCTACCCTTTCATTGTGCCAGCAATCTTCTGTCCACAAGCCAAAAAGCTTTTGTCTTACAGCAGGCCTCTAGCAGAAAAGTTGTGAGACTCTGAATGAGCTGAAAGGCACATTGGGTGCAAGCAGGTCGGCTGCTGCAAATCATTATGACTGATCAGCTGCTGTGTTGCATGTGCAGAAGAACAATGTGGCAGCAGCCATGCAGTTCATTGAGGCCGCAAAAGCTGAGCTGGCTGCTCAGCACCAAAAGGCTGCAGAGCTCAAGTCTGGCATGGACATCTTTAACATTTCCCAGCCAGCATACAAGGAGCTCACGCAGAATGAGAAGGTCAGAACACTTGATGTGTGACAGAGCTTGTTCACGTTTGGCAATGCGCTCTCTTGCACATGAGAAGTATCACATGAGACCCTTGTCCAATCATGACATAGTGGGGACAACATGTGATCATCAGCTCGCAAGCAGAAGCAGATACAAGTGCAGCCACCACTGACCAGTCTGAAATTTCACTTGCCAGCTACACCACTTCTGTGCATCACTTTATTGATAGTCTGCTTGATTAATTGCAGGATGTGGACCTCTTGGAGAAGATGTGGGGTACCATTGCAGAGTGGCAGCAGCTGTACAATGGGTGGAAAGATGGTAGGTTTGGTGACCTGAAGGTGGAAGAAATGGAGGAAGCAGCCGGTAGGGTTGCCAAGTCTTTGCAGAGACTGGGCAGAGAGATCAAGCATTGGCCCGCCTGGGCCTGGATCAAGGTGAAACATCAAGTCTCTGCCACAACATGCTTGTGCGTTTGCTGCACCTTCAGGTCAACCACCTGCTGCTGCTTGATGTTTCCTGCAACAACTGGTCCAAGGACAATAGCCATGAATAGCCAAGGACAATAGCCGTGGTGGTACATTAGCTTGCCAAGAAAATGTACTGCCATGGCTAACTGACTAGAACAAGGCCATGCACAGCCAACTTTCCTGCATCACTGTCCTTTTTGCCTAGTATGGGTACTTTTGGCCGTCATGCACCCAGGTGGCCAGGCAAGTTACTGCATTCAACAGCTCAAAACCCCTCAGGCATGTTTTGTGTTGTCACAGGACACTGTGGACTCTTTCAAGAAGACCATGCCACTGATCATGGACCTGCGCAACCCAGCCATGCGGCCCCGCCACTGGGCCAACCTCATGGAGGTGGTGGGATCTAAATTCGACCCTGCAGGGCCCACTTTCACCCTGGACTCTGTGGTCAAGCTGCACCTGGACCAGCACGCTGACCTCATCGCTGACCTGTCTGGCAATGCCAGCAAGGAGCTGGCCATTGAGATGTCCATACAGGTATTTTACACTTGCCTCCCTGCAAAACAGCTACATTAGCTTTGCAATACTGATCAAGGCTCAGCAGTCACAAAGGCTTAAGTGTTGATAAGTGCTCTGAGTATGTATTCTGGCGGCAGCTGTGCTTGCCTGATCAGAGTGTGATAACCATTTGAAGCTCATGCACTCCATTGTGTCGTCGCAGGCCATTGCCACTACATGGGCCAGTCTAGTTCTTGACATGGCAGAGTATAAGGCCACCTACAAGCTACGCAGCACAGAGGAGGTGTTTGCAGCCTTAGAGGACAACACGGTCACCCTGTCAACCATGAAGGCCAGCCGCTTCTTTGCAGTCTTTGAGAAGGACATCAACCACTGGGAGAAAACGCTGGCGCTGGTCTCAGAGACCATTGAGCTGGTTCTCACGGTAATAGACAAACCTCACATTGCTTGACAATGATGGCGATCGCTCTAATGGCTGGCAATAACTCATCCAGACTGTTGCAGCCTGCAATGCAGCAGTCTTGCTGATCTGTTGCATATGTGCTCATTGTCCGCAAAAGCTCTGCCAATCACCACAGCATGTTACTTTCTATGTGTAAGTCAGCGAGGTTGCACTTTTTCTGTGCTGCAGGTTCAAAGGAACTGGATGTACCTTGAGAACATTTTCATTGGGTCTGAGGACATCAGGAAGCAGCTGCCGCAGGAGTCCCTCATGTTTGACCAAGTGCATGCAACTTTCATGGTCCAGATGCAGCAGCTGAATACAGCACACAATGTTGTACAGGTAAGCAAATGTTACACACCCACCACACAGTGAGTCTAAGTGCTTTCCAGCCGCTCAGGCTTTGTTTGTGCAAGTGGTTTGTGACTGTAGAGTGTACTCAGTCAGCCTGCTGTATGGCTTTCTGAATCGGGGTGAGGCATACCTGATACCTACCTGGCTAATGCGAGAGCAAAGGCTGGCACAGGTCCAAATTAATCAACCAATCAAGTATAATCAGTCAATATAGTGAGTGAAAGGCTTGGGTGCATCAGTGCCATCTAACCTGCATTTGTGGCTGTGACAATTCTGGCATGCAGGCATGTACAGCCCCAGGTGTGCTAGATAGCTTCACAGATCTGGAGAGCAAGCTGGAGCGCATCCAGAAGAGCCTGGAGAACTACCTGGAGAACAAGCGCCAGCAGTTCCCTCGCTTCTACTTCTTGTCCAGCGATGACCTGCTGGAGATCCTGGGACAGGCCAAGGACCCCATGAACGTCCAGCCTCACCTCAAGAAGTGCTTTGAAGGTAGCATATCAGGCCTCACTACAAAACATAAACCTTATTGTCAAAGGGATGTTCTGTTGCATGCACTTGGATTGCATGTGAGAGTGTACCCTGCACTGCTCAACCTGGTTAGGTTGTCAGCAGACAGCACCATAGTGCATGGATCCAACTTGAACATCGCTGTCTGATTTTCACAGAAAACCAACCTGGCATTAATGATGTGTGGTCATGACTGGCAGGCATCAAGAAGCTGGACATGCAGCCTCCAGGGTCTGAGGGCCGCCGCAACTACGAGACCATAGGCGTGTTCTCCCCTGATGGAGAGTACCTGCCCTTTGTGGCGCCTATTGTCACAGAGGGACGTCCTGAGGAGTGGCTCAACACAGTGGAGGAAGCCATGTTTGCTGCTACCAAGAGACATCTCTACAGGGTAACAGCACCAGAGCTGCACTTGCTACATTGCCACAAGCCCTCAAAAATGCGCAGTTGCATACTAAGAAGCAGGACTCATTTGTGCATGCTTGGCATTGCAACAAGGTGTGTATCCCTTTCACTTTGTTCATTTGACAAACCTTCCAGAATGCACTTGTCCGTTGCAATCATTGCGTCAACCCAGGCCAGCCAGCCAGCCAAAATCAAGCACTGCATAGTGAAGTCTGCTCATGAAGTGCGTGCCCTGATTGCAGGTGATTGAGGAGAACAGGGCAGTAAAGAAGGAGAAGTGGGTGAAGGACAACCAGGGCCAGCTGATCATCACAGCGGGTCAGGTTGTGTGGACCACTGAGTGTGAGAAGGCCTTGGCAGATCCTGACCAAGCCAAGGCTGCATTGCGCCACCTTAAGAAGAAGTGGATCAGCTACCTCAACAAGCTGACTGCAATCACATGCTCCAAGCTCACAAAGATTGAGCGCAACAAGGTGGGCCGCAAACAGAGATTGGCGTGTTGCTTCCTGACTCGTGAAAGCATCTGCATCTGGGCATATCAGGCACTTGCCTACTGCCTTGGCAGCCTCTCTAAGTCACGTCAATTCGTATGAACTTGATATGCAGCATGACCCATATCACACTGATCAAATCTGATCGACTAACTTGGAACATATCTGCGCTGACTTGTGGCCTGTGCAACAGGTAGTGGCTCTGATCACCATTGAGGTCCACGCCAGAGATGTGATTGAGAAGCTGGGCAAGGTTGGCTGCACCAATGCCAATGACTTTGAGTGGGTCAGCCAGTTGCGATTCTACTGGGACAGGGAGCAGAATGACTGCGTCGTCAAGCAGGTATACACTTGCAGCACCCGTCTGCATAGCTGCAGGTTTGTCTTGCCAGCTGTATCTGTGCACAGCCACCTGATTAGTTTGTCAGTGAGGACTGGCTAACCTGACCTAATTGTGAGTAAAACAGATGCACCTGTCCATCTGCCTGATATGTTGAGAGTGTTGGACTCATCTGTTCCTTTGCCACAGGTGCTGTCCATCTTCACATATGGATATGAGTACCAGGGCAACAATGGGCGTCTGGTCATCACCCCGCTGACAGACAGGTGCTACATGACACTGGGAGCTGCCATGTTCACTCTGCGTGGTGGTAACCCTCTGGGCCCTGCTGGTACTGGCAAGACTGAGACCGTTAAGGTATGCTGTACAGAATGACATGGCATGACACTGCTGAAAGTCAGCACCTGGGTGCGGTGCATCCAAGCTGGCGTCTGTGCTGTCTCACTTGCAATGCCAGACTAGAGTCATTGAGGCCAGAATGCTCATGAGGTCTGCTTGACTACTTGCTGACTTGCATTGAGTGTTCAACAGACATGAGTCAGAGTAGAGTCACTGAGCCAGTTTGCTCATGACGTCTGCTTGACTGCTTGCTGACTTGCATTGAGTGTCCAACAGACACGAGCAGCCAAGTTGGTGTACCTGCAGGACTTTGGCAAGGCGCTGGCACGGTATGTCATCGTCTTCAACTGCAGTGATGGTGTGGACTACAAGATGACCGGCAAGATGTTCAGTGGTCTGGCACAGACTGGCGCCTGGGCCTGTCTGGATGAATTCAACCGTATCGAGGTGGAGGTGCTGTCTGTGGTGGCCACACAGATCGCCACCGTCATGCAGGCAAGCTGCTTGCCTCACACTGCTGTCAGCTGCATGTTTAAACCTCTTACACAACCCGCTACTGTTCAGTCCAGTGCCAAATGGTGCTGGGTTGTTGTCACCAACTGGCCTCTGCAGCTGCCACCAGCCTGCCTGATGCCGTAGTCATTGGACCTAGAGCAGTCAGAATCAGCCAATTCAAGGAATCCTTTGGTACCAGTTGTCGCAGCATGTATGCTGTGTCTTGCAGGCAATCAAGGAGCGCAAGACCCGCTTTAACTTCCTGGGGCAAGACATCCGTCTCAACTCAGCATGTGGTATCTTTGTGACCATGAACCCTGGGTATGCTGGTCGCTCTGAGCTGCCTGACAACCTGAAGGCCATTCTGCGGCCTGTTTCCATGATGGTGCCAGACTTCACCCTCATTGCTGAGATCATGATGTTCTCTGAGGGCTTCTCCACTGCCAAGGTATCACTTGAGTGCAATCAAGCAGAAAGCTATCAATAGCTACACACACACGCATCTGTACATGCTGTTCTTTTGGCAGGCTTTTCCCTCTCTCAGGTGTCTGCTGAAAATTGCCAACCTGGCTTGCATGCACATATGAGGATGCACATCACCTGGTCAGCTTGCTCATGACACCCACAGCTGTGGGCATGCTTGCACAGGTGCTGGCCAAGAAGATGATTGCCATCATGGAGCTGTCACAACAGCAGTTGTCCAAGCAAGACCACTACGACTACGGTCTACGCTCCTTCGTTATCCCCATTGCCAGGGCTGCTGGTAAGATCCCCTCATCTCAGCCTGGAAGTCTACCTCATTTCCTCATGTCTTGCAGCTGCCTTTACCTGCAGTCTGTAGCTAGTAGCTCACATCACCCTAAGTCATGTCATGCTATAGTTCTGACAAGGATGAGTCACACCTGTAACTGTGGTCAAACGTTGGTGTCAATGATATGTCAATCAGTTGCTTGAATGGCTACTGCTGGTAGGGTGCCTTGTTCAGAATGATGCTGGTGGTGGCAGGTGCACTGAAGCGGGTGGACCAGGAGGTATCAGAAGAGCTGATCATGTACCGCACCATGCTGGACCTCATCAAGCCCAAGCTGGTCTACCTGGACCTGCCCCTCTTCATGGCTCTGCTCAGCGACCTCTTCCCCGGGGTCGAGCAGCCCCCCGCCCCTGCTGGGGCCCTGCGCAATGCCATTGAGGCTGACCTCAGTGAGAACAACCTGCAGGTGCTGCTGCAGTCTAATTGAGACAGCATACCATCCACAAACCCCTGTATTGCAAATGTCATTTTGTGTGAATGAGTTTATCCACTCAATTGCCTGAAGTTTGGTTGTGCATCTATCTGTTGATTGTACTCATTCTTCAGTCTATGTGACATAGGTCATTCCAGAGTTTGTGACCAAGATCATCCAGATCTTTGACTGCAAAGTGGCCAGGCATGGCAACATGATTGTTGGCAAGACTGGCGCTGGCAAGAGTGTGGCTTGGCAGACCTTGCAGCGCGCCATGGGTCGCCTGCGCAAGGACGCCCATGAAAGTGAGCAATTCCAAAAGGTAACAGCAACAACCTCCAATTGACAGATACAATGCCGCTTTGAGAAAACCCAACATGGCATATTGTTCTGCAGGGTTGGTTGACCCTGTTAGACAGGTGCTTATTTGCATGCCACAGCACACGTGTCCTGTAAATTCAACAATGCCAACATCACATCAAGTAGACTTTTGTGTTGCCAATGGGTATTGCATGCTGAATCAAATTGCTGCAGGTGCAAGTGCACGTGATCAACCCATTGGCTCTGTCCAACAATGAGCTGTACGGGTCCTTTGATGAGGGCACTCATGAGTGGCAAGACGGTGTGCTGGCTCGCATCATGCGCACACTGTGCAAGGATGACAGCCCTGACCAGAAGTGGATTCTGTTTGATGGACCAGTGGACACACTGTGGATTGAGAGTATGAACACCTTGCTGGATGACAACAAGCTGCTCACGCTGCTGAGTGGCGAACGCATTTCCATGAGTCCACAGGTCAGCTTCACTTGCTTGGCCACAATGAAAGGCTTGGCTAAAAGCAGCCTCTAAAGGCCTGAGTATTGGTAATGGCTATCAATACCAATTGTGACTGCTTTCCAGCAAAATGCCCATGTTGCAATAGGTGTGCACAACCTTAGCAGCTGTTGTACATCAGGACCCGTCTGCCTTGTGGCATGCATTGTTGCACCTCCTTGGACTGTTTGTGTTTGCGAAACCCTGCGAGGTACACTCAAAGTGCTGCCTAAGATGACTGCTTGCTTTGCAGGTGTCTATTCTGTTTGAGGTGGAGGACTTGTCGCAAGCCTCTCCAGCCACAGTCAGCCGAGCTGGCATGATCTACCTGAATGTTGAAGACCTGGGCTGGCAGCCGTTCATCACCTCTTGGCTGGCCACCAAGAAAAATGATGTTCTGGTTGCCAATCTCACCAAGCTCATTGAGAGGTGAGTTTGCACATGGAACAGGTGGACAGCAGCCTGACTGGTGCTTGACAGATGATTCATGTGCACACATTGACTGGCTGTTCTCCATGATCAATGCCCTGCAAACGCAGGACAGCAAGTTCTGCCATACACATCATGTGTGGCCTGCTGCTGTCATAGAAGACACATGATCTTGATAACATGGCATGCGCTTTGCTGTTTTGCATCGTGCTTTCAGGTTTTTGACCAAGATGCTCTGTACGCAGGTACATGGAAGCCACACTAGAGCATAAGCGACTGCAATGCAAGGAGCTGGTGGCAACTGACCGCCTGAGCTGCGTAAAGACCCTCACTCGCCTGTTTGATGCCTTGGCCACCCCTGAGAATGGGGTCCTGCCTGATGATGCTGAGCACTACCCTGCCATGGTTGAGCTCTGGTTCCAGTTTGCTCTGATCTGGGGTATTGGAGGCCCCCTTGCTGAGGATGGCCGCAAGAAGTAAGCCCTGCTGCCTTTGCTGATGCTATGGGCTCTATGCTTGCTGCAGCAAACTTGCATCTGGTCCCTTCATGCTGTGAGGCAGTTGATATGCCTCACAAGGAAGATGACAAGCAAGATAAGCTGCACAGGTTGCGCTAGTGAATTGTTCTTTTGTATTCTTGCGTCAACAGGATGTATGAAGTTGGCTGTAGAACTGAAAGCAAGGCACATCACAACCAATGCATCTCCGTCAAAGCGTTAACAGGAGCTATATGGCAAAGTGGTCAATGCCAGCAGCTGAAGGGCAATACTGTGCAGGTTTGACGCCTTCATGCGGGAGATGGACACTCGCTTCCCTACCACCGACACAGTATTTGAGTACTGCGTGGACCCCAACCAGAAAGGCTGGTTATCCTGGGAGAACAAGCTCAGCTCCACCTATAGGTTGGTCCTGCCTGCTTTCATGTCTTCACTGCTTTCCACCAACACCCTGTGCTGATGCTGGTTGAAAGAGCTCTCTGCCTTGGCTGCCGCATGACAATGCAGTGCATCGTGCAACAGCCGCTCACTTGTTCAGTTGCTGGCTTCCACATGCTTCCATTTGCTGGGCACTTGTCAATCTTGTCCTTTTGCACGTTCAACCCAATACTTCTGCTGTTGACGGACTTTTTGGCTATTGTATGCAGGCCTCCAGCTGATGTTCCTTTCTTCAAGGTTATGGTGCCCACAGTGGACACGGTCAGGGTCAAATTCATTGCTTCTAGCCTGGTACGGGTTGGTGTGCACACCCTGCTGGTGGGAGGGGTTGGGGTGGGTAAGACAATGATGGCTTCTAGCGTGCTGGAGGGTCTGCCGACAGGCTACGGCGCCATCAACATCAACTTCAGTGCCCAGACCTCTTCCAACTCCTTGCAAGACACTATCGAGGGCAAGCTGGAGAAGCGCACCAAGGTGCTCACAACTCTTGCAGTCCTTGAACTGCAGGCAGGACCTGTTGTCCCTTCAAAAAATGCTTGACAAAAAAAAACCTTTTTTTTGTTTGCATTTTTTGTTTGTGTCCCTTCAAATACTTTACCTGAAGGACCTGATATGGCATGCTGCCTGAAATGCTTGCAGTTACTGCAGTGTTACGCATTGATCCATTTCCATGCACCAGGAAACAGTGAGACCCCTTCTAAAAGAGCTGCCTGTAGAAACATCAATGTAATGTCTGTGATTGCCAAAAGCATCTGTGTTTGCCATTGCAAAATACCAGCCATACAGCAGCTCAGATTTGCTGCTCACTGCAACCTGCTTTTGTCTCATGCAAGTATGTGCTGCTGCATTATAGGGTGTGTTTGGCCCACCTGGAGGCAAGCACCTGATAGCCTTCATTGATGACCTCAACATGCCTCAGAAGAGCAAGTTTGGCTTCATCCCACCCCTTGAGCTGCTGAAGCTGTGGGTGGACTACGGCTTCTGGTACGACCGGCAGCGGTGCGAGGCCAAGCAGATCAAGGACATGCAGCTCATGGCTGCCATGGCACCTCCTGGTGGAGGCCGCAATGCCTTCAGCCAGCGCTTGCAGGTCAGCAACTCCAAATCTGCCTGGCTATTCTGCAACAGTCCATGAAGTTGTGGCTCACCAATTTCTTGCACAGCTGACACACCCACTTGGACTGCAGCATGGCATCATATTTGGGTACAACAGTGTGTCCAGTCTTGAAGAGGCACACTGAACAGAGGCTAGTGTTTCTAGTCATTGCAAGTCTGCTCAACACAAAACTTGTTTTGTGCAGGCATGCTTCTCTCTGATCAATGTGACATCTCCCAATGATGCTCAGCTCAAGCGCATCTTTGGCAGCCTGCTCAACCTGAAGCTGGTGGACTTTGATGATGTGATGAAGCCTCTGGGAGACCAGATCAGCCAGGGCAGCATAGAGGTGTACCGGGCTGTAGTCAAGGAGCTGCTACCCACCCCTGCCAAGTCTCACTACCTCTTCAACACACGAGATCTGGCCAAGATCATCCAGGGAGTCATGCAGGCCACCAAGACCTTCTATGACAACCAGGTGAGCAATGGGAACCTGTGTGCAAACATGGGCAGAGCTTCTCTCTTGGATTTTGCCTGAAATGAGCTTGATAGCAAAGATTGGAAAACGCAGCTTGGTACATGATTAAAGCCATGTACAGCTGCCATGATGATGAACGGTTCCAGCAAGAAGGAAAACGCCCCCTACATCCATATTGCACCAAGCTCATGGGCTATAGTGCAAGCAACCTTGCGTGTCTTTGATGGGTGATGTTTGTGCAGGATGCAATGCTGCAGCTGTGGTGTCACGAGACTTTCCGCATCATTGGAGATCGCATGTGGGACCCCACAGATAGGACGTGGCTGAAGGGGCAGCTGGATGACAAGCTGAAGGCCATCTTTGGCACCTCCTGGAATGACCTCTTTGGCGAGGGCAAAGACTGCCCTCCCTTTGTATCCTTCATGCGCACCACAGAAAACCCACCCTATGAACCTGTCACAGATTTTACTGCCTTGAAGGTCAGAGCCTACTACTGCAACCAGAAGCTGCATGTACCCTGCTCTGTGCCTGGCATGCCTCATACACAATACCTTTGTACAGTCTTGTCACTAGACAAACTTTATCAAAAGCTGTATCATGCTGATAATCTGCTGCATGATATGGTCTTGCATACATGAGACCAGAGACTTCAGAAAATGATCTGTTCTGTATATTTGACTATATGTTGCATGTGTGTGCAAGCACAGTCGCGGTGCACAAAAGAGGCGTTGTCTGCAGGACTTGCTTACGACAAAGCTGGAGGACTATGCTTCTGAGCCTGGGAAGAGTGCAATGGATCTGGTACTCTTCAGGTAAACAGCTGAGCAGCTGCACAAGTCAAAGGCTGATGCTTAATCACTGCACAACCATTCCCTCGACATGCAACAGCCCAAGAATTGGTTTAGAATAGGGCTACCTGTGCAATTCAGCATAATGCGCAAGTCTGCTATGCTCACCGCTGATATGAATCTTCTCAAGTGTGGTTGCTTTCACCTGAGCATACATGCTGCAGGGATGCCATTCTGCATGTCTGCCGCATCCACCGGGTCCTGATGCAGCCACGCGGCAATGCCCTGTTGGTGGGAGTGGGAGGCAGTGGCCGCAAGAGTCTCAGTCGTCTGGCTACCTATGTGGCAGACCAAAAGTGCTTCAGCATTGAGATCAGCAAAGGCTACCGCATCACTGAGTTCAGGGAGGATCTCAAGACCCTGTACAGACAGGTGCTCAAAGCTGTACCTGCGTGCTTACTGTACCCTGTCCCACATGCAAAAGCAGGGCTTGATGATGTGCTGAGTTACACACGGCTGGTCACATGGCTGACACCCATATGTTGACTGCCCTGCAGGCCGGCTGTCAAAACAAACCGACAGTCTTCTTGTTTGATGAGACTCAGATCGTGCAGGAGACCTTCCTTGAAGACATCAACAACATCCTCACCTCAGGTAAGACTTTTTGTTCCTCAGCCATGGCCAAATTTCAGCATTGAATGGTTGGGTCTGAGACCTTGAAACCCCTGCATTCTTTGCTCAAGCAGCTGGATTGTGCAGCAAGTGACATAGCCTTGGTCACACTCTGGCATATGCAGCACCTGAATGTGGTGATGTGTTGACACACAGGTGAAGTGCCCAACTTGTTCCCCAAGGATGAGCTGGCAGGGGTGCTGGATGAGGTGAGGCCTGCTGCTAAGAAGGAAGGGGCTGGGGAGACTGGGGAGGCCCTGTATGCCTTCTTCCTGGAGCGTGTACGCACCAACCTGCACGTCATCCTGTGCCTCAGCCCCATTGGGGAGGCCTTCAGGGAGCGCTGCAGGATGTTCCCAGGTAGGTCTGTGAACCTCCTTGCCATGTACATCAGTTGCTGTTGCTGCCGCAAAATTGCCACGCATTGCAACAGTCTGAACTAAGCTCTGCATGTCAGTGGCTGGCTAGATTACCCATGCAAAGCTGGAGCATGAGTCAAAGGGGTCCCTGAGTTGGCCTGATGCCCTGCTTGTCAGACATATGCTGATGCCGGTGCCTCTCATCACTGGCTGTCATATGTCTTGACTGCAAGTCGAGGGTTTTTTGTGGGTTCGTAGGTCTGGTGAATTGCACCACCATTGATTGGTTCACAGAGTGGCCAGCAGATGCGCTGTATGAGGTTGCAGTCAAACAGCTAGCTGATGAGGATTTGGGCTCACAGGAAATCAAATCCAATATGTGCAAGGTCGGTCTTGCCCCTTCTACCCATTTGTACCTACACAGTTAAAATCACCCCTCCTGCCACTCCAGCTGTTGCTGCCCAGTTGCTTTTGCTGATTGGCATCAGTGAAATCATGAGTGACCGCCACAAGTGCTTCTTGACAGCTCTGTGCCTGCGGTCACTGTGAGCTTCAAGTTGCTGCTGTGCACAGGTTTTTGTGACAGCTCACCAGTCTGTGGCAGTCGTGAGTGAGCAGATGCTGCAAGAGCTGAAGCGCCACAACTATGTCACCCCGACCAACTACCTGGAGACCGTGCGCGGCTACAGGTACTCCACAGCAGCACCAGTACTTTGAATGATGTTCTATCCGTGATGCCATTATTTCACAGTTTGCACCAGCAAAGAACACATGATAGCACATCGTGCTTTCTATGGCAATATTGGCTTGCAGGATGTAAGCCAAACATCTTGCTTGGCTGCATTGCAAAGTAACAGAACCTTCTATACTTGCATGCTCTTTGACAGGCCTGATGTCTGGGAGTCACCTTTGAAGTTGCTACAGGGGCATGCTGAAGGAAAAGAGAAGGGAGGTCGGCGACAAGGCTGGCAAGCTCAAGGGTGGTCTGCAGAAGTTGCAGGAGACTGGGGAGCAAGTCGCCAACATGCAGGTTGGTCACCTTTGTCTGCCTTGCTGCTTATGCTCAGCTCCGCTCTCATCCGCTTCATCTCTGCAAGTTCACAATGCTAGGTGCACGTCTGTGTTTGCCTAGACTTGCATGTGCTGAAGCAAACGTGATGTGTTTGTTTCTCACTGAGACACTGCGTACAGGTTGTGTGCCAAGACAAGAAGGTGGTGGTGGCTGAGGCCAAAACCAGCTGTGAGCAGCTGCTGGTTGCCATTGTACAGGACAAGCGTGTAGCTGATGAGCAAGAGAAACAGGTCAGACACGTCTCTATCTGTCGCCTTCTTCACAACAGACGCCACTCCTGCGCTTTGCCTCTTTGGCTTGGCAGGTGCTGAACTGATCATCACACATTGCATCCATGATCATGCGCAATCAGCTTAGTGCAAGCAACGTTTTTCCATGTCACACCTGCATCTCTGAGCCATGACCGATCCGATCACTGAATCACTGTCCAATCACTCCTGATGCAGCCACTTCAGGCACTGACGGTGAAGTGGTGTAGGTGAATGCTGAGGCCATCAAGATAGGCAAGGAGGCAGAGGAAGCCAATGCCATAGCCTCAGAGTGCCAGGCGGGTCTGGACAAGGCTCTGCCAGCCCTGCAGGCTGCCGAAGATGCCCTCAATGTACTCACAAAGAAGGACATGTCTGAGCTGAAGGTCAGTCCTGCTCGGCTGACTTGTACATGCAACTGCTTATTGCCAAGCATAATGCTCAGACATCCCTCATGCCCAACCAGCTCGTGGACGTCGCTGTTGTTGCACAGCATGTGCTTACAAAAGCCCTGTGTCGAGGCTGCAAAAGCAGCAGCCCTGCCGCTGTCTTGGTGTCCCTGTGATGCCATGCATTATGCGTTGTTGATACTTTCTGCTTGACAGCTACAGCCCTTTATCCTCATGCAACAGTCAAACCTTCTCGTTGATTGCAGGCTTATGCAAAACCGCCTGCTCTGGTGGAGCTGACACTGTCAGGAGTGATGACAGTCCTGCAGAAGACCCCCACCTGGGATGAGGCCAAGAAGCAGCTGGGTGATGCCAGCTTCATGGAGAAGCTGCTCAAGTTTGACAAGGACAAGCTCAATGATGCCTTGCTCAAGAAGCTGCAGAAGTTCCCCACCAATCCTGACTTCACCCCTGAGGTCAGTCATGCTTGCTGGCCCTCACGATGCTACAGCAGCTTGTCTCACACTTTCAATGCTCTCTGCAGCCAAGCTGTCAGGCCAAAAAAATGACTGATGGGACACTAATGCAAGTTGAGCAGGTGGACGAAGAATGAGACCATCTCATGCACATCAACAGTCAGGCTGCTGTGCTCTGCTGGCTAAGCCTTTGGCTCCTGAGCTTGCAGGGGACTTTCCAAATGAGGATGCTGTTGTCCCTGAGATGCGTGCATGACACTGTTGCAGCAACTAAGCCTCATTGTGTCTACTGCAGGCAGTTGGCAAGGTGTCCTTGGCAGCCAAGGGGCTGTGCTTGTGGGTGCGTGCCATGGAAACATATGGCTCTGTGGCCAAGGACGTAGCCCCCAAGAGACTTAAGCTGAAGACTGCACAGGACAACTTGTCCAAGAAGCAGACCGCCTTGGCTGCAGCCCAGACGCAGCTAGCTGAGGTCCTGGCTAAAGTGCAAGCCCTCAAGGTCAGCATGATCAGTAGATCATGTTTGCTTCACTGGACCAACATACTGTGTTTGCCTGATGATGCCGTGTAGTCTGGCTGCAACTCTCTTCTAGTACTATTGGGTTGGCTGTGCAAAGGTATCTGAGAGAGATGCTCATGGTTACCAAAGTGCAACACTTGCCATAGCAGCAGGAGTGTGGCTTGGCCATTTCGCCATGCAAGCAGACTTGCTGGATAGCAGTGATGGCAACCACAATTCTGGGCTTGCAGGATCAGTATGAAAGCAGCATGATGAAGAAGAAAGCTCTGGAAGAGGAGCTTGAAGACCTGGAGGGCAAGCTGTTGCGTGCTGAGAAGCTGCTATCAGGTGAACACCCCTCAACAATTCTTGCACCCAGTCAATCGGCTGCCCAAAGCCAAGTCATCCTGCTTCTTTTGCCAATGTTCAGAATCCGTGTCAAGACAGCACCCTGATTCTTCCACAGTCCAGCAGTTTGACGCTCCTTTTGAGTCCTCTGCTCAAGCATGCGATGGGTCCCCAATCATGATATAGTTTGTGTTGAGACAGCCATGACATGGCAGGGTTGGCTGGTGAACGGTCAAGGTGGGAGGTGAGCATAGTGAGCCTGGATGCTCAGCTGGCAGCTCTGCCTGGAGACGTGGCTCTGGCCAGCGCCTTCATGAGCTATGCTGGCCCCTTCCCTAGTCAGTACAGAGAGGATCTGGCCAAGCAAACCTGGCAAAAACAGGTTAGCATGCTGCAGCAGTCATGCCATGCATATGTTCAAACACTTGTGCTGATCTTCTGGGGCCATAGGTAAGCTTATCAGGCATCATAAATTGTCCCAATTGTTGTGATCAGCCCTGCTTTATCAAAGGAATAGGCTGCTTGCCTGTAGCACAACATCAGAAGTGGCTCAACTCAATGCGCAAGTTTATGTCCACTAAACAGCAGTATTCAATGACAGTGCATGCCATTTGACAGATTGTGTGCATGTGCAGGTGAAGGCTTTGAATCTGCCAGCGTCTGAAGAGTTTGACTTTGCCTCCTTCCTGGCAGACCCCAAGGATGTGAGGGACTGGACCATTGCTGGCCTGCCGGCAGACTCCTTCTCTGTTGAGAATGGAGTCATGGTCACTCGCAGCTCTCGCTGGCCCCTCATGATTGACCCCCAGGTACTTCGCCATTGATACTCTTGCTTGTGGTCCTGATCTACTGCAGTAGCGTGTTTTCCACAGCTGACAATTGAGTATGCCATAGAGCTTACCATTCAAATCTCTGCCATCAGTGATGCTAGCATGGCTCCAGTCAACATGGCTCTGCATCGTGTGGCTGCCAATCTGGCAAGCTTGGCCAAGCATGGCTTGGGCAGCGTCAGCGTAACTGTATGCTGTTGTGATATGTGTCTTGCTACATGCACAGGGTCAAGCCAATAAATGGGTGAAGAACATGGAAGCACAGAATGGATTGCGCGTTCTCAACTTGGCCATGCCAGACCTGCTGCGCCAGATGGAGAACGCCATCCAGTTTGGCAACCCTGTCTTGCTGCAAGTGAGTCATGCAAAGCATACACTCTATGCAGTGCCTATACCAGACTTGCCAATCATCCAATATTCCTGCTTCCGCGGTATGCACAGTGGGCTCTGAGCATCTATTACAGTGCACCACCCTGTACGTTTTGGCAAAGCACTTAATTGTTCCCCTGCCCTGGGGCTGCTGAGGAAATGCGTGGTGATAAGCATGTCCTAACAAGCTGCAACTGACCTGTGGCATGATACGCAGGATGTGGGTGAGGAGCTGGACCCTAGTCTGGAACCTGTGCTGGCCAAGGCCTTTGTGAAGCGTGGCAATGCCACCCTCATCAAGCTGGGAGACAAGGAGATCGACTTCAACCCAGACTTCCGCCTCTACATCACCACCAAGCTGGGTAAGCAAGCTGTTTGCATTCTACCCTTCACAGAGTGCAGCATTGCACTGCCCAAATGAGCGCTTTCTGTGGCCTGATGTGCCTCAAAAACAGGAAGACTGTCATCACAGGTGAGCTTGTGAGGTGTTGCAGGCTGTGCAGTCAGAGGCCTCTGCGCTGAGGCTGCACTGCAGACTGACATGAGGCACAATGCAGACAACTGCAAGTGATGCTGTTTGTATGATGCAGGTAACCCTCACTACACTCCCGAGGTCAGCACCAAGGTGATGATAGTCAACTTTGCTGTGAAGCAGCAGGGACTGGAAGCCCAGCTCCTCAGCACTGTTGTCAAGCAGGAGCGGGCTGACCTGGACCGCCAAAAGAATGAGCTGGTCGTCAAAGTGGCACAGGGCAAGCGCACACAGGTGGGCTGCCGTGTTGACTTTTATCTGCCTGTGTAATTGTATGCAAGTCAGCACATAGCCCTGTCCATTAGTGGCCACAGCGTTGAAGAATTATGTGCACTATATGCTGCATTATTGGCAAGGCAGATTGCACGGCCTATCACAGCTTTGTGACCGGTAAGCATAGTGTTGCACCTTGCAATGCTACGTATAAGTGATGCATTGACATTTCTCACCTGCAAAGTCAATTCTAGGTTTACAACTGGAATGGGGCTGATCGTATGCTGCCTTGCAGGCTGAGCTGGAAGATGAGATTCTGCAGCTGCTGTCAAGCGCAACAGGCAATCTGCTGGACAATGTTCAGCTGATCAACACTCTAAATGCCTCCAAGACCACCTGGGAGCAAGTCAACCAGTCCTTGCAGGTCTGCTCATAACTTGTTATGCTGATGCCATGCCTGCATTGTTCACAGCTGGCGTTGACCATACTTTGAAGCAGCATGCATCAAGCCAGACTCTCCTTTTCCCATCACTCATCATTGCGCTGTGTATGCCTGCCACTGCTGCGCTGAGTACTTAAGCAGGCACACCTGCTCCTGTTTACGCCCGCTGAAGCTGAGCCTGTTGTGAGTTTGCAGGTGGCTGAAGCAACTGCAAAGCAGATAGAGGTGGCAGCAGCTGCCTACAAGCCTTGCAGTGTGCGTGCTGCCATCCTGTACTTTGTGCTGAATGACTTGGCCGGTGTGGACCCCATGTACCAGTTCTCCCTGGATGCCTACAATGACCTCTTCCTCATCAGCATCCAGAAGAGCGCCAAGTTTGACAAACTGGATGAGCGCATCAAAAGCTTGAATGACTACCACACCTACGCTGTCTACAAGTACACCTCCAGGTCAGTGCAGATTCACCAACTTTTACCTTCTCTCTCCTACCTCCTCTACCTCTGGCCTGCAAGTCTGTTCCACATTGTTGAGAATGGGTCTTTTGGATCAACAAACTAGCCGTGAGGAGAATGATGTCATGACTGCGAACAAACAATTCTGAACCTGCAGCACGTGTGGAGTGATAGCGATAACAGGAGCCAACAAGCGCCTTTTTGTTCTGATGCAGGGGATTGTTTGAGCGGCACAAGCTGCTGCTGTCACTCCAGATGTGTGTGCGGATCCTGCAGTCAGCTTCCCAGGTGAACAGCGAGGAGTGGCAGTTCTTCTTGAAGGGTGGGCAGGTGCTGGACCGCTCCCAGCAGCCCCCCAACCCCGGTCCTGCCTGGCTCTCAGACCTGGCCTGGGACAGCATCACTGAGCTGGACCACCTGCCAAACTTCAAGGTCAGCTGGACTGCCTTGTAGACCTGCTGTTCAATCATCTGCTGTTCAACCATCTGCTGTTCAATCATCTGCTGTTCAACCATCTGCTGTTCAATCATCTGCTGTTCAATCACCTGCTGTCCAATCACCTGCTGTCCAATCATCTGCTGTTCAATCATCTGCTGTTCAATCATCTGCTGTTCAACTACCTGCTGTCCAATCACCTGCTGTTCAATCATCTGCTGTTCAATCACCTGCTGAGCCGCTGTCACGTCCTTCAAGTCATCTTGCAAGAGACTTGCTATCTACCATGGTTTTCAGGAGGGCCTGTAACATGTCTCTCTTTGGCCTGCTTTTTTCTGCTCAGATCAACGCTGTGCTACATTAGGCTGTCTGTCACATGCCTGGTTGTTGAAATGAAACCTTTTGACAGCTTCATGCTGATTGATCAACTGCTGGCCTAGCATGGAGTTGATGGGTGCAGGGAGTAGTGGGCAGCTTTGAGACATCCATTGATGCCTGGGAGAAATGGTACCGCGCCGGAGAGCCTGAGACCAGCGAGCTGCCTGGCGAATGGAAAGCCAAGTGCAATGAGCTGCAGCGTATGGTGCTTGTCAGATGCCTCAGGTGCGAAATGCAAATGTGTCTAAGACTGTCTTCATGATGCAACGTTTGCATGCCCAAGACAGTGAAACTTTGCAGGTGTCTGAAATCTGTATGCGAATGAGGATTTTGTGAACTCTGTGGGTTTTGTGAATTGTGTGGGAATGTGTGATTGGCTTGACAGCAAAGCACAATGCTTGCAGTGACAGAGCTTCACTTTGTGTTGTGCTGCAACTTTTTGGTGTCTGCAGGCCTGACAGAGCCATATTTGCAGCCACCAGCTATGTAGCCAACGCACTAGGCCGCAAGTTTGTGGAGCCACCAGTGCTAGATCTTGGAGAGACTCTGGGAGACTCAACCCCTCTGTCACCCCTCATCTTTGTGCTGTCTGCTGGGGTGGACCCCACCCAGATCCTGCTCAAGCTGGCTCTGGAACGTAGCATGAGCTCCAAATTCTTCACTGTCGCCCTGGGTCAAGGACAGGTCAGACCCTTGGCCCCACACATCTTCACCTGGCCTGTGATCACACCATCAACCAGCGTGCCTTACACAAGTTTGTCAATCAAACACATGAGAAGGGGGAAATGCAGGCGTAATTGGATTGGGAGAAGTGACTGGCAGATAATATGACCTTACATTGTTGTGTCAGCTCATAGAGTCATTGCAGGGTAATGCAGAGTATTGAGGTTGCACGGCATGGTGCAGGCCCCTATAGCAACCAAGCTGATCCAAGATGGCATGGTGGGAGGGCATTGGGTGTTCTTGGCCAACTGTCACCTGATGACCAGCTGGCTGCCGGCCCTGGACAAGATTGTGGAGGGGCTGGAAGGGAAGAAGCCCCACCCAGACTTCCGCCTGTGGCTCTCTAGCAGCCCCTCCCCTCTCTTCCCCATTGCCATCCTGCAGAGGGGCATCAAGATGACCACAGAGCCTCCCAAGGCATGCTCACGCCCTTCTCACATGCATGAGGCTGTTCCCATAGCCAGAAGAAGATGAAGGAATTGGATGACGCTGAACCATGCCCAGAAAAAGAAGAAGGATTTGCATGCGGCCATGCGCCTGCCTGCCTTGTGCGCTCATGCATGCTAGCATCATGTGTCTCCTTGAACACACCTTGTTCCTGTCGCAATGCTGACTTGTCACATCTCACGCATCTCCTTGCGAATGGTAGGCAGATCAGAAGTGATCTACCAAGTAAGTCATCGACTGTGTGAACAACAGTCGTGATGGCTTGCTGATGCAGGGACTGCGAGCCAACTTGACACGGCTGTACAACACAGTCAGTGACGAGAGCTACACAGAGTGCAGGGCTCAGCACAAGTATCAGAAGCTGCTGTTTGCACTCATCTACTTCCACTCTGTGCTGTTGGAGCGCCGAAAGTTCAGATCAGTGGGTCTTAACATCCTGTATGACTTCAATGACACCGACTACAAGGTACTGCACTCTGGGCAACCGTTGCTTGCGTTTACACAGTCTGGACATGGTTACTGTGCAGCAAGTCTCCCACCCACTCATTTCATTCACACTGCCAGCCATCTGTTACAGCCGCCAAAGCTGCTTTCGTGCTGCTTCTTGACCACCTATGTCAAAAGAGTGTTTACTATGGTTGGCTTGAAAGGCGCATGCAAATGTCTTCAGGTGTCAGATGATCTGCTGAAGAAGTACTTGGATAGCTATGTGGACACGCCCTGGGCTGCCCTAAAGTATCTCATAGCTGAAGCCAACTATGGTGGACGTGTCACTGATGAGCTGGACCGCCGCGTCCTCAACTCCTACCTGAACAAGTCAGTGCCATCACTCTTGCTTGCTGCACTGTCTTCACCACATCCTTCATTTGCACTTGCCTGCTCAGACCTCACCATTGACAAACTGGTCTGGCCCTTTCACAAGGCCAAAACACATGTACCAAGCACTGGTGAATCATAGGCTGATTGTGCCTAAAAGCAACTTGCGTTGTGTGACTGGAGCAAATATTTGCGTGTCAAGTGCAGGCAGTTTCACTGGTTGGAAGGCATTTCTGTGATACATGCAGGTTCTAC
>JAABUP010003254.1_pt1 | contig 29013 bp, 47 predicted proteins | sample 5559201 | NCBI WGS metagenome assembly JAABUP01 (sample SAMN10711887, study PRJNA513373) | rock metagenome | isolation source: Antarctica rocks | place: Antarctica | reverse complement strand
GAGACAGCAGCCATGCCTGGCTGGGAAACAGTCTGGTGCCTTCAGCAGTCTCCTGAGGTGTCATTGGCTCCCAAGCATGCTGCTTTCTTGCCTGAGGATGGAGTGCTGCATGCATCAAGGTAGACATGTCTTCTTCTGATCTGCGTGCTGACAGCAGACTTCTGAAGCTTCTGTCAGTCTCCACATTGCCTGCCTCATCTGCAGATGCACATGACACTGGATGCCATGACACAATTATTGCCGTTACCAGAAGTCCAGGCAGGTACAGCAAACCCCTAAGTAGAGCCCTTATCAGCAAACAATGAATGCTGGTGATGGGGCGCATGCCAGCATGCGTCAGAACAACAGCCTAAGTCAGCGCTGATGATAGCAGACACACAGACTGAAGGGGTCAAGGGGTGCAAAGACTCACGTTCAAGTTGCCGGAACAGTATTTCTCGTTCGTCTAGAAGAAAGCTGTTCTCCCTGCAGCGTCAGTGTGTCATAGTGCATGCTGGTATCAACTTCAGGCACAGACAGCAAAAAATGCTGTGTTACCTCTCCAAGCCTGCAATGCGCTCCTTGGCAGCAGCTCTTTCCTACAGAACTTGCAGCAGTTGTCAGTCTTGCTACCTTGCTCAGCCTGCAGCTTCCACAGACTATCGCACATACTACACATACCCGAAGCAGAGCTTCCAGCTGCTGCCTAAGAAACGTGGTATCCTCTGCTTGACCGTGCCTGACCTCCTGTGTTTGTACAGATCGCTGGTCGAAGACGGACACGAGACGGCAGACAGCAAGCAACATCAGAGCGGAAGCACTACCTGGATACTCTGCTCTGACTGCTGCGACATGTGTTGCAAGACAACCGCTTTCTCTTTCAACAGAATCTGCAGTCCAGGAGTGTCCACGTTTAAGACGCAAGAGCAAACGCAGCACACAAAATCTGATCCGGACCGCACGTCATTCGCCGTATTCTTCGCCCGCAACGCACTTTCTGCCATGTCCAAGAATCCTTGCACTTGTAGCCAGTCAACGTATCGAGCGGAAGGAAACTGCGTGCCAGCCTCAAGGGGTACAAGTTGAGCTGAAGTCTGCGCCATCCTTGCCTATAATCAATATCGGAGACCTACATCATTGCAAAGCTATATCGCATGCACCTTGCACGGTGACTCAACCGTCAACAGGAGCTGCGCTACTCTGTTCAGGGATCTGCAGGTTTCAAACTTGGCTTCCACTTCCTCCCTAACTTCTTCAGCATGAAGTCAACGTAACATCAAGCTCCAAGCAACGGAACATCGGAACATCGTTTGCTTGCGCCGAAGTACCATTGCAACTACTGCGCTTGAGACGGGCCGACATTCCTGCCGCCTGCCGACAATTCAGTTGAGTATTTTGCAGCGATATAGCTGAAGCAGCATGCCAGCGTCTGGATGGGCGCAAAGCACTCCCGGACCTCGGCGTCGAGCGCGCGTCGCCCTGCACTCTCCGTTGTAATTCCGGCATTGGTGTGTGGCTGCATGTTGGTGTTACTCTTATTTGCCGCTTCCGTCTGTGACCGATCAGCCTTGCTTGACTGCAGCTTGTGATTGCAGAACGAGGAGCGTAGTATCGCAAAGGCGATTGCCAGGTGTTTATGCAGCTATTGGCATTTCTGTACTAATCGCTCTGTTTGACGAAGGCAACGGGTTTTGCAGCGCGCAACAGATCGCACCCGACCGCTGTGAGATTGTGGTAGTAGACGGCGGTAGCAAGGACCGCACTGTATGCATTGCGGAAAAGATGGGTGCAAAGGTGCAGATGAGCTGGATGTTGCTAGCAGGTACTCAAGATCTGTCGAAGGAACTGCGGACTCATATTGTTTGACTTGTAACTCCCTGCAGGTCTTGCTTTCCAGGCCAGGTAGAGGCCTCCAAATGAATCTGGGTTGGAGGCATTCAAATGGGGATTGCGTATTGTTCCTTCATGCTGACAGTACACTGCCGTCTGGGTGAGCAACGAAGTTCTTTTGCACTGCTTATAGTCAATAACAAGCTTGCAGATTCAGCCTGAAACTTGCATACCAGTCAGCAGCAAGCCAATCAGCCTCTGCAAGATGGCTGCAACCACGCTGCCAGTCAAGGTGATGCCGTTCAGCAACAAAAGAGAGCTCACTGTGTCTTTCCAGATACCAAGGCATGGTCAAAGCAGCTCTGAGCAAGCAACAGCCAGCACAGATGCCATCGCTTTTGTGGGGATGCTTTGAGACGATTGACGCAGATGTGAGAGCTTGCATGTAAATCTGACTTTACATGCTTCAAATCCTGGGATTGCCTTCAGCTTGCCAGAACTGCATAACAAGACTATGCAAGCACACACTGTATGTTGCACACAGATATGTTGCATCATGGCTATCATGAAAAACATTTGTTGCTTGATGAGTTCTGCTAAAGCCATGTTGTGCAAAGGCAAGCACCTTTAGCACAACATATCTTCCATGTGTCAGATACCGGACAGGCTGCGCCGGTGCGTCCTGAAGCAGGCAGTGAAAGCTCGAACCAGATGGCGGCATATGCCATACGGCGATCAAGCCCTATTTGTCAAAGCAAGCCTGATTAGGTGAGCAGTGCTGTCACCTGAATATTGAAATACATTGTATAGCGTGCACACTAATTAAGCGTGCGAGCTCCAGCTGTCAAGCATACAGCTGGAAACAGATTGGCAGAACACTGGCAAGTCCACTGTGGTTCTGTGTAGCAATCCTCCTGCCTTGACCACTTGAAAACCAAGACCTTGTTTGGATAATGCTTGCACTGAGGTAGCTGGTCTGCTGTGATGTTGTCTTCACCATTGACATGCCATCAATGTCACTTCATGCTATGGGCATACGCATCTGGTAAAACACCCACGTTCTTTGTGTCTAGCAATGCTGTATAAAAGGTCATCAACTCCCTGCTGACCTGCTGTGTTCTGCTCTGCTTTTGCAGAGAACTGGGTGGCTTCAAAGAGGTGCCAATCATGGAAGACTACGACCTGGTCAAGAGGTTACGCAAGCATGGACCCCCGGCAATCATCCCTCATGCACTACACACCTCAGGCCGAAGATGGCAGACTGTTGGCTTCCTTAGGACAACCCTCACCAATCAGGTGAATGCGACTTATCATCCCATGGCTGACGTGGCTGCATGCTCTGTCTAGGGTTTTGCTTTGCTTGTCAACACATGGCTCCTGAGGCTGCCTTGTTGCTTCAGCATGGACAGCACACACTTACTCACTCACCATGCCCCTGCAGCTGTGCATGGACATCAGCACAGTCGAGTGCGTACACTTCCCCTGTTGTTGTCAAGCTGCCTGTCTGTGTTGGCAGTGTGAGTGTGTGAGCCTGGACAGTGAATTGCTGAGTTGCACATATGTGGCAGCAACTGCTGCAACAGGATGCTCACCTTGTCATCACTAATACTTTTATGAGTGTTACACACTGCATCTTATGCTTATGTGCCTGATCCCAATCACATTCATACACATGCTTGCCTCATCAGTCTAGGTAGCTATCATCCTACAATGTCAGCACCATATCAACCTATTGATGTTGTTTTCGCAACACCATAATGGCATAATATCATAATGCCATAACACCATAATGGCTCAATTATACATCTCACATCTATGGTCAGGACAATGCAGCATGACAGCAAAAGCTTCATATGTGATGCAGGCCATTATCCTGGCCTACCACTGCGGTGTTCCTCTGCAAACTCTGGCAGGCTGGTACCGCAAAGGCCAACCAGCAGCCTGACAACTTGGCCAATGAGAGTTGGGTGCTGTTGTTGGGGGCTGTTATTGGGGGCTGTGCCAGCGCCAGGAGTTTGTCACTGCACAAACCAGGCAAAGGCCACACCAAGTGTCCAAGCTCAGTAGTGGGTGGTTGGGCAAGTTGATTCTGCGTTTCCAATCAGTCAGCCTATTGTAGGCTGCTTGTGGGTAATCCTGCACAAGACAGGCTACCTTGCAGGTTTCACATGTCTTGTGTATTGCAAGTCTGTTGGTCATACGTTGTCATTATGTTGACATTGCATCTGTCATAGCAAGGGCCAAGCGTGCAAGGGCCATACGTGCACACGTGCAGAGCATCTGCAAAGAAGCTGCTGTCGATGCAAGAGCGATGCATATAAGCAATGTATATAAGCGGTGATGACCTGGCCAGGTAATCGACGACAGTGTGTGCAATTGACGTGCCAATTGTGAGACATCACACACTGCTGAATGAGGGTGGAGATTGTGCACAAGCAGCTAAAGTTGAGAGCGACAGTCAGAAAATCTGTAGGCATGCAGTAGGGGAAAGCATGATAAGACAACTAGTGTACTGTGACAGGGTCTGGACAGACTGTACTAACGCACACTGAGGGTACAGACTCCGCTTGGTCTGCATTGAGTGCAAGTTGTGCTGTATACCTGAACATCATCAGCATGAGCCTCGATGAGGGCCTTCACAATCTGTGTCTGATGCGCTGTCAGCTTAGACGGTGGTGCGGGGCCCTTGCTCCCTCTTTGACCCAACACTTGCTTGAAGTCTGCAGGCAACCACATAAAGAGACTGAAGTAAGGCACCGCACCGGTCTTGCGGCACATTTGAGTGCAAACGACTGGCATGAACAAGTCTGTATCTATCACACAAGCACATGGCAGTTTGCTTGGGAGCATGTATGCTGCAGCTGCACAAAGAAACAGGTGCTCTGTGCATCTGCATTGTACATGAATGTTGAGAAGCTATTCGGCCCTAATATGTAGAACACTTTTCTCTCTCACTTGTGCAGGTGTGCTGCAATGATAGAGACAACCAACTCCTACCAAATAAGACACAGAAAACCTCATGCATGCTGTATGTCCAAGTCATCGTCTGCATGCGACTTGTGTAGCTAAACATGTGCATCAAGCATTGCTCACCATCATCAACTTCAATTTGAGCATCAATGTCATCAAACTCAGATGCCCGCTCCTGCAGCAAACTTGGGAATATAAACCTACTGGGTCAAGCACTGAGCAAGCATGTAGCCCGGGACAAGAGTGCTGCAATAGTTTTGTGACAGTCCAGGCTGTGAAAACAAAGCAGGCTCGCTTACTTTGAAATGCTTCAGTGCTGTGCATCATGGCATCACAAAGACAAGACAATGCATTATATCAGCTTCTCAGTTGCTTGCATGCACTATATGCCTACTGGTGCATGCAGCTGCGCACGAGGGTTGCAATGATGACGTCTCCATGTGTCGCATGTAAGTGTGTAGACATGCATCCATACTGCAGCACAGCAGTTGTCCCACCTGTATTACATCCTTGGTGCCCGTATTGCGGCCGAAGCCTACATTTGCATCGGTCACAAACCCTTGGTTTGCGTAATTTGTGTTTGTATTGTTGCTAATCTTCCAGTCAGCACTGCATGCAGAAGTGTAATCAAGCACATGCAAATTGACTGCAACTTTTGGTGCATGACTTTGTAGCATGACTTTGTAGCGTGGTGCCTTGGTGCATGAGTGCCATGAGCTTTGCTCACGTGTTTCCCAGCTTGCTTGGCAAGCTAGGTCTGCGATCGCTGATTTCATTTGGTAGCTTGGCTCTGACCCCTTGCAAGCGACCTTTTGTTCTCTTTTTGATAGTTACTTTTGGCCTGGTCTTTTTAGACCTTCGCAGTGAGCCCCCCATATGCGGCTAATCAAATATCAGCACGTGTTTTTACTATTCAGGCCGGCTGACGAGCCCGTCGCTGCTGTGTCACGGCAAAGCCCAAAGCTGTAGGTGAAAAGAGCCGCCACCCAGGCAGTGCGCGAGCGTGAGCAGCAACACCGAGCTAGCCAACAACACACAAACAGACGCAAGCTGAATAGAGCTGAACAGAGCGACAAGTCACCTCGGCAGTGGCAAGGTTGCCCAAAGTTGCTTGCACAAACAACATGCATGTGGAACATGTGCATTCAGGAAGTTGAATAGTCTCTTTCCAAAAAAAGTGCCAGATTACAGGAGGTGTTCCCATTGCCAATGCGGTGCCAATGGCGCCGTTTCGCCCCTCGAATTGACCTCACATGCTGTCCTCGAGACTGCGGCAATCACACGAATACAAGCTGCGATAGGATGGACCTTCGCCACAACAAGCTTTTGTGTGATCAGTACCATCAACTTAGACGTCTGCAGTCAGGCAAGCAAGCTTTTTATCGCTAAAGCTCCATTGCGACCTTGTTTCTGCCGGCAATAGCCAGCGATGTTGACGCCTTCATCTAAAGGTGCGCGTCTGGCACAACTATTGGACAAAGTTTCAGGCAGAAGTGAATACTGTTCACACGTCACGAGCCTCACATGTGATGCAGTTTGGCAGCACCCCTTTGTCGACGTCTTCCGCGTTTGTGGGCTGAAGCAGTGGCCCCAGGGCAATTTTTCAAAGGAAGGCAATGCAAAATTGGCTATGGTGTGTGCTAGCTAGCGCAGCTCCATGACTCCTGGGCTGCTGCATTCATTGCTGCATGGTGGAATCACACACCTGCATGATTGTTGAGGACCTGATTCTGCAGCTGTCTAGTGCTCACAAGCCAAGTCACATGCATCAAGTGTTGCCTGTGCATAACAGGACCGCTCCATTGGCCATCAAGTCATCACTCTGGCGGGGGCTGTGCCAGCAGCCAACCATCTGCAGCTGCCTCAGGACAGGACTGAAGGGCTTGGACTCACTGGCAGCTTCCTGTATCTTCAGGTAGTGAGGGTGTAACACCATCACTCACAGTAGCCTGCTATTGGACGCACACAGGCATCTTTGATGCTGTCTAGAACAGAAAACAGGTCCTTGGGCTATGCAGCTGCCAGTGCGTATGGGCTATGCAGCTGCCAGCGTGTATGGGCTATGCAGCTGTGCGGTTCCTTCCTTAGACACTTGTCTGCTTTGGTGCAGATCCTTGTGCAGCCAGCAGACACCTACTCAATTCATGTTGATGTCAAGACAGCTGACAAGAACACCACTCGCGTGTCCATCAGCAACCTCTTCAATCCAGAAGCTTTGAAGGTACCGTTTCTGCAGAGAAAGTGACAAGTTGCTGTCTGATCCAGCATAGTGCTGAACTGTGAGAGTGTTGTGGCCTGCTCCAAGTGCTGATGTCAAGTGTCATGCTGCAGTGCACTCAGCGGAACGTACAGATTCCATATAGCAGCACAGATGGTAAATGGACAGTGCTGGCACTGGATCTGGCAGCTCTCCTGGCACCTGTCACCACTGCTGTATTTGAAGAGACTAAAAGTATCCAATTCTGTGCCAACATGGTGGTGCGGGGTGCATTCACTGCTGACAACAGCTACACCCGGCAAGTAAGGTCTTCACCTGTTTGCATGTAAAACGCTCCAGGCATCTTTCTGACAAACAAACAGCCTGCAGCCGTGCTCTCACCTGTCATCTCAATGTTGTCTGCTGTCAATGAATGGACTGGCATCTTCCTCACGTGGCAGGAATGGATGTGCATGCCTTGTCAAACTCTGCTGACGATTGCAGCTCACAAACATGCAAAGTATGGCTGACTAAGCTATCTACTATTGCAGAATCTGCCCAAGGACATGGTGCTATCTCATGCATTGGTGCTATCTCATGCATTGGCACCTGCAGACCTGAACTGGGTGTGGATGCCTCAGGAGCCTGCTGTACAGCCTGCACCCCTCAGGTGTGTGATTACAAATACTCTTTGCCACCCTTCAATGGGCTTTGTTTGAGCTAGGACAGCCATCCATCTGCATGCAGATGTCTTAGTCTCAAGCACCAAACCTAACTTACTCTCTGCCTGCTGTTACGTTGCTGTACATGAGCCTGATAGGGCTTGAATGTTACATGTGCTGGGCGCAGCTGCTGTCTGCTTGTCGTCAAACCTTTGTCATGTCATGACACAGCTTTGCTGCCTGTCGATGACAACTATTTGCAACTGCTCACAGGGAGCTGAGTAGCAACATCAAGCCAGCCCTCTCAAGCCAGAGGAGCAGCATCAAGCTTTCTAAGCCATCACTGAATAATCCTTTGACCAGCCGGTGAGAGATACCTCCCTGCTGCTGCTCACACACACCATTTGTCACAAGCAGTCAGGCAGCATCAGCTGCTGTTGTAGCTTTGAAGCAAACGCAGGCATTGGCTGTGAATCCTGAACGGTAGCGGCCCTCTGTGTGCTGATTGTCAGAAATGCTTCTGCAGCAAGAAAGCCTCTGAGGATGCAGCTGAGCAGGTTTCAACCCAGCATGAGCAGTCTGAGCCTTGGCTGCAACTTCAGCACATCAATGGGTACACAGGTGAAGACAGCAGCAATTTGCCTGGCTGATTGAGCGCTTGTGCTGTGTTTGCTGCCTCACAACAGTTGTTTCAGGGTGCAGAGCTCAAATGACATGCGGCATGCATCTGCAGGCGAGTTCACCAGGGTCATGACATGGCTTCCAAATTCTCAGGAGCTGGTCTTTGCAGCTGGGAATGTCATTGTCATCATGCACAGTGAGTCTCTCTGCATGCAAGCATGCTTGTACTATGTTTGCCTTTCAGCTGCACAGCAACCAGAACAACTGGCACAGGATTACTCAGCATCATCCATTGCAGAAGCCTCACAGGCCTGCATGCTGCTGTCGTCTCCATTGCTCCTTGATCTTTGCTTCTTGATTTGTACATGAAAGCCCTCTACAACATGCATGCATGCAGTCACACATATCACTGGCTTGATTGGACTGGTCATGCAGCTCACATAGCATGTCATCACACAGCTGCAAAATCTCTGCAACAGGAGCATCTTTCCAACAACAGTCATGTGCAGGCAATAGTGGAGCGCAGAGGTATCTGCTGGGCTGTGCCAACAATGTGTGTGCCCTGGCATGCTCTGGCCAGGTGATAGTGTCTGCAGAGGCCGGCAAGCTGGGCCTGATTAGGCTGTGGGATGCCGCTTCTGGGCAATGCCAAGCCCTGCTCCATGGTGACCCTTCCTCTGCAAAATCTGCCCCAGCATCTTTGACAAACTCCTCCACACAGGGCATGTATAACTTAAATATTAACCATTAATTGCAGAATTACTTTTAAAACTACTTTTAATATTATTTTAGGTACATGCAACGCCATGCATGTACTCGGCCACCAGCCTGCAAAAGTGCTGACCATCTGACCAAAGTCTCTGCTGAGGCACCATGGGTTTTAGAGTCAATCAGTGCAACTTAGAGCACCAACCTACTGACACGGTCTCCTGCCAGCACTGACATTCAACCTTGCATAGCACAGAACACACCATGTTTGTCCTGTACACCAACATCTGCAGCGGTGTCAGATACTCAGCAGATACTGAATGCTTGGAGTGCTGCATGCCAACAAGGCGGACTGCAGGTTTGCAGCTGCGGTCATGCAAGGGTCAACTGTCGGATGTGCGGTTGCCAATGCAGGGCATGCTGGTGGCATCAACTGCCTGGATTTGTCACTGGATGGCCGCTTCCTGGTTGCAGTGGGCCTCAACAGCCACAGCAAGCAGTTGGTCATACTGTGGAATGTTACTGGTCTTGTAGACGGTCAGAAGGTGACACAGCACGGAAGATTGCTGCTTGACTCAAGTCTTACACTCCTGTCTGATAATCTGTTGTATTGCATTCAAGACTGCATAGCTGCAGTGACAGGCACAGTAGTGACAGACATGGCCAAGAGATGCTCCAAAGCCTTTTGCACCTTAATGTGGGTTCTCTAGCTGCAATCCTTGTTGCAAGCGCTCAGTAATCATCAGCCTAGTTTACCTGTAGACAAGAGCCAAAATTCGTCACCTGTGTCAGCAGCTGCATGCACTCTTGCTTTGAAAACTTCCCCTGCTCAACATGCTCAGCGGCAGCAGACCACCTGCTCTGATAACCTGCTGGGGCATCCTGCAGGCTCAAGTCCTGGCCAAGTACATATCTGACTACAATATCAAGGCCATCAAGTTCAGTCCATACGAGGAAGGGCGGCTGATGACCTGTGGGAAGGACAGTGTGCGCATGTTCCGCCTCAAGGTGTACCCTGTTTGCATTGACCAATACAGACATCAGTATAACTTGCCACAATCAGTGCTGTTCACATTCAGCTGCTCCCAGTGTGGTATGCTCACCTGTGAAAGCTGCCCACACCATGTTGGCTGCTTTACTGTTTCATCTCTGTGCTGCATCAATCAGCCATCCGCAAGCTATGCTGCCAGCAGACCAACCTCATAATGCACCTGAGTACACCTTCCCAGCATACGTTCTGCAACCAAGCGTTCTCACTTGCAAATCTCCTTCGCTCAGCACATACAGTCATCTGGACTGGATGGGCTCCACAGAAGCCAAAACCTCTGCTTTGTGCGTAGATGGGGCACCTGAGAGGTATGTCTGTCCATGTCACCCCTGCTCCTGGTGAGATGAGCAAAGGCAGCTGGCTGGACACCAATGTCTTCACCGACATTGCTTTTGAGACTGGCTGTGGCCTGCTCCAGCTGGAAGAACGCCATGTCTTCGTAACCAGCATCTCTGGAGCTGTCTACCAGGTCAGCACTCCTCGTCCCCACCAGGGCTTTGTCTGCCTTGCTGCTGTTAAAGAAAAAACAAAAGACTACACCTTTTGGCGTCAGTTCAATGAGACAACAAGTATTACACCGGGCTGCCCAGGGCCTTGCTGCTGTTACATTTGCCCTCTGTGGGCGCTCTCAGCACCATGCCCTGGCAGAAGCAAGTCTGGAGAAGGTGTATCTGGCCAGCTTGCCTTTCAGATGTCAGTGCTTTGAACTATCAATGCTGCACCTATTGTGCTCTGTGCCCCAAAAGGGTACAAGTTGGCGATTCTTCCCCGAAGCTACAAACCATTTAGGCCGGACCGAAAGGCGCCGACGTCAAGATCATCCTGTGTGGCGTCAGTCTGCATCTCTGCGGCACAAAAGTATCATTTGCAGCAGCCAGGCTACAGGGTACAGCCAGACAACACCAGAATGATTACCGCACGCACAAGAACCCCACCAATTGCCAATCCTCAAGCCGCCAGCAAATGCATACTGGTGTATGTCCACACACGTTTGCTTTTGGATACTCAGCAAGCGCTATCCAGTAACCTCATGGGTGCCAGCGTTGACACACAAAAGCCAGCGTCTGCATCAGAATCAGCCTTTGCAGTGTGAGCAGCCTGAATGGCAGCTTGTGCAACAGGGCATGAGGAAGTGGCAGCCAGCAAACACGGTGGTTTGCTGAAGGGAACACTGTGCATGCTCACCAATGACTCAAACACACCTACAATTTCAGCATCATTACTGGTGGTGGTCCTGCTGCAGATCAACTATGGGACACGCACCTTGGAGAGGGTGTACCAGCTGCACAGCGCTGCCATCAACTGCATGCTGGTCAGCGAGGGCTTGTGTGTCACAGGCTCTGACGACAAGTTCCTGCGCGTCTGGCCTTTGGACTTCTCAGATTTCCTGCTGGAGGTAGCTCCCTGCCCATACGTATCACCGTTCATGTGCGTATGAGTCTAGCATCTCCCCTGTTGATCCTGCCAGAGTCTGTGGGCTTGTGAAAACATGCTGATGGCAGTTCCCTTCTACGCCAGCTTGGAAGATGGTATTTCTCTGCTCATCAACATGCATTGGCGCACGTTGGTAGTCAACCATTGCTTACCTGTTGCATCCAGCTACCTCCGTACCAGCTTGCTCTCACAGCTGTAGCTGGTGCAAGTGGTCAAAGTGCAGCAATGGTGAAGACTGATGGTGAGTTGTGAGTGTGCAGGCTGAGCATGAGGCGGGCGTGACAGCCATAGGCCTGGCTCCAGATGGGCTGACTATTGCCATTGGCACCGAAAATGGAGTCATAGGCTGTTTGGATGTTCCTACTCACCAGTACCGCACGCTGCTGCGCTCACACACTGACACAATCAATGCTGTGGCGGTTGACACCCACAGGTGCTGCTGCCTGCCTTGCAGTCCTTTATGCATTGCCTGCAACTTGCTGCAATCTGCAGCGCCTATGTGCTGCCTGCACCATTGATCGACATGTGAGCTTACTGACATCTGAGCAGCCACTCTGCCTAACGAGCATCTGTTCAATGAGTAAATCCACCTGCCAGATAGCAGATGTACTGATGAGAGGGAATGCAGCATTCCCACCTGTCTTGCCCATGCCTGAGCATACGTCAGCAACGAGGAGCAAGCCTTCACATGAGCGTTTGCACACCCTCCACTTTGCAGCGCATGAGAGATGCATCTGAACTGAATGAGATTCTCTGCAGGGGCGAGTACTGCACCGTCTCTTCAGATGGGACCATCAGGGGATGGGACATCGCATCTCATGCGCAGCTCTTTGAGCTGGCAGCGCCGGGGGAGGTCATCCAGTGCTGTGCCTATCACTCTGACAGGCATGAGCTGGCCTGCGGCTTTGACCAGGGCCGAGTCAGGATCTTTGACATTGCTGAGACAGCCCTGCTGCAAGAGCACAAGCAGCACCGGCAGGGAGTGCTGCAGGTGCTGTACCTGCCTTCTGGCAAGCTGCTCTTCAGCCTGGGTGAGCTCCAATCACTGCCTTGTTTGGGTGGTCACCAATCATGAATGCATGCTGACTACAGCCAATTGATACTGAATCATTGATTGCTTCAGGCCTGGTTGCATAAGCTCCTGAACAGAGTTACAAGCCCAGGTGTTTGTTTCGAAAGTGATTGACAGTTGGTTTGTGGCTAGCTCTACCTGCAGCTATCAGCATGAACATATTACTGTTATCATTGTGTTTGGAAAGCCAGAGTTGATCAGGCCTTTCCACGAGGGGCTATCTGCAAGTTCACAGTTCAGTTCTGCAAGTTCATCTGATTCAGCTGCAACCGCCAAGTACCATATGCCTCACCATGGGATGGAAAAAATATAAGACATGTCTTAATTTCCCTCCTCACGCTTTGCTGCTGAGACAGCAGTAGCTATGCCTTGTGTGGGCCTGCTCTTACCACCATGCTGCCATGATATCATGGTCAGAGTGCATCATCACTGCCAGACAGGAGCAAGTGGCAAAGCTGCCCCTGCACGCCCAAACCTGCAGCAGACCCCAGCATGTTGTCAGACCACATGCTTCCAGCTTGCTCCTGCCTGCAAGCTGCAAACCTCAAAGTGGTAGGTCTTTTTGCACACCACATACACCTGTGCTTTCAAGCCAGGATGTCTGATGAGTCACAACTGGCCCCCCCACCCCATACTGCAAAGTACTAAATGAAAAATGAAAATCAAAGTGATGGGTGCAGGTGTGGACGGCAACCTGTGTGTATACGAGGTGGCTCACACCTACCTGCCCATCAAGTACCTTTCCACCACCACACACCACCACCCAGGCTGTATTGCTGCTGCACCAGATTCTTCCCTGCTGGCTACTGTGTCTCGCTCAGATGCTAGCCCGACGGTAATGCTTGTTAGCTCTGCCCTTGACCTTAGGCCTTCTGTCAATAGTGCCTGCAGTGCCTCTCAGCAACTTGTGTGTTCATGGAACGACCTTGGTTCCTATGTTGCTTGCCAACAGTGCAAAACCATCTGTAATCTGTGATGAGCATCTCCATCCAGACATCTACACCTCTGTCTTGCAAGCAGAGAGAAAGTGGGTACAGGCAGTGGCGCAACATCAACTCAGCGGCTGAAAGATTTATCTGCAGTGCTCTGCCATAGACCGAGCATGCACTTACACACAAGATATGGCACATTGTTGCAGTAACGCACAACAGCTAGCATGCTGCAGCTACTAGCTTCCCCTGACCTTGTGTAGCTTCATTTATGACAATGACCACACTGCTTACGCCCTGACCATCACTTGCAAACTCACAACTCAAGCTGCTCATCAAAACTTTGCTCACTGAACAGCATGTTGCAACAGTTCTCACGAGTATTCAAGAGATCTGTTGCAGGGAGTACCTCATGCAGACAGGCTTCTAAATGCAGGGCTTCATGATGCGCCAACCATGCACTCCCCTCCAGGGATGCCTGACATCATCCCCCGTTTACCCTCAGCGATCTTCAAGCTATGATGGCATGAAATGCATTTGGGCCTGATGCAGTTTGTCAGGGACCCCTCATGAAAGGTCTCATGTGACATGCAGGCCAGCATCCTGTTGTTTCATGGCAGCACCTTGGAGGCCATCAGGAGGATTGAGAGCACTGCTCCTGGCTTCACCAACTTGCTCTTCTCCCAGGATGGCAGCCAACTTCTGGCCACCACTGCTGACCGCCGGCTGCTCACATATGCTGTCGGCACTGGTGTGTCAATACCACCTTGCAGTGTTGGCCCTTGAACCTCGAGCTTGCTTGATACTTTTACTGCCGGACCCTGGTTGCTGCTGTGTGTCTGTGTTCTAAGCTTGTGTGACAGCTAGCTAGCTAGCTTGCTTTGTGGGATAACCCTGAAACCAAAGAGGGCATCGATGTGTCTATGCCCTATGCATTCAGTGTGTGCATCTGCCTGTTGCATCAGCAACTCCAACGCACAGGCAGCCCGCTAAGTCACTTCTCTGCCGCGTCTGGAAGCAAATCGAGTCTGCTGCCTTGGCAGCCTTCTGCCAGTGCAACGATCTGCTGCAAAGCAGACACAGAGGAGAGGTATTTCATAGACTGTACATGCGGCAACTTTCAAGCAGATGATGGCGCAATACCGAATTGTGCCTGTGAATCATGGCAATCAGATCTTCATGACATTATGTAGGCTGCAGGGGCAGTCGAGATGACACTTAGTTCTTGAGTAAGAGTTCACTCCAGCCATCACTGACATTCAAAGCTGTGTATGTTGCTTAGCAACAGCTATGTGATTGTTGTACACCACATACAGCTGGTGCTTGCAGGCCAGCTCATGCAAGAGCGGACTGAATTGCACAAGGTGGGCGTGGACACCGTTGCTCTTCATCCCTCCCAAGCATTGGTTGCCACTGGTGGTGCTGACCGCCTCATCAAGCTCTGGCCTTGCCACTCTCAGGTGCGTGCAGTCTCTATGCTTACTCTGCCTTGCACAAGCAATGCAGCATCTTCACAAAAGAGGCTTTCTTGCACCAATAGGCTATTGTACATGCAACTGGACTCATGTGTGCTTTCTTGCGCATGCACATGCATGAAGGCCAGGCGTGCAGGTGTGACATTTGACTGTCTTGTGCAGCAGTGTCCTCAGGTTCCTGTATGCTGTACACCTGAAATGTTTCTGCAACTGTTTCAGCAATGGCTGAAGGCAAGGCTGGGTAGGCATTGTCATGCCTGTCAACAAAGCATGTCATCCAGTACTGACAAACATCTTATCCGACATGCAACTGGGAGGGCCACAAATCTTCCACGCACGGTGTCACCAACATACAGGCGCCTTGGCTTGGACCTCATGTCACACACATCCTACACGGCATGTCCAGAGTCACACATCTGCAGAGCCTTGCAACCTTGCCCTTCTTGCTGTTGGTATGCAGGCGCCCAGCCCAATAGCAACAGGGCAAAGCTTCGTCGGTCACTCAGACATTGTGACGGGATTAGCCTGGGCAAATGATCACACCCTGATCAGCACCAGTGCTGGAGACGCCATCCTGATATGGCACCTGAAGCCTGCTGCCCTGCTCACCCCTGACACAGACCCCAAGCTAGCCCCTGTCAGCGCCCACGGCCATGTGCAAGACTTACTTCCAAACCCAGCAGGAAGACTGACAGATGTACCAACGGTCAATATGACTGAGACCTTTGACAGCTTCCAGAGAGGAGAGCCTGGCTTGCTGCAGCAATCTCTTGAAGCGTCTGCTGGCAGGCTGGAAGGCTTTGCAGAGGGTTGCCTCACAGCAGATACTGGCAGCAGTGTTGCCGCCCAGCCCAGCATGCCTACTGAGACGCTCTCCGTGACAACAGTGATAGCAGATTCAGTTCAAGAGAGCACTGGACGCACTGCAGAGGCAGTGCTGCTGGAAAGCCAACATCAGCTGGTTGCCGGCACAGTGCTGCCTGCAGAAGCTGGGGAGCCCAAGTTGGGGGGACCTGCAGCAGCAGAACCTCATTTGCAGGTTCAGAGGGTCATTGGCTTCAATGGGGATTCTCAAGGCACGTGCGCATGGCAGGCAGAGAGCGGTGTGCTTGTGTATGCAGCTGATCGGTGCCTTATTGTAGAGCAGCTGGCCACACGGGAGCAGAGGTGAGTCTCATCATGTTGCTGTAAGTTTGGCTTCTGCATGCCTTGTTGATGACAGACCTCGCTGCATTGACTGGGAATGCACCCTGAAGTGTGGTGGTGCAGGAGACATTCTGTTGTGAAAACAAGGTCACACAAACATCCTTGAGTTTGAGTGATAAGCCAACAAATGAATGGGCGTGCAGTACAATGCATGCAGTGTGGCTTGTCAACAATGAGTGGACATGTGAATATGCACTGCAGCAGAGTTGCTGCAGGTTCAACACAAGGTAGCATTATCTGCATCACAAAAGGCTGGGCAGCAACAGTCATACTGTGTCAGTATTGTTTTGGCAGCAGTTGCAGTCAAAGCTGAAACTTTGGCATGCGCATAATGCCTGATATGCCTGCTACACGCTATGATGTAGCAGCCCGACATAGTTACGATCTCAGTCTGCAGCAAAGCATCAAACCCAAATACACCTATGCAGAGCTTCTGATTGTTGCACTCACTGTAAGACCTTCGAAGTGACCCTGTGAGAATGCACAGATGCAGTTCATGTAAGCAGTTGTGTGCAGCTCAGGGCTGTCATCATGCAGGTGTCTGATGCAGCACACAACGAGCATCAGCTGCCTGGCTGTCACACCAGATGGCAGCCTCATATCCTCAGCTTCACCACCACCGCCAGAGAGCTCCTCTGGACCTACAGTCACCACTGCGCAGATCTGCCTGTGGGATGTGGCCACAGCTGCATGCTTGCATGTCATGCACCACCACAGCTGTGGGGTTCAGGTGATGCTGAATGCCAAGGATGGTGTATTTGCTGGCACTGCTTTGGTGTTCTGCATTGGTTGCTGACCTTAGAGATCCTGTGGGTTGAGAGAGAGAATTGCTTGATCCAGAGGGTCTCAGCAAGAAGGCTTGCACTGTGAAACACTGCTGCACAATGTATGTCACAACAAAATAGGTCACACTTCTGCAGAATGGCTTGGCAATGGCTTGCAACACATGATGTGGCAAGTCATCAATGAGAGGCCAGCATCAGTCATAGTGATTATGCGCATGAAGCAAAGCTGGGTTGTTGTGAGTATAGACTGTGCAGAGTCACTGCAAAGCCTGCAGCAAAGCTATCTCATTCTCATAGGGAATTGCCTCCTCCTCTTCAGATTGAAGGTTTCAGGTCTGTGGGACAGTGCCATGTCTTACTCAGATTGCATGTTGTAGGCCCTCAGCTTCTCACATGATGGCATGTGGTTGTTGTCAGCTGGGAAGGAGCCTGAGCAGAACGTGGTGATCTGGGATGTGGAGACTGGTGCTGCTCTTACCAGCGGCACAACCAGCCAGCCTGTCATAGACCTGGCTTGGCGCACCCACACCCCCTTGCCAGCCTTTGTCACCGTGTCCAAGGTGCTCTCACACTCTGTGATCAAGCCACTTCTGCGCTGTGCCGAGCATCTCCCACAAGAATTGCATTCAGGATTGTTGTGGGGCAATTTAGCACCATTACCTGCAGACAAATCCGATGGCACATTCATCAGTTTGTCGGGTTTCACATGCCCTGGCACATCCATCAGACTTAAAGCTTGACAAAGGGTGTAGAGCACTTCTCTTTCTCTCTGGCCTGACAGCAGTGTCCTGTGTGGGGTTGGGACCTGGGGACCCCAGCTTGTGACTAGTCAGTGTGGCTGACTGCACACCCTTGAGCTCCCTGCCTAAACCTCTCAACTTCATGATTGCTTCGCTGCCTTAAGGTGTCGAAACCATAACCAGCAACTGCAAATCAAATCTGGACTTGTTCCCCGTTCAGTGGTATGTGCTGTAGTTCTTGATGCTGTGTCCATTTGTAGTCCTGTGAGACGTCGTTTCAAGTGGAGTGGAAAGGGTTTCCAAAGATTCTGTGAAAGGAAAATGCAGTGCAGGCAACTACACTGGTGTGCCACCCCGCGCATGCACGCTTGTGCATGCAGCAACATGACCGTGTGTGTTTTCAGCTGTGTTGTCAAGCCATGTTTCGTCATGCAGCATGACCTGCCCCAGCCTTTGCAAACAACACTTCCTTGTATCCAAGTGAGACAACAGCTGAACACTGTGACTGATCTCTTGTGTTGCACATTTGTTCAGAGTGAGGTATTGGCATGGGAACTGGAGTCCAGTCATCTGGCTCAGCGCTGCCTGCGCCTGCCCCCACCCCTCCTGGAGGCCCCCCTCACCGCCCTGGGCCCCCACCTGGATGGCACCTTGTTTCTTGGGGATGGAAATGGCAACATCTGGCGCCTGCAGGTTGCTTCTCTGCCCCACATTGCCCTCTTTGGATGATTGTGTACCCTGGTTGCAGCAGGCATCTGTGAGCTTTGGATGTGAATGGCCAAGGCACATGCAGCTTCTGGTTAGGCAGTGACTGGACTTCAAACTCTGAGATTGCAACTTAGATGTTTGGTATTGTTCATTTTCATTGGGTCCACTTATATGGCACAAACAGTTCCATGACAATGCCAAGGCACATGCGCAATTTTTGGCGCCGCTGCAATCTTTGTTCTTCATTGCTTCTTGTCTGCACAAAGAGCCAAGATTACCCTGAAGAAGGGATCATAGGATGTGTTGTGATGCAGCATCCCTTTCCAGTCCAGTAGGTATACAGTACATCAGCCAGTCAGCAATCAGCCTGCTCCTCAGATGCACATGTCCTTCACGTCTCTTTCTCTGCTGGTGTGCAGATTGCACTCAACAGCAGCCTTGTGACCTGTTTCAAGTGCTGTGGCCTGGGCAGTGATGGGCCAGTCACCTGCCTGCAAGCCCACCAGGGCTGCCTATTGGCCGGCAATGCTGAAGGGCAGCTAGTAAGGTTTGCCCAGCAGCCCAACAGCAGCATCTGGGTGGAAGATAAGAGAGTGTGCGTGACCAGTAGAGTGACTAGTCTGGATGCCGCTGAGGATGCAAGTCAAGCTGTTGTGGGCACCAGCATGGGAACCATCTGGTATGGCCAAGTTAGTCATGCTAGTTGTCTACTTTTCCCCACACCTGTTTGTGAATTTGCTGCATTGATTTGGCATCTTCCCAGTGTGCTGAGTCTTACAGCGTCCTCAGCGATGTCAGCCAGATCAACTCTATGTCCAGCACAACACAAGACACCAACACACAAGATGGGGTCTTGTGTTGTTGTTGACATAGACTTGATCTGGCTGACATTGCTGAGGACTCTTGAAGACAACCACACTGGGACACAAGATAGGGTTGTCTTGCGTCAGAGCTGCAAGCATGAGCATATCATGGTAAAAGTCCTGCGATGCGGTGAGTACTGCTTCCTCCAAAAGGAGCCTTCCTTGTCAGCAAGCAAGGCCTTGAACAGGTCCTGCCACATCTTACTCATTGCATACATCAAGGCATCACATTTGCCTTGATGCCGTCTGCCTGGCTGAGTGGTTGGATCTCATCACGTCGAGATGATCTAGATGTTGAGGTAGGTCGCAATGCTGAGCAGGTATGTTGACATGGATGGAGGGAGTGAGGTTCCGGTGGTCACAAGCCACACCAAGGCTGTCACTTGCTTGGCCTTGCCCACATCAGCGCTCACAACACCGCTCATGGCAACCACCTGCCAAGATGGTGTCCTACGCATCTGGCAGATGCCTTCCCAACCTGCAGACTGGCACCAGGTATTCCTCTGGACATACCTGCTGAACCAGAATTTGCACATTGGTGCAAATTTGATTGTCACTGGCTTCACTTTACACAGGGAACATGCCTGTTTCACTGGCAAAGGTGTGTGCATAGCTGGGGTGGACATCTGCCTCATCATGGCAGTGTCTGGCAAGCATCTTGTGGCTGAATACAAACAATGGCAGATGCCTAGGTGTGTGTGTTTGGGAGTACAAGTGGTGCGTGCAGGTGGGTGTGTGTGTGTGTGTGTGTTTGTGTGTGGATATGAGAGAGAAACCTCTCGAACTTGTATGACCGCTTTTGTTCACTGCACCAACCCAGTGTCACCTCTTCAGCAATATCTGAGTCCAAGCAGGCTTGCAGCAGCAGCTGCAGCAGTAGAGCAAGGGCAGTCGCTCATGCATCACAATCCACTCTGTATCTTAGCACGCCAGCAGCAACTGACTTTGATGCATGGTTGTGAGTCCCCCACTGCATGCAGCAATGATTCCTGAAAGGAGATCAGAAACACTGTGCATGCGTACAGGCATGTGCAGTGATGGAGTTCCAGTCTCAGCAGGCCTGCACAGCAGCAGCCATTGTCAGCAGGGGGGGCAGCCCTTGCTGTGCAACAGGCTATGAGGGTGGCTGTCTGCGCCTGTTTGACCTGGCCACTGCCTCGCTAGCATGGACAGCACAGTGCCACAGCTCAGCCACCGCCCTCCTGGCTGTGGAGCTGTCACCATGTGGGAAGGAACTGCTCACAGTTGCAAGGTCAGTCAATGCAAATGCATGCTGATGTTGAAAGTTGACACCGATCTTTGCAATCATCCTGAAGCTAACTGCCTGCACATGCCGTGTGCTGTGTCACATGTCCTTGGGGCAGCATGTGCCAACAAGGACTGATTGACCTGCCATGCAACCTAGACAGCAGTTTTAGCCAACAGCTCGAGTTTATACCCAGTGCCTGATCATCTTTATTGAAGCTGTTTCAAAGCTGTCTTTAGGGCTGCTGAATAAACATTGCTGCAAGGTCCGCTCTAGTCGTTTACATCAAGGCACAGATGTACATCCTGACATGCTTGTTTGACACCAATTAGGTCAGCAGGTGCGACTATGACTGGTGGGCACAATGCAGGGATGGCAGCATTGCCTTATGCAGCCTTCAGGATGGTGGCTTGCTGGGTCAGTGGGAGGACCATGTACAGCCTGAGCAGCAGGTGGATGCAGCAGTGTTTGCACCAGGCAACAAAGACTTGCTAGCGCTGGCTTGTGCGCAGACCCTTACAGTGCTGACTTGCCCCTGGCAGCAAAAGCCCTGCACAGCTGTCAGCTGCTACACTTGTCCTCAGGTAAAGGGTTGGTACTTGCAGTCATACACACTGGTCTCAACAAAAGAGTTGTTAATGCTTTCTGTAAGCCTCCATGATTGGCAATCATCTGTCTGGCTGACATCTGTGGCTTTTTCACGCTGCTTTTGATGCTGGACAAATGCTGTTCAGGAGCAGATCCTTGACTGGCAGCAGACAGGCTGCAATGCAACTGCTGTGTTTGGACCTGAAGGCACAGACTGCCTTCTGTACAGCAGCCCATTACTGGTGGGCAAGCTGGTTGAATACGACTACCAGCTCAGCACGACAAAGAGGGTGCTGAGTATGCAGCATCAGCCAACAGCATTGAGCATCTCATCTGGCGGGATCATGGTAGCCTTTGCAGATGCAGCAGGCTCAGTCGTGCTCATGGACTACAAGACTGGTCAGGCTGTCATGTTGAAAGGTGGGTTCATGATACTTGCTTATCACTGGCTTTGTTCTGTAGTATGTGCAGATGTTAATGGCACTGTATGGTAATCAGACTGGCAGTGCACGTTATACCCAAGATCTTTGTTGGCACGCAGGTCATCATATTGAAGGCCAAGTGCTTGGCTTTGCTCAGGATGACCAGAGCCTCGTTTTGTGTTCTGGACAGACAATGGTTGTATGCAGCACAAGCAATCGGTTTGATCAACCGGCACTGACTCAAGCTTACTGAAACAGCATGCAAGAGCTGACACAAATGTTGACAGAGTCAAAGTTTGAGAATGTGCTGCCGCAAAGAGTTGGCAGCCAACAGTTTGACACGTGTTGTCATTGCCGCAGAGCTTTGGCTGTTGCAGTGCCATGCCACATGCATTTGCCAGGCTTTGTAACATCTGCCGAGCTGCCACTTTCTATTGCAACACCAGACAGCGTTTGCCCTGGTGCTCCATAGAAGTGCGCTATGCATGTCACGTCATATGCTGCTGTTGCAGCACCCCCGCCATACACTCCAGCACTTGCCAGAGCCTCACTGGCATATTCAGGAACAAATGAGACTCTAAGAGCGCCCTTTGTGCCAGCTTCTAATCTGGGGAGGTCCCATCTCATCTGCCTCTGATTTGCAGACCATGACGCTTTTGAGGAAACCTGTGATGAACGAAACCTGCTTGTTTCGTTGCATTGCTATAGATGGCACTCATCCAGAGCTCTGCAACTGTTTACTGGCTGGGAGGCAATAGGGCACCATCATGAAGTTGGAGAAGTCAACATTCACTGCAACTGTTTCAGACACAGGACACACACGCCTACAAGCTCCCTACCTTGCTAGGCTGACCCAGAGGCTTGGGCACTTGCAGCGTCATGGTGATGTCACGCAAAGGCCCGGTCAGCCGAGGGCTGATGCAGAATTGCACCACAAACAGCACTGCCTGCTTGGGACCAGCAGACTCTGGAGGCAGCACTGGAGTGATTTGGAGCAGCAGGGGAGGGGGGCAGGCCACTGCTGGCAGCCGGTACTTCAACAGTGGTTCCTGCAAGAAACGCATGCATTATGGAACAAACCATAATGTAATAATACAGGGAGCTACTCAAACAGTACATACCTGACCCTAGGGAACGATACATAAGCAATGAATGAACAAACGAACGAACGAATGGATGAGTATGTGCTGGCATTAGCTCAGAATGTGCAGAGTCCATCTTGCTTCTTCAGCAAAACTCGTCTTTGGCACCTTGACAATGAACAAGAAGACAGAGCACAAGGGGGATTTGGACGGTGCTTACCATGCAAATGTCAGGGAATGCAGGAATGACGCTACCATGGTTCTGAATGGGAAATGCAAAGACAGCCAAGGCAGGTCTTTGACACCATCTGTGATGCATACACCAAGCACAAATGGGACACACAGCAGGAGGGCTCCAACCTTGTCATCAGCCATTGCAAGCTTGCCCAGGTCTGCCATGAAGGCGCTGCGAGTGCGCGGCTGGCGCTTGGCTGCACCCTTGTTCAGCAGTGCACAGCGCAGCCCAGCTGACAAGATGCGAGCCCCAGTGGGCGGGGCTTGCAGTCTGAACCCAACTGAGCAGTCGACATAGTTGAGCACACCGCTGCTGCCCACTTGCCCTAGCACACCTGCATTACAGCCACAGCAAAAAGGTCTAAGACACAATCCTGGATTCTGACTTGGTCAGGTCACATCGCCACTGGGATCAGTGCTCCTATGACTGCAGTCACTGCACACGTGCTGCATCAAACAGTGGCGCTGTGCGGCCCACATTATGATAACAGAAGCTGTCACGGCAGCCATGGCACGCATCTGCAGCTGCCCAGCTGTCAATGGAGCAAGTCGACTGCAGGATTGGGTCACACCGGCAAGATGACATATCCTGCTGCATGATTGCAGCGAGTCAAGAAGCCCATGTAACTGGGGGCACATGTGCAAGATGGCATGTCATGATGCATGGTCACAATGAGTCAAGAAGCACAGGCTACTAGCACAGGCCACTTTTCCTCAACCCTCAAGATTTAGGGACGCTACCTGCTTTGAGCAGCTTGGAGCCGACGAAGCTGCCTTGCCAGGTTTCCAGCAGCTGCAAGCTCTCCCCATTGTCCATGGCAGCCAGGTCAGCCTCTGTGGGCTGCTTCAGTGCCTTGGGTGGTGGGGTGAACTGTACCCTGTTGCCCATGGACTGTGCATGCCAGGGGGCTGTGGCTGGGGTGGACATGGCTGAGCCCGGGCTGTTGAATGCGGCCCAGTCGCCTGCGCACCAGGACACTGGTTTGGGGGTTGTCTTGGTGGCAAGGCTTGAGTGAACAAGGGCGAAGTCACAATGCTGGTGTTTACCAGGGGATGGAATCATGCATTGATACAAGGAATGTTATCTTCTGCAGCATATGCCCTGATGTGACTGAGTGCAATTGACGTCGTGTGGTTAGGTTGATGCTTCGCTGCATGCGTTGATGGATACCTTTGCCAGCTGGCATACAGACAGCGAGCATACATGCAATGCATGCCCTTGTTTGGTCAAACTGTTTTGTACATACATGGTTAGAACATTACATGGTGTTCACGTCATCAGGCATACGTGCATGGTCACAACCAGTGTGTATGGTGTACACATGATCAGGCGCATGATGACTACATGCACACCACACTGAGCAATGGCTAAGGCAGCCCAAGATCAAGAGGTCTCGAAGTACCTTGTGGAGACATTTGAGGCTGTGAAGGGGTAGTGAAGCCCATGCTGGGGCCTGAGTTGGGCCCAGGGGGGCCCCCAGCCAACAGGGCATCCAGATCCAAGGGGGTGGGGCCTGTTGTGCCGCCTGGCCCTTGCATCTTGCTCATGTCCATGCTTCCAAACATGTTAGCAAACGGATCTGACGCTGCAGTACACAGGAAAAACCCCTCAGAAGGTGATAGCAAAAATACAAGCTGGCGCAGGGCATGAATATTGCAAAACACCAACATGCAAGTAGTTTGGGAAAAGAGTGATACATGAGCCCGTGCTTATGGACAAGTGCACGTGCCTGCTAGATCAGGTGCATTGTTGCTTGGCATGAACAAACAGGCTGACACCAAAAATGTGCTGCTCTGACACACTCTATACAACCAGGAAAAAAATGTAAAGGAAGAGGGGGGTGGTCTGACCAGCAGCAGCCTGGGCCTGGGGAGCCCCAATGGCCCCCAAGGATTCCAAATCTGCAAAGTCGTCCCTGGCGGCAGCTGCCTCAGCAGGTGCGCTACCAAAGGCATCAAAGGGGTCACCAGAAGTTGGGGCAGCAGCTGGACGGCGCCGGGGGGGTGGTATAGAGCCCGGGAGGGGTAACAGGGCGTCTGGGGGTAGCCTGAACTCCACCTGATCCATGTGGTCTTCGGCAGCTTCTACAGTCCTGTACATACAATTCAAAACATCTGCTCAATCTCTGCGTTTGTTGGAATGCGCTTGTCCTTTTGCAGTTTTCCTGTTTGTTGGCATTTGGAAATGTTGACACTTTGCATTGAACTGCTGTACAACTGCTGAGTTTCAGGCAAAGCGGTTGCCACAGAGTGATGTGCCACCTCTTGCACTTCAAGCCTTCGCTTGGCGTTCAGAATCAAGAGCAAGACAACTCTTACCCTCAACACAACGACTGCTTGTTGCATTTCTTTGTTCCTGTCATGGTGATTCCCTGTGACCAGGAGGATGCAACGGACACAGTCCACAAACTATGATGCATGTACTGTCTGCTCATATCCTGCTGCATTGCACATCCACACAGCATCACCACACCTTTGGCTTATGCTGGGACGTGGCGCAAAGCTGGCATCCGGTGTTGAGGTGCCAGTCTTCCTTCCGAGGCCTGTCAGCTTGGCAGTGAAGGATTTACCAGCCTTCATGGGATCAGTTGCAGCCAACTTGGATGTAATACTGACATCCTCTAGCAAGATGCTGCTGACATCTGCGCTGCCATTGCTGCTCACCAGCAGCCTGACTGCAGCATACACCTGCCCAACAGAAAGCTTAGTGTGACATCACTGCACATGACCCATTGCACAACTTGGTCCTCACACGGATACTTAAGCAGGGCAAAGTGACAATCAAGCCCTTGTAAAGTCATTTGCCTAGGGCAGCTGCACATTAGGTGCCCCAAGCAGAGAAGCCAGCACCTTGCTGCTGCAAATCAGCAGAACTACAGTGTGAAGCCAACAAGGCAAAACAGTCACAGCATAGCAGCTGTCGCATCTCGGGAAGCATGCTCTGCTGCTGGAAGGGATGAGTGGCATTGCAAGCAGGCAGCAGTGATACCTCAGGGTAGCGCCTGCTCAGCTTCTCGGGGGTGACCTCCACTCCCCTGCTGGCCAAGGTAGCCATACGTGTCATGGCATCCACCACCTTCATTAGTGAGAAGACATTGGCTGCAGCCGAAGCCACAGCCATCACATAAACAGTGTTGACCAACCTATACACGACTCGATATCTGCAAGGCAAGGCGACGTATATCAGGCAGCAATTGCAAAGCCCACTGAACCAGTTCTCAGGTAGGCTTATTGCTTACACGACATATAACAGCATTGGATCCAATGTGCAAGAGCGTCTGACACAAGCAGTTGCTGCAGGAGTGACCAGAACAAATGAGCTAGAGCTTGACCTGGCATCATCCACTAGCAGATCACCATAGGCAAAGTTCGGTGCAGTATCCCCAGTCCTGCAGCCAAAGTTACATAAGAAGCGGAACCAGGTTGGCGCAGGAGCACATGCGTTGCTGCAGAGTACTGTACAGCGAAGGGACAGCATGACCCATGGTGCGTACCCATCAATGTCTGCCTGTCCTCCTTTGCTTGCATACTCCGCCAATGTACTGGCAGCTGAGCGCATGCTATCATTCGCAACTTTGGCACCGATGCCCCAACTGCAGTCAGGTACGTTGGCATCAGCACATCTCATTCAATTTCATGAAAATAACATGACCGCAAAGCTGACCTTTGCAACAAGAAACTGCTGCCTCCTTTGGCGCGCAATGCAACGGCCATTTCCATCGAAGCAACCATGCTCGTGAGTTGGGTCCGCAGCAACAACCTGTGGTGCACGTGGACAGAGTCAATGCTCATTGCGATTGCACATAGCATTCAAGTTACGAGCTGTACTCTTTGGACATGTTCGGGAACGCTGCAACCTTTATAATACTACACCAACGATCAATACAAATGTGCGGTTATTCAACAGGCAACATCAACGTTGGGGGACCAAACTAAACTTGCCTTGTCCAGCGTTATGTTTATGCAGCCTCTGTGTGCTGCTGCTGCACAACCGCTCAACGCAGCATCAAGTCTTGATGCAAACGGTGCTGTCTAAGTGCGGAGCAAGATGCACACGATAAGGGCAATGCATGTGACGATTGGCAGCAGCGGTGCTTGTCCTGTGCTGACGGACCAACTTTGCGGTAGCGGCAGATCGTCAACAATGGATTGAAATAGAATCGATTTCGCTGAAACTTTCAGCCTGAAAGCAAGTAGCAGGGGCCATACAATGGAGCATATGGTACAATGAAGCCTTTCACGGGGGGTTGTGCTAGCAGCAAGACCACAACAAGTGCTGCTACTTAGTCCACTGCAGCTTGTGCAACTGCGATGTCTGCGCCGTAAACGCTGCTGTTTGCCGATACGAGACAGTATGTCAGACGATGAAGCAGGCTCAGGAAGAGACTCCGACCAGGCCAATCTTAACGCGCCATCCGCCGAACAGGCTGCGGCCGTCCAGGCGCAGGAGGAAGATGACGATGTGGCGTACGATGATGAGCCCGAAGAGGCTGACGGCGAAGGCAACGTGAACGCTGAAAAGGAGGCAGAACACTCTGCTGGTCAGATCCAAGACCAGGTGCAGTGCCCCCACTGCAGTTTGACTCGCTTGCAGTTTGCTTTGTTTAGTCTTCTTTCTTGACAACCCACTGATCTCAGGTTCAAGTAGAGGCTGTAGAAAAGGACCACAATAAAGGTCAAGGAGTCAGCGAAGGTGCTGCAACAGCCAGTGCTCTTACTGTCCCTAAAACTGAAAACCTTGAGGCAGAGGAATGGGAGATTTCGAGCGTGCCTGATGAGTGGAAGCCTGCACCTCTGTTTAAGGTCAGATCATGACTATGCCACTGTTATGAGCTGCGCTCTGCTGGGTGCTGTGCTCTGACTGAATCCTTGGATCACAGGTCAAGAACATTCCCACATCTGACAACATCACAGAACAGTCTGTGCAAGAAGTCCTGGAGGCTGCTGATCTTCATGTCAAGAGTGTAGCATTTGACACAGTGAAGATACAGGATAAGCGGGTGGCATATGTTCGCCTTCAGCCGCCTCCCCTTCCCTGGGAAATAACGGACAAGCAGGATACAGATGTTAGCAAGATTGCCATTGCTGTGGTCAAACGCCTCAAGGAAGCAGATCCGCCTTTGCAGCTTGGAGATGACAAGCTGCAGTTTGACACCAGCCATCCTCAAGTGCAGCTTTTCATTGGCAACATCACAGAGGAATGGTCTGATGATGTGAGCTTGAGGAACAAGATGGAAGAGTATGGCCCTGTTGAGCGCTGCCTTGTGATGCACAGCTTCAAAGGGCAGAACAAGGTACAGTAGACTGCCCTGCATTGTCAGCAGGAAGCAAATTGTGTTACGCTGTGTTGTCTTTTGGCAACAACACCAGCACCTGCAACTTCCTCAGCTTCAGATACTGCCAAATTGTTGACCTGCTGCTGTTCTGCCACAGTGTTGAATTCCTATAATCAATGTGGCATGTCTGTCGCGCAGGGGTATGCATTTGTTGAATACAGCGTGCCCAATGGTGCTCTCAAGTGCAAAGAGGGTATGGACAAGATAGAGGCAGAGATGCGGCCAGACTTTCGACGCAAGGCATGTTGTTTGTGTGCATGTGTTGCACACTCCCTTACTCCTATTTGTGTATACATGGCTCAATCTGCAGGCAAACTGGTCTGCATGACTCAAACCGTGTGCAAGCTCAAGTATATATCTGATCACAATACAAAACGGCAAACCTCTTGTAGCTTCTCTTCCCACTCTTGGCTGAGCCCATGCTTAGGCTAAGCTGAATGCTGCCAAAACGCTTTGTCGCATCTTTGTGAAAGCCTATCTGGCCGCAAAATTGAGTTGGACAATGATTTGAGGCATGCCTGCAGGAGGGGCTCACCATTCAGGCCAATGGACGATGGCAGCAGATCAAGCTCTTGCGAGCTGAATGGGCTCACCCTCGAAACATCCCTGGATTGTATTCAAGAGTGCTCTACATCACCAACTTGACTCCAGTAAGGCTTCACTGCATATCAGGTCTTGCACACGCATAACTGCACATGTATGCAATGATATCCATTTCAGTCAATTGTGCTGTCCAAAGGTAATGCTGAGTGATGATAGTCCAGCTATCCCTTTTGAGCTTGTTGCAATTCACTTGTCCCAAAGTGTGTCTGATTGATGATTGGCATTTAAGCTGTACAACTGGTTTTAAGACTTGGCATACAGCAACGTTTATTTAT
>JAABUP010003253.1_pt1 | contig 29015 bp, 37 predicted proteins | sample 5559201 | NCBI WGS metagenome assembly JAABUP01 (sample SAMN10711887, study PRJNA513373) | rock metagenome | isolation source: Antarctica rocks | place: Antarctica | reverse complement strand
ACTCCCAGACATCTGCTGACAGCACAGGAGCACAGATTTTTATGGTGATTGATGGGGGGCGGGGGAAGAGGGGAAAAATGGGGGGAGGGGGGCACCAGGCCCTTTGTGTCAGTGGGGAAATGTGCAAGTTTGAACACCAGATAATCGGATATACATGATGTTGAACAGCTTCTGGTTTGTTGTCTGGCCATGGCAGCTGGCACACTGACAGCAGCATGACAGCAGCATGAAAGAATGTGTATTGCCCAATGGAGCCGTACGTCTGAAAATTGTACTTTTGGTTGATGAGAGTGAATGCTGCTTATGAAGCACAACAGTCAAGTGCATGCACAATGCGATCTATTGTCACGGACTCTCATGCTCCATTTTGCACTCCATCCATCACCTGGTGTTAGGGTTAAGGGGGGGAGGGGAGGGGGGGGGGGGTGAGGGTTACAAGATCACCTGGGGTGGTGAGCAGACCCTTGGTGGGGGAGTTGTTGCTCCTAGGGCCCTTACGGGCAGCCCTCCTCCTCACCTCTCCAGCATCACTCTGCAGAAACAAAATGAAATACCATTCATGGCAGTGAGGGCTGCAGCAAGATGCCCCTGCAGCATCATTCTGCTGCAACAGGATGTGATGCCATTTCACAAAAGTGAGGGCTGCAGCAGGATGCCCCTGCAGCATCACTCTGCTGAAACAACATGTGACATTGTGCATGGCAGTGAGGGCGTAGCAAGTTGCCCCTGCAAGGGCATCTTGCTGCAGCCCTCACCTCCATGAGCGGTGTCACATCTTGTTTCAGCAGAGTGATGCCATTTCATTGAAGTGAGGGGCAGCGACAAGATGCCCCTGCCACTTTTGACTGCTGGTTTGCAGAACACACTCATTCTCATCTCCACCCCCCCCCTTTCCATAAGTGCTAACATCCAACACAACTTCTTTCCATGGTCCATGTGGATTCAAGTGCCAAGATCTGACAGACAGTGACACAGGCCAACTTGTTGATTGAACCTTTGTGAGGCTCTCAACAAGACAGGGGGATGCTAAAGCAGTGAATGGTGCCCAACCTGCAGCTGCTGCTGCAGCTTCTGTGCACTAGGCCGACTCCACATGCTCCGTACATCTTCTTTGCCAGAGGACCCCTGGCGAGGCTCCGCTGAGCGGGGCCAGCTGGTGTGGGGCTTCTGCTGGAATGCAGGACTCTTCTTCACTGAGTGCCATCGCGACAATGGCGACCTGCAGCATTGACAAACCTAAAGAAATGAACACATCACAAGACAAGCTGAGTGTGCTTGAAAAGTTCTGCCAGCTCCGTCAGCAACCTTCTTACTCAGATCTGCAGCATTGGCAAACATTTAAAGCCAAAAACAACCCAAGCCGCAAGACAGAGTGAATGTGCTTAAAACTTTCTGCCAGTTCCTTCAGCAACTTCTTGCTCAGAACTGCAGCGCAACCGTGATTTGCGCAACTGTTAGTTGTGCAGCAATGATTTGGTGGTTGAATCGCTGGTGTTCCATTTGCTGGCAATCTGGCGGAGTAATGTACTACCAGAGGTGCTATACATGAGATTGACATTCTTTGACGGCACGGGTGTTGCAATGGACAACTCTATTGTCACAGTAACAATATGCATACTTCAGGTTGCCAGTTTCAACTTGCATCGTGAGGGTGTGACTAACCTGGGGCCGGCAATTTGGCTGCTGGGGGATTTGCTAGGGGTGTTGTACAGCTGGTGGGCATTCTTTGATCATGCAAATGTTGCAATGGACAGTTCTGTTGTCACAGTGACAACACGCATGCTGCAGATTGCCAGTTTCAACTTGCATCCTGAGGGTGTGACTAACCTGGGGCTGGCAATCTGACTGCTGGGGGATTTGGCAGGGATGCTGTACAGCTGGTGGACATTCTTTCAGTAAGCAGGTGTTGCAATGGACAGTTCTGTTGTTCCAGTAACAGCACGCATGCTTCAGGTTGCCAGTTGTGACTTATCTACTGAGGGTGTGGCTAACCTGGGGCTAGCAATCTGGCTGCTGGGGGATTTACTAGGGGTGCTGTACAGCTGGTTGACATTTGTTCAACTATGCAGGTGATGCAATGAACAGTTTTTTTGTCACAGTGACAGCACGCATGCTTCAGGTTGCCAGTTGTGACTTGAATCCTGAGGGTGTGACTAACCTGGGGCTAGCAATCTGGCTGCTAGGGGACTTGTTCGGGGTGCTGTACAGCTGGTGGATGGTCTTAAGGCGCTGCTGTGCGGCCCTCAAGCCAACAACCCTGTCGTCGTCTTCTTCATCAGAGTCTGAGGGAGCAGTGAGGTCGTCTACAGGCAGGCTGTGAATCTTGGCGTGATGCATCAGCTGCTGTAGTTTTGATACCTGCAGCAGATTGAAAGTGACTAACAACAATTGATGATATTGTCAACATCATTAATGGAAAAAAGGGAAATGCATGGGTGTGTCAATTGCAGACAGGCTGTGGATCTTTGCGTGACGCATCAGCTGCTGTAGTTTTGCTATTTGCAGTGGCTAAACAAGAATGATGGTGATGATAACAATAGCAGTGGTAATGACAGCAGCGCGGATTTATATCTTTTTCAACTACAGATAGGCTGTGGATCTTGGCGTGATGCATCAATTGCTGTAGTTTTGCCACCTGCAGCAGAGCAACAGTGAACAAGGATGTATGATAGTAATGGTAACAATATCAATATCAATATAGATAATAAAAAATCATGACAGAAATGTGGTTTATGTCATTCTCAACTGAAGATGGGCTGTTGATGTTGGCATGATGCATCAGCTGCTGTAGTCTTGCCATCTGCAGCAGAGCAACAGTAAAGCAAGAATCCGTGAAGACAATGGTAACAGTAACAGAATGAATCACATTAGGAACCACCACAGAAGCACACGGATTTATGTCACTTCCAATTGCAGACAGGCTGTTGATCTTTGCATGATGCATCACATGCTGTAGTTCTGCCATCTGCAGCAGATTCACAGTGACCAAAATACGGATCACAAAAGCACAGATTACTTTCTATGCATAGTGCACAGGCAACCTTTTTGTTCTGCATAGCGTTTTGTCTCCCTACCCAAAGTATGTTACGAAGTATACATTGAATTCACCCCTCAATGACTTCCACTAAGCACGTTCAGCCAGGAACACTTTGGAACTTGCTTTGTGGAAGTCATTGAGGGGTATACTTCATAACATATTTTGGATTCCTGGCCCGTAGGCAAGCCAAACTGCAAGTTGCTGCAGCAGCTGCTGCCGAGTTTGTCATCAGCTTCCTTGCCAATGTGCACAGGTGTCAGTAACAGTTACAGGTGCATGTTCCAGATATGTGCTTGCTGTGTCAACCTTCCCACCAGGTCTCTCATTATCAACAATGCGTGTCATCAGAGCAGGTCTTATGCAGGAAGATTGACTGATGCAATGATAGTGACTGATGCAGCTGTGAATGACTGGTGCAGCTGTGATTGACTGATGCAAACGATAATGACTGATGCAGGTGTGAATGACTGATGCAGCTGTGAATGACCGATGGAGGTATGAATGACTGATGCAGGTGTGAATGATTGACAGAACCACCTGAGACTTGACCACATCAGTCTGAGCGTTGATGACGGCATACAGCTGCACAGCAGCAGCCTGAGGGCTGTGTGTCACAGCCCTGCCATCTCTCCTCGCCAACTCTAATGCCTGTGCAGCAGACAAGTCATCATGTAACAAGGCAGAACAGGGCAGTTGCAGTACAGACGGGGGCAGTCTTGAGTACAGATCACAGTAGGACATCATTGATCCCAGTCAGGGAAAGCTCAGGCAGGGCAACGCCGGACATTCCAGGGCAGGGCAATGCAGGGAACAGCAGGGCAGGGCAAGGCAGGACAGACCCTAAACCCTACATATAGGGCACTTCAGCAGATTCAAAGGAAGACCAGGGCATCATGGGGCAGGGCCATGCAGGGTTTAGGGTTTGTCACTGACAAATTGTCAGACAGTTGGCAAGACTGGGTGTCCCAAGTGTGCAAAGGCAAACCTTGGCTGGAAGGCAGACGGCACCAGGCAGAAGCACCCTACTTTTGCAGTTGCAAAGCATGCCTTGCTGAAGCAGTGGCATCACGACGGAAACATAGAAAATGGTGGTTGCCCTGACAACACGACATGGCAAAGCAACAAGCTCATTTGATGGCATTGCCAGGAGTGTCCAAAGGGCAAGGTACACAGCTGGCAGCCTCATGCAAACAACCAAACCTCTGACAGGAAGGCAGGATGCCTTTTTTGTGCTGGGAACAAGCTTTGCCAGTGCAACTCTCTGGAGACTGTTTGTCCTGATGTTTATCGAATATGGTGCAGAGACTCGCCGTCGACCCAAGGACAGCTTTGACCTCAACCTGATGGTTTTTTAGCTGTGCCAAAAGTCGGCACACTTTCAGCACAGCTAAAAAACCATCAGGTTAAGGTCAAACCTGTCCTTTGGTCGACTATGAGTGTCTCCACCATATGATACCATGACACTGTGTGTCGACATTTGGCACAGCTCCAGAACATACAGGTTGAGGTTGAATCTGTCCTTTGGACAGTGAACCTCTCCATCATATAGTACCATGACATTGTGCATTGCATGGCATTGCATGGCACTGCTATGCAGCAGCAATGCTGGGCAGCAATGCGGGTTGCAGTGTTTTGTTGATGACCGATGCATTTTTTACAGCCGGTTATTACCTCAAACCACACCAGACAAGTGTTGTGCAGGACACATATGATGCAGGACAGCGCATAACATCAGACTGAATGGCGGGGCAGGGCTGTACGGAGTAAGGGCCAGCAGGACAGGGCTTCAGCTATACCTGTAGAGAGGCATCAAGCTCGCGCACTTTGCTCTGCAGGCCAGCTGTGCGTAGCAGCGAATCCTTGCATGAGTTGTACAGAGCCGACTCCAACGGCGCTTCCCTAAGCTGCTGCTGTTGCTGCAAGCTGGTCAGGCTGTCGTCAGGGTCGTGGAAGTGCACCAGAGCACTGGTCTGCTGCTTATCCTCCTACACAGAAAAAGCAAACACTTGAAACCGCAATCAGCATCAGTTAGGTGAGCAACTGTAACGGTGCTTCCCTGAGCTGCTGCTGTTGCTGCAAGCTGGTCAGGCTGTAGTCAGGTGTGTGGAACTGCACCAGAGCACTGGTCTGCTGCTTGTCTTCCTACACAAGAAAGGCAAACACTTTAAACCGGAAACAGCATACGCTAGGTAAGCAACTCCAAGAGTGCTTCTCTGAGCTGCTGCTGTTGCTGTAAGCTGGTCAGGCTGTAGTCAGGAGTGTGGAAGTGCACCAGAGCACTGGTCTGCTGCTTGTCTTCCTATACAACAGTGGCAAACATTTGAAACCGAAAACAGCATAAGCTAGGTAAGCAACTCCAAGGGCGCTTCCCTGAGCTGCTGGTGTTGCTGCAAGCTGGTGAGGCTGTAGTCAGGGGTGTGGAACTGCACCAGAGCACTGGTCTGCTGCTTGTCTTCCTACATGTCAGTAGCAAACACTTGAAACCGGAAACAGCATAAGTTAGGTGAGCAGACTCTGACGGGGGTTCTCTGAGTTGCTGCTGTTGCTGTGAGCTAGTCAGGCTGTAGTCAGGGGTGTGGAAGTGCACCAAGGCACCAGTCTGCTGCTTATCTTCCTACATAAAAACCTCAAATACTCAAAAGCTGAAACAGCATAAGCGAGCCAGATGAAAAGTTTCCGGACCAGACAAACGTTCCTTGAATTGATGGTACTTGAGCGTTTTGCATTACACACCAAGCTTACTTCCACAGTCACAACAGTGATGATGGAAAGTGCATGATGCTGACTTGCCGCAGATGTCATACTACAAGCAGGTGTTGGCTGGCCAGCAAAACCAGTTGGGTTGTGATGCTTTAGGCAGGCAGGCACTGATGTAGTATTCTGCGACTAGATATGCCAAGCATGGCTACAGCTTCACTGCTTGCAACACTTTGATGTTGTGGCCATGCAAACAAAGGAAAGAGAACATTGTGCCTGTTATGTTTTTATGAAAAGCCCCAAAGATGAGGAATGTGGGGCTTGTCTGTGGTGCGCATGCACCTGTACAACGTCCAGCAACAATAAAACTGAGCTTGGCTACATAACTTGTTCAGATGTTCCCACAAACAGGAGGGAAAGAAGAAGAAGAAGAAGCAGCAGAAGAAGAATTGGTGCTTGGCAGCTGCTCTCTCACCCCGACTCCCTTCATGGCAGTCTCCAGCTGACGCTTGCTGCCTCTGGCGGCAGCCTTGGCATTGTGCACACATACTGTTCTGATGTTTTCAGAGGGAAGAAGAAGACAAATACGAAGAGGAAGAAGAAGAGCAAGAAAAAGACGAGTAAGAAGTGCTTGGCATTCACTCTGTGACAATAGCGTTGCTTACCCCGACTCCCTTCATGGCAGTCTCCAGGTGACGCTTGCTGTCTCTGACAGCAGCCTTGGCATTGTGCACATCCACCGAGAGGGCCTCTACTCTCTCCATGAGCTGCTTGTACCCGGCTATGGTGTCCGGCCTGCTTCTAGCTCTGCCCTGAACCTGTGCACAGTAAAGTCTGATGTTGATCTGATAGTGACAGTAGAATCATGATGACAGTAATGATGATGATGAAAATACTAATAATCATGATAACAGTGGTAGCATTGATGATGATGATGATGATGATGATGATGATGATGATGATGATGATGATGATGATGATGATGATGAGGAAAGAATGGTTACTGGTGTATCAATATCTGGTATTGTGTGCATGTTACACAAATACTGAAATGTGGTAAGGCTATAAAGGTTGGGAACAGCACAATATCCTGCTGCCATGTGGCAGTTGCAGCAGTGTATGTGAGAGCTGCCAAAACCAAAGTATTCACTGATACAAAATTACAAGCAAAAAACCAACAGCGGTAAATGTTTCCCACCAACTTTCGTCAACAACTTGTGCATTGGGAACCACTGCAGCTGCAAGAGCAGCTAGTCTATAGTGAAGATGAGCCTTGATTGCATCTGTGTTCTAGGGCATCCTGAGTGATCATACTGTCTAGTTGGCTTGTGTTACTTGAAGCTCTTGTGCAGATGGGTAAGCGTTCTTTGAGCGTGCTGACCAGAAAGCTGTTTTGGGCAAGGGAGTGTAGAGCATAAGGGTTGTTCACTTGCTGCAGAGCCAATGCCAGTTGGGGCACTAATCTGCTCACCTGCTGCAGAGCCAATGTCATCTCAGCCTTAAGCTGGCGGATCTGATAGTAATCAGTGTCTTAGGGTTTGATTTTCAGGGTTTAGGCTCACCTGCTGCAGAGTCACTGTCATCTCGGCCTTGAGCTGGCGAATCTGGTACAAACTAGGGTTGTAGAGTTTAGTATCCAGAGTTTAGGGTTTGGGCTCACCTGCTGCAGAGCCAATGTCATCTCAGCCTTGAGCTGGCGAATCTGGTGGACATCATTCAGGAAGTCGGCCTCCCATGCCTCCACCTGGGCACCTTCCCCTGCAGGTCCATAATTTGTCATCATCTTGAGCCTATGAAGAGTCAGCTTGTTGTGGCTGCAAACATGCTGGGTCGCCTTACGACATGGCTCGTGCGAGCTTCATGAGAGTACGGGTTCGAGGGTTTGTGGGAATCTTAGGGCGTACGTGGAACTTTTGTAGTGCAAGCAACCGCAGTATAGCAACCAACAACAGCAACAGCAGCAGCAGCAAGAGCAGCAGCAGCAACAACAGCAACAGCAACAGCAACAGCAACAGCAACAGAAGCAGCAGCAACAGCAGCAGCAGCAACACCAAGAGCAGCAGCAACAACAGCGACACCAACGGCAATAACAACAGCAGTGTGATGTCAATGCAACAAAGCAGGACAAAATAAGTAGAGCCTTTGCAACCAATGCCTGACAGCATCATCATCATCATCATCATCATCATCATCATCATCATCATCATCATCATCATCATCATCATCATCATCATCATCATCATCATCATCATCATTGAGTGCACAGCTTCATGCACATGTGGCTCACCTTTAAGCTTGGCTTCAGGTCGTGCAACCTCTGGCATTGCCTGCGCCTCGTCTTCTTCAGTCTCAGCCTCTCCTTGCTCTTCTTCTTCGTCAGTCTCATCATCAGAGAAATCCCCATCCTCTTCTGCTTCCTTGACCTGAGGGGCTGCTTGCTGCACCTAAAGTATGACAAACGCAATGAAACATGTTTTGTACAAATGTTGCGTGTTTCAGTAAATGCTACATATGTGTGGCACAAGTTTTCTTCCCCCAGGCTGACTTGTTCTTGGCAAACAGTAGGGGAGATGTTGACAATCAGACATTCCAGACCTTTCAGATACATGCTTGTCAAAGACGTCTGCAGTGGAAACACTCTCCCTTATGTCCTATGGTTCTGTGTCCTTGCCTCTTTTTCGATGACGTTTGTGCACGTGTCACAAGTCAAATACCACATGAAGACCACCCTTGGTTCAGCAGGACTAAAATCACCTGAGCAACTGGCTGTTTTGCTGTTTGGTCTGCTGCCTGCTGGGCCTGCTGGGTATCTGAACCTGCTGCCTGCTGAGACTGCTGCTTGGCTCTGCCCTCAGCAGCTTGAGCTCTGAGCTCAGCATCAGTTGGAAGTGAGGGCTTGGCTGGTGGCTGGAAATGAGCAGCATCTGCCAGCTGCAATCAGAACGCCACAAGGTGAGTACATACCTCAAGGGTCTGGAATTTGACTCCCTAGATGAACTGTGATTAGAGATCCAGCATTGGGATTCGACTCTCAGGAATGTGATTCGACTCTCAGCAGTGGGTTTTGACGCTCTAAATGATCTGTGATTAAAGATTTAGCAGGGGCAGCCCTCATACTTCACGATGAGAGCTGATGAGAGTATATTTGGGACCAAACAGCTCAAGAGATGGTAATCAGGCAGCCTGAAAAGCACTCAAGAATAACCAAAGACTATTGCTCATGCACAGACAGAGAGAGCAAATCTGCATATGCTTTGGGCTCTTGCTACAGGTCAGGCTCTGCCAGCTCTTGGCTTCCCCCAGAGCCTTTGCAAAAAAATGTTGGGCTAGAAATCTTGAACTCTCAACACTAAGTTCAACATTGTTAAGGCAAACAGAGTGTGCATCTTGGGTTAATCGTGCCAACGCTACTCCCAAATCTTGGAAGGCCCAGAACAGAGCTTGATCTTGCCTGACAATCAACTGATGCAGTTTATTAATACATGTAAATACACATAGATGTGTGTCTTACAACATCAGACCTTTGTGCAGGAGACATACCTTTGTGGAAGCCTGTCCACTTGCATTGGTGAAAGCGTTGCTTGCAGCCGCACCACTGGCAGAAGCATTGCCAGTCAGGCCTTGTCCAAAGGGGCTGGACTGGGAAGCATTGCCAGTCAGACCTTGGCCAAAGGGGCTGGACTGGGAAGCACCAAAGGCAGCCGGCCCCTGTGAACTGGCAGCCGTACTGGCAGCCCCAAAGGGTGACAACCCACTCTGGGCTGTCGTGCCAAACGCAAATGCCCCCTGTGTAGCAGCCCCAAAAAGGCCGCTGGGCACAGCCCCTGATCCCTGTCTAGCGGCGGATGCTGCTGGAAAGGAGCTGTGGAATGGCGCGCCTGATGGCTGTCTACTGAAAGCTGATGATGGTTGTCTGCTGATACTCGCTGACCCTGTGCTGCCGAAAGCATTGCTTGGCAGAGCACCAGAAGCTTGTTGGCTGACAGCTGCTGAGCCATTTGCAGCAGGAGCGTTGCTCGGGAGAGCAGCAGATCCTTGCCTGCTAGCAGCAGCTGAACTTGGTGCAGCAGGGGCATTGCTTGGTAAAGCCCCTGAGCCTGTTGCATCAGGGGCATTGCTGCTTGGTAATGCCCCTGATGCCTGTCTGCTTGGACCCGCTGGTCCTGGCATGCTGAATGGACTGTTTTTCAGATTGCCTAATCCCTGTGCTGAAGTTGCAGGGGGTGGACTTGTCCCCGCAGAGCTTGATGCAAACCCAAAGGGAGGTATTGCCTGAGGCTTGGGAGCTGAGTCAGCATTGAGGGTGCTGGGTTCTGGAGCAGAGGTGGCGGCTGCTGATGTGCTGGTGGCAGCAGCAATGGTCTGTCCAAACAAGTTGCCGGATGGCATACCAAATGCTGGAGCTGCAAATGAGCTTCCAGCATTGCCTGATTGGCCGAACAAGTTACTGGATGGTGTCCCGAAAGCGGGAGCTGCAAAGGAATTTCCTGCAGCGCTTGATGCGCCAAAAAAACTGCTGGACGGCATCCAAAAAGCCGGAGCTGCAAGCGAGCTTCCGGCAGTGCTGGATTGCCCAAACAAGCCACTCGGCTGCAGGCCAAGCGATGCTGCTGTTGTGCTGGCAGCAGTGTTTGCAGGTGCTGATGTGGCAGCAGTGTTTGCAGGTGCTGATGTGGCAGCAGTATTTGCAGGTGCTGATGTGGCAGCAGTGTTTGCAGGTGCTGATGTGGCAGCAGGTGCCAGGCTGGATGATGGCAGGGCTTGTGAGGCGGACAGAGAAGAAGCAGAGGATTGGAAGAGACCGGCGGTTGCTGATGCTGCTGGGAAGCCCCCTGGCTGTGGTGGCTTCTGCACACACATCACAGAAAGGGAAGCTGAAGAAAAGATAAAGAAAAAAGCCTTTTGGCTCATACTGAGCTGAAATAGCATGTATTTACCGATAACACCGAGTCATTGTATATGGTGAAGATGTGTACCTGCTGCTCGGGAGAAGCCACTGACGAACTCGATGAGTCATCACTGTGAAGCTCTCCCTCTTCCTCCTCCTCCTCACTTTGTGAGCCTGACGCCTACAAGCAGTTCAGTAACTGTGGTCAGCACAGCCACCACTCTATCTCAGTTTTAATGTTCTTCCTTCTTTCAGCCCCTCCTTGAGATTTGCTTGAAAGTGTCAAAAACCTTTCAGATCTGTTGTCATCTTATCTCCACATGAGCAGACAGTGTATGAGGCAGGAGTTGCTTGCTCACAGCACAAAAGAAGGTGTCCATTAGAAACACAATAGATTATGAAGAGCAACATGCAGGAGATCATTGCACCAAGCATGAGAGTTGGAATTACCTCTGTGACAGTGAGAAGCTTTTGTGACGCCTTTGTGAGGCAGCATGCCATTTGTGATGCTCACAACAAGGCTGTCTTGAGGGGAGCTGACTGGCATTGCACACGCCTGATACCTATTACTTATAAGTTAAAGTTGAAAGTAAAAGAAATCTGTATAAAAAGAGGTTGAAAGTTGAAAAATTATGTAAAAAAGAATAAGCCTGTGTTCTGAACATGATCTAAAATGCCTTCACAATGTAGAAATGCGTTTTTTACTGTCCCCAGGCAGTTTCTGAGTTTGAATTTTTGCTGTAAAACGGACGTCTCTGGAATTGAATGAATGTATGTTTTGGGATTGCAAGGAGCATCATGGTTACCTTTGCACCTGCCTTTCCCGGCTGCGATGTTTGCTCGGTGCACTTGCTCTCCTCAGTCCCTGTGTCTATATCATTATAGCCCCTGCCAGGTGCGCCTGATGTGCCTGACTCAGCATCCTCACCCCCTTCCTCCTCTTCTTGCCGGCTGTCTTCGGCATCCTGGTCAACATGCATGATGGTTTGTTTCTGACTGCTTGACATGGACCTAATGTCAAATGCATGCAGATTGACAACACAACGTTTCCTTGAGCTTACCCTGTGTTCAACTCACATATTTTGGAAAGGGGAGGTACCTCCTCATTCTGGTTTGCAACCAACAGTGTCACTTTCCTCAGGACAAGCGACGCATGTGAGCATGTCACTGTAGGCGTGACAGTAGCCCCTGATACAATGCATCAGATTGAGGCAATCAACCTTGGTTCAGCATGGGCAACGCCAGTAAGCAATGTCAGTAAGCAGTAACCAACAAGTGACATGTCAGAGATTGTGATACAAGCTGGTCACTGATTTGACTTGCAGACACAAAGCACAAGGGGCAGTCCAAGATGGGCGGGCGCACCTCTTCTTCATCGCCCAAGGGCTCTGCAGCCCCACTTCCTGCATCACTCTCAGCAATGACATCATTACTGCCTGATGCTTCTGACTCTGCTAGCTGTTCTTCTTCTTCTGCATCAATGGGGCCTTCTGACTCACCCTCACCCTCTTCTTCATCCTGAAATCACCAATCAGGTCAATCTCACAGATGTTCAGTATTGGCTCACGTACAGACCCTACACCCAAAACCCAAGCCCTAGACCCTGGATTATGCATGCGCACTAAGTGCTACTTGGGCCACCACAGCGTACATTAAACAGTGTGATGCATGTGGGTCTCGCAGCTAAAACCCTAAGGTGTGTTGACTGATCTGAAGAAGGTTCACTAGAATTTGCTTGTGGGCCGTTAACAGAATTACAGGGTTTGCAGGCTGTACCTCATCAGAGAAATCATCATCATCTGAAGGTAAGGCCTTCTGAGCTGCCTCAGCACTCTGAGCTTCAATGCCTGAGGCTTGAGATTCTAGAGCCTGATCTACATCAGCTGACTCGGCATGTCCTTCCTCTTCATCACTTAGGCTGACATGAGCTGCTTCGATTGTGAAAGCCGGGGGCGCAGGCACGGGTAGAGGTGGCTTGATGAGTGTGTCAGTGGGAAGCTCTGCAGGCCAGAAGCCAGAGTCAAAGCTTGCATGCCATGTTTGCCAAACACTGCATTTGTGCTGAAGTTAACAACCATACAGCAAGAGTATTGTTTGACAGAGCAACTCAGTGATGCGGCAGCACAGCTGAGCAGAGCTGGGCTTTCTGTGCAGCAAAAAGAAGAGGAGTGCAGACAAACCCTAACCCCTCACCTGCTGTGACCAGCAGCAAACCCTAAACCCAACATCTCCGAGGCAAGCAGCAAGACTACATCATAAGTGTGTCCTACAGACAGTCCAATCAGGCGCTTCAAAGCCTGTGGCTTGTCACAAGTTCACAAATTGATGATGTTAGCTTGTGTAGATAGGTGAGCAGAGCTGTAGCCTGTGACCAGCAACTGTGGTGAGCACCAATGACACTCACTTGTGCTGATGAATGACCAGAGCTGCAGCTTGTGATCAGCAATTTTGTTTTGCACCAATGAGACTACTTACTTGTGCTGATGAATGACCAGAGCTGCAGCTTGTGATCAGCAGTGGTGATGAGCACCAGGGGCATGGCGGGCAGGGGGGCCATGTCTATGATGGGGTGGGGGACCTCCACGTGGGTGCTGGTCAAGTCCAATGCCAGACCTGAAGAAGAACACGAAGTCAGTCACATGGCGGAAAGGGGGCCCATGTCTATGATGGGGTGGGGGACCTCCATGTGGGTGCTCGTCAAGTCCAATGCCAGACCTGAAGAAGAAGAAGAGGAAGAAGTGTCAGTCACAGGGCAGGCAGGGAGGGCATGACTATGATGGGGTGGGGGACCTCCACATGGGTGCTCGTCAAGTCCAATGCTAGACCTGAAGAAGCAGAAGAAGAAGAAGAAGAAGAAGAATTAGGAGGGTGAGTCATAGGGCAGGCAAGGGGGCCATGTCTATGATGGGGTGGGGGACCTCCACATGGGTGCTTGTCAAGTCCAATGCCAGACCTGGAAAAAGCAGAAGGCAAAGGTCATGTGCTTTGGCCTGCATGCATAGTGCATGCAAAGGTCATGTGCTTTGGCCTGCATGCATAGTGCATGCAAAGGTGCATTTGCTGCCTCTTGAGGAGCGTTCCTGCTCAATTTGCCGGTTCATTCATGCAGTTGTTCAATCAATCAACTGTTCTTGCTTTGCTTGTACATGTGCTTCTGCCATGCTCGTCCACTCAGTCGCTTGCTCACTTGTTTCTTTCTTCTGCGTTTCTTCAATGTATCTGTTCCTTCGTTTGATTGACATATGTCTTTCCCACAGGTTTTCCATGTTCAGCCCTGAATGAACCTCCAACAGCTTCATGCAGGAGGTGCCCATGACACTGCTGACAATGCATTGCAGTTGTACCTCCCAGCACATCCAAGCCGGTTTCCAAAATATGGCCGCATGCTGAGCAAGCTGCATACCTGTTGTAAGAATCTTATCATAAGATTGTCGATGCTCAATCGATTCACGCTATACCCTAAACCCTAAACGCAAGACCCATACCTGTGATGAAGTTGTCCTGGCTTCCCTCCTGGTTGTCAATGGCCATGTTTGCTTCCACATCCAGGCTTTGAGGTGGTGCTCCCTCTTGTGGAACCCCTGTGATGTAGAACAAATGTTGCAGTAACATCAATCAAAGATTGCAGACGAGATTGTACCACTGACACAAGTTGACTGTGTTCTTAAGATTGTCAGAAGCTTTTAAGTTTCCAGGCAGGTACTATGTCAACCGTACGTGTTGCAGCGCGTGTGATGCATTCATTGCAGTCAGGAGCAGCAGCATACGTACACAGTTTGCAGATTTTGCTGCAAGCTGACAAGAAAAAAAAATGGCCCAAGCGGTCCTTGTCTCCACACAGAGATGAAAGGGGGGAAAACTGTCAACACAGGTTGCATTGACCAAGTCTATTAGATTGCAGAAAATGCTGTTAGTGGATGGTGACTGCACGCAAGCCTGCAGACAGCACGTGTCCCAATGCTGCATCATTTCTGGTGAAGTTATTGTCTATTGACTCCCCTGATGAATCGCAAAGACGGGAAATGTAATTGATTGATTGAATGATGGAAGAGTGCTTGTGACTAGCTGACTAACGCATACTGATGGTGGTGGTAGCAAGAGCAAGAGGAAAAGCACGAGCAAGATCATGTGGAAGAGGAGAAAGAGGAAGAGGAAGAGGAGGAGGAGGAGGTAGAGGAAGAGCAAGAAGAAGAGCAAGAGCAACAAAGAAGAGCAGGAGCAAGAGCTTTTGAATGCTGCCTGACAGAGAAGGGCCAGCAGCACTTACCAAACACCTTCATGTGGTAGTCATAGACATTGTGATGCACAGCTAGTGCAACATCCCATTGTGGCACCACGACGGCTTGCATATGAGGTGTCTGTCCACTGGAAGCTGTATCTGAGACAGACAAGAAATCTGCTCTCTGCACTGACAGGCCCTCAGGTTTGGATCCTGGGATTTCTGAGTCCCATACTTCCCATGTCAACATTGCCATGTAGGGGTCATCTGTCTTGGAGTCGATGCAGAACAAGATGGCCTTGGGGGATGGCCAAGCAACAGAATCCACTGAAGCAGTTGCAGCTTCCTGCATGTAACAGGGTGCAAAGAGCTGATCAGAAGCAAAGAGTGATGTCAGCTGCATGTTGTAGTCTCGTTCACAAAATACTTATTTTCATATATAGCTGATCGAAAGCAAAGAGGGATGTGAGCTGCAGGTTGGGAAGGAGCCTGCATTGCAATGTTCAGGTATATATGTAAAAAATAGTAAACACCTGTGAAATGTAAATTGTGGATGAAGACACAAACTAAAGACACACATGAATGACCATATCCAACAACAAAAGAAAACAAAAACAAACTTGAAAACAAATCAGCAAACGAGCAAACGAGCGGAGCAACGAGGATACAAACAGAAGAAAGGAACACATATGCAGTCATGGCTTCTGCAAAATGCAGTACAGGCAATTGCACACTTCATGATGCATGCACTATATACATTCTATCAGAAGCAAGCAGATAGTGCTGATGCATGCATGGTGTGCATCATTTGAAAGGCAAGCAAACACTTCCTGATGCATGCATGGTGTGCAACATGTCACAGGCAAGCAAACAATTCTGAATGCCTTTGCAATGTACACTGTAGTCTAGCCAGACAGACAGCTCCCAGCCATGCATGGTGTGCACAATTCACAACTACTGAAAGGACAATCACACACCTCAACAATTGCACTGAAGCACTCAGTTTGCTGTTCAGGGTTTTAGACATGCAGTCGCTGTTCACTTCACAACCCATGAGCAAACACCCACATACCTCCACGATTGCACTGAAGCACTCAGCTTGCTGTTCAGGGTTGTAGACATGCAGTCGCTGTTCACTTGCAGCAACCAGCATGCTGCTATCAGGGCTCCACGCCACGCATGTGACCAACGCCTGATGACTGAAGTGAGATCTGACAGATGTAAGGCTGCTGCCCAGGGCTCCTGTGTACAGCTGACCCTGCTCCGAAACCACTGTACAAAGGTGATTGACCACTGGCGACCAGCAGAACTGCATACAGAGAAAGACTGTTCAAGCTCTGAACAAACCCAATCTTCCGCTGGCGACCAGCAGAAATGTAGACATAAACAAAGTGATCAAGCACTGTACAAGGGCAGTTGGCCCACTTTCCATTAGCAGAACTGCACAACCAGAAAGAGTGATTCTGAAGGTTGCAGCCTCAGGGAAACGTCCATTTGGTGTGTTTCTGCGGTTTCAGTAGCACCACACATTTTGGAAGAAAGATTGTGAAGGTTGCAGTCGATTTGGAATGTCTGGTTGGTATGTTTCAATGGTATCAGCAGAAATGCACACACCGAATCGCGCTGGTGGAGTCTGTATTTGTACGAGAAAGTCCCATAATTGTCGGAACTGTTTTGTGATCAGCAAGAACACAATGCATTCAGTCCTGGAACAAGCATTGACTGAACGCAACAGCAGCTTGATGTACATTGAGTTGCCCCTTGCAAAGACACCTGATACAGTGTCTTAGCTGAGGCCAATCAGGGTCACATCCATATTGCATGAAGTAATTGAGAAGGGATTGCGTGAAGCATGCGTCAAGTAATAACATGCATCTGACCAGGCTTCACAGTGTCAAGTCATTTGATTGGCAAACAACATCACATCCAATGATGGTATAGACATGTGAACATTACCTGTGTCACAATTGAGTTGTCCGGAATTACCCATGTGTAGGCAACCTCAGCGGTACCAGCGGTAAGGGCTTGCACAGAGTAGACATGGACAGTTGAAGAATACCAGACAGCCAGGAGGCTGCTGTCACAGTTGAAAGCCATGCCAGCAGCATTGGCTGGAAGGACGACAAGGGCGCCTTGCTGTATGTCATACCTGTACGCACCTAGCATGTTGGACAGAGCAGCAAATCAGATCATCAGGCTGAACAACAGTTCTCTTACTTTGGTTCGTGTACTGCTCGCCTAAGCCCTTCTGTCAAGCTATGAGTGCGAACAACCAACACCCCTGCATGCCAGAAGCAAGGCAGTGATCACTTGAGTACGCGCTCCTTACGAGGTTTGACGAGCGCAATGCGACCAATTCATGCCATGCAACCCAATTGACATCATGCATGACGCCTGTCACAGCAAATGCAAGCGGCTGCGAGCAAGGAGTCAGGTAAAAATGCATGCACACCGAGTCTCAGTGTCGTGACCAGCGTGACAAAAGCTTGCCTGATGCGTCTCGAACACAGATCAAACCATGTTTGGGCGCAGCTGCCAACACGACCTGGTTGCCATGCACCTCAGTGTCGTCACCGACAGCAAGCGATGTCTCTCCAACCTTGCGGAACACAAGCGTGTCCTCTTCCCGGTCTGCAAGGTCGGCCTGCTCGGGGACCTCAGGCATGGCTTGCAAAAGAATTCGCAAGACAAACAGCTCACGCTTGCATCTTGTGCACCAAGCTCAAAGAGCGCATGCTGTGTTGTGGCACAGGGCACAACTTGTGCCCTGAATTCTGTATGCCCTTCAGGAGCAAATCCGCCTTGCATGTTCATTCATTACTACATCTGGTCTGTCATTTATAGAATGACTGCTTGATTGGCTCCAGCTGTGCTCGAAAGGCCGCAGAGCAATGCAAGGGCTGTCGCTGAGAGACATTGCTGACATGGCCAAAGCCCACATTGTGAAGCATGCAGCAGGTTTCGATCTTTGCAGTGTGAGATGTACATCTATGACATGTCATGACCTTTTGCATCACATTTGTACAGCCATGACATGCATGTCAGTCTGCTCTCAACCACAAAATATGTCTTTGCAAGCCATGACCAATCGCTATGCTTGCACACTAAGTGAAATAGACTAGAAAGGTGTATAAAGTAGGCATCATTCTCCACAGATGTAACACATGTATACAGTACATACAGTGGCTGGACTATTGACTGCTGAAGGCAGCAAGTGGCAGACTTCTATACAAAAAATCTGTGTTGATGGGCACAGCAAAGCATACTCGTGCCAGTGAAACTTCAATCATCCATTCCTTGGCCTCTGTTGGATTCTGTCCCCTTGGCTGAATTAGCTGTTGAAGGCATAGCAACTATGCATAAAAGCTACTACACTTTCTTGAACCCTAAATGTAACAAATGGTAGCTAAGTCTGACAATCTGTAATTGCACCAATGCAGCTACACTGTGCTGCACCTAACAAATTAATCCAATATGATAGCACGAGCTGACAAACTTTTCACGATCAGTCCAAGCAGTCAGCACGTCTTCTTTTTGATGTAAATAGCCATGGATGTGAGCTGGAAAGCTTGCCAATCCATCTTGAGTCAGGCATACTTCAGTCAGCGTTTAGTAGGACTGTTGGTGCAACACTGTATACAGTGATCTACGCAGTAGATCATAGCTACACAATCACTATACATTGACAATGCACATTGACGTCAGTCGACTGCCGACAGCGCTGCAGTCAATTGCACGTTGACAATGCACAATGACAGTATCAAAACCTTTCTAACTGACTTCAAAAGCAAGGGATAATGTATCCATGCTAATCCCATTTCTCGGCTGTGGCCATAGCTTGGCATGGCACGACAATTGGCCGGCCGTGTAATCGCTCGCTCCAACACCACATCATTTCTGCCAAGACTTGATCAGTGACCTTATGCATTGTGATCTGATCAAGCCAGCCTGTATCATTGATTGGTGCAATGAGGTCTGTGCCGCCATAGCTGCTAAATTTGGAGGATGACACTTTGAGCACGCCATTAGAGTATGCACATGCTGCTAGGATGTTGTCATTGTTCATAGGGGCTGGCGGGACATCTGTCAGTGGACATGCATCTGTAAACATGCTGACTGCTATTCGGCGGAAGGCCTCCTTGGAAAACAGCATGCCAGCACCACCATTGTACACTGCTCTGTCATGTCTCAGATAGATGTGAGAGAATGATAGTGGGAGAGCCTCAGGGAACCACGAGATGTAGTCCAGTAGGCTGGGAACGTTGACCCATGTATCGTCATCGACAAAGAAAAACCACTTCTTGCTGGCAAGGTCCTTTCTGTGGTTGTATATCCACTTCATGCCGTGCAGCTGGCGGGTCTGAGCCTCGTCGAAGCCGGTCTTGTTCTCTATTTCTGGCAGTGTCATGATGCCCAGATCAGCGTCTGCTACATCTGAGAAGGCAACAACGTATTCGGCCCAACGCATCCAAGAGGCCCTTTGAGTTTGAACGCGGGCCTTTCGCTCATCGCTCGCCTGCGATCAAGTCATAAATGCGTGTGTGAATTGCCCAAGAAGCTGATCTGGCCATTTGGGCCGATGAGGTCGTCCTGACTGCTTGTCACGACTGATCAGCCTCACCATAACGATGAAAACAACATCCTCTTTGGTCACGTCGGCAATCTTTCTTCGTGTTTCATGCTGACTTGGATGCTCAACCAACCAGGAGATTAAGTGATCTCCTATTGCGAACGTTGCATGCGAGGTATTAGCGTGCAATGAAATAGCTTCTGCAGCTTCAATAGACGCTGACGGTCGTGGCAGAGGCCGCTGATGATGCAGCTCAGCGCGTGAACAATGCAGAAACAGGCACAACTGCGCAAGGATGGAGAGTTTGCAGGCCAAACCGCTGCACATCATGGGGGTAAGGCTGATCTGTACCCAGACTGTCGTCGCCTACGCGCCCACGGATTCTTTCGATCGTCTCGTTAGTCACGATCGGTCTCTCTCTTGTGGTTTCCTAAAACGGATGTAAAATCCCGGTCTGGGGGGCGTGTGGAGCGGTCTGGAGGCCGTAAGTTTACGGTTAGGGTGACCGTCACCGTAACCGTAACCTTATCTCAAGTTCCCAAGTGCGGCAAATTTGCGCAGCGCCTCCGGATCCGTACGCACGTCACGTAGCATTACACTTCTTGAAAGTACAATAGTTACTAATACATGATGGACATAGCCCTCCCTTTCTCTCCGCTTCCTGTGAAGCGTATTGCACACTTCTTAGCGTTTCATACCTGAAGCTATCTGGAAACTGGTCCGGTGTTATTTGGACACCGCCCTCTCAAGGATGAAGGACTCTTCTAGTTGTTACATCAACTCTTACCTCTGGTCAAGATACTTGCAAGAAACTGGCTGCCCAACCGGTAACAAGTCTACTTTCTTGTTTTGAGAAGCATGGGGTGGCTGTTGGGCATGTATCAGGAATGAACAATCTTTGCTGACTGCGTATATGTCTTCCATCAGCTTACAACGGTGAGGCCAGGTTGCACTGGAGAAGGTAATGTACAAAATCTCAAAAAGCTGCACCTTGCTATATGTGGCAATCTCTACGGCGACCCAAAGGCAGCGACCCAAAGGAAGTGTTAGTGGAGGTAATTATTCAGCCTGTGCGTTCATGATCCAATAACTCTGCACTGCAATCCAAAGGATCTGCAGTCGTCCTCCAATGTGACTAGGGACAATGGACAGCGGAATTCCATAAGCCACTGATGATCCTCGTTGCCGGGAACGAGTAGTATGTACACAGAATTGCAAGCCGCAACACAAACGCAGCAACAGACTGCAAATACAAGAAACTGAACTAGCATACCATCCAGATCTCTAAGCATCTACTTACTTCTAGGAATCCAAAACAGCACACAACAGTGGTACAAGTACTAGGATCAAGCACAAACGGTGCAATGTAGGGAAGATGGCTTCTTCTCATCACACAATGTAGGGAAGATGACTTCTTCTCATCAGACAGAACTGCTGGAGCCCACCATGAAAATCCAGCAATGCAGTGTCGTAGAACCTGACACTTCAAGTAAACCATGGATGCTGAAGCAAGGATGCAGCGGTGTTGCATTGTCCAGCTTGCATACAGTACTTGAGCTCAACTCCTTGGTCACCCAAATCTGGGACACGGCATGCCTCTATCAGATCTCCAACCAGTATGAAGTCACAACTTTCTGACCATGGCTGTTTGTACAACTCTGACCGCACCTTTCTGTCATGCCCTGCAGTCAACACATCTTGGTCCACCTTGAGTTGTACACCCTTTGAGCGCTTGACATCCAGCAGTTGAAGCATGTTCAGGAGTTTGCGAGTACGCATGTGGAGCAGCATCTCACCACTCAAAAGCAGATATTATGCTTTCTGGTACTTTTCTAAACACAACTGCATCATGCAAACGCGTGGCACTGGTTGAAGAAAGGTTTTAAAGTCTTTGCATTGAAGGCATGCAAACAGACAGATACATTCACATGCAAGAAAACATGACATGGGCTCACCCTCTGGTGTGAAGGGGACAGTGTTCAATACACAAGCAAACTCCAGGTCAATGAGCACCCATTGAACAGCATGCTGTAGTATGATGTTTTCCCATCGCAAGTCAGTATGTGCAAAGCCGGCTTGGTGCAACACCTCCAGAGCATGAAGTATACACCTAAATAGACACAAGCTGATGTAAGCATCATTTATGCCAAAAGTGGAATGCACAACAGTTGTTGCCATTAGCCAACTTTTACCTCTGCAACGCTTCATTGCAGAGCCAGCATGAGTACAGAACCAGCCATGGCAAAACAGACGGCAGTCATTGCAAGTAATGTTGCACACCTGATGCTGTTCTTCAGCGCTTGTAAAGATTGAGGCCTGTGGTCAAAGTACTTGGAAAGAACTGGCTGCCCAACCGGTTCCAAGTCTACGACATACTCTTTCCCGTTTTGAGAAGCATGGGGTGGCTCTTGGGCATGTATTAGGAATGGACAATCTTTGCTGGCTGCGTATATGCCTTCCATCAGCTTGCAACGGCTGTGAGGCCAGGTTGCATGGGAAAAGGTAATTCGCTTCTGAACAAAGTTGTCAAAAAACTGCACCTTGCTGAATGTGGTAATCTCTATGCGACCCAAAGGCAGCAACACTGGAGGCAACTGTTCAAGCTGCGCCTTCATGATCCAGTAACTCTGCACTGCGAGCAAAATGATCTGCAGTCTGTCCTCCAATGTGACTAATGACAATGGACGGCGAAACCTGTAAGCCTCTGATGACCCTCGTTGCATGGCGCATATCTGGAACTGGGAGCCAGCGCAAGCATAGCACAGAAGGTACTGCACCTGTAACACAAGAGAAATTGGAACATAAACGCTGCTACTTACACATGCCGCATACAGTTGCAAATATTAGAGTCGATAGCATACGTGGTGTTTTGCATTCACAACATCTTTTGCAGCGTTAGTTATGCAACATCGTGCATGTCCTACCACTTGACAATAAGGTGCATTAGCTTGCAGCACCTGGCCATGGACAGCTGGGCCCCAATCTTTCAGCTTGGTACTCAGTTCCTCTATTGCCTTCTCAAGCCCAGATTCAGATGTCTTATCTTCTCCTTTGAACAACAAGGCCTTGGAGCTGAGGAAACAGAAGTCTGGTCTCTTGCCCTTGACTGTTGCAGAATCTTCAGCACAGTTTCTCTTGCGGCGCATACCAAGCTTGGGTCCTTGGTCGTACACGTCCATGCACTTCCAGACATGCCACAAAAGCATATCCACAAAGCCTGCAGTACCAATGTGGTGAGACTGACCATTTGTCAAGCCTGGCTGTGCCACCACCAGCAACATGCAGCCTGCCCATACACCACTTGACGGCTGCATCAAAACAGGTCAAAGGTCAGTATACTTCGTATTCAGCGTCAGACAAACTGCACTATGTGTCTCTGTACATGTGCCTTGCCTCATGACTGGCTTTCAGATGCAACTTTCAGTCTTCAACCCCACTAAGTAATAAAGTCATGCTCTGCAGAACAAAGCCATTGCTTGCACACCTGCAAGTGTTATTTCATCTTCAACAGGCTCATACTGCATACGCAGAGCTACCGTCACGACCTCTGCCAATGCCTCTGCCCCAGACAAAGATGCAGGCTCAATTTTCGCCATGAGCGCCTCATTAGCAGCAATTAAGCTATAATACTTAGCATCCAATACGGGCAACTTGACGACACTATGCTCAAAGAGGAATGCTTCCAAATCCTCAAAGCTAGGAGGTGGGCTTCCAACAAGCTGTGCAAGCTGTGCGATCTTTCTCGATGTCTTGTCTACTGCTCTTTGAGGACTGCCTAAAGTCAAGGCATACATGTGTTTTAAGATGCACATGTACCTACCACCATAAGAAAGCAGCAGCAATGAGGAGGGCTGGCTGTATGTCACTCTAAACCTTGATACCCATATGTAATACTCAACTATGGGAGTAACAACACACCTGTTTTGTATTCAGCTTGTTTGTTTCAGATGTTTGAAAGCAAACAACCGTGCTGTATAAAGTGTATAGTGCCAGTTACTGTGAAGTAAGCAAACATGTATGTGTATGGTATGTTCTGCAGTCACAGCAGGCTCCTCATCGTGTCAATCACCCAACAGACAAGACATGCCCTGGCCGGGCAACACTCACCTTTCACCTGGTCATATGCTGAGAGCCTCTCAACTATATCTGAGTCAGAGCCTCTGAACAGCAGCACCCTTTCATCCAGGGCTATGCTGTTGAGAGCCTTCTCTACCTGCCCAGGAGCCCGAAAATTGTGCTTGATGCCGTCAAAAGTATCAAGTGCTGCAGCCCACTTTGCTAATGCACCTGTCATCTACAACAGAGGGACAGCATCAATGATACAAGTTTTTGCCTGTCTCATGTGCTGCAGTCTTTCTTGAAAGCTCAGACAGTTTGTGGTACCAAAGTCTACACGGCCTTTGAGTATGACAACAAATTAGCATAAAACAAGCCTGTCAATTGTTCCAACAAAGGAGTCAGGCCTACTTGGTTTGTATAGCAAGCAAGATAGCTGTGTACATATCAACACTGCAAGGCTGCCGTCCGCTGGCACAGTCCGCTACAGCCTGTCAGGAAGATTTGGTAGCTTAACTTACCTGCAGGCCTGGACAGCAGACCAGCACGTCGGACTGCACCTGACTGCTGATCAACTGCAGACGTAGTTTGCTTGATGCAGAAGGTCGGAGTGCTGCGTGTTTCGCTTAGAGCGTGACAGACCGGAATGTGCAGCAATCCTGCCGCCGTATTGTAGGAACGCCAGACGGAGTGCTGAGAGGGTAAGTCCAGAAGTAACGAGAGAGAATACACAGTTGGCTGAACTAGAGGGGCCTTCTGGACCACCACGTGCCCGTTCTCGTTGTTCGACGAAACTTTGTAAAACGCTTCTCTCTCTGTGCTGCTTTGCACATCAAGATCAATATGGCAAAAGACAAAAGTGATAGTGGTGTGATAGGTAGGTTAGGTCACCTAGCTCAGCAGCTGTTTGCGCTGTTTCCACTCCATGAGGTCCTTCATTGCACAACAAGATCACACGCGGGTTTTCAAATTTGCTCTAAGCTGTGACAATCTTGACGTCCTCCACAGCTAGACTCGACCTTTTTCTTCTTCTATATGTGATCCGACTTGTTGGCTGGCCAAAGCTTATAATAATTTTCTTCTTCTTCTTTGGATGGCTAAAGCATCGCAATCTCTCCCTAGGACTTTGTCAGCAGGCCTTACAATTGGACGTACAATTGTATACACTGTTATCATAACATGTACAGGTACTTATGTCAGATGACACAGCCTTCTGACGTAAAGAGCCAGTGCATTGCTCACTGCCAGTTCACATGTGAGCAGCTCTAAGGTTCAGTGAGACCGGTACCGTCTCTGGTCCAGGACCGGTACAGTACCTGTCGCACGAGCACTCTCACGTATACGTACGCAGTATTTGATTTATACGGATGGTTGATTAGCCACGATTAGCACAGATGCCAGGCTCACACATGAAAATTCCATGATGGAACAGGGGCTTGTAGACCCACATGCTGCACAAGGTAGCTCTCCAACCAGCACACTTACAGGCAGGTATCGCCTAATGTCAAGGCATATATATCCACTTGGTACATCCATCAGCCTTGCTACCATACAAGTAATTGTTATACCTGGTGCATCACCTCCATCTATTGATGCAACATAGCCTGCCCGAGATACCCTGAGAGCAACAATTCTGCTGCCGCACAAATCTCAACAAGCATGTGGCTGTAAAGCCAAAGTGTTCCTACATATTGCGCTGGAGACTAGCTGAGAGTTGAACCAGTCATTACCGTTTTAGCACGTCAGTAAGCAAAAATGCCAAAAGCATGGCCCTGCCTAGTGCACTCATGCAATTCAACTATTCATTGGGCTCCATTGACTGCAACATACTTCATGACTGACACCATCAATCAGAACTCTGCACCAAATTGCTCACATTCTGCAGGTTTTTATGCATGCACTATCTACCAAACCTGATAGGTTGTATGGATTCTCCTCTAAACAAACTTATCGGTGAACACACCATGCTAGCTATGGACCTGAAAAGCAAAATGTATGCACTAACACTTTCAAAAGCCAAGAGCAAGCATGATAAAGTATCCTAGTGTACTAATGACGCCAAAGGCAAACATAGAACCTAACAGGCCAACCTTCAAGAAATCCTTGGTGGTGACGTATGTTGACCCTGTGCCGTCTTCTAATGCTATGGCATTCATGTTTGGGAATCCACTGACTGGCAAGCCCATAGCTCCAGAGCACATCAAAGCTGCACCCATGACCAGCAGCTTTGGGTGTGGATCTGCCATGTCTTCTCCCACAGATTGCACTATTGGCAGAATGATCATGGCTCCAACTGTATGAGATATGAAAGTTGTGCAGACAAGCACCAAAGCACAGAAGATCACAAGCACCGGCCACAGTCCAAGGCCACCGACGAAGTTGCCGATCTCGCCAGCGATAGTGGACAGAAGACCAGAACTCTTGACGCACTCCCCAAGTGCAAGACCGCCCATAGCTAGCATCACTACGTCCCACAGGAAACCATTCCAGTCATCCTTGCCCAGGACACCGGTTCCGAAGAACGCTACAAGCGGAAGAATCGCCAGCGTCCCCATCTCGCCAGTGTAGGTTTCTAGCTTGGTGTTGGCGCACCACAAGCCGACGGTGGCCACGCTGATGAACATGACGTACAGCTGGGTAGCAGTCCAGGGATCCTTAATGGGCTTGAGAGGTCTGATCTCTTGCACCTCCTGACCAGGACGGTACACAACCAGGAGCAACCCCCAGCAAAGGATGTCCACCAGGATGCCAATGGGAAGTGCTATGGCAAACCACTGCAGCCAGCTGGGAGTGCTGCCGATCAGGACCATGCGCTCAATGGCAAAGATGTTTTGCGGACTGCTGATTGGACTGGTCATACCTCCGACGTTGGACGCCAGTGCAATGCCCATCACCAAGCTAGCTGACACAGGATGACCTGCAGTCAAAAAAGGCATGAGGCACCTTCTGCTGCCGATATGCATAGAGTTCACAAAGTGGTGATATTTGCCACAAGCATCTCAATAAGAGAAGCCAGTGTCACAGAAGGTCATTGCTTCACCATCAATGTATAGGGTACAAGCTCAGGCAGTAAACATTTTACCAGCTGCTGTACCATGCAAATGAGCATGGCCAGCCACCGCAGAGCATCTCCAGCAACACAACAATGTGAACTAAGCTTGTCCAGTCCGACTCAAAGCACAGGAATATATGTTGTTGTTGGTAGACTGATTAAAAACTCTCATACAGGGATCTACTAAGGACTGGACGTGCCTTCAAGACACACATCTGATGCATGCATGCGTGCGTGAGTGAGTGAGTGAGTGAGTGAGTGAGTGAGTGAGTGAGTGAGTGAGTGAGTGAGTGAGTGAGTGAGCAAATATGTGAGTGAGCGAGTGACTGAACAAGCAAACATGACTGACCTGTTGCTTAGGTTCTGAGGATCGGCTGCACCAAGCCAAACCACAGAACAGGCGCTGCAACATTGGAAATGAACACGACTGACCTGCTGCATAGGTTCTGAGGATCGGCTGCACCAAGCCAAAACACAGAACAGGCGCTGCAACATTGGAGATGAACATGCTGAGGAAGGTAGCCACCAGCATGTTGGCCAGCAGCACCCAGTGCGGTTGCCGGCCAACTCTGCTCAGGATTGCTGTCGCCATCGACTTAGCAATGAAGTGCTTGCTGAGAGCGCCAGCTATGGCAAAGCCTCCCAACAGCAACATAATGACCTGCAGCATCATATCGTTGTAGTTTTTTTGTTTCTGCTTTTTTCTGTTCCAATGTTATATTCAATTCAGTTCATTTTCATTTATTCCATCTGCTGAGTGGGAGGTCAGCAATGCTTGATGGGATATTGGCTCCTATCAGGTATGATGTTAATGTGGACTTGCAGCTTGGCGTCCTCTGATGGAAGCAGAGGTTTGCGGCAGCTATGTGACTTGCACCTTTTGGACGACTCGCGACTGTGCTGATCTGCAGAAAACGAACATATACTCCACAGATTCCCTCTTCACTTCATGCAGCACCTGCTGAGTATGTTTGGGGGAAAGCTGCCAGTAGCATCTCAGGGACAGGTGGGAAGAAAATCTAAGCGTTACGCCTTTTGGCGTTGACTGAAGAAAAGATTGAGAACGAAATACATGAAACACAGTGGATTTCCCTGTAAGTGACAGGTGCCAACTGCAGCATGAAACTGTTGGAATCAACACACTGACCAGCACTTTAATGAGACTCACTACTTGATTGATTGAATGATTGGTTGATGGACTGCTTGACCAAATGATTGACTGATGAAGACTGCAGTTGTGCTCTTGCTTGCATCAGACTAGCTTGTGGCAATGCAACCCATACACTGTGACAACTTGTGTAATCATGATACACACTGAGCAGCAGTATGTTTGTAAAGAAATTTTTACGCTTTTCAGATATTATAAAAGGAGCCTCCTAAGGCAGCAACCTGGAACTATGACCATGGGCCATAGCCCAAAGAGAGCAGTATGCTTGCCTGAGAGAACATGGCATGGAAGACTTGGGGTGCAGCCTCTTGAGGTGTCAGTCTGACTGTGTGTCCGTCCTGCTGCTTGGTCAGTACCCTCAGCGTCACTGCAGAAATACATTTTAAAGCCTTTTTTTTGGTATTATACGGATTCATACAAACAAGATATAACTGCAGTAACCATCAATGAAGCCACAAAGTATCTAGGGAATAGCTTCACAAAACTTGTGTTCTGAAGCCCATTGGCTGCATGCCAACTGCTGGAATTAACTTATGTGCATTTGTAGTTTGGTTCGATGATGGATCAGACAGCATGGCACACATCAGATTGTGCTAACACAAGACAACAGCTTGTGCAGTGACACACAATGAGGCTGTTATGGAAAGCCACGCATGCTGCAAAGAGTGCCGACAGATCTATGCAGTGTGCTGACAAAGCTTTGAAGGTGTCCAAGGCAGACCTGCTAAGAGAGGTATGAGAGTGGATGTACCGGCATGTCCATGCAGTATGCTGAGACAGCTGTGAAGGTGTGGAAGGCAGACCTGCTAATAGAGGTATGAGAGTGGATGTGATATACAGAGGCAGCGCTTCTGTGCACCACAGCAGCGAAACAAACGCCAGCAGCGCTGCGCAGTTCTGCTCCTGGGGCTTCTTGAATATGGGGATCTTGATATCTGTGGCAGCAAGGCAGTGCTGATGAGCATGAGCTAATGCTTGATCACGATAGATATGCTATATCTGTGGCAGCAGGGCAATGCTGATTAGCATGAGCCAATGCTTGATGACGACAGACATACACATATGTTTCAGGATGACTGGACACATGCTTTGGCTACTTGTCAGGCAGTGAGCAGTACTCACAGATAGGGATGTTCAGATCTGTGGTGGGGCGGGCAATGATGATGAGCATTGATTCTTACTACTTGGTCATGACAGACATGCAGTCACTGATGACCACATGCAAGCTTTGGCTGAGAAGTGGAGTGACAACAGTGGCCATGGGCATGCCATGTCAAGGGGGTCAAAGTGGGGTGGGATACAAAATTGTGAATGGGGTGAGGGAAGGG